>Ga0172379_10008566_pt1 | contig 12841 bp, 14 predicted proteins | sample GrowelOW334metaG_FD_119756 | JGI IMG/M metagenome (GOLD analysis project Ga0172379, IMG submission 119756) | Groundwater microbial communities from an aquifer near a municipal landfill in Southern Ontario, Canada - Groundwater well OW334 metaG | ecosystem: Environmental > Aquatic > Deep... | reverse complement strand
GTCTTTTAAGGGTTTATAAGGAACAATATCAGAAGGAGTTTTTCCTATCATGTCTTTGGCTTCTTTTCCAACGGCAATTACTTTGTTTTCAGGAAGTCCCAAAGCCACCATAGTCGGTTCGTTAATAACAAAACCTTTTCCAGGAACAAAAACAACGGTATTAACGGTTCCTAAATCTATTCCGATTTTAGTTGTAAACATAATCTGTGTCAGATTTATGTTAGTGCTTTTACCTAAAATATGCAAATTTATCTAGTTGCGTTGTATAAAGCTTTGGCTTCTGCGGCAGAGATCGCTCTGTTATAAATATGAACATCATCTATATACCCATCAAATGTCCTGGTGGGAGTTGACATATTTCCTATGGCTAGACTTGACCCGGCATCAGATACCCGGCTACCAGCTCCGTTAGTTGCAGAAAGAACAGCTAAATTGCCATTAATATAATGAATAACATTTCCAGAACAGGTGTCAGAACCATTCCATGTAATTACAAAATGGTTCCATTGATTTAATGGCGTTCCGGAACTAACAGCACAAGAAAGATTTGTGGACGAATAATCAACTGCAAAATTAATTGTTCCCGCAGCATTTATTGTTACAGTATAACCATTCACAATCGCGCTACTGGTTGTTTTGTCCAATACTCTGCCTAAAGTTTGCCCACCGCTTTTTGGATAAACCCAAGCAGAAAGAGTCATTGCCGAAAGATCATCTAAAGAACTATCCGAACCAACATTTACAACATCGTCTATTTTATCAAAAGAAACGGCGCCTCCGACTTTTCCTTGTACCCAAGTCATTCCCGTTCCATTGACATTTCCAGCCGTTCCACTATTAACAGTGCCTGAAGAATTTTCCAAGCCGGACGTTGAACTATTTGCTATTGACCCTGATGTTCCTCCGTCAAACTTCCAGTATCCTACAAGACCAGTATCTTTTATCGGACTTATGGTCTTGTCTGTTCCAATTTCATACATGGAATATGAATCCCCTCCATCAGAGGATACTCTGTCTTTATCTCCTGATAATCTGTATTTATTGGATTCTAAGATAGTATTTATTTCCCAGGAACCTCCGGGTGTATATGTATAATAAAGTCCATCTGTAGGGGTGTTGGTAGGATCTATGGGTAAAGCAGAGAGTTGAACAATAGATTGAGTAGTAAAGTTGACAGGAACCCAACCTGTACCATCTGTTTTGGTGAGATTAGCTGTAGAGACACAGTTATATGTATATCCTGAGGGGAGATTGGGTAATCCTAAGGTTCCACAGGTAGAAGAAGCATCATCTGGTATGGAGATATAGACAGTAAGAGAGGTTCCAAAGGATATGGTAGGATCTATAGCTTCTAGGTTCTGGAGGGAGTTGTTTAAGAGGGAGAGGTCGTTTAACCTACGAGAGTCCCTGGCTTGAGCAAGATAATCAGAAGGATTGAGGATGATAACGACTGCTGTAGTAAGGACTGCTAGGATACCTATGACGACGAGGAGTTCTACAAGGGTGAAAGAATTATTTTGTTTTACTAATTTAAATTTTTCCATCTTTTGTCTCTTTCAAATTCATCTTTTGATAGAATCCCCTCTGTTGCTCCGATGCGTTCTATAACAGATGTGGCATTGGCATTGGCCATTCTTAACGCCTCTCTTATCTGATTCTTGTTGTAAATTGTGAGTCGTTGGTTGTCGGTCGCTCTGATAATAGCCAAAACAAATCCACTCCCAAAAGCATCTCCCGCTCCCGTTCTATCAACAACTTTTTTTTCTTTAAAAATCCCCGACTTATAAACATTTTTTCCATCGGAAACCCACGATCCATTTTTACCATCAGTCATTACAACAATTCCTTTTACATGCTTGTCCAGTTTTTTAAATATCTCTTTGGTTTTATTATAAGAAATTCCGGTTAGGCACGATGCCTCTTCTTTGTTTACAAAAATAACATCACATTTATTTAAAAGATGCTTTATTTTTTCTACTCCAAGCTCAATTAAATCTTTAGACGGATTAAGGGCTATTTTTGTACCTTGTTTTGCAAGATGTAAAAATATTTTATTAATAACATCTAGAGGAATACTTCCCGGGACAACGTAAGACCATTTTGCCAAAAGTTTTTTGAAAGGTATTTCCTTTCCCTCTATTTCCCCTGAACATCCTCGGCTAACTAAAATTGTTCTTTCTCCCGACTTATCCAAAAGTATAAAAGAATTTCCGGTGGGTTTTCCTTTGTCAATAATAGCCAGTGGAGTTATATTTTTTCTTTCCATTTCTTTAAGAATTATTTTTCCAAAATAATCATCTCCAATATTAAACAAAGAAGCGGTTTTAAGTCCATTTTTTGAAAAAGTTACAGCCGTGTTATGTGCTCCTCCTCCGATAGACACTAACGGCTCTTTTATTTCTATTTTTGATCCAAAAGAAAAACACTGGGCAACGCCCGTTTTAAAACCGATTTTTTCAAGATGTTTTCTATCTTTTACCGTCTTTAAAAAATCCGCCTTTATAAAAGTGTCTACCGTTACAGTGCCTATAGTAATAATATCGTACATAGATATTATTATATCAAAAATGGCCGCATTTAAGAAATTATAATTCTATCTGTTCCTAAAATATTTACCGGCAAACCAAATAGAAAATAAAACCAAAATTACGCAAACTATTACATAAAAGATTACAATAAATTTGATATTGTCATATACACTCGCAAGCACCGTCACCGTTCCGGCAATATTAAATAAAATAACCAATACTATGGAAAAAATAACAAACCACGCCATTAAATATGCCACCGCTGTTAGCGCTGATGTCCATAACCTAGATAAATTTTTCATATTTAATATTATACAACTTTTTAAATAAAAATCACCAATTACTTGCTATTTTGCTTTTCTTTTAATTACCTTTTTTACAGATTGAATTATGTCTTTGACATCCAGGTGATATTTTTTGATAAGCTCATCGGGTTTTCCCGATTGACCAAAAATGTCGCCAGTTCCCACAAATTCCATTGGAACTGGATGTTTTTGGGATAGGACTTCTGCAACCGCCGACCCTAAGCCCCCATAAACGGAATGCTCTTCTACACTAACAACGCTTCCGGCTTTTTTAGACCACAACAATAATTCTTTTTCATCCAAGGGTTTTATGGTGTGCATATTCATAACCACAACTCCGATATTTTCCGATTCCAATTCTTTGGCCGCTAAAAGCGCGTTATAAATAATGGGACCACAAACCACTATAAGAGTATCAATACTTTTTCTTTTGGAAATCCAGAGAATTTGGGACTTACCGATAGTAAATGGAGTTTCCTTAGTGGTTATAATGGGAGTTTTTTCTCTTTGAAATCTAAGATAAATTGGTCCCCAAATTTTTGAGGCATCAACTGTCGCTTTTTGTGCTTCAATGGCATCGCAAGGAACCACAACTTTCATATTGGGCATAGCCCGCATAATGGCGATATCTTCTAACGCCTGATGAGTGGCTCCATCGGGACCAACTGAAACTCCGGCATGATGTCCAGCAATTTTTACATTAGAATCATTGTAAGCAATAGTGGTTCTTATTTGTTCCCAGTTTCTTCCGGGAGAAAACATTGCATAAGAACTTATAAAAGGAATTTTTCCGGAAATTCCTAAGCCGGCCGCGATCCCTGCCATATTTTGTTCAGCCACTCCGCACTCAATAAACCTTTGGGGATAAAGTTTTTTAAACCAGTCACAACGGGTTGAATCCTCCAAATCGGCGGTCAGCACAACAACGCCTTCTTCTTTCCCAGCTTCCATTAAACCTTTCCCATACCCATCGCGAGTCGGTTCTTCCTCAATGTGTCTGGAAAAAAGATTGTGATTCAGTTGTAAATCAGGATTCAACATATTGTTAGATTTCCTTTCTTGCTAATCTCCAGTGATATAAAAACAATGGGGCTCCAATAACCATTAAAGCAATGGCGTTAGCCGCTTGTCCTTGTCTTCTAGCGGCAAGGTCATCTTTTTGATATTGAGCTAATTCCTCCTGGGTCGGCTCTTGAACTGTTTGGCCTTTTTCAGGAACCACTTTTGGACCAGGATAATTGTAATATGTGTCCGCTTTAGTAAAAACCCATGACTTGAGAGCCAAATTGACCAACTCCACTCCCCCGATGATAACCAGCACCAAACCAACTGCAGAAAATATATAAATATACATTCTCTTCACCCATTCAATTACTGTAGACATAAATTTAGTTTATTAATTTTTAATGTTTTTAAAATTTACGAACTATACAAATTTTCGACCAACTGTTTGTTTTTGCGATTAAATTTAATAAGTAACCAAACAACTACATAATTAGAAATAAAACTTATAATAAAAATGACTACATTCCCGACAACTTTATTGGACGGAACATATTCGTTAAAAAAAGAAAAAGGAACTAAGTAGGGAACTGCAAAAATAAATGTAGGTGAAGTAACGCATATACGTTTTCCATATGAACCACCAGGATTAGGAGCAAAAAGATGACAGTTATCTTTACCAATGTAAGACTCGCCAATCCATGCTATTGATACCAACGTTATTACAAAAGCGATAGTTATGATCAACCATTTTTTAGAATGAATAATTTTAGATAGTAGTGATAAAACGACCGATCCACCAAAAACAAATAACCAATTGATAGTGAAAAATAACAAATACACTTCACGATTCTCTAAATCTAAAATAAAGCATATTATAAAGAATAAAACTAATATAATGACGAAAAATTTAACGCAATTAATTATTTTTTCTGCCAATCCTTTCTTAAGTAAATTTCTAATTAGCAGTTGAATGCCACCGATAACAATCAAAGTAAGAATTATCCATGAAATAAACCAGAAGATATAATTAGGATGCATAAATTTGTATTTTGTATCTTGTAGTTAGTAGTTTGTATGAATACTAGATACGAACTACCAAATACTAGCTACTATTAATAATTATTCGTTTTTAATTTTTCCTCCCAATGTCCTTAACTGCCTTAATGCTTCTTTGGCCTGTTCTTTATTTGGAGGAACCCCATGCCACCTAAAGTCCCTTTCCATAAAACTTACTCCTTTACCAGGGATTGTGTGCGCAACAACCACGGTCGGCTTTTCATAAACCGCCTTAGCTTCAAAAACGGCTCCAACAAATTCCTCAATGTTGTGACCATCAACATCAATAACATTCCATCCAAAGGCCTCGTATTTATCCCTTAAAGAGTTAAGAGGCATCACATCTTCTGTAAATCCGTCTATCTGAATATTATTTCTATCAATAATTGCCGTTAGATTGCTTAAACGATTTTTCCCGGCAAACATTATCGCTTCCCAAGTATTTCCCTCTTGATGTTCCCCATCAGACATTAAAACATAAATCCTGTGCTTTTCTTTATTGAGCCGGGCTGAAAGAGCCATTCCAATCCCTTGTGAAAGTCCCGTTCCCAAAGGTCCGGATGTTGTTTCGATTCCAGGAAGAGATTTTCTGTGAGGATGTCCCTGAAGTCCTGACCCAAATTTTCTTAATGTCTTTAATTCTTTCTGTGAGAAATATCCCGCCCTTGATAAAGCCGCATATTGGATGGGACAAATATGACCATTGGAAAGAATTAGACGATCTCTTTGTACCCACTGAGGGTCTTTTGGTTTGTGATTTAAAACAAAAAAATACATCGCCGCAAAAACTTCAGCCATTCCCAAGGGTCCAGCGCTATGCCCAGAACCGGCTTCCAAGAGCATTTCAATGACATCTTCTCTTAGACGATTAGCCACTCCGTATAGGTCTTTTATGCGATGATGAGATAAATACATAAAAATCAGTTAAAGGTGAAAAGTTTAAAGTTGAAAGTAAGATTAAATACTAGATAATTTTTTGTAGGATTCTTTAGAATTTTTAGCGTTCCAAATATACGATGATGACACCACTACCCTAACTCCTAAACCTTTTACCTTTTTAACGACTTGAGGTATAACTCCTCCATCTATTGATATTGTAGCACGCGGATACCTTTTTCTCAAAAACTTTATTAGATTTATGGCTTTTTTATTAAACTTTTGCCCAGAGGGACCCGGTTTTACGGCCAGAACCATAATCCATTTTATGCTTTTGGGAATCACAATTAACTTTGGATTATCAGAAAAATCAACAACCGCTCCTATTTGTTTTTTATTTTGTTTAGCTTTTAAAACCAATTTGCTCCAATCAGAAACCACCTCTTGATGAAAAAGCAACATAGAAAACGGCGATTTAAACCATTTATTATTTAGAGCATTCTTTCTACTCACCATTAGATGCGCCTGAAATTTAAAATAACCGGAATACTTTTTAATTAGTTTGAAGTCAACGAATGACTTTGTTTTGGAAAACTTTCCATCGGAAACATCAATGTGGATAGGCGAATTTTTTGGTAAAAAAGTTTTAGCGATTTTCAACTTATCCTCAAAGCATTTTTTATCTTTGCAATTTATATCAACAATAGTTCGCATTGCTTTAAGTATATCAAAAAACGCCCCAATGTTGGAGCGTTTTTTTATAACAAAGAATTATTGAGGAACGCCACCGGTTGGATTTACTCCATACCATCCTCCCACATTTACACTAATACTTGTTTTAGCGCTATTACCTTTATCATCATTTACAACAAATGTCGGATTGTAAACTCCGGCTTTGCTGTAGTAGTGAGAAAATGTTGCCGATTGCTGAATAGATTTTGTCGTAGGAGAAGCTGATGTGCCAGTATTATCAAGATACATCTGCTCTTCATCTCCCCAAACAACATAATAATTTAGATTTCCATTTTCCGGGTCATATGCTTTTACTGTCCATACTCCAGAATAATTTACAGGTAAAGATGTCGGCCCACTGACTCCAGATATAACAGGAGGTTTATTTGTTGCAGAGTCAGAAGTAATTTTGAAATAACTATCGCTTGAATCACACTGTGATTGGGATCCGGCCAAACAAACCATAACTGTATATGAACCATCAGAAACAGTATTATCTAATACCTTTCCTACTGACCAGTTATAAGATGTCGTATCTACATTTTTTGCAATTATATATGGCTCACGATACATCATAGTACACGCATCGCCACTGCAAGAAGCAGGATACGGAGCATACATTTCTAACTTAATATCGTAATATCTTGGAGCTGGAGGCATACAGTATAGACCATATGCGGACGAACCAGGTGGACATCCTCCCGAGATGTTGTCTTGCCATTTAATTGTTTGGGTTGTTCCTTTTGTCCACGCCTCTCCTCCGTTAGGAGAAAGAACCTTGATTGACTCTGAATAACCACCAGTCAATTCAACACTCTTAGCGATAACTCCATAAAATCCCCCCTCAATATTCATATATTCATATGCTCCCCAGATAGTGACGTTGTTCCCTTCATACTTTTTAAGTTGCTGATAAACTTCATCGTTAGTGGCTTTAACTTTGTAACTAATATTGGGCATTGAAGGGCAGGGCGCTTTAATACAATTAACTTTCTGACTCACTGTAAGAGTGTGCGTGCCCCACATATAAATATCGGCAATGTTGGTATCGCGTGCCTGCAAAAAACCAGTAAAACTTTGTTGAGGCGGCACAACTGTTCCGCATCCATATAAAGAATTCAATTTAGCGCGAGTAGATTTACCCACAAATCCTGTTGGATATTTTAATCCAGATGGTGTAAGAATTTCTGATGTATATTTTTGTTGGAAAGCAGAAACTGCTGAAGCCATTTCTTCATCAAAATCAGCCACGTCCCCGCCGGTATAAACAAATCCTGGAATATTTTCCTTTGACAGGGCCTGGGACAGAGAAATTACTTCGCTATTCTTATTTCCGATGCCTAAGTTTGTGTTAAATGTGTGACACCACTTTGTTGTGTCGCCTCCTTGCGCCTGATCAATTTGCACCTGAAGTCCGGTTATTTGAGCCAGTAAGGCCTTTATCTGGGCTTGTAGAGCCGAAACATCAATTGTTTGTGCGCTAGTTGTTAAAACTGAACCGAAAATAAGACCTAAAACTAAAAATAAAGTTAATTTTTTCATGTATTTAGTTTAATAATAATTCTTGTTAATAAAGACGGTAAAGTGCCTGTTTTGTGACGACTTTTACAGATAATGGGTTGTTTTCATCTCTAATTCACTTATCTTCTGTAATCTCCTTTTGTGGTCGGGATCGTTATCAAAATTTGTTTGTAACCAGACCGAAACTATTTTTTTTGCCATTTCCGGGTTAGTAAAATTAGAAGCTAAACATAGAATATTCCCATCATCATGAGACCTAAACATCATTGCCTGATCGGCAGAAAAACAAAGGCACGCTCTAATTCCTCTAAATTTATTAGCCACAATATTCATGCCGGTTCCAGAACCGCATATTAAAATTCCCTTGGCAGAAGTATCTTTAGCTATAACTTCAGACACACGGGAGGCAAATTCGTTATAGTCGTCGTTTTCTTCGTATTGAGAATTCCCCAAGTCGGAGAATTCATAACCAGCCGATTCTAAAGATGACTTTAATTGTTCTTTTAATTCAAAACCTCTATGGTCAGCACCTAAATAAATAATCATAGTAATAGTATATAGTATACCGTATTTCGTATACAGGGTAAAGAAAAATTATTTAACTATTTCCGGTTGGAAATATTGGTTGATAGGCACTTTATAGGTTTTTACATCTTTTATTTTATTTCCTTCTAAAACAACTTCTCCCGCTAGTCCTTCCATTGTTTCTTTTGAAAAACTTTGGTCAAAGATAAAGTTTCCCAAGCTGTAAAAGATGACCCCGTCTTTATATCTTTCCATTTCTTGCGCTACATGAGGATGATGCCCGGCTATAATATCGGCTCCGGCATCTATTAACTTATGAGCTAAATCTTTTTGCCACTGGCTGGAGTTTATTTCATATTCATTTCCCCAGTGAAGCGATACCACAACAATATCCGCCTCTTTATTTTGTTTAATACGATATACGGTATTCGATATACTGGATACGTCCCATTGGCTAATACCAATTTCGTTCTCTTCTGCTTCCAAACTCTTTGGATATAGATTTGTATAGGCCAAAAAACCGATCTTCAATCCTTTGCTGTTAACTACTTTTATGGAATTTGCTTCATTAAAATTTTCTCCAGCGCCAACAGGAGTTATGTTGTTATCTTGTAAAATTGTAAGCGTGTCAGAAAGAGCGTCTCTTCCCCAGTCCCAGATGTGGTTATTGGCAATAGAGAGAACATCAAATCCGGATTGTATTAAACCCTCAACGACACGAGAGTTGGCTCTAAACGAATAAATACTTCCTTGATTATTTCCCCTGTGAGATATCGGACCTTCTAGATTACCAAATGTTATATCAGCACTCTTCAAAAAATCAGATGAAAATTTAAAAGGAAATGTGTAATCATCATTTTTTTCCATTTGTCTTCCCACGGCCCGAGAAAGCATTATGTCTCCAACAAACAACAATGTAGCTGACTGACGTGGACTTACACGCTGACTAACGCTGACAAGATTATTTATTAAAGTGGCTTGTAGCGATGATTCAAGTGATGCTTTGCGAGCAGAAATAATTTGGTTCCCAAAATATATAATTTCTCCAGAAGCCAAAAGTGATATTAATATAAAAACTATCCAATATTTCATACAAAAAGATTAACACGGATATTTTATGAAATAAAATACCCCCGGCAGTCACACACGATGCGTGACCGACGGGGGGGGGATCTCTCGCTTGGTTGTGAAACCTGAAAAACGAGAGGGTGTACTTGTTTCTGAAGGAGAACTGCTGGCTAGCCCTGGCCAGGCATGGAGATTGCGGTCGCAGTGTGGCGCGCTGTCGGCGCCGACACCGTACCGCACTCGCCATGGTCACAGACCGTGACGACTTGCTGGTAGTTCCCTCCGCAAGGGAGGGAGATAACCAGCGACGGATCGGTCCTGTTGATGGTGAACTCGCTTTCCAGGAACCAGAACCCCACTCCGATGGTGGGGTTTTCGAAGTTCCCTGGAACTACGAGCTCTCCTGCGCCGTTGATCCAGGGAGCGCCGATGGAGGGGCCAATTGATGGCGGGCGATTATTGTCCACCACCACTGACCCGGAAATCTTGGAGATGCTCGTTCCGCGGAACACAAACACGTCGAAAATGACTTCCCTCTGGCGCATCTGCCCAGGGAGCGGACCGTTGTTCAAGTCCATGAAGATGCTGCATCCACGACAGTCCTGCTGGACATACCAGGAGGTGATATCCACACACTGTCCTCCCGAACACATCCGCCCAGCGACGTACGAGTTTGCTCCCGGAGTACCGAGGTAGAACGCTCTGACTTGACCCGAATCGCTCAGGGGCATGGCCAAGGCGACGAGCACTCCAGAAGCCTGCGGGTAGGCCGGCTCCGGAGTCGTCGACATCGTCGACACCATCATCTTGTTGTCGACAGCCATTGCGGTTTTGAGCTCGGTCGGGAGTTGATCGACGTCCATCGGCTTGCCAACCAATGAGATGTCCACCAGCATCGGTGCGTCGTTGTTGGTGATGGTCTGGACGCCACCGTTGGCGACCAGTTCGAGCGGCTGCGCGGAAACGATCGCCGCGCCGCACAGAACGATGACGAGAGTGAACACGAGACACAGATTCCTTTTCATTGTAACCTCCCTTGGTCCGCCGTAGCCTTCCGGGCGTAGGCGACCTTGTCCATGTTGCAGTTCACTGCTATTTTTTCTCCTTCTTTGTTGGTTGAAGGACAGAAACAAGAATTAATTCCGATCTCTATCCTTCAACCGTATTTTAGTGTGCTATGTCTGCCATACTACCATATTTAAGCAGTAATGTCAATAACCGTCTATTCTACTCAACTATATGACGATTACCACATAATAGAGTGATGACATTAAAAAACCTCTTTTTAAGAGGTTTTTTAAGAATATAGAATAAGTTAAATTATTTATGGAATGTATCTTTCTGTTAACTGAACTGCTTCTCCTCCTTGGATAGTTACATCATAAGGAATAGTTTTTAAGTAAGAACATTTCTCCATAGCGTTTTTCATAGAAGAAAAGTTCATTTCTGTTTGCCCATTAACATTTATTGTTGTCACAAGACCACACATTTCTGAATAACCGCCAGAAGCAAGAAAGGGTACTGGATAAAAATGGGCCTCATCAGAAACGACAAACGTTCTTAATTTGGGATTGTCATTAACATACATCCACACTCCATTGTTGAATTCACAATTTTTGTAATAAATATCCAAAATCTCCCGCGGACCATTTTGATGAACATCCATGTACGAATTTATAAAATATTCCTTATCCATGCCATTGGGAACTGTACAATACTTATCCCCCGATTCAATTCTTCTTCTAACAGCATCGGCTCCGGTCAAATATTGAACGTAATCCAAAACCAAATAATTTTTTCCGTCTTTGGAGTAAGCGTCCTTTATATAAGTTACATAAGCGCCATCAGATTCATCTGAATCAGCCAGTTCTTGATCACTATTAAATTTATTTAAATCAACAATGTCCGAATTAGAATTCTGCTTATCAATAAGCGTATATGCCAGCGCTCCCCCTAAAACCACCACTACAAGAACCAGCACCGTAATAACTATTTTCATATTTTTATAAAACTTCTTTTATTTTTAATAAATGCTTTATCAAAGTAGTCACGTATCCCCACTCATTGTCGTACCAGGCCAGGACCTTCACTAAGTTTCCGTCTATGACTTTTGTAAATTTTAAATCGACCAAAGAAGCGTAATTCATTCCGATAATGTCGGACGAAACCAGTTGCTCTTCTGTTACTCCCAATATTCCCTGCCACTTTGGTTCTTTAGAAGCCGCGATAAGAATTCTGTTTATATCATCAGCTGTGGTTCTGATTTTAGAAATAAAAGTCAGGTCAACCAAAGACCCGGAGACAGTAGGAACTCTTAGAGCTATCCCGTCAAATTTTCCTAAAAGCTCTGGCATAGCTTTACCAACGGCTGTTGCCGCTCCAGTTGTGGAAGGAGCGATGTTTTGAGCCGCGGCTCTTCCTCTTCTGTAGTCATCACCTTTAACGGGCCCATCAACAATGCTTTGGGTAGCCGTATAGGCATGAACGGTTGAAAGAATGGCTTTTTCAATTCCCGGATTTTCCGATAACACCGCCATCACTGGAGAAACGGCATTGGTTGTACAAGAAGCGTTGGAAGAAATCTTACAGGTGGATAATTTGTTTTCATTAAGCCCGATTAAAACGGTTTTTCCGATATCGCCATCATCATCTTTAGCGGGAGCCGTTAACAAAACTCTCTTGGCTCCGGCGTCCAAATGGACGCGTGCTTTTTCATAAGATTCAAAGACACCAGTTGATTCTATAACCACATCAACATGTAAAGCTCCCCAAGGAAGTTTGGTTGGGTCTTTTTCCTGATAAAAATTTATTGATTTACCTCCTACAATCAACAATCCCTTAGAAGGGTCCGATTTTATATCCTCATCCCAAGTTCTGTAAACAGAATCGTATTTCAAAAGATAGGCAAGATTTTTGACATCCCCTAAATCATTAATAGCAACAATTTCAAAATCGGGATTGGAAAAAGCTTGGCGAAAGAAAAGCCGTCCGATCCTCCCAAAACCATTAATAGCTATACGCATACTATTATTATATCAAATAATTTTGCTGTATACGATATACGGTATACGAGATACTATTTACTATCTCACGGTGGCTCCCAGTTCTCCTTTTGTTTTTTCTATAATTTTTTCTTGAATTATATTAACTTCTTCGTTGGTAAGAGTTCTTTCCGGAGATCTATAAACAATTCTAAATGTATAACTCATTTTATCGTTTCCGAAT
>Ga0172379_10008565_pt1 | contig 12841 bp, 12 predicted proteins | sample GrowelOW334metaG_FD_119756 | JGI IMG/M metagenome (GOLD analysis project Ga0172379, IMG submission 119756) | Groundwater microbial communities from an aquifer near a municipal landfill in Southern Ontario, Canada - Groundwater well OW334 metaG | ecosystem: Environmental > Aquatic > Deep... | reverse complement strand
ACCAGTGGCGCAAATGGGAGCGTTTTACTTGCGACGCGGATGGTAAGAATTGCAAAAAAACGCATGTTGATCAAATTCAAACTGCAATCGATACGATAAAGAAAAATCCGATGTCACGCAGAATAATTGTTAGCGCGTGGAATGTTGCGGATTTGGACCGCATGGCGCTGCCACCTTGCCATCTGCTTTTCCAGTTTTATGTGGTGAATGGCCGTTTGGATTGCCAGCTTTACCAGCGCAGTGCGGATATTGCCCTGGGTGTGCCTTTTAATATAGCGAGTTATTCTATTTTGATGCACATGATGGCACAGGAATGTGGCCTTACTCCGGGCGTTTTTACTCACACAATTGGAGATGCTCACGTTTATTTGAATCATGTTGATGGACTGCGCGAGCAATTAAAGCGTGAACCACTGGCGCTGCCAAAATTAAATATGGCAAAAAAACCTTTCTGGGATTTGAAGTTTGAAGATTTTAGCCTGGAAAATTACAACCACCTTCCATTTATAAAATTTCCAATAGCAGTATGATTTTCGCATTAATTGCAGCCGCAGATAAAAATTTAGGAATAGGCATAAAGGGGCGTTTGCCGTGGAAATTAAGGAAAGACATGCAGTTTTTCCAAAAGACTACTATTGGCGAAGGTGCCAATGCCGTTGTGATGGGCAGAGCAACGTGGGAATCGCTACCACAAGCCCACAAGCCGCTAAAGAGCAGATTAAATATAATACTCACCAGAGATGAGATAGCTGCCACTCCGGAAGGAGCTTTTATGGCCAGGTCAATTGATGAGGCTCTAAAAATTGCAGAGAGAAATAATTGCGAAAGAGTTTTTATAATCGGCGGGGCAAAAACTTATGAACAGGCAATAAATCATCCTGAATGCAGAGAAATATTTTTAACGGAGATTGATGCACAGGTTGAATGCGACACTTTCTTCCCGAAAATTGACACAACAAAATTCAAAAAAATCTCAGAATCGGAAGTTGAAGAAGAAAATGGTTTGCGCTTTAGCTTTGTTAGGTATGGAAAAATTTAAGGACATGCATTTAATTGTTTGGAAAGACAAAAACGGAAACAAATACACGGCAAAAATGTAGGGAGTTGGTAGATATAAAATCACTTTATAATTAACCTTTAACGTCTAAATATTTATGAAAAACATCAGAAAAATATTCGCAACCTCAGCATTATTTCTGGCGGGCTTGGCTGCGTTTTATGCCTTTGCTATGCCAAAAAATGCAAATGCTGAAGTATGCCCGGCTTTAAGCGCGGGTACTACTGTGCAAGTTGCGGGCACAACCGGTTATTATCTTGTAAATAAGGATTTAAAATTAATGTATTTTACCGACACCACTGTTTACCGAACGTGGGAAGCCGATTATACCGATGTCGTTGTAATTTCCAGTGATTGTTTTGATTCTCTTGGACTACCTTCTTCTTATCCGGGAGGAGTGAGTGTGAGGCCGGGAACATTATTGATTAAACGCAAGAATTCCAGCCAGTGGTATGCGGTTGAGCCTAAAAATACAATTGCGAGAATAACTCAGGCGGCTGCAAAAGGGCTTTATGGAAGTCGCGTTACGCCGCGCACTATAAGTGACGGTGATTTTTTGAATTTTACAAAGCGCGGCGCAGACGTGAGTGAGGCAAAAGCTCATCCGGGAATGTTGGTTAAATATAACAACGAAACTTTTTACGTTAATGAATTAAATCAATTGCGAAAAGTTATGCCGGCAGGAATGACGGCAAATGAATTTCAATCCAGATTCGTAAGGGTTGTGACTGCAAGTGCAATTGCGGGAATGCAAACTGGTTCACCAATACTAATACGGGAGCCGGCGCTGGTAGATAAAACCCAAAACGAAGCAGTAGACGCGCCGGCTCCGACTCCAGATCCAACACCAACCCCAGACCCTACCCCAAATCCAACTCCCGGCGACGATAATTCCGTTAGCACCGGCGCAGTTTATTACGCCGGCCCTTCTGGCAGCAACTCCAACCCGGGAACCCGCGCCTTGCCTTTTGCAAGCCCGGCATACGTCACACGAAACGTCATGCACGGCGGTGACACACTCATAATTCTTCCAGGCCGCTACAGCGAAAAAACATACGATATCGACATCATGTCCCCTCCTTCCGGCACTGCCGCAAGCTGGACAATCATAAAAGGCGAAGACACGGCAAACAAACCCGTAATTGTGGGCAGCGAAAACCTTTTGAGCATGATCGACATGTCCGGAAAATCATACATAAAACTTGAAAATATAGAGTTAACCAGCGACAACGGCGCACAAGTTCGCGAAGGAATAAACGGAATCTACGGCGCATCAAGCAATTTAATCTTCAAAAATTTATACATTCACCACGTCGATCAATTCTGCGTGGATATGAAAGATATAAACGGACTAAAAATCTTGAGCAGCAAATTCACTTATTGCGGATTTGGCTCAGTTGGTGGGCCTGCAGCCACAAGCAGCACTACCGGATGGCGCAATGTTTTAATTAAAAATACAGAACTTTCCTTTTCCGGCCGCTATTACCAAGGCGTTGCCAATAATTCAAACAATCCATACGACAGACCGGACGGATTTGGGATTGAGCCTTCTGCCGGGCCAATTGAGCTCGATCATGTAATTGCAGAAGGAAACCGCGGAGACGGATTGGATTCCAAAGCCGCAAACACATATATTCACCATTCAATCGTGCGTAATAACCGCGGCGATGGCGTAAAAATGTGGGGAGAAAACAGCAAACTGGAAAATTCACTAATTTATGGATTTGGATTGGAAGATGATGGCGTTACTCCAAGCGGATCTTGGTCCGGAATCGTTATAGATAGCGTGGAAAAAGCAGATGCATCTTTCGAAATTACAAATGTTACGGTGCATGGCAGCTCATATCACGCCGGATATCCAATGTACGTGCAGTACAACAAAACAACGCCTGTAAGAATTTTGATGAGGAATACAATTTTTGATGGCGATAGCGGTGGTGTGTACTTTGGCGACGTGGTAAATGTAACGCTTTCGAATAATCTTTTCCGCAGGTCGGGAAGCGGTGCGGACACGGTTCAAGTTTATGCAAATGGCACGAGCTACACAGGATCTCAATTGGAAAGTGGCGCAGCCGGAGTAGGAAACAAATCTCAAGATCCAAAATTTGTTGCGCCAACTCATAACTCAAGCGCGGATTTTCACCTTCAACCTGGCAGCCCTGCAATCGATAGCGGAGTAGCAGTTCCGCTAACTACAGATTTGGAAGACAAAGCTCGCTCGGTTGGTGCGGGATTCGATATGGGAGCGTACGAAAGATAGAAATTATGCCGCGGCGCAGCTCCCGGCGAGCGCGCCTGTGGCCCACGAAGCTTGTAAATTAAATCCGCCGGTAAAGGCGTCAATATCCAAAATCTCTCCTGCAAAATAAAGGCCGGGGCAGATTTTGGATTCCATGGTATTTGTATTTACCTCGGCAAGATTTACTCCTCCGGCAGTTACAAATTCTTCTCCGGCGCTGCGGCCTGTTACGGTTAATTTAAATTCTTTTAAGATGCGCACGAGTTTTTGGCGACCTTCTTTTGTAAAATTCCCGACAATTTCGCCTGTCGCGGTGCAATCGCCCGATTCACCAGACTTGGCTTCCACAAGCGGCGCAATCGCTTCGCACAACGACCTCGGCAAAAGTATATCTAAAAAACCTACCAAATGTTTTTTTGGATTTTTATTAATTAGCGCTGCGATTCTTTCGCCAAACGCGGTCAAATTTTCATCCGGGAAAAAATCAATAATAAGATTTAACGGATTGGCTGGAGTTATTTCTTCATGCGCGGCATAACTGGAAAGAGCAAAAACGGCGGGCCCGCTAACTCCGCGATGAGTAAACAAAAACGGCCCAACCCTTTCAAAAAGCTTTTTATTTTCGCGAAGCAGCGTGAGTTTTGCTTTATCAAAAGAAACTCCTGCGCTTTCATATTGCTCGCCGATTAAAAATGAACTAAGCGACGGTGCAAGTGGCGTAATCGTGTGTCCAAGGCCGGTAGCAAAGGCATATCCATCGCCGGTTGAGCCAGTGTGCCTGTAGGCATTGCCGCCAGTAGTCAAAATCACAGCGTCGGCATCGAGTTTTTGGCCGTCCTTAAGCTCAATTTGGGATTTTTCGCCAACTTTTGCAACGCTAGTAACGGCCGAATTAAATAAAACCTTAACTCCGGCATCTCTCATTTCCTTTTCCAGCGCGGCAACAATGTCCCTGCTCTCATTCGACTTAGGGAAAACTCTTTTATCTTTTTCTATTTTTAGCGCAACGCCATGCGACTCAAACCATTCCATAACTTTTTCCGGCGAAAAGCGAAACATGGCAGTCATCAAAAATTTTGCCCCGCGCGGATAATTTTTCAACAGTTCCTTTACATCAAAAATCCCAGAAGTCAGATTGCATCGCCCTCCGCCACTAATCAAAACCTTTGCGCCAAGGCTTTCATTTTTCTCCAGCAGCAAAACTTCGCACGGCTCCCCTGCTTCACGCGCCGCGCTTTTCGCCCCAATTGCCGCCATCATTCCGGCAGGTCCGCCTCCTATTATCGCAATCTTTCTCATGCTCATATAATTATTCTAAACTATTTCTAAAGTTTTTGAGTAGTCTCCAAAGCCAATTTTTGCCTTTTCCAATCAGATCCCCATCTCGTGGAACCCTCCACTTCAATGTACGCAATATTGTGCATGTCGCACCATTCTTTCATGGTTCCTGTCTGCTTCAACTGCGCCCAATCGTCATTGCTCACGTAAGAAAATCCCGTTTTCTCGCAATAAATTTTAGTTAGTTTCTGTGAAAGCGCATTTTCATTTCCCATCACTTCCCTACCGGCATTGTGAAACATAAAAATTATCTTAATGCCTTGTTTATCAACAAAAGTCGTAAGCGCTTTTATTTCCGGCTCAGAATTCCCATGTGAGCCACAATAAACCTCCACACTCTCGGAATAATTCTTACCAAAATGCCATTCAGATTTTGATTTAAAGCTTGGCGTATCCAAATTCCTATTCAAATCCACCTCGTTTGCATTAAATCTGCCAATTTTACCGCCATTCATATAATCAGGATTTTTGCATGCTAATTTAAAACCATCCGGATTAAGACATGGAATAACAAAAAGCGAAAAATCCTTTAGTTTATCGCAATTCTCGTGCATCCAATTTATAATATGATGTGCAAGTTTGACAGTCCCGACCTCGTTCCCGTGAATTCCAGAAACATACAAAACCTTTGTCTTCCCCTCTCCAAGTTGAAAGCATTTAATAGGTTCTTTATTTACCGATTCGCCAATTGTAAAATTTTTAATTTCCGCGGGAATTTTCGGCACGCTCTCGAGATTATTTTGAGCCATTCCGTGGAGCCCACGTTTTATGTACCCTAACTTTTTCTTAAATTTATTAATCATTTATGTGGGCGATAACTCTCACCGGCGCAGCCTCTGCATCGAACTTTGCCGGCAACGCAACAACGCCAAATTGCGCGTGTTTTAATAATTCCTCCAGATTTGTAATATTCTCAATAATTAAAATTTCATTTTCAAGCAGCATTTTATGGATTTTGAATGGCGGGCGATCTGGACTTGGCGTGTCCATGCCAACTATTTTCACCCCAAGTTCAATTAATTTTAAGGCAAAACCCTCGGTAATTTCCGGATATTTCTCGTAATAATCCGGACTGTTAAATTTTTTATAAAAACCCGTCACAATGAGCACAATATCTCCTTTCGAGATTTTGTGGCCTTCCAGCAAATCAACATCAATAGAGTCTTTTTCTCGCGCATCAATTAAATGACCTTCACCAAAAAAACGATCCGCAGAATACTCCGAAAGCCGCTTCCCGTGAGCAATCATGTGCAGCGGCGAATCCATGTGAGTACCAACGTGCATGCCACTTTTGATCTGGAACTCGTTGTATCCGGCTTCATTTATAAAGGCAGTTTGAACCAGTTCCGGCATTGGATCCCCGGGATAAACGGGCATTTTTTTCGTGAATGTGTGCGTAAGATCTATGTATTTCATACGCATTAAGTTATCGGCGTTCCGGCATCGATATCTTTTTGAACCGTAAGCAAAACACATGCGCTTTCGTCTTCTTTTTCAGCACAAAGCAGCATTCCTTCAGAAACTTCTCCTGCAAATTTTGTTGGCACAAGATTTACAAGCACAACAATTTTCTTATCTTTCATTTCTTCCTCGGAATAATAAGGCACCAAGCTCGTTACAATTTGGACAGGTTTTTCCGCCCCAATATCAACCTGTAATTTATAAAGTTTATCGGTTTTTGGAATTCGTTCAACTGTTAAAACCTTGCCTACTTTTAGTTGTAGTTTTTTCCATTCATCAAAAGTGATTTGTTCCATGAGGCTATTTTAGGGATAATACAGAAAAATGAAAGATCTTTCTCTCTACATTCACATCCCCTTCTGCAAAAGTCGTTGTTTATATTGTGCTTTTTTAACGTTTGCGGGCAAAAGTGATTGGGTTCCGGCGTACGTAGATGCATTGCTAAAAGAAATTAGAAATCGCGCGAAAGATTATAAAAATTCACAAGTTGAGACCATCTATTTTGGAGGCGGGACTCCAAGCTTTATAGACCCCCTGTTGATCAAAAAAATTGTTCGGCATATTGTGGCTTACTTTAAAGTAAAACCCGGCGCGGAGGTAACCATAGAATGTAACCCGGAAAGCGTCAGCAAAAGTGGGCTAAAGATTTATACAACCGCCGGAATAAATCGTTTTTCCATGGGTGTTCAAACACTTAATAAAAAAACTCTGGCGCGCATTGCCAGGCCGCATGACAGCGAAACAATCTTCAAAGCACTCGACGCTTTTAAAAAATCCAAAATAAAAGATTTTGGCGTGGATTTTATTATGGGTCTTCCAGGCCAAACGCTTAAATCATTCAAAAAAGAAATCGAAACGATTTTAAAATTTAAGCCCGTGCATCTTTCTGTTTATTTTCTTTCTTATGACACGAAGAAAATTGATACGTTTATAAAAGAATGCCCCGGCGAAGACGAGCAATTGCGAATGTATGAATGGCTATGTGTGCGCTTAAAGAAAGCAAAATTCGCCCATTATGAAATTTCCAATTGGGCGCAGCGCACTTTTGAATGCCGCCACAATAAACGCTATTGGGAGCAAAAAGATTATTTGGGGCTCGGCCTTGGCGCACATTCGATTGTGAACGGCAAAATGTGGGAAAATCAAAGTGATTTGGAAAAATATATTAAAAATCCAATGGTGGTTTGTGAGGAAATGGAAATTGATGCGGATTTGAAGCTCATGGAATATATAATGCTTCGGCTGCGGACTAATACAGGAATTGATTTAAAAACTTATGCGGCGCTTGGTGGAAATATAAAAAAACTTTTAGAAAGCGCGGAGCCATATATAAAAACTCGCGACCTAAAAAAAAGCGCAGACAGGCTTTTTGCCACCGAAAAAGGCTTTCTAATTACAGAGCGGATTATTGAGAGGCTCATCTGATTGGCCGCATCCGCTTGATGATGGCACCAGGCCGCATGTGCTTCATGCGGCACTCGCCTTGGCTCGCCCTTAGGCTTGACGAAACTGCGATGTCTTGCAATAATCTGGCATCGATATGACTCCTCTACAAGAAAACACTGCAGAAGCTCCTTGTAACGACAGCAAGAGGCAAGAATTAGAAGCAGCAGTAAGTGCACATTACGACAGGCTTCTTCAATACGCACTAAAATTAACCAGAAACGTTGCAGATGCAGAGGATTTGGTCCAAGACACAATGATTCATGCAATGAGTGGATTACACTCTTACAAAGCAAACACACAAATGAAGCAATGGCTATTTAGAATCGCTTTAAATACATTCATTAACGGATATAGAAGGCAGCAAAGATTTGCGGAAATAAGGGGCGCACTAAACAATATGGTTGAGAGCGGCTTGAATTTTACCAGTGGGCAAATGCAAACAGATAGAAGCAACGAAGAAATATCACCTTTAGTAGAACAGGCGCTTGAAGCGATGCCTGATCAGTTTAGGCTGGTTCTTGCACTGCGTGCAATTCATGATATGACGTACAAAGAAATAGCTCAAATAGTTGAAGTTCCCATGGGAACAGTTATGTCCCAACTATTCAGGGGTAGAAATGCGATGCAAACGGATGAAGTGCGTAATTATGCGAGAAGTGAGTATGGAATGGAGGCCGAGTAATTTTTGACGAAACCCGGTTTTGCCCATACAATGGCCTCTTAACTTTGATTAACATTACTTTTTATGCCTCAACTTTCCGAAAAACTCGCGCAAACAAATCCAGGCCTTGAAGGGCTTGATGTAGATTTCTTGTATCACTTAGGTTTATCTACAGACGATGATTTAAAAGGCATGTTTGGTGATACCAAGCACGTCGCGATGATGGGAAGCGGAATGCGCGCATGGGATTTTGCCAGAAAACTTCACGAAGAAACCGGAATGCCAATTCAAAGACTTTCAAAACTTACGGAAGAAGGCACTTGCGACCCTGGTCAATTATATGATTTAGAACAAGCTCAAGATGAATTGAGTGTAGCCAGCCGTGGATTTCCCGATGTACGAAAACGTGCAGATAGATTAAGAGATTTCATTTACACAGAAAGCGACCTCCCTACTCCAATTGGAAAAACCGAACGTTTTGAAATGTATAAAGTTGGCGACACAATTGCTGTTTCTCACGGAATGGGAGAACCTTCACATTCCATACTGCTGCACGAAATAACAAAAATGCTCGAGTATGCAGGCGCAACAGGATACCAATATTACAGACTTGGAACTTCGGGTGGAATTGGCGTTGAAGGTGGCACAGTTGTTGTGGCCGACCAAGGTTATAACCCGACGGGTAATCCAACATATAAACTGCATGTTCTTGGCGAAGAAATTGAACTTCCATCTGAATTTGATCCTACCCTGGCTCAAGAAATACTTGATTGCCGCGATGAAATCGAAGCTGTAATGGGAGGAATATTGTCTTCTGAAGATTTTTATACTGTACAGGCTCGATTGGATGGAGCGTTTTGTATGATCACAGAGGATCAGAAAATGGAATATTTAAATCGCATGCATGGCAAAGGCATTAGAGCATTTGAAATGGAAGCAGCCGGTTTTGGAGCATTCTGCCAAAAAATGGGCATTCCTGCAGCTTGTGTTTGTGTTGCACTTTTAAATCGATTAAATGGCGATCAGGTCACATCAACCTCTGAACAACTGGCCGCCTTTTCCGATAATCCACAGCAGATGTTGATAAGGTATATTCAAAAAAAGGCTGCGGCTCGTGCGGAACAAACGACTGAGCAATACTAATACGTGAGCACACACTCACAGTCAAGCTGATTTAACCGGCGCACATTGCTATTACCCGCAAAACGGGTAATTTTGTCCGTGTGACTCAATCAAAATTCCCCAAAAATCTGGAGATCAACGACCAGTTTAAACAGGCGCTGGATTTGATGAATCACACGCAGGAGAATCTTTTTGTGACAGGTAAGGCCGGCACGGGCAAATCCACACTGCTTTCTTTTTTTATTGCGCAGACACTTAAGCCGATTGCGGTTTTGGCGCCCACCGGTGTTGCCGCGCTAAATGTAACCGGCGAAACGATTCATTCTTTTTTTAAATTTCTGCCAAATACCACGCCGGAGGTTGCCGCAAAAAAGGGCAAGGCAAAGCGCAAAAGCAAACTTTATAAAAATCTAAAAACAATAATAATTGATGAGGTTTCCATGGTGCGCGCCGACCTGATGGACTGTGTGGATTTATTTTTGCGAGAGGCGCGCAATATAGCCAAGCCATTTGGCGGAGTTCAAATGATTTTTATTGGAGATCTTTACCAGTTGCCGCCCGTTATAACCAATCACGAGCGTCCGCACTTCGATAAAGTTTATAAAAGTCCTTGGTTTTTTGATTCTGAGGCTTTTAAAAGCAAAAATTTCAACATGAAGTTTATTGAACTGGAAAAAATCTACCGCCAAAAGGACGCGGATTTCATTCATTTATTAAATGCGATTCGCACAAACAGCGTGGAGGCGCATCACATCAAATCTATAAATCGCCGAATAGAGGCCGAGGCAAGCGAAGACACAATAAACCTCACAAGCACCAACGACCGCGCCAACGAGATCAATCAAACGCGCCTGGCAGGCCTAAAATCCAATCTGCATTCTTTTGAGGGCATGATAGATGGCTCTTTTGATTCCAAGCATTTGCCAACCGACGAGGCGCTAAATTTAAAAGTCGGGGCGCAGGTGATGTTTGTGAACAATGATTCGAGCGGCAGATGGGTAAATGGCACAATTGGGCACGTTACAAAGCTTGTGGATGGGGCGATTACGGTAAAAATCAGCAATGGCAAAGAGGTGGAAGTTACGCCGCACACTTGGGATTTGTTTAAATATTTTTTTGATGATAAATCGCGCAGTCTTAGCCAAAAAACGGCCGGTTCGTTTACGCAAATTCCGCTGCGCTTGGCTTGGGCGATCACAATTCACAAAAGCCAGGGCAAGACTTTTGATAAAGTTAAAATTGATTTGGGGCGCGGGAGTTTTGCCTCCGGGCAGACCTATGTGGCGCTTAGCCGCTGCAGGACTTTTGAGGGAATTTCGCTGGAGCATCCCATCAAGCCTTCGGATATTCGGTTGGACTGGCGCGTGCAAAAGTTTTTGACCGGTTTTCAATATGCGATTTCGGAAATGGCGATGCCGCTGGAAGAAAAAATCAAGATGATTCAAGACGCCGTAGATTTTGAGCTTGAGCTGGAAATCCTTTATTTAAAAGCAAAAGACATCAAGTCGCGCCGAATAATTAGGCCGCGCAGCGTGGGGCAGTTTGATTACAACGGAAAGTCTTTTTTGGGAATGGAAGCCTACTGCTGCATGCGCCAAGGCGAGAGAATTTTCCGCGTGGATAGGATTTTGGAGATTAGGAAGGTGGGGTAAATAATTTATTTTGACTTTACATAAAACAAATAAACGGAGGTATGCACTAGACTTGGCGAGTTTGTGAATTATACTTGCAGCAGATTGAAAAAATCACAAAACATTCTTTTGTCGGCTGCCCTGCTAATCTCATCCTTTGCAATAGGTGTGTTTTTAACGCAGCACATCCAAATTTCCAGAGCATATTCCACGCAAACATTAAGCAAAACATCCACATGCAAACCGGTCTGGAAGTGCTCTACTTGGTCTTTTTGCAGTCAAGATGGCAAACAAAGCAAGATATGTGTAGATAAAAATAATTGCGCGGTAACCGCAAAAAGACCTACTCAAGAAAAATCATGTAAACCAAAAATAAAAATAACCGGCTTGGAAGGTTGTGTTGTTAAAACAAATCTGGCTCTCGATCTTTTAAGGAGCAAGGCAAAAAGCAATTATAATAATGTTATTAAATATGTTGGGGCTATAGAATGCACGGAGTCCCAATCCGGAATGCATGTTGAGGAAAAGCCACCAAGGTATCAAGTTGGCAAAGCAACGGTTGATGCAGGAACTATTTGGTATGCCGGAACCATAGTGCACGACGCCTGCCATTCCAAGCAGTATAGTGATTACTTAGCCAAAAATCCGTCAGCCAATGTTCCTGCGGATGTATATACCGGTAAAAATGCCGAAGCTCAATGCGTCAAAATTCAGCATGCCGCTCTTGGCAAAATCGGAGCAACTCAAGCAACCTTGGATTACGTTGATAAAGTACTGGATTCCGAATATTGGAATATTGAGTACGACAAGAGGTGGTGGTAGCGTTATGCTGGGATATTAAAATGAATCCGCAAATACTCAATTATTTTAGCCATGGTTTCTTCCGGAATATTGCCAATCCTTTTTAGAAATCTCTTTCTATCAAAACTGTGAACACAACCAACCTTCACCAATGAATCCGAATATAAGCCATTTATCGCACTTTTCTTTATATTAATATCTTCTTTTCGGCAATTTGAAAGCTGTGATGTAATGGGCATAATTGTAATCAAGGCGCTGTTTTTGATCGTTTTTTCCGATTGAATCACAATAGCCGGACGGATTTTTTTATATTCGTGCCCGATTGAAGGATCAAAATTTACCAGAAAAATATCTCCTGTTTTAAAATCAATCATTTGTTTAAAAGTTTGAGATAATATTTGTGTTCGTCATCACTCATTTCTCCAAGCTGATCCAATATGTCATTCGCTGATGCCTGTTCCCACATCGCGTCATAATCTCTGTTTGCAAATTCTCCGCTTCTAAAAAACACACTACCGTAATCTATTTCCTCGTTATCTTTGTGAGCCTGCCATGGATAATCTCGATGAGAGTGATCTTCTATTTGCCTCGCACTCATTCCCGAAAGGCGCGCAATAACCGAATCTGCAACTTTGATCATTTCGTTAATATCCGTGCCAAACACCGACAAATCCGCTTCTGCAAAGTTAATGTAACGTGTCTGTATGGTGTCTTTTAAATATGGACGCGACACCTTTTCTATCATTCCACTACTGCGCATTTCCGAAATCACTTTGCTGAATAAAGTTTGGTCCGGTATTGGGCCAAACTGCATCCTTTTATATTTCATTCCTGTTAATGGCCTTTCATAGAGCTCAAAAAAATTAAAATCACAAAAATAAAGTAATTTATACAAAACCGTTTCTCCAACATTTGGCTTGCTGCCGCACTTCTCAAGGATATACAGGAGCAACTGCTTGAATTTTTCAGCGTCAAACTTAATCTTCTTGTTAATATTCTTTTTATTTTCAGGTGCCGCCTCCTTTGAGGGCTTGCCATGCGCAGTGAATTCATCAAAGGATACTTCAAAAATTAAGAGAATTTTT
>Ga0172379_10008564_pt1 | contig 12842 bp, 14 predicted proteins | sample GrowelOW334metaG_FD_119756 | JGI IMG/M metagenome (GOLD analysis project Ga0172379, IMG submission 119756) | Groundwater microbial communities from an aquifer near a municipal landfill in Southern Ontario, Canada - Groundwater well OW334 metaG | ecosystem: Environmental > Aquatic > Deep... | reverse complement strand
TCCAAATCTTCGAAAGAGTAGTCGCCATCCGCAGCGGTGCCGCCCGTGAGCCATTCAAATAGTGATCGCTTTTCTTTTGCCATGAAGGTTTAACAATATTCTTTAATCGGCTGTTTAATTCGCTCAGTCATAAGCAGGGCCGCGATGACGCCGATCCAAATGCAGAGGAAAATTCCAAAAGTTGATGAATTCCCTGATTGAAGTATAAAAAAATTAAAGCTTGTATGCAACAAAATCGCAAGGACAACTCCGACGAATGCATAACGTCTGCGTACCTCAGCTGGCTTATAAAATGAAAGTGCTAGGGAAATACCAATGGTGACACACGCAAGTGTGTGAAGAAGCGTTGCTCCCATGAAGCGAAGATTCTCTGTAACGAGTGCGCGCATAATTTCTCCCTCGTGAAGTGGAGTCCAGAGAAAAAGAGCATTTTCCAGGGCTGAAAAACCCAGCGCCACGGTTACAAGATAAATAACTGCATCGAGAGGTTCGTCGTACACAGCGAAACGCAGCGCTGCAAAATATGCTGCACCAAACTTCAACAGCTCTTCTATAGTCGCCCATGAAAGGAAGAGTAAGAAGCTGTTACCTGAGAGATATCCTGCCATGAAGCGTTCAAGTGGAAGTGCTAGAAATACAACAAACATGCCTGCCACGAAGGAGTAGAAGATATATCGCTTAGGTTCTGGGTGAGCTTTGTCTTCAAGAAGCCAGAAAAAAAGCCAGACAAACGCTGGTACGACACCACCTAAAAACGCAGCCAAAAGAACTGCTGGACTCATGTGCTTAGTATAACGCCTACTTTGTCGGCCAAGCCTCAACCATCAACAGTGAATTCTTCTCTGGCATGCTCTGCCAAATTTCTTCAGTGATAAACGGCATGAAGGGATGAAGCAGCTTGAGAACATTCTCCAAAATGTAATAGAGCGTTGCTCCATATTCTGGGTTTCCCTTACTTTCCTCAAGAATCTCTGCAGCAAAGCGATCCCATACGTAGTGGTAGAGTTTTTCTGCTGCCATGTAGATACGATACTGCTCCATGTCTTTCGTAATATCTGCTGCCATTGCGTCAAATTCTTCTTTCAAATCGATGTTTATTTCACCGCTGTTCTCCTGTGAGAGTACAAAGCGGGTAATGTTCCAGAGTTTGTTGGCGAACTTTTTGTACGCACCAATCTTATGAGGATCGAGGTTTAAGTCTGTGCCTGGTGTGTTTCCAACGACAAGGCCCATGCGGAGTGCATCGGTTCCATACTCCTGTGATATCTCAAGAGGGGAGATAACGTTACCTTTACTCTTACTCATCTTCATACCTTTTGCGTCACGGACAAGACCATGTAGGTACACTTCTTTAAATGGCACTTCGCCTGTGCGGTAGAGTCCAAGCATAAGCATGCGGGCAACCCAGAAGAACAAGATGTCGGCGCCTGTTTCCATGACGCTTGTTGGATAGAATGTTTTGAAATCAGAGCTGTCTGGATAGCCAAGTGTTGCAAATGGCCACTGTCCTGATGAGAACCAGGTGTCAAAGGTGTCTGCGTCCCGTGTCCAACCTTCGCCAGGTGTTTCTTCCTGGATTTTCCATTCGTCACCCTTATTCCATGCAGGAATTGGGATACCCCAAATGATTTGGCGAGAGATATTCCAGTCTTGGATATTTTCCAACCAGTGCAAAAGGACGCGTTCGTGGCTTTCTGTCACAACATGTACCTCGCCATTTTTGACAGCGGCAATGGCGCGCTCTGCGAGAGGTTTCATCTTTACGAACCACTGAGGGCGCACCTGTGGTTCAATCTCTCGGCTGCATTTGTAGCACACAGGTACTTCGTGCGTATATGTTTCGTCGATTTTTTCAACCAATCCTTTGGTTTGAAGTTTCTCTACAATTTTTGCACGAGCATCTTTGATGTTCATGCCAGCAAATTCTCCTGCGATTGGTAGAAGTTTGCCTCTCCAGTCGATAACCTGCTCGTAGGGAAGATTGTGACGCGCAGCAATATCAAAGTCTATAGGGTCATGCCATGGAGTGATGGTCATGACGCCCGTACCCAATTCCATATCAATAGCCTCGTCTTTAATGACTGTCGCGGTGATAGGGCCATTTATCCATTCAAGTTCAAACTGGTCGCCTTGTTTGTATGCTGCGTAGCGCGCATCGTCTGGATGCATCACAACATACTTATCGCCAAATTTTGTTTCTGGGCGAGCGGTGGCAATAGTGAACGGTCCATATTTTAGATAGTAGAAATTATCCCTGCGGGTTTCTCTCTCAGTTTCTAGGTTTGAAAGAGATGTCTGGTGTTTAGGGCACCAATTTACAATGCGCGAACCACGATAGAGTAGACCATCATCGTTTAGTTTTTTGAACGTACCGTAGACAGTTTTTATAACCCTATCATCGAGTGTAAATGTTTCGCGTGACCAGTCGCATGATGCGCCCAGTTGGCGAATCTGGCCTTCCATAAATGACTTGTTAGAGAGAGTGAAATCCAAAATCTCTTTATAGAGATCTTCTGGTTGCATATCGAAACGTGAACGGCCTTCTTTCTCGAGCTTCTTCTCGTACACTACTTGAGTTTCAAATCCTGCATGGTCTGCGCCTGGCAACCAGAGTGTCTTCTTGCCTTGCATGCGGGCAAAACGGACCATGATGTCTTGGAGGGTTACAAACAGCGCGTGGCCGGCATGGAGTGAGCCGTTAGCGTTGGGCGGCGGCATGATAATGGTAAACGCCTCAGTGCGTTCACCTGGCAAGTTGTCTGGGTTGAAAAGGCCGCTTTCCTCCCACTTTTTATATATAGCGGTTTCGGTGTCCTGCGGTTGGTAGGGTTTATTAAACTTTTCCGGGACCTTTTCTGGCATCTGCCAATTGTAGTTTATTTGGGCGGTAAAATCGAGAACCTATTGCTGTATGCACGGACAGGCTCCTTGGCAACATCGTCGAGCCCGGAGAGCGCGCGTGCAAGTGCCGCTTCCGCAATCATTACTGCGTTGTCTCCGGTTATTGAGAGTTCTGGTAGGCGCATTTCAACATTAGGGAATTCATCTTCCAAAAATGCTACCAACCGCTCGCGGAGATACTTGTTTGCAGCAACGCCTCCGCCGATTACGAATGTTTTTGCTTCAGATTCTTCAAGTGCACGGCGAGTCTTTGCGATAAAGATATCTCCTACAGCTTCTTCAAATTCAAGCGCTACGGAAGCCACCTGTTCTGCATTTATATTTTGAATGCCTCCCGCATCACGCAACCCATAGAGCACAGCGGTTTTAAGGCCTGAGAATGAGACATTTAAATTCTTGTCATGAATCATCGGACGTGGAAGTTTAAATAGCGGAACGCTTTTCTTTTCTGAGCGCATCTGTTCGGCGAGTTTTGAAATCTGTGGGCCGCCTGGGTAGGGAAGACCAAGCATGCGTGCCACCTTATCAAACGCTTCGCCGACTGCATCATCTTGAGTTTCTCCAATAACTTCATATTCGAACCAATCTTTCATCAAGACATATTCCGTGTGTCCGCCTGAAATCAGAAGGCCAAGTACTGGAAGCTGAACGTTTTCCATCTTCCCATCTTGAACTAGGGAGGAGATAAGATGTCCTTCCATGTGGTTTGTAGGAATCAAGGGGAGTCCTCGTTCTTTTGCGAGGTTTTCTGCAAATGTAATGCCGGCCCACAGTGCGGGTTCAAGTCCTGGACCTTGGGTAACCGCAATTGCATCAATCTTTTCTTCAGACGTATTTCGAAGCGCCTGCTCTAAGATAATTGGAAGGTTTTTCTCATGTTCACGTTTAGCGAGGTTTGGATATACGCCGCCATACTCTGCATGTAATTTTGCCTGTGAGTTAAGAGCGGCATTGCCAAGCTGAGTAAATACAAAACCTTTTTCAGTTTTTTGACCTTCAACGAGCGCAACGCCTGTTTCGTCGCAGGATGTTTCTATGGCTAGGATTTTCATTGGTGCGCGATACAGGACTCGAACCTGTGACCCTCCCCACGTCAAGGGGATGCTCTACCAACTGAGCTAACCGCGCGTAGAACCAAAATAGCGTATTTTTGGTTTTAACTCAAATGTTTAGGGGTATACTTATGGAGGAGGGAAACGCTCATGACATCCAATCAAAGAGACTCCCAGCTCCGCCAGGACATCTTGGATTTTTTCGCAAACCCGCCCATGCTCTGGCCGCTTGTCGGCCCAATTCTTTTCTACTCAATCGCGTTCTCTATGACAGAACAGATGTTGAAGACGCTGGATGTTCCAACATTCTGTCCGCCTCGTAAATAGGTCCTACGGGACCTATTTCTTTTTTATTAACGGTGGAATTTATTCCAAACCCATGCGCCGATAAAGCCACAGACATAGCCTATGACTGAAGTCATAACAATGAGAGTGGCTGCTGCAGTAATATCAAACGGACCGATTGTGAGAGGCAGATGTATCATGTGCGCCCATAAAACGAAGTCATATATAGGCTGTGCAATACCTAGTACTACAAGCAGTGCCCAGCACAAATGGAGTCCTCCTAGCAGTGCCCCAAACACGAGACCTACGTTATGTTTGTTTGCCATATAGAAATAGTTTTCTATTAATGAGCATATTATACCATGCGGAGAGGGAGGGATTTGAACCCTCGATCCAGTTTCCTAGATGCCGGTTTTCGAAACCGGTGCCTTCGACCACTCAGCCACCTCTCCTGAACAAAAGAATGGTAGCGTTTCGTGAGTCGCGTGTCGAGTTTGCTCGTCAGCAAAAAGATGGTAGTTTAGTGTCGAACGAACACCACAGGAGGTCTCATGGGTCGCCACAGTGATTTGGGGAATTTCTTGGCAATGATGATTGCCTTTGTCTGGATGATGGGCGTTTTGGGAGGACAAAATACTCCCAAGGAAGTCCAAGTCGAGACCACTACTCAAAAGAGCATGTCTCTCGAGGAGGAGATGTCATCTGCGGGTATTACCTGCGCTGACTGTCCCAACATCCCCGATGGTACGGTGCGAGTGTACTCATACACGCTTCCAAACGGCACAGTTTTGGAGACGCCGAATCTCTCGTATGTCGAATTCATCGAGGAGAAGTGCGCTCAGCGCAAGGAGCGCCATGCTCGGCAAAAATGCCAACAGCATATTGCTACTGTGCGGCACATTCGGCCTCAGTTGGCAGACACACTTGATCCAGTGTACGGCGGCACCCCTAACTTCACTCCAGAAATGAATCGCCGATTGGTCTGGTACAGCAACGGCGCCAAAGCCAACCTTAAGTCGGCCGAGGATATCGCAGTTGGCACTAAGCGGATGAAGTTCACCTATGAAAAGTATTACGGAACCTGGCCGAGTTAATTCGGCACTAGAGCGGCATCGAAAGGTGCTGCTTTTTCTTTTGTGACCCTACGGGGAATCGAACCCCGATTAACGGCTTGAAAAGCCGGCGTCCTAACCGTTAGACGATAGGGCCAAACAGGGCCAATATATCGTTTTTTTGTCAAAAACGCAAAAATTCTTGTATGGCACGCGCAACCCCAAGCGGGTTATTCAAAATGCTTACATGATTTGTTTTATCAAGTGTTACCAGATGTGCTGCCGGAATTCGGCGGTGCATTTCCTGTGAAATGTGTAGGGGAAAGATCCCATCGTATTCTCCAGCGATAAGAAGGGTAGGAACTGAGATTTTGTGGAGATGATCTTTCAAATCTACTTGTACAAGCGTATTGCTTGTATGCAGATAGCTGCGAAGTGAGTTGTAAAACATTGTGCGCAGGAGGCCGTACACTTCAAACTCTTTATGGTGTTTACCTGTAGGGTATGGTGAGTGCCATTTCTTATATGGAGGTGGGCTTATAAACGCGCCTATGCGTATAACAATGTTCGTTATAAGGCGCATGAGAGGCGAGGAAAGGTACGGAGGAGGGCAGTAGGAGCCTGCTATCAGAACCAGGCCAGCGAGCTGGTCTGGGTGCATTGCAGCGAACTGTGCGGCAACTACAGCACCGCCACTGTGGCCAATGAGCACGGGCTTCTGGAGTTTTTCTTGTTCAAACACAGCCTCAATATCTTCCGCCACGCGTTTTATATCGTACGCAGAAGATTTTTTTGGATGGTCAGAGTATCCGTGTCCGCGAAGGTCCATGGAGACTGTAGTGAAGCCATCTGCGTGTAGTGGTCCTCGAACAAACTGCCAGCCATCTGTGTCGCCACCAATGCCGTGTACAAAAAATAATGCTGGGGAAGAATTCTCTGCAGGCTCTACCTCATAGTAGATGCGTGAACCATCTTTGCTCGTAGCAAAATCTTTACGCATTCGCCTTGATCCAGTAGTAGATGTCTTCGAGTGCTTTTACTGCATCGCCTGCAGCGATGTTGTTCTGGTGGTAGAGACCATCTGTGCAGTCGCCAGCAGACCAAATACCCTCTACGGATGAGCGCTGGTTTCTAGGATCAACTTTGATGTGCTTGTATTCATCCATATCGACAAGACCTTCTACGAGTCCTGTGGCTGAGATCATACCTATCTCCACGAAGATACCTGCGGCAGGAAGTTCTGTTGTCTCGTTTGTTACGGTATTTTGAACAACCATGCTTGAAACAAAGTTTGAACCTTTTATTTCCACAGGCACGGTATTTGAGAGTGCTTTAAAGTTTGCATGGGCCATAACTGCCTGAACCGTTGTGGCATCCGCCTTCAAAAAATCTGCACTGCGGTTTAGAAGCGTGACAGACTTGCAGTATGCAAGCAGCTGAGCAGCACTTTCAAAACCTGCGTTTCCTGCGCCGACGACGATGACATCTTGTCCGCCAAAAAGTGGACCATCGCACGATGCGCAGTAGGTGACACCTTTGTTTTCAAATTCTGCAGCACCTGGCACCGTAAGTTTGCGGCGTGAACCACCTGTTGCAACAAGCACAGCTTTTGCCTCAAATGTTTCTTTTGAGGTTTTAATCAAAAATATTTTGCCGCTTCTCTCTACTTTGTCTGCACGCTGTCCAAGTTTTAAATCCAAAAATTCACCCGCATAGGTCTTGAGGTGTGTTTCCAAACTCTTTGCAAGATCCATTCCAGAAATTGCAGGAGTCCCGATCCAGTTTTGGATCTCAGTTGAGTCCATGCTTTGTCCGCCCACACTCTCTGCAATAAATACAGTTTTTAACTGTTTGCGAGCAGCATACACTCCTGCGGCGACGCCAGCTGGCCCGCCACCAATAATCGCTAAGTCGTACATGCGACCTATTTTATCTTAGGACGGCGAAGGAAGGAAGGCACAGCACCCCATTCATCCTCTTCATCTTCTTCTTTTTTAAGTTTTGGCTCGGCCACAGGCTCAACGACAGGCTTTTTAGCCTCTTCTTCCTTTACAGGTTCCTTCTCCTTTGGAGCGGCAGTTGGGGTGTTGAAGATCTTGCCAATTGGGGGAACATCAACTTCCTTTGTTTCGCGACCGCTGAAGGTAAAGAGCGGTGTGCCTCGTGGTGCGATACCAGCTGCAGGGAAGCCTGTTGCGATAACAGTTACGCGGACTTCACCCTTCTTAAGTTTTTCGTCTTTGATTGCGCCGAAGATAATCTTTGCGTTTGGATCAACTGATTCAGTAATGATCTTTGCGGCTTCATGTACTTCGATCATGCCGAGGTCGTCCTGACCAGCGATTGCGAAGAGTACGCCCTTCGCTCCGTTTATTGAGATTTCAAGAAGTGGAGATGAGACAGCGGCTTTTGCAGCAACTGCTGCGCGGTTTTCGCCAGAAGCGATACCGATGCCCATAAGTGCTGATCCAGAGTTTTCCATGACTGCGCGTACATCGGCGAAGTCGACGTTGATGATACCTGGGTGAGTGATGAGATCAGAGATTCCCTCAACTGCCTGCTTGAGCACATCATCGCAGGCTGCAAATGCAGCTTTAAGTGTCGTGTCTTTTGCCACCGTTGCGAGAATGCGATCGTTTGGAATAACGATAAGTGCATCAACTTCGCGGCGGAGTTCTTCCAAACCCTGCTCTGCGAGACGGCTGCGCTGCTGGCCTTCGAATGCGAATGGCTTTGTTACAACTGCAACTGTAAGTGCGCCGAGTTCTTTTGCAGTCTTTGCAACGACAGGAGCAACACCGGTGCCAGTGCCGCCACCCATACCGCCTGCGATAAAGACCATGTCAGAACCTTTGAGTGATTGCTGAACTTCTTCTTTAGTTTCTTCTGCTGCGCGGCGGCCGATGTCTGGATTCATTCCAGCGCCAAGGCCACGTGTAAGATTCTTACCAATGTGGATTTTCTTTTTTGCGAGGGAGTGATGCAAATCTTGTGCATCGGTGTTGATGGAGATGAAATCTACACCGCGCACCTTGCTTTCAACCATGTGATTGACCGCGTTTTTGCCTGAACCTCCAACTCCAACAACTCGGATTCGTGCGAACGCTTCAATATCTGGTTGTACTTGTGCCATACGGTGTTCTTTTTTCATTAAGTAATCGTGCGCGAAGTATACCACTCCTATCTGGAATGCAAACTTTGACAAAATGTCCTTTTGTTTTGAGCCTAAGGGAGGAACTTTTTGAACCAGCGCCAGAGGCTGCGGAGCGTGTCTCCAAGCGTGCTATCGTCGCGTACCTCTAGGTCTCCACCTGAGGTAAGGCCCCAGAGCGTCAGGCCGTAGGCAACAGCCCACGAGCCGTCCTTGAGTTGCATCTTTGTCGCTGCGCCTTCAGCAAGAGCTGCTGTGCGAGCAGGGAGGCGCAGTGTTGCCTTTGCAACTTCAGCAGCGCCTTGGATAAGTGAGCCGCCGCCTGTCAAAATAATTCCTGCTGGCAGCAATTCGTCTTTGCCGATTTTTTTCAAATGACTTTCGACAAGTTTAAGCATTTCTGAAACTTTCTTGGCGATAATGTCGTCTATTTTCTTTTTTGGAAATGGAGCGCCAAGCACTGCGCCTTGTTTGAGCTGTTCTGCATCTTCTGGGTCAATACGAAGACCAAGGGCAAGTTCGTTAGTGATATGAGAGGCGCCTATAGGAAATACTTTTATAGACATCGGCGTATTGTCTTCAAATACAATTATTGAAAGGGTTTCTGAGCCAATGTTAGCTAGCACACAGCCCACACGTTTTTGCATCTTAGTGAGAGCTACAAAACTTGCGGCCAAAGGAGCCGCAACAACATCTTCTACTTCGATACCAGCTTCCTCTACAGCAGAAACTAAATCACTGACATGGCGGTCCAAGCAGGTGATAAAGAGTGACTCAACTGCGATACGCATACCCTTCATACCAACAGGCGAGCGACCCATCACCTTAACGCCATCCACAGAGAATCGAAGAGGGATGGTGTGTATTATTTTTCTATTCACAATCGCTGCTGGTGCGAGAGATTTTTCGCTTGCGGCAATAGCACGAGGAATATCACGGTCCGTAATCTCTGAGTCGCCACGTTCAACTACCGCTTCTCCACGGGAGAATGATTCGTCGACTCCGATACCACCGATGCTGACATAGGCACGCTTCACCTTTACGTGTGCAGCTTTAGATGCCTGCGCGACAGCAGCTCCAATAGAACGAGTTATTTCCGATTGCGAGAGTATGTAGCCATTCTTCATGCCACGGCTCTCTGCGTAGCCGGTACCGAGAATACGCGGCGGCAGGCGGGGATCATCCGCGCTCTCCGCAATAACCACTTTTACGTGGTACGTTCCGACGTCAATTCCTGTTACGATTTTGCTCATGCATTCTGAGCTTGAATTGTTTCAAAATTCTGCGCTCTTGAGTTTCCATTCTATCACCATGTTTGAGGCCTTTTAAATGGAAGAGGCCGTGGATAAAGAGGTAGCCTACGCTGAAGGGTGGCGCGGCTTTTCTGCAGATAAGTATCTCGCCGGAAGTTTTAGAGAGCGGAAACGATAGAACGTTAGAAACTTTGTCTTTGTTTTTTGTGCGGATAGTTACATCGCGCATTTCTTTTGCATTCAAAAAGGCAAGGGATAGATCATACTCCTTGCCTAGAACTTCTTCTTTAATTTTTTTGTAGGGGATTCGCAAAGTTAGCGGCGGCGTCCACGGACTGGGCGCTCTGGCATTTTGCCAAGCTTAATGAGTTCTTTGACGTTTTCGCGGCGCTTCAAAACCTTGAGGGTTTGCTTGCGGCGAACTTCACGTGATTTAACACGTGAGAAATAGCGGCGTCCACGGAGTTCTGAAATAACACCAGCACCCTGCACACGCTTAGAAAAGCGGCGGATGAGGCTAATGAGGTTTTCGTTCTCGTTTTTGCTGACTTCTGCGTTAATTGCCATGTCGAAATACCATACCATATAAAGGCTATTTTCCGCAAGTTTAGGCCTTAATAGTCTTCAGGAAGCGAGGAAGGGCTGCGAGTTGGACGATTTGTTGAGATGAGTTGGTGGCCGAGCGGATTATTACAGTGCGGTCTAGTGCCTCGCGCTGGCCCATAATGAGCAGGTGGGACACGCCTTGAGCCTTTGCAGACTCAAGCTGCGGTGTCAGGCTCTTTGCGTCGAATGACTGTGATACAGGCACTCCTGCGTCACGGAGCATGTCTACAACGGCAAGTCCTTCAAGCTTTGCACGGAGTCCAAGCTGCACAAAGTAAACCTTCGGCATCTTTGCGGTTGGGGTTGGCATGAAGTGCGCTCGCGCAATACCGTTGTTTCGGAAGAATATGCTTGCTGAGACGAGACTACCTTCTTTTTTATTAGCTACTTTGCGGAAATAATCATCATGACGACCTCCAACAACAGAAAGCACGGTTGCGTCAGGCGTTGCTAGGTCAAGTTCAAACACAAGGCGCGCTTCGCGGTCATCCCCGACAAGAAGATCGTCGAGCTCGTAGGGAAAACCGAGACGTTCAATGTGTTCAAGTACATCTTTAAAGTGCACACGGCTCTTTTCAGACAAGAAGTTCATTGTGCGAGGGCCTCCGTCTTGTATAAGTTCACGGCAGGCAGAATTGCTGCATCGGTAGAGTGCGAATGCATTTTGTGTAACCTGCGTACGGCAGCATTCGCTCATATCAGCAGCGCGCTTGCGAGCAAATCCTGCAAGTTCTCGCTCAAAGCGAAGTTTAGAATCGCGGTCACCTAGGGTATTGATACGGAGACGCCCAACACCTGCGCCCCATTCATTGAGAATTGCGAAGAGTGTCTTAAGCACAACGATCTCACCCAAGCTGTCTCCGGCACCAACTACTTGCAAACCGAACTCGCCGGTTTCTCGTGGCGCAAATGAACTCGGAAGATGTGAGGGCGTGTGTGAAGCGTAAAAACTTAGAACGGGTTCTTTGGATTGGTGAGCAAGATATGCAGCAGAAAGGGCAGTAGACGTCGTGAAAGAGTGCGGGCCTTTAATACGTTCTGCGCGAGGTACAGAACGTTCGACCTCTTTCATCGGTTTGAAACCGTAAAAGTTTGAAACATCAGCGGCATGTTTAATGAACGATGCGGGAGAAAGGCGTTGCGGTGCACTCATACCTTGAAAAAGATGTTTATGTAAATAATCACTGCGGCTCTGTAGCAAACCCAGGGAACAGAGCTGCATATTGGACTGGAAGGAGGCGCAAAAATGCGCGACCCACAATATTTTTGCGTGGTACAAAACCCCACGCTCGACTGTCAGAACTTTCCGGGCGGTTGTCTCCAAGTACGAAATAGTTTTCTGCAGGCACGGTGTATGTCTGTTCAGCGCCGTTGCCCTCATTCACTACATATGACTCATCAAGTTGTAGCGTTGTTCCATCCTGTTTTGTTACTGAGATTCCAGAAGAAGAAACATGCACTTCATCGCCTGGGAGGCCGATAACACGCTTGATGAAAAACTGAGTTGGGTCTTTTGGATAGCGGAATACGACTACATCGCCACGCTGAGGAGAGTTAACGTGGTATGTGAGCTCGTCGATGATGAGATATTGAGCATCTTCAAAGGTGGGAACCATTGAAATTCCCGACACGATGAACGGTTGTGCGATAAAAAGTCGTACGGGGATTACGACCAGGAGAGCAACTATTCCAAATTTCAGGAGTTCGGTGAAAAAATTCTCACGTTTCTCCTCTTGCATGGGCACATTGTACGCTTCCTAATGTTTCGTGCAAGTACTTTTTGTGTTGTGGTATAGTTTCGAGCATGAATTGGATCATCGCAGGACTTGGAAACCCAGGAAAAGAATATGACGGCACACGCCACAACATTGGACGCGATTTTCTAATGGCTATTGAGAAGAAAGAAGGAGAGAAGGGCAAGCTATTTGGCAAAAAAGTCACTGTTCTTTTGCCCGATACATATATGAATAACTCGGGTGCGGCATTTAAGAAGCTTGTTACATCAAAAAAACAAGCAGAGCAGCTTGTCGTGCTCCAAGATGAGCTTGATCTTCCGCTTGGAAAAGTAAAACTCTCCTTTGGCTCATCGTCAGGTGGACACAATGGCATTAATTCCATTCATAAAGCACTTAAAACAAAGGATTTTGTACGTATTCGCATTGGTATCTCTCCCGCGACTCCATCGGGCAAGCTTAAAAAACCAACAGGTGAGAAAGAGGTAGTAGCTTTTGTTCTTGGAAAATTTAAAGCGACAGAGCAAGACAAATTAAAGAAAGCAAAAAAACTCGTGAGAGATGCTCTCGAACTTTTGGTAACAGAAGGTCGCGACAAGGCGACAATGGAGATTCATTCCAGACAATAAACAAAAACCCCGCGCGTGGCGGGGTTTTTGTTATGTAGAGTTGATCTATTTCTTTTCGCCTGTACCAAATGAGAGGGCCATGCGCATTTCCTTTGGATCAAAGAGGGAAATGGTGAATGGGTAGCGCTTGCCAAGTTCAAGTGCTGCGCGGAGCTTTTCTTCGCTGCCGAACTCAGAAAC
>Ga0172379_10008562_pt1 | contig 12843 bp, 9 predicted proteins | sample GrowelOW334metaG_FD_119756 | JGI IMG/M metagenome (GOLD analysis project Ga0172379, IMG submission 119756) | Groundwater microbial communities from an aquifer near a municipal landfill in Southern Ontario, Canada - Groundwater well OW334 metaG | ecosystem: Environmental > Aquatic > Deep... | reverse complement strand
TATCAGAATAACTATTGCTATTGGGATGGTTTTTTTTATTATTGCCAGCATTGCTTTGCAAGTAGAGCATCATACGGAAGGAAGGCCGTTATGGGAACTTATCATTGTCTTACTTTTTCCGATATCGGTTTATTGCCTAATGTTCTTTTCGCTGGATTTGAGCTCTGCGGCAGTTTGGGTATTTATCGGGTACTATAATGCGATCGTATTAACCGGCGGATTTATCCTAGGGATATTTTTATCCCCGATAATTGCTGCTTTCAATGCTTATTCGCAGGATGAAATATTTAAACGGATCAATTTCGGCATAGGATCGATCATGAAAAAGGGGCCGGTCGGCAATGGGATACTGATGTTTGCCGGAATAATACTGGCACTTATTTATTTTGCGACTGGATTGTTTAATTTGATCGGACCGCTCTCTGTACTCCAAAAAACAGAACTGTATGGTTCATTAATACTTGCCTTGGTCTCTCTGATCTGGTTTTCATACCGCCATACAACTTTTAACATTGATAGAGATGTAAGAATGGAAGAGAAGTACAAAAAGAACAAGTTGTTGTAATATTCCCCAACCGATGGAAATAAGCTGAAATTGTTTTAATAAGACGTTCGATATCCTATTATGAGATCATATCCTCTTTTGCGCTGCGCAGTAATACGGCAGAGAATGGAGACATTTTTAAACAGTGGCGCTTGTCGTTTGAAAGGAGGCTACCTCAATAGGTCCCTGCCGCCTGATGTGGAGAAAATGCGCAGGCTATCTGCTGCGATGCTTAGTTCTGTTGCGGCCGGTAACAAGGTCTTTGAAAGCTATCCAGTCGTTAGCGTGGCAACAAAATTATACCTTGGGGCCGTTAGTGAGGCGATCGACATTGTTAAATCCCCTTTTTTTAATAATGGACAAAATGGCTCTTCCCCAGAAAAGTCCGAAGGCGGACAACCGTACCAAAAAAGAATAATCCCTTTAGAAACAAAAAGTGCGGAAAGGATCACGGCGCCGATCGATTGCTCGGGAAAAGACCAGGAAGAGAGAAATTTTGTTGTAAAAGAGATCTTGCCATTAAACGGGAAGACAAATGGAAAGACTGTCGTATTGATCTCCGGGCTTGGAACGGCGGCCGAAGCTTATTTTAGGATCGGCGGAAAAGACTCGATCCTTTTTAGGCTCCTTGAAAGGGGCTTCAAGGTCTTGATCTTGGATGCGCCCGGAATGGGGAAAAATGAAAGCTATTCATCTACAAATAATAATATCGAGACTATGGTTGAGGAGGTCCTTCCGGCGCTGGAAAAATATTTACGGGAACAAAAGCTATTTGTCGGAGGCCTTTATTTTTTGGTGCATAGTTTAGGGGGATTGGAGTTAAATATTTATCTTTCGAGAAATCCGCGTCTTTCTGAAGATAATAATAAATTGTTTAAAAATATTATGACCTTGGAATCGCCGGAATTCCCACTGCCGGATTCGCACCCGATGTATCCTTTGCTTATGGCTTCGCTTCCTTTCTTATCACCGTTTTTAAGTTCGATCCCTTATCACAGCTTTGTTAAATTGCTGGAGAAAGGCCTTCCAGGACGGCTGCTCGTCGGAAATTGTTTGAGCCCCCTTTCTTTTAAACGCGATACGCCGCTCCCATTGATCAGGGAAACATTTGAGCGCTCGATAAAGGACTTTCCGGTCCCGCTCGGTGCTGATCTGGTCCGTTATCTTTGGAGGGGAAGATTCCCCTTCGATTTTGTTCACCCTACCATCTTTATTGAAGGCCAGCGGCAGGTTAAATTGGTCGGGAGGTTTGATCCTTTGGCTCCTGAAGAAGGGCTCTTTTTGAGGTTGACCGAATCGGCTGAAACCATTGCTCATTCGATGTTAATTGGCATTTCTGGAAACTCTGACGAAGATGTTGCTCGAGCCGTTTCGTTGGTTGGAGAAGCGCCAATCCTTGGAATTGTTGCTGATGAGATCAGCCACGTTGACGGATCAACTGCGAATGCCCAATTCGATACCAAAATATGGCCGATAGTCTTGCGCTTTTTGGATGAAGCGGCGTAAATAGTTTTAAAATTATATGAAAATATCCTTAGTCCATATACAACAGCATAGGTTCAGCAATCCGCATATTCCATGTGCAATCGATGAACCGGCGCATCTATTGGGGATCAAAAGAAGTTTTGAGCAGGGTAGAAAAAATAGGGTATTGATCCATGATTTTCCGGTGAAAGCCGGGATGACCTTTGGCAAAGCTTTTGCCGCTCTTGGAAAAGAAATTATTTTAGCGGACCCGGGCGTTGTAGCATTTTCATATTATTATGAGCAGGACGAAACTTTAGTTGATAAAAAAGCTTTGTTTGACCTGGCAAGAGAGTGTAGGTCGGTGACCGTGCTTGGCGGACCGGAAGCCACCTATGATACAAGAGAATCGGTTGAACGATATTCCCCGACATTCTTGGTCGTTGGAAAAGGAGAGGTTCCTGCTTCTGTTTTGGCTGAAAACGATTTTGATCCCCAAAAAGTAAGGAACAGCAGCGTTTTTGCGGGAGAAATTGACCGAACTATCATATTGCGGGCAGAAAAATCGCCAAAAAATCTTCTAAATTCCCTTCCGACCGATCGACCCTATTCTCTTAGTGAATATCTTTTTGAAGCGATGATCCGAACAAATAGCGGCTGTGTTGGCTCCTGTTCGTTTTGTCCGCACGACCATGAAATACTGATACGAGAGCCAAGTTTGGTCCTGGAAGAATTTAGGTATTTGCGCCGCGAACAAAATGTTACTGGATTTACCTATATAGGGAGGGATTTTACAACTCATCCCGGGCAGGCGAACGCGATCGTGGCAGGTCTAAATAGGATGGAAGAATTATCCGGAACAAGATTAACGCTTGAAGTCGGGCTCCCTACCGTATGGAAGGCTTGGTCGCGCGCTAACAAAGATTGGGAAAGACTGTCTTCGCATTTTAGGCTTGAGCTGAATGTGGGGCTGGAGTCTACGTTGGCCGAACGGAGGCTCCGGCTTGGGAAATCGCGGACGCTGGAGGCTTCGATCAGGCAGAGTAAATATTTGGAATCGTTATTGGAGCATAGGCCGGGAACAAACCCTTTAGTTGTGTTTGCGCAGCTCATTCCTTTTGACCCCGATTCCACGGCGGAGGAAGTCGTTGCCGACCTTGAGAACGTATATGCTCTCATGGGAAAATATTTTCCCCGTTTTATCCCGGTGGCCGGATCGTTGAATAATCGGTTAGATATTTTTCCCGGGACGCTTGTAGAAGATATGTATGGCGGCATCGATGCAACAAATCTTTTTAAATATTTCAGAAAAGATAAGCGAGTGGCAGTGATCTATGGTTTTATTGAACAGTCCTGGCGGATGGTTGACCATCTTGCGCTTGAAAAAAAGATATTAACGAACGAGGAGTGGGTTTCTTTTTATATGGAAATTCTAAAGGGGTATATTGCTACTGCAAAAGGGCTAGCTGCCGTTACCACGCTTAAAAAATCGGTATGATCTTTATTTTATTACAATATTAACAAGCTTCTTGGGGATATAAATAACTTTCACTATTTCTTTGCCGGCGGTAAAGATCAATGTTTTATCTGTTTTTTGAGCCTTTTCTTTGATCTCTTCTTCTTTTGCGTCGGATGAAAACAGCAGCGTATCTCTTAATTTTCCATTTACTTGGATCGCAATGGTCATTTCATCTTCAACGATCAGCTTTGGATCATATTTCGGCCACGGTTGGCTTAATATACTGTCTTTATTGCCAAGTTGATGCCAGAGCTCTTCGGAGATGTGGGGAGCGAAAGGGGAGAGGAGCTGTAGTAAATGACCAATTTCCAATGACAAATTGCCAATGTTGGAGTTATTATTTAAATAATCATAAAAGGTGTTCGTGAGCTCCATTAGCCTTGCAATAGCGGTATTAAAAGAGAACTTTTCGATATCTTCTGTAACAGCTTTTATGGTTTGGTGCAGTTTTCTTTTTAGTTTTATTTGATCAGAATATTTTTCATTGCTGGGATCTGGGAAATTGGAGCTTGGGACCTGCGAAGCTAATCTCCACACTCTATTCAAAAACCGATATGAGCCTTCCACCCCCTGATCGTTCCACTCAAGTTCTTTTTCCGGCGGAGAGGCGAATAATATAAATAGGCGGGCGGTGTCGGCGCCGAATTTTTCGATAATATAATCCGGATCGACGACATTTCCTTTTGATTTGCTCATCTTTGCCCCGTCTTTGACGACCATCCCTTGGGTGAGAAGGTTCTTAAATGGTTCATCGGTCGGAGACCAGCCGGCATCGAACAGAACTTTGGTAAAAAATCTGGAATATAGAAGATGCAGGATAGCATGTTCGATCCCGCCGATATATTGGTCGACCGGCATCCATTTTTTTGCCAACGCTTGATCGAAAGGCTTTTCATTATTATGCGGATCGCTGTATCGCAAATAATACCAGGACGAGCAATTAAAAGTATCGAGTGTATCCGTTTCCCGACGCCCAACCCCACCGCATAACGGACAGACAGCATGCATGAATTCTTTGGATTGGGTGAGAGGGGAGGCCCCTTCACCGGTGAATTTTACATCCATCGGGAGTTTAACAGGCAGATCATTTTCAGGGACAGGGACAGCGCCGCATTTTTCGCAATAGATAATTGGAATTGGTGCGCCCCAATAGCGTTGGCGGGAAACGAGCCAGTCGCGGAGCTTAAAGTTTGTTTTTCGTTTGGCGATCCCGGAATTTACAAGCTTATCGGCTATGTTATTATCCAGCGGATTATCCGACACCGGCAGATCGTTTTGCTGCGCAAAAGCGAGATCGCGTTCATCATGCTTCGGAACGGCCATGACAGCTCCTGTCCCATAGCCCATCAGGACATAATCGGCGATCCAGATCGGTACTTTATCGCCGTTGGCTGGATTGATGGCATAGCCGCCGGTAAAAACCCCTTCTTTAGAGTTGGAGATCGCGCGGTCGTGCGTGCTTTCTTTTTTTGTCTTTTCGATATAAGCTAAAACTTCTTTTTCCTGCGGAGTTCCTTTTGAAAGCTCAATCGCCATCGGATGCTCGGGAGCAAGCACCATATAAGTCACGCCAAATAAGGTGTCTGGACGAGTTGTGAATATTTTAAGGTTCGGAGTTCGGAGTTGGGAGTTGGGAGAATAAATAGTAAAATCTACTTCTAACCCAACACTTTTTCCGATCCAGTTCCTTTGCATAATTTTTACCGGTTCTGGCCAACCGGACAATTTTTCGATGTCGGTCAATAATCGGTCGGCATAATCGGTGATCTTTAGGAACCACTGTTCCAATTCTTTTTCTTCGACGATGCTTTCACAGCGCCAGCATTGGTTATCTTTGACGACCTGCTCATTGGCAAGGACGGTTTGGCATTTTGGGCACCAATTTACCTGGGCTTTCTTGCGATAGGCCAGGCCGCGCTTAAGCATTAACAAAAAGATCCATTGCGTCCATTTGTAATATTCTTCACTGCTGGTATTTACTTCCCGGTCCCAGTCGTAGCTGATCCCGAGCCTTTTAAGCTGGATCTTCATTCTCTCGATGCACTTTTCTGTCCAAGGTTTGGGGTGGGTATTGTTTTTGATGGCGGCATTTTCGGCCGGCATTCCGAAGGCGTCCCAGCCGATCGGGTGAAGGACTGAAAAACCTTGCATCCTTTTATAACGGGCGATAACATCGCCAATGGCATAATTGCGGACATGCCCCATGTGGAGGTTTCCTGAAGGATAGGGGAACATGACCAAGTCGTAGTATTTGGGTCGTTCGGTTGCGGTGGAGTCGGGCGTCGGCTGCTTTTCCCACTCGTCTTGCCATTTGGGTTCGATTTGGGAAGGTTGATAATCCATAATTAAATGAATTTTAGCATATTAAATAAGGGGCTGAAAGGAATTAAGCTAACTTTTAACTAATAATCAGACACATAATGATATTGTTTGCGCAGCAATGGCGCGACAAGCTTTTTCCTGCTGGGGTGCGATGACGTTTGATGTAAAATCAACCAATTGAGAAGCGCATTCATCATGGGAGAGAACTTGCAGTGCGATTGAAAGCATCTCTGTAACTTTTCTAAAGCCTTGTTTTTGCAAAGCAATAATTGCGTTTCCCACAACATGGGATAAATGATAAGGCAATTGTTCCAAATTGACAGAGCTAGGAATATCAGGAATGACTTCTTTTGCAAGTTCGCGCGTGTTCACCGCTTGCCCTGAGCTGATTCCTGCGAGATACTCCATTTCAATCAGAAAAACGGTCATGGGGTCAAACGGGCCTTCATATAAAGCATAAGAATGTAAGGTTGCTGCCATTTCTTCCATGGCCTGGGCTCCAAGTGAGTCGATCAAAAACTGAAACCTTTCTTGTGGTCCTTTTTGGCTAAATTCTTCCCAGGATGTTTGATTTGCTACTCGCATAACTGTCCGGTTTGCAAGGTCAGAGTGGATAGAATGAAAATGTTCGTGAAAGACAGTATGCCGTGGATCTTTTCCCTGTTTCTCGTTAGTATGTAGGATAATGATCCCTTCAAAATCCATAAATTCCGGAGAAAACTTTTCCCTATTAGGGAGGAGCCCCAATGTATTTGGAAGGGCAAAACGCACTAACTGATCTTGTGGTACATGAAAAAACAATGCATCATCGCTTTGATATTGGACTTTAACTTCATTCCAATGAACGGCAGGGAAGATGCGGTTTAATTGTTCGGAAGGAGAAAGGTGGCCCAAGAGTGAAAGAAGTTTTCTTGCGCCTTTACTATGATTCTTTTCGGCGACTTTGCGCTCCTCACAATACCGCGTAAAACGTTGAGCTGGAGGAAGACGATAATATTCTTGAGGAATGACCACCATATGAAATGTACTCCCTATATAGTTTTCTATACTATTATCGTTAAATATGGAGGAGAATTTCAGTTGTAAACCCGTTAAGAATTATTAAAAAAATCCTAATCTAACTTATCTTTGCGTGCATTGAGAAGGGTGGATCATTTGCTCTTCGGTTTTTTGGGCTTCTCTTTTTTCTCTTCGGTACTATCTTTTGAAGCTGTTTTTGGCGATTCTTTTTTAGCTTCTTTTGGTTTTTCTTTGGGTTCTTCTTTCTTTACCGGAGCCGAACCGGTTTTTTCGAAAAAGATCTTTCCGTTCTTAACGTCTGCGTATATGGAATCGCCTTCTTTAAATTTGCCGGCGATGATCTCATTTGATAATGGGTTCTCCAGCAGCTGCTGAACCGCGCGGCGCAATGGCCTTGCCCCAAATTTCGGGTCATAGCCGTCTTTGATAACTTTTTCTTTGACCGCTTCCGAAATATCCAATTTCATCTCCCTTTGCAGAACCTGCTTTTGCATGTCGGAAATGATGATCTTGGCAATTTCTTTTAATTCATTTTCGGTCAAGGCATGGAAGACGATTATTTCATCGATCCGGTTCAGGAACTCCGGCCGGAAGTCTTTTTTCATATCGGCCAGAACCGTATCTTTCATCTTTTCATAAGTCGCTTCGCGATCTTCCCGTGCCATAAAGCCGATCGCTCCTTGTTGGACGATCTCTTTCTGCCCAATGTTGGAGGTCATGATCACGACCGAATTTTTGAAATCAACAACATGGCCTTTGGAATCGGTCAATCTTCCGTCATCCAGGATCTGCAGCAAGATATTGAAAACATCCGGATGGGCTTTTTCGATCTCATCAAAAAGGATAACTGAATACGGTTTTCTGCGGACCGCTTCCGTGAGAGTTCCACCTTCTTCATAGCCGACATAGCCGGGAGGGGATCCGATCATGCGGGAAATAGTATGCTTTTCCATATATTCGGACATATCGATCCTGATAAGGGCATCTTGTGTTCCAAATAAAAATTCTGCCAGGCGCCGGGCGACTTCGGTCTTACCAACGCCGGTCGGTCCTGCAAAAATAAATGATCCAACCGGCCTTTGCGGCGGTTTTAATCCGGCTCGGCCTCTGCGAATAGCTTGCGAAATGGCGACGACCGCCTCATCTTGACCGATGATCCGTTTGTGGAGCTCGGATTCCATCTGCATTAGCTTTTCACTTTCTGCGGCGGTCAGTTTTACGACCGGGATCCCGGTCCAATCGGACACGATCGCGGAAATATCATCTTCGGTCACGGTTGGCTCCGCTTTCCCTTCTTCTTTTTTCCTTTTTTCCTCGATCTCAGTTATTTTCTTTTCGAGTTGTGCAACGCGCTCGCGGATCACGGTTGAGTCTTTCTTTTCTTTCTCTTCTTTTGTTTTTGCCAATTCGTTTTGAAGGTTTTTGATCTCTGTTGTCGGAGTAAAAGCGCTTAGCCTGACCTTTGCCGCCGCTTCATCCATCACATCGATCGCCTTATCAGGCAGGAATCGGTCCGCAATATAGCGATCGGCCAACGTGGCAGCAGCAACAAGTGCGGCATCCGGAATTTTTACCTTATGATGTTGTTCGTAGCAATCGCGGAGCCCCTTTAATATTAGGATCGTCTCTTCAACGGAGGGCTCATTGACCAAAACCGGCTGGAATCTTCTTTCCAGGGCGGCATCTTTTTCAATGTTTTTGCGGTATTCATCGACAGTTGTCGCGCCGATAACTTGAAGCTCGCCTCGAGCTAGCGCTGGTTTTAGCATGTTCGCGGCGTCGATCGCCCCTTCGGCTCCGCCTGCGCCGACTAAAGTGTGCAATTCATCAATAAATAGGATATATTGTCTCTTTTTTGCAAGGATCTCTTCAAGAACTTTTTTGACGCGTGCTTCAAATTCACCGCGATATTTTGTGCCGGCAACCATTCCCCCAAGATCGAGAGCAATGATCTGTTTGTCCCTTAATATTTCCGGGACTTCGCCGTTTACGATCCTGGTCGCCAATCCTTCGACGATGGCGGTCTTTCCGACGCCGGGATCGCCGAGGAGGGCCGGGTTGTTTTTTGTTCTGCGCGACAAGATCCGAATGATCCGGTCGATCTCTTTTTCACGTCCGATAACCGGGTCAAGCTCCCCTTTTTTTGCCATGGCGGTCAGATCTTTTCCGAAAGAACTTAATGCCGCTTTTTTAGGTTTTGGCTGGGTACCGGCCATCCCTGGAAAGCCGCCCAATATTCCTTCAAGTCCTTCTAGCCCTTCCATTCCTTCCGGTCCTTCTTCTTGTCCGAATTCTTCTTCAGCCGCCTCACCGGGAAGAATATTTTTGTCCGAAGGAGGAAGTTCCCCTTCGGGTTTAGATGGATGCTCATTGGCATGTTTTTCGTATTCGCTGATAATTTCTTTTGCGACCTTGTCGAAGGTTACCTTTCTCTTATGCAGCGCCTGTGCGGCAATGCTTTCCCCTTCACGGATGATGCCAAGTAAAATATGTTCTTCGCCAAGGTAGTTGAACCCAAGTTCCCGCGCCGCCTGCAAGGCAAGCTCTAAAGATTTTTTTGCCCTTGGCGAGAGCGATTGTTTTCTTGCGGACGATTCTCCCCGGCCGATAAGCGATTCAATGTCGGAAAACAAATTGACCAGGTCAACCCCGATCGTTTGCAGAATTTTTGAGGTGATTCCTTCCGCTTTGATCAAGGCGAGCAGTAGATGTTCGGTGCGGATATAGTCATGGCCTAAGCGGTTGGCTTCTTCGCTGGCGAGTTGAAGGATCCGGTCGGCCGATTCGGAAAAATATTCGTAGAATCTTTCTTTCGGGCGGCGCTTTAACATGGATGCGAAAATATCTGGGAATTCAAAGAAATTGGAAATATCGGGGAAGCCCATGTCGGGCATTCCTTGTCCCGGCGGCAAAAACCCTTCTTCTGCGGCGCATTGCGCGCAGAGGTGCAGGGTCATTTTCTTCCCATTAATGATTTTAGTTACATGGACCGATGAGGGCCGGATCTTGCATTTTTGGCAAAGCATCTAATATTCCTCCAGACCGAAAATATTATAGCATATTCTAAATTAACATTACTTGCGGTTATGGCAAACATTGAATTAAAGAAGGCAATGAAATATAATTAAAGTATGACGGAAATGAATTTCAATGATCTCCCCGATAATTCCGGTCATTTTGGCCAATTTGGGGGGCGGTTTGTCCCCGAAACCCTTATTGCACCCCTTGAAGAATTAACTTCTGCCTATTTAAAATATAAGGAAGAAGCTGAATTTGTAAAAGAGCTAAATTATTACCAAAAAAACTTTGTTAGTCGCCCGACGCCACTTTATTTTGCCGAACGCTTAACGCAATATTTGGGTGGTGCAAAAATATATTTAAAAAGAGAGGACCTCTGCCATACCGGATCGCATAAATTAAACAACACTATCGGACAGCTGCTGCTTGCCAAGCGGATGGGGAAGAAAAGAATTATTGCTGAAACCGGGGCGGGACAGCATGGGGTAGCGACAGCGACTGCCGCGGCGTTATTTAAGATCCCCTGCGAAGTGTATATGGGTGAGGCGGATGTTAAAAGGCAGGCGCTTAATGTTTATCGGATGAAACTGCTTGGGGCAAAAGTTCATCCGGTAAAGTCCGGGAGCCAAACGCTTAAAGATGCGATCAATGAAACACTGCGCGATTGGATGGCCAATCCCAAAGATACGTTTTATTGCCTCGGTTCCTGTGTCGGTCCGCATCCTTATCCGATGATGGTCAGGAATTTTCAATCGGTGATTGGGAAGGAAGCCAGAGGCCAGCATTTGGAGTTCGAAAACAGAAATCCTGATTATTTAGTTGCCTGTGTGGGAGGAGGGTCTAATTCTATTGGACTTTTTCACGCGTTTTTAGGCGACTCTGAAGTTAAAATTGTTGGAGTTGAGGCAGAAGGGGCTGCTTCTCTTGCAAAAGGTTCGGTTGGCGTCTTGCATGGAGCAAAAGAATATGTTTTGCAATCAAAATCCGGCCAGATCATGGATACCCATTCAATTTCAGCCGGCCTAGATTATTCCGGTTCCGGTCCCGAGCATTGTTATTTAAAAGATGTTGGTCGGGTAGAATATGTTCCCGCCAGCGATAAAGAAGCGCTTTGGGGATTCAAAATATTATCTGAACTTGAGGGGATCATTCCAGCTCTCGAATCGTCGCATGCTATCGCCTATTTGAAAAAACTGGCGCCAAAATTAAATAAAGATCAAACGATAATTGTTTGCCTATCGGGCAGGGGAGACAAAGATGTCGAGAGTATCCGAGGCATTTAATAAACATAAAGCACTCATTACCTATGTCACGGCAGGCGATCCGTCGCTGGTGGTGACTGAAAAGATCATCTTCCAGCTTGAAAAAGCCGGAGCCGATATTATTGAACTTGGGATCCCGTTTTCAGATCCGTTAGCCGATGGACCCGTTATCCAAGCTTCACACCAGCGGGCGGTGAAGAAAAATGTAGCTCTAGCGGATATTTTTAAACTAGTCGGGAATGTAAGGAAAAAGACCGCTATTCCGATCTGTTTCATGCTCTCCTATAACCTAGTGGTTAGATATGGAGAAGAAAAATTTTATTCCGATTGCGAAAAGAATGGAGTTGATGGCGTGATCATTCCGGATCTTAACCCCGACGAAGTTTCCGCTAAAACGTCTAATGTTGATCGTATCTGTTTAATTGCTCCGAATAGTTCGGAAGAAAGGATCAAAATAGCGACCGCTAAAGCCTCCGGGTTTATTTATTTGATCTCCGTTGCGGGGGTTACCGGAAAGATAAAGGGCTTTGCCGCAAATTTGTCCGAAGTCATTGCAAAGATCCGTAAATATTCCGATCTGCCGATCGCTATCGGCTTTGGGATCTCAAACCCGGTGCAGGCGAAAGAGGCTGCCGGGCTTGCCGACGGTGTTATTGTCGGATCGGCGATCGTTGATCTGATCGCAAAGAAAAAAATCCCTTCGGTTTCAAAATTTGTCTCCGCTTTGAGAAAATCGCTGAATGCTTAACACAATGATCTCCCGCCTCAAGCAGTTCTGGTTCGGAATGATGGCAAAATATCATTCAGAAGACGAAATTTACACCAAAAAGCATCTTTCTTTGCCCGAAAAAGAACTATTTGACAAGCTCCCAGAGTTTGAAAAGAAACATGCCGTTGTCGTAGCGCAAAAAATGGTCCTGGCTTCTTACCAGCATCCCGAGTTGGATAAAAATAAATTGATCAAACTGGGTCTTTTGCATGATATCGGGAAAATCACGGAGAGAAATTCGATATTTGCCAAGTCGATCTTTGTTGTCTTCCGCTTTTTTTCCCCTGGGCTTTATGATCGTTTTGCAAAACTTGGAGAAACGAATTCATTTTTTAAAAGATATTACGTGCATAAAAATCATGGCGTAATCGGTGCCAAAATACTCGAAACGATAGGAGAGGAGCCGCAATTTCTATCCATTATAAAAAAACACGACCCTAGGGTAGAACCTTTCGGGCCGGAAGATCCGCTGGAGCTTAAAATTCTGCAGGATGCAGACAGCACGTATTAAGTGGTTGATTGACAAAATATGCAAATATACTACAATAGACCCACTATTTAAAAGGAGGAAGATATGAAAAAGTTTGTGTTTGCTGTACTTGTTTTCATGTTTGCTGGTTTACTGTATTGCCCGTCTTTTGCATCCGATAGCCCTGATCCTAAATATTATAAGGCGTTTGGTTATGGTAAAGTGCTCGCATCAAATAATGGCTATCCAGCCTTTGATACCTACGATCCTTCCCAATTCGACTATAGGGATGGGAAATTTTATATGAGCCCCACCGACACCCTTGATCTACGGGTCCTGCTTCCAAAAGGCAAGAAGATGTCGAATTATGTAAAAGAGGGGGGATTTAGCTATTACAAGATTTGGGCTTCGACCGATTATAGCGGAAATTCAAATATTTCAGATAGTAATCCTTGG
>Ga0172379_10008561_pt1 | contig 12843 bp, 11 predicted proteins | sample GrowelOW334metaG_FD_119756 | JGI IMG/M metagenome (GOLD analysis project Ga0172379, IMG submission 119756) | Groundwater microbial communities from an aquifer near a municipal landfill in Southern Ontario, Canada - Groundwater well OW334 metaG | ecosystem: Environmental > Aquatic > Deep... | reverse complement strand
TTCGCGCAAATCGGAAAGCTTTGGGACGGGGGGCAAGCGTGATTCTACGGCACGGGAAAGTTGAGAAAGAGCAAGAATCGGAACGTTTAATTCGCGCGCGAGGCTTTTTAAGGCGCGCGAAATCTGTGAAACTTCTTGTACGCGACCTTCTTTGGAATCGCCCTCCAAGAGTTGTAAATAGTCGATAACGAGAAAACCGATGCCGTGTTCAGCTTGCAGACGGCGCGCCAATGTACGGATTTCCATAATATTGCTACTGGCGGAATCATCGATATAAATCGGCGCCTCGGAAAGCACCGCCATTGATCGGTTGATCCGCGAAAAATCATCATCGGGAAAACCCTCGCTGGACAAATGACCGGTACGCATTTTCCAGAGATCAACTCCCGCTTCGGCACAAATCAAGCGGTCGGCGAGCTGTTCTTTCGACATTTCAATGCTAAATACGCCAACCGCGGCCTTTTCGCGAACGGCAATATGCCGCGCGAAATCCAAAGCCAGTGAGGTCTTACCAACGCTTGGCCGCGCGGCAAGAATTACCAAATCGGAACGCTGAAGCCCCGAAAGAAGATTGTCCAACGGCGCAAAACCGGTCGGAAGCCCTCGCAAACTGCCATCACCTTTATGCAGACTGTCAATGCGTTGAAAAGCTTCCGTCAAAACAGTTTTCATTGGTACAAAAGATTGGCGCAAATGTTGTTGAGAAACAGAAAACAGGCTTTGCTCCGCCTCATCAAGGACTTGATTTACCTCGTCTTCTTCATTAAAACCAAGCTCGCTAATATTCGCCGCGGCGCTGATTAATCGTCTTAAGGTGGCCTTTTTTTGCACAATTTTCGCGTAATGCTCCACGTGCCCGGCCGTCGGTACTGCTGCCGCCAAGGAGGCAATCGTCGATTCACCGCCGGCACCATCAAGATTACCCTGATCACGCAGAATATTAGACAAACTGATGATGTCGATTGGATCACGCCGTTCATACAGACTGATAATGGCGCCGTAAATTAGCGCGTGCATTGGCGAATAGAAATCCGTGTCACGCAAAAAATCCGCAACCTTGATTATAGCGTCTTTATTAAGCAATAAACTACCTAAAACCGACACTTCCGCTTCAAGATTGTGCGGAGGAATCCGTTCGCCGGAGCGGAAAGGATTTTTAGTGGTTTGTTTTTTGTGCTTTTCGGTCATTATTGTCGGTTCCTGCACATTATCACATTACTTGATGGACGTCAGTTGTTGTCCGCGAGGTGTGTCTTTTACCTCGAAACCTTTCTCTAAAATAGATTTTCTTAACTCATCGGCTAACGTAAAGTTTTTTTCTTCGCGCGCTAAACGTCTTTTTTCTGCCAACTCCGTCACAGCGAAAGGAACTACCACCGTATCAACCTGTTGATCAAAAACCATAATTCCCAGAACCGCATCAAACACGCGCAAAACATCTAAAATTTCGCTAAAATTATTTTTTGATAATTTACCGTTTTCAAGCAACGGATTAATTTTTCGAATCATTTCAAAAACAATTGCCAATGCTTGCGGCGTACCTAAATCATCCGCCAATGCTTGAACAAAACCGTTCTGATACCGGTCTAAATCAAGCGACTGATCCGCATTATTGTTTTCTGTCGCGCTTATACCGACATTAATTTTACCAATAAAACTTTGCACTCCGGCTAAACCATCTTTTGCCGAATCCAAAGCCTCCCAAGTGAAATTCAACTTTGAACGATAGTGCGTTTGCAAAAATAAAAACTTTAGCGCCAGTGGGGAATAATTACGCGCCTTAATTTCTTCAAGTGTAATAAATGTACCGGCGCTTTTGGCCATTTTTTTCCCGTCCACTAAAAGATGTTCGTTGTGTACCCAAATTCGAGAAAACTCTTTACTGGTCGAAGCTTCACTTTGCGCGATTTCATTTTCGTGGTGGGGAAACATGTTATCAATGCCACCCGTATGCAAATCAATCGATTCGCCAAAAAGTTGTTGCGCCATCGCCGAACATTCAATGTGCCAGCCGGGATAACCGCGCCCCCAGGGGCTGTCCCATTGCATCAAGTGTTCTTTACCGGATTTTATCCAGAGCGCGAAATCGAACGGGTTCTTTTTTTCTTCACGCACGTCCACGCGCGCTCCAGCTTCGATTTCGGCCGTCTTATTGCCGGAAAGTTTTCCGTAATTTGGGAATTTCGCGACATCAAAATAAACGCCTGAAGAGGTCTGATAGGCGTAACCGTTTTCCAAAAGTTTGGCGACAACTTTGATAATCGCCGGAATATGTTGCGTCGCGCGCGGATAAAAATCCGCCGGCTCCAACCGCATTTGAGTTAAAACCGCAAAAAATTCCTGCGTATACTTGGCCGCGACTACCTCCGGCGAAAGATTCTCCCGCTCGGCAGCAAGAAGCATTTTGTCGGCGCCCGCCTCGGCGTGGTCGGAATCCATCAAATGACCAACATCCGTGATATTCATCGCGCTACGCACGTCGTAATCCAATTTTTTTAGCGTTTTAACGAGCAAATCCGCCACGACAAAACGCCGAATATTGCCAATGTGCGGGGTGGCGTAAACGGTTGGCCCGCAATTATAAATACGTAATATTCCGTCTGAATTCAAAGGCGTTACAGCGGAAAACTTTCTCCCGAGCGTATTCCAAATACGTAATTGCATAGTATTGAGTGTATATCTACTTTGCACAAAAACAAACACCCCCTTCTTCGTTCTCCACCTAGCCGGGGGAACCTCTAGGGCTCACCCGATCATCCATAAAGGATGTTAAGTAGAGTAGGAAAAAAGGAGGTGTTATGTAAACTTAATAAACGCACATAATGCGTTCCGCATTATTACTTGCGCTTCTTTGTTGTCTTTCTCTTTTTTGCTACTTTCTTTGCCTTTTTCTTTTTTGCCATGCTAACCACCTCCTTTCAAATTTTTGTATTACTAATGTTTTTATTTTAGTTTCTTAAAACCAAAATTTTATTAATCACTTATTCAATATATACAAACAATATTTAATATTGTCAAGCAATATTTTTACTATTTATATTGAAATTTAATATCTTTAAATAAAAGCACACGAAAAACAGCACTTTCCACGCTTGTACAATAATATAATATTAGAAGAATACTATTATGCCAAAGAAACCCGTCAAATCATTTTTCGAGACCGGTAATACCAAAGAATGACAAAATCAACCACCAACATTAAACCGATGATGACCCAAAAAATGCAAAGATTAAGCGGTGGCGCGTCGGAAATTGAAGGTAAGACCTGACCAATCACGCCAAGAGGAATAAACAACGCGCTAATGAGCGTTAAAATTTTAATAAACTCATTCAGTTTGTGTGACAAAAGGTTAGAATTGGTTTCCGAAAGCGCGGTAATTTTTTCGTGCTGGTTATCGAGCGCGTCCCAAACCCGTTGCAAACGCGACTGAATACTCTTGAAAATGGCCCGATAGGCCGGCGTCGCAAAATCGCCGTGCAATGTTTTTGGATTGTATAAATGCACTTGTGGCCGAATAATTTGCCGAAAACCGGATAGATCGCGACTTAAGGCGCTTAACTCATATACCATCGCGCGTTCTTCGCCATTAAAAATTTTATGTTCCGCCAGTTCAATTTTTTCGTAAATATGGTCGATCTTCGGAAAAGTAGAGTCGATCAATACACCCATAATGCTATAAAGCAAATAAGCTGAACTGCGCCCCACATAGCGCTCCTGTAAAACAGTACTCTCGTTGATTTGTTTAAAAAATTGATCCAACAAATGTACTCGCCCCATGTGCACCGTGATAATATGGCCGTCAGTAATAAAAATATCCACTTCCGCGGGCGTCGTACTGCGACTCTTGGCGTCAAAAACAGGGGAATGGACGATCGCGAATAAATAACCCGGGTATTCTTCCAATTTTGGCCGTGTCGAACGGTGCGTCAGTTCCTGCAGATCAATCGTGTGAAAATGAAATTCGCGCTCCAAAAAATCCAAATCTTCCTTCTTCAGGTCGACAATGTCTATCCACGTTAATTCTTTTGTTTTTATTTGTCTTAACACGAGAACATTATACCAAGATAAAGACGTTTGTTAAATCAACACCATTGCCCCCATTTCCATTAACTTAAGGAATTGAACGACATTGTTACGTTGTAGGGGAGCACGTCCCCGTGCTCCCGCGCGGGCGGACAGGGACGTCCGCCCCTACGAAACGACGCATCGAATCCTTAAGTTAATGGGAGCGCATTACGCGGAGATTGTAATCAACGACAAAAAAGAATAAGCTATAGAAGTAAAACCATAATAAAAATTATGAAAAGAAATTTTCTTCGATTAGCGATATTACTTGGGACGGTTGCCTTGTTTGGCGCGGGATGCAACACAACAAAAAAGGCGGTGCCTACACCCCCCGGCGGCGTTTACGTTTCAAAGGACGGCGGACAAAACTGGAACCAGATGTCCGCTTATACGGGAGGACTGGATATCACGAAGGTAACCCCTTTCAAGGTTGTGTTCGATCCCTACGATACGGCAAAGTTATATATGGCAGGCGGACCAAGCGGTCTTTTGCATTTTGACGATAAAACCAACGAATGGAATCAAATTAAAACACCGACGCAATCGGTCAATGGTATTGCCGTCCATCCACGTAATCCAAATATTCTTTACATCTTTGGCAATTCCGTTATCGCCCCGCAACGTTATAAAATTTGGAAATCGTTCGATAACGGAGAAAATTGGGTTGAATTATATGTCGATCCGGTAGTTAAAACGGGTGGTATTTTTAGCACAAAAAAGGCACCCGGGATAATTACGGCACTGGACGTAGACCCAACCAGACCGGAGATAATTTTGGTTGGCTCAAACTCGGGCGCACTGCTCACAACAGGGGACGGAGGCACTACCTGGAGCAACGCGCATTCTTTTGGTTACGGCATCGCGGGCGTGCGCGTCGCCCCCGCCACCGGGCAATGGTTCATCTTGCTTACCAATGGTCAGATTTATAGCTCCAACGACGCGGGCAAGACGGTTGAGTTAGTTGAAATTAAATCTGGCGACACGGCCGCAAAATCTTTGCTCGCGATTCAGTTTGTTTCCGAAAACAACAAAACAAAAAACATTCTTGCCGGCACTGATCATGGAATATTCAACTCAACTGACAATGGAAAAAACTGGTCGGTTGTGCCACTGCCCGTAAACGAAAAACAATCCGTATCTATTAACGCCATCGCCGCCGGAGTGGGGAATACGGTGTACGCGGGAGCGAATTACGTTTTATACACTTCAAAAGACGGCGGCGTTAAGTGGAAAGTTTACCAATTTCCGTTAGCGAACGCGATTCGTTTCTTGTTGTCCGATCCCAAAAACGCGAACACTGTTTACGCGGTGTTTAATCCGACTCAATAGAAAACAAAATCCGATACTACTCGGCTAACAATAGCGTCTTCGCTGCGGTATAAGTTTTTCCGTTAATCTCCGCGGTTGCCTTTAGAACGATCGTTCCGGCATTACTCCCAAACTTAACATTCGATTGAAACTTTTGCGGAAGAAGAAAAGAACCGAAAGCTTGTGATGTCGAAATGGAATTATTTCCTTCAATATTAGAAGTCAGACGCGTGCTGGTACCCATCATTCCTTCCGGACCATCGATAAACCAACTAATCACAAAGGGCTTGTTTGAAACCACTTGCGACGGAAGCTCAATGAAACGCACGGAAATTGGCTTCACTTCGGACGGGCCGGTTACCGCGGTGATTGGCGTTGTGCTCTTTGTCGTGGTCGCGCTTTTTACTTGTTGTTTAACAGAAACATTTTGCCGTGGAGGGGCGGTGGGTAACAACGGTGTTTTTACCGATGCTGGTGACGGTGTCGGCGTTGCCGACGGTTCTGGCGTAAACAAACTTTCATTGGAAACGGTCTTTGGTTTTTGAATAAGTTTACCCAAATAATACCCGCCGGCCGTAACCGCGGCGATAATGATGATTCCCACAAGCGCGATCGTTAAAAGTTGTTTTTGCATGAGATATGTAGTTCTAGAGATTATTGCCTCCTATTTAACATTTAAACTAATTCTTGTCCATTAAAGACGTTGTGTTGTAGGGCACGGTTGTTTTAGCGAAGCGAAACATACGAGCCAACCCTGTTACAACAACTTGACAAATCCATAATTCAGGTTTAGTGTGCTTGGTTGGGTTAAAACCCACTTTTGCACCTTCGTACGTATTTTTGAAAGGAAGACAAAATGGTACGTTTCATAGTTCTGTCTAGTATTGTCGCCACGATATCGGGTAATGTATTTGTTTTCCAGTTGATTCTGGCCTCAATTTCATCACTGGAAGACGCGAAGGCCGGGAGATTCCAGACGACAGACATCTTCATGTCGGATTCTCTGGGTTTGCTTGGCTATGTGCCACTGATTGTCTTTGGGATCGCTCTAGCCGCTTTTTACCTCAGTGGTATTGTGGAATTGGCGAAAGATCTCTGGGGCATCCTTATCGTGAAAAAGTAAAAGTAGTCGAACCATTAGAACGACTCCCCGTGCCCAGTGAGCACGGAGTTTTTAATTTTCTTTGCAAAGAAAAATAATCCCCCGTAGCTTTAGCGAAGAAGGTAGCGATGGGGGGATATTCTCTTGTACATGAACCATTGACAAAACAATAAAGTTTCTGTTACGTTCCTTTGTCGTTCTTTTCACTGTTCCGCCACACAAATAGGGGTTTGATCGATGAATGAAAACGAACGTGAGCGCCAGGTTGTCCTTAGCAGATTTCAAGCAATTCATTATCTGTACCGTCAAGCAAGTGCTCTTGAGAGGGGAATTCACGGCCAGTTGCTTGCGATTGTTCAGGAAGTAGTCGACACACTTCTGGCCGGAGTGACGCTTCATGGTCCCTATGCAACCACTGTGTTGCACATGGCACGACATCACCTTGTTGCTTCTTTAACGGGAACAGACGCGGAGGAGACTTTCAGACACCAACTCGATCTGGATGAAACGCGATATCCTGATCGCGACGGATTGCTTCTTGATCTACACCTTATTGAAACTGCAGTTCAGGACGTGGCGAGAGTGAGTATCATCACCACAGATCCTTGCGAAACATGTGTGAGATTTTTCAATAAGTATTGCGTAGTAGTAGGCACCCTGTGATATCAATCGCCGACAAGGTTTGTCGGCGGTTTTTTTAATTCTCTTGACACGGTTTTTGAAACCATTATCATAATTAGCAGTCTATTGCTTAGAGTGCTAAAATTGTTTATTATTTAAACAATACTAACTGGAGATTGCTTCGCCCGCGTACCACAAGGGTACGGGGATCGCAAAGACTACTAAATAATTTCAATGACAGAGCGACAAGATAAAATTATTAAGACCCTGATTCAGGAATATATCAAAACCGCGGAACCGGTTGGATCAGAATCTTTAACGGAGAATTATAATCTCCCGTTTAGTTCGGCGACCGTGCGCGCAGAGTTGGCCTGGCTGGAAGAAGCGGGCTATTTAACGCAGCCGCATACGTCCGCCGGCCGCATTCCCACCGACAAAGGGTATCGCTACTTCGTGGATGAAACAATTAAAAACGACTATCTTACAAAAAATGAACTTAACCGCTTAAAATCGGAACTATTAAATCTTCAAACGCAACATAATCGACTCGCGCGTGGCACAGCGAAACTCTTGGCGGGATTGTCACAAAATCTCGCTGTGGCGGGTTTGATCGATCGAGATGATTTTCACGAAGCGGGTCTTCCGGAATTAATAAAAGAACCGGAATTCGCGGACGCGGAATGTTTGCTGGACGTTTCCAAAATTCTCGAAGTGCTGGAAGACAATTTCGACGATATGGTTAGCAAACTTAATAAAACACCAAGGATTTATATCGGAGAAGAAAATCCTTTCGCGGACGTAAAGCATTTAAGTATGATTTTGGCCGCCTGCGATTTGCCGAGCGGGGAAAGAGGGCTTTTGGCAATCATCGGACCAACCAGAATGCGGTATGAACACAACATTCATCTGCTTAACGCGGTCGCGGACATTATCGAAAGTGAAGGGAGACGAGAATAAATGAACATTTTAAAAAGAGGTGAAAAAGCGGCAAAAATACACGGTCACATAACCCTAAATGATAAAGAAATGCAGTTTAAAAAAGAGGCGGAAACAAATTTAGCGGGTTGGAAACGAGCAATGGCGGATTACGAAAATCTTCACCGCCGTATCGGTGAAGAAAACTTAAAAGCCAGAATGAATGGAACCGAAGAAGCTTTGCAATCGATGTTGCCGGTGCTGGACTATTTTGACGCCGCCTTTGCCGCCATTCCGGAAGAAATTCGCCAAAACGAGTGGGTAATCGGAATGACGAATATCCAAAAAGCCTTTCATAACGCATTGCAATCTCAGGGAGTAGAAACAATCGACAGTACGGATATCGCATTTGATCCGAAATATCACGAAGCGGTGGAACACGTTAAGGACAAAACAAAGCCGGCCGGAACGGTTTTGACGGTTGTAAGCAAAGGGTATCGATTGGGAAACAAGGTACTGCGTCCGGCAAAAGTAAAAGTGTCAGACAACGCGGTGACGAACGAACCAAACCCATCCCCGCCTTCCCTTGGAGAAAGGGAAGGAAACGACGCGACGAACGCGCCGGAACAAACGTAGTAGTCTTTGCGAGGCGCTCCGCCGGTAGGTGGAAGCGCCGAAGCAATCCCCTGAAAGTTATGACGCGGGAGATTGCTTCGCCTGATGGCTCGCAAAGACGACTAATGAACTCATTAATTATTTATTAAATTATTAAAGTTAAATATATGTCAAAAATATTAGGAATCGATTTGGGAACAACTAACTCATGTATGTCGGTAATCGAGGGCGGCAAACCGCGCGTACTGGAAAATCACGAAGGGGCGCGAACAACGCCGTCGGTTGTCGCGCAATCCAGAAACGGCGAACGCTTGGTGGGTGTCACCGCCAAACGACAGTCCGTAACGAACGCCGAAAATACGCTTTATTCCATCAAGCGTTTGATTGGTCGCAAATTCAGCGATCCCGAGGTGCAAAAAGATAAAGAACTTTTGCCGTATGAAGTAAAAGAGGGAACCGACGGTTACGCGGAAGTAAAAATGGGTGACAAGTGGTATAAACCGTTGGAAATATCGGCAATGGTACTGCAAAAACTAAAAGTTGACGCCGAAGAACGTTTGGGCGAAAAAATCACTGATGCCGTGATTACGGTACCAGCCTACTTTGACGATTCCCAGCGCAAAGCGACAAAAGACGCGGGAACAGTCGCCGGTTTCAACGTGCGCCGCATTATCAACGAACCGACGGCGGCGGCGCTGGCCTACGGTTTAGACAAAAAGAAAGAAGAACAGATTGTCGTTTACGATTTGGGCGGCGGAACGTTCGACGTTTCCGTTCTGGAAGTTTCTTCCGACACGATTGAAGTCAAAGCCACACACGGCGACACGCACTTGGGTGGCGACGATTTTGACCAAAGAATAATCGATTGGATCGCGGATGAATTTAAAAAACAATATGGTATTGATTTAACAAACGACCAAGTGGCGTTGCAACGCCTCAAAGAAGCCGCGGAAAAAGCCAAGATTGAACTTTCTACGACGATGGAAACGGAAATCAATCAACCGTTTATCACCACCGACGCTTCGGGTCCAAAACATTTGTTATTAAAGTTATCGCGCGCCAAGATGGAAGAATTGGTTGGCAAATACGTCGATCAATCTATCGAAATTATGGACAAGGCCATTAAGGAAGCAAAGCTTTCACCGTCCGACATTGACGAAGTGGTTTTGGTGGGTGGCATGACGAGAATGCCGCGCGTCGTGGAACTGGTGGAGAAATTTTTCGGCAAAAAAGCCCACAAAGACGTTAATCCCGACGAAGTGGTCGCCATCGGCGCCGCCATTCAGGGTGGAATTTTGCAAGGCGACGTGAAAGACGTTTTACTTTTGGATGTGACACCGTTAACCCTCGGCATCGAAACGATGGGTGGCATTCGTACGCCGTTGATTACCAAAAATACCACCGTTCCCACCAAAAAGAACCAAGTGTTTTCCACGGCCGCCGACAGTCAACCGCAAGTGGAAATTCACGTCTTGCAAGGTGAACGCGAAATGGCCGCGGACAATAAGTCCCTTGGACGTTTTATTTTGGATGGCATTCCGCCGGCACCCCGCGGTATTCCACAAATCGAAGTAACGTTTGACATCGACGCCAACGGTATTCTCACAGTATCCGCCAAAGATAAAGCCACGAATCGCGAGCAAAAAATCACCATTCAAGGTTCGTCAGGTGTTTCCAAAGACGAAGTGGAACGGATGCAAAAAGAGGCTGAAGCGCATGCCGCGGAAGACAAAACGCGAAAAGACCGTGTTGAAGAAAAAAATAAAGCCGAAACGATGATTTATTCCACCGAAAAGTTTATTAAAGACACGGGTGAAAAACTTACCGGCGACGTGAAAAAAGACATCACCGAAAAATTGGAAGCGTTGAAGAAAGTGGCGCAAGTGGAGCTGGATAAAATTGATTCCGCCGCATTAAAAAAAGTGATCGAAGACTTGGATCAAACGGTGCAAAAAGCCGGCGCGGCGATGTACCAACAGCAACAAACTGCCAAGCCGGAGGATGCGACAAAAACACAAGAAGGTTCTGCCGAAAAACCCGGTGAAGGGAAAACGGTCGAAGGAGAAGCAGAGAAGAAATAACTAAGTAGTCATTGCGAGCCATTGCTCGAAGCAAGGCGAAGCAATCCCTGGCTAGATACGGGAGATTGCCGCGCCTCGCCAATTCTCACGAATTGTCGATGGCTCGCAAAGACGAACGCTTTTTATAACCACAATAAATGCCCAAAGACTACTACTCAATCCTCGGCGTCCAAAAGGGCGCGTCCGACGATGAAATCAAAAAAGCCTATCGCAAAGCGGCGCATCAACACCACCCCGACAAGGGCGGCGATCAGGAAAAGTTTAAGGAAGTCAACGAGGCTTACCAGGTTTTGGGTAACGCGGAAAAACGTCAGCAATACGATCAATATGGGCAGACTTTCGAAGATGCCGGACGGAACGGTGGTGGTTTCGGCGGTAATCCGTTTGGCGGACAAGGGTTTGACGTAAATTTTGAAGACCTGGGCGGATTTGGCGATATTTTTTCGCAATTTTTTGGCGGTAGCAGCACTTCGAGAGGACGCGGACGAAGCAGTGAACGCAATCGCGGTTCCGATTTGCAAATTGACATGACGATCAGTTTCAAAGAAATGGTTTTTGGCGTCAGAAGAGAACTTTCGCTGAATCGTAATCGCACATGTATGCGTTGCAAAGGAAATCTGGCGGAACCGGGAACTAAAATCAGCGCGTGCGGCAATTGCGGCGGTACCGGGATTATCCGGCGGCAAATCCGCACGATTCTTGGCTCGATGGTGCAAGAAAGCGAGTGTCCGGAATGTCACGGCGAAGGCAAGAAAGCGGAAACAAAATGCTCGGAATGTCACGGCGAAGGACGAACGCGCCAGCTGGAAACTTTGTTTGTCAAAATTCCGGCCGGGATTGAAAATGGCATGCGGATTAGGATTACCGGCGAAGGCGACGCCGCGCGTTATGGTGGCACCGTCGGCGATCTGTATATCAACGTTTCCGTGAAAGAAGATAAACAATTTTCGCGCCACGGCTACAATATTTTAACGGAAACACATATTCCGTTTGCCACCGCGGCACTGGGCGGAGAAGTTAGCGTCGAAACGGTTGATGGTGAAACCAGTTTTGAAATTCCCAAAGGCACGCAGCCGGGGACTGAATTTCGAATTCCAGAAAAAGGTATCAAACACGACGCATCTGATCGACGCGGTGATCAAGTTTTAAAAGTAATTGTGGATGTGCCAAAAAGGGTCTCCAAGCGACAAGAAGAAATACTTAAGGAGTTTGAACAATTGAGCAAGAAAAAAGGATTCTTTGGATAAATTCCCAATATCCAATATCCAATTCCCAATGAAATGCACAAATTCTAAAATTCGGCGTCATTGGACATTTAGAATTTCATTGGGTATTGGAAATTGGTAATTGGATATTTATTAATATTTGAATTAATCCGAAGATTAGTGAAAATGAAAAAACTATAGTGGATCACTTAACTGTGTTGCCTCGAATTTGTTGTCTTCCACGATATTCCCGTCGATCACCACGCGCTGATTCAATGGTTCCACTTTGCTGACGTCTTTTTTCCCGCCGGAATGCAAAACGGTTAACTTATCGGTATAAGAAATTTCTTGCGTTTTACCGACGTACTTTGTCGGTTCGTATGTGCTGGCGGAAATTTCTACGGTCATTATTTTTGAATCCTTGCGAATCGCAATTAATTTTCCGCGAATTTTAAATTTGCGCGGAACGATTGTAACCTTACTCGCCGAAAAACTGTTATCCGATTTCACCGCGCCGTAAACGGTTACCAGCATTCCGACACCGATATTGGTTTGCGTTTGTTTCAAGATTGTCCCGGCCGCGTTGGGTTTATAGAATTTTGCTTGGTTAACTTTCACTGTGACGACATCGCCGGCCAAGCTCGCCGCGCGTTGTGAAATCTGTTTAAACGAAACGCGAATATATTTTTCCCCGATATTGTTTTCACTCACGATTCCTTGGCCGGAAAAATTGTAGCGATTAGCGGCATTGGCGGTGAGGTAGGCCAGACAAAAAACCCCAACAATAATTGCCGAAAGGGCAGTGGTGAATAAGGCTACACGTTTAGTTTTTTGTTTCATATGTTTTTATTGTGAATCGTAGGGGCGGACGTCCTCGTCCGCCCGCACGGGAGCACGAGGACGTGCTCCCCTACGAACGATGATATTAAC
>Ga0172379_10008560_pt1 | contig 12845 bp, 15 predicted proteins | sample GrowelOW334metaG_FD_119756 | JGI IMG/M metagenome (GOLD analysis project Ga0172379, IMG submission 119756) | Groundwater microbial communities from an aquifer near a municipal landfill in Southern Ontario, Canada - Groundwater well OW334 metaG | ecosystem: Environmental > Aquatic > Deep... | reverse complement strand
CGTTCGAGTGACCGTGATTGTTTCCGATGAGCACGCCACGTGCGTCGTTCTTCCCGACGACCCGGTGCGTGTAGTAGTTCCCGTGCACCTTGCAGTACACGATGTCGCCCGGCTCGACGTCCTGCCAGCGGCAGGGCGCGAGGCGCACCGGCTGGCGCGACTGCAGGATCGGGGTCATCGAGTTGCCCGGCTCGCGGCTGACGACCGTCTCGCCGCGTTCCAGTGCCTCTCGCGTGTAGTTCGGGACGCCCATGTCCATCCTCCGGAACGGCGCCGCCCGGCGCCTGTCGGGGCCAGCATGCGCCCGCGCCCGCCCGATGGCAACGCCCGGGGCGATGCGCGCGGGCGCGTGACACCTCGGCACGTCCTGGCATAGGATGCCCGGGTCGGGGCGCGCCGCCCGCGCCCGGAGGCCATGCCGATGCCAAACGACGATCACCCCCCGAAGAGGACCTGGACCACCGGGCTGGCGGACGAAGCGCGGCTTCACGCCGGCAACACGGACGACCTCGGGTCCGGGCGGTGGAACACCCGCGCCGTCAACCTGCTTCTCGCCCTCGCCGACGAGGTCATGCGCCTGGACGGCACGCTGGACGGCCGCACGGAGGCGGCCCGGGAACGGCTGCGCATGGAGGCCGACGAGCGGATCGCCGACGAGGTCCGGCGCGCGAGGGACGTGGCCGGGGACGAGATCGCCGCCGCCAGGCAGCAGGCCGACGCCTGCCGTGCCGAGGTCGCCACGCTCACCCGGGAGCGCGAAGGGCTGCAGCGCGACCTGCGGGCCACGGGCGAAGCGCTCCTCGCCTGCGCCATGTCGGCCGGCTGCGTCTACCGACACGTCAAGCCGCTCGTCGAGCACGCCCTGCACGGAGGGCCGTTCCCGGATCTGTCCGGGATCCAGCCGGGCGTGGAGGCCGCGCAGCGCGAGCGGGTCGAGGAGTGCGACGGTCTCCGCGCCGAGCGCGACCAGGCGCTGGCGCTCGCGGCCGGCCACCTCTCGGCCGTGCGGGCGCTGGAGGCGGAGCGCGCCGAAGGCACCGCCACCTGGTCCGCAGCGGTGGTCGATGCCGCCCTGGCGCAGATCGACGCCGAATGGAAGATGGATGCCTGGCGGGAGCGCACCCGCGGCCGCGAGACGCTCACGCTCGCGGAGTTCGAGGAGCAGGGGGCGATCCTCCTGCGCCAGTCGGAGGCGCGCGCTGCGTTCGCTCGCGCGGTCCTGGCTGCCGTGCGGGCACGCAAGGTCACCCGCGCCCCCGTGGGTGCATGCGTGGCCGACGCGGCACGGGCGGCCCGCCGGCTGATCCAGGCGGCCATCACGGACGACCATTGCAGCGGCAAGGCGATCTGCGGCGCGGACCTGGTCCTCGCGGATGCGCTCGGCGAAGTGGACGACGACGGATGCCCCGTACCGCCGCCTGCCGGGGATCCGTAGCCGGGAGAGGACGACCATGCCCACCGTCCTGCACCTGTCCGACCTGCATCTGCACGCCGTCCCGGGCGGCGACCCCTGGCGGCTCGATCCGGCACAGAAGGCGATCTTCGCCGGGCTCGGCACGGCGGTCGCGCGCCTCGATCCGCCGCCGGACCTCGTGGTCGTCACCGGCGACCTCTTCGACTCGGCCGCCATCGACCCCGAGGCCGCCCTCGCGCACTTCACCGCCTTCCGCAGGCTGGTGCCGCTCGCCGGGATCCCCATGGTGCTGGTCCCGGGCAACCACGACCGCCGGCAGATGGGCACGATCGGCCCGCACCGCTGGACGCTATGGGACGCGTTCGCCGACGTCTGGGGCCGGGACCTGCAGGTGGCCGGCGCCCGCCCGGACCGGCGCCTCGTCGAGCGCCTGGAGGCCCCGGCCGGCCTCGGGATGCACCTGGCGGCCTTCGACTCGACCTACCTGCCGAAGGGCCTGCTCGGCTCGGGCGGGTGGATGCGCAGCGAGGACCTGCTCTCGCTCGGGTGCCGGCTCCCGCCTGACGGCCAGCCGCTCCTCCTCCTGCAGCACAACCACCTCGTGCCGACGCCCCTGACGGACGTGGGCCGGATCGACCTGACCGGCCGTCCCGCCTGGCTCAAGCCGATCATCGGCCGCCTGCTGCCGGCGCTGGTGGCCAACGGCGACCGCGAGGAGCTGATGATGACCGCGCTCGGCTCGGGCACGGCGCTCTCGCTGCTGCACCGGCTCGGCCGGCGCGTGGTGCTGCTGCACGGCCACAAGCACTACCCGGCCGTCCGGGTCCTGCCGGGCACGATGGCCGGCGAGGGGGACCTGGTGCTGCTGGCGGCCGGCAGCGCGGGGGTCGCCGAACCCTGGAACACCCTCGAGGAGGAGCCACTGCGCCTCTGGCCCGGCTTCTCGCTCGTCCGGTGGGACGGGCAGGTGCTGGAGGCCGCGAGCCACTGGTTCCCGCCCACCCCGCGGCACCACGGGCACGGCGGGACCTGCCGGCCGCTCGTGCGGGCGCTGCCCCGGTACGAGGCCGGCTGGCAGGTGCAGCCGGTCGATCCCCCGGACGTGGGCCCGGTGCGCCTCGCGCTCAACGAATCCCGGGTGGCGCTGGAGCCTGCCGGCGCGCGCCGCTGGCATGCCCTGGTCGACCGGTGCCTCGTCACGGCGCCCGGCGCGCCCGACCGGCCCTACCGGGAGCTGGTGCAGGGTGCCCCCGGGGCGCAGGTCGAGGTGCACGACCCGGTCGACGTGCGCCGGCCCGTACCGGCCACGGTGACGCTGCGCTGCCCGGGCGCGTCGCGCTACACGATCTTCGCCGGCCTCTGCGCGGACCGGGCGGCCGGGGAGCGGGTCCAAGGCGAGGGGAACGGCGCCTTCGAGCGGGTCGGCCTGGTCGACCGCCACGCGGCCACCGAGGCGCGCCTGGTGCTCGACCCCTCGCGGCTGCCGGAGGATGACGCGAGGCACCTGCGGGAGCAGGCCTTCGGCAGCGTGCTCGACCTCGGCACGGGGCTGGAGTCGCCGGTGCCGGTCGCGGACGAAGGTGGGAAGCTGGTGGCCACCCTGCGGCCGGCGCGCGCGCGGACGCTGCTGCGGATCCACTGGCCGACGAGGTAGGAGGCCACCCCGGCGGGCCGGGCGCCAGCATACGGGCCGGTCGGTGCAGATCAAGATTCGCGACGGCCACCTCGACCCCAGGGTCGGCGAGCAGTGAGCTGATGAAGGCCGGCGACGCCCGCACGAAGAGCATGCCCATGTTCGCGAAGACCTTGACCGCCAGCGGACGATCACCGCTCTCGCGTCCGGTCCGGATGACCCTGCCCGCCATCTTCCTGACGGCACTCGGAGCCGGAGGCCTCCCATCCGGTGCCCGGTCCCGCAGGACGAAGACGGCCTCGACCGGGTCGCCGGTGCGGCGCGCCGCCCGGATCCGGGCCAGCAACGCGGGCTGGACCCTGGCACGGCGATCGCGAGGGGCCAGGGAGACGGGGCTTCGACGGATCATGTGCCATAGCATGCCCCTGCCGGGGCGGAGGAGCAACCCGCCGCGGGAAACTGCCGATCGGCTCCGTGCCGGCGCCGCAGTCCGGGGCCGGCCGGGAGGTCACCGGTCCGGGAGCACGCCCCGGGCACGCCGTGCCGCCGCCGACCGGGCCTCGAGACGGACCAGCCTGGCACAGGGAAGGAAGGTGGCCGGATCGATGACCACCTCGTCCCCGTCGATCCTTCCGATCGGCGGAAGCCGCCGTCCTGCCACGCCGCGGAGCAGGTCATCGACGACCCGCGAGAACAGGGCTGGATCGAGGCCCCGGCAGGCTGCCAGTTCCCGCGCCACCGGCCCGGCACAGGAGGGCAGCGGCAGGCGGTGCCGGCGCCTGCTCCCGTCCGGGACCTCCGGGAGGAGCATCCCGATCAGCCACTCGGCGTATGCCTGCACGGCGAGGAACACGGCGGCCTGGATCACCCGGAAGTCCGCCTCCAGCAGGATCCCCCGGAAGTCCGCCTCCAGCAGGATCCCCCGGCCACCTCCGTCATCCCCGTCACGGCGACCGGAGGCCGACCCGGGTCGCGCCCACCCGCGCACGATCCTCGCGGCCATCCTGTCCTGCTGCTTCCGGGTCCGGATCAGGAAATCGTCCATGGCTCCTTCCTCCTTGTCTATAGACGACCAGGCGTTACAGGTCCGGCCGTGCCCGTCGATCCCGGCAACCTGGAGAGCGCGCCCGGATCGACATCGAGGCATCCCACCACCCAGGCGGGGAGTGCCACGCGGCGCCCGCCCGGGCCGCGCGTCGACCTGGTTTCCATTCCTGCAATCCAGGGCTTTCATCGGTGCATTCCTTGTCCCGCCGCCGCCCGGCGCGACCGCGGCAATCATTGCCATTCTTCGGCGGCAGCGGCTCGGCATGATTGCTGCAACGATCCGGTGGGCAAGGCGGAGCCTGGAGGCAGGTCCGCCTGGATTGCTCCCCGTGGACATAGGCATGGATCGAGGCAAGGAGTCCCCGGTGAGCTGCGACCACCACTTCATGCTCCAGCGCGATGCCGAGGCCGCAGCGCGCCTCGCGGGGCACGGGCCGACGCTCCGCGCCTCCACGGAGCCGGTCTACCACGTCACCGTCCACCGCCGCCTGGGCCGCATCGCCCGCGCGGGCCTGCGCCCGGGGCAGCCGGGCTCCATCGGCGGCCCGGCCTACGACGCCCACCGGCGCGGACGGATCTTCCTGACGGATGCCGCGGGGGTGTTCTACTGGCTGGGCCGCGCCGTGCTCTTCGCGGAACACGGCTCCGACCGCCCGATGAAGGACCGCCTCGCGCCGGTGGTGCTGCGCCTGCGCGTGCCGCCGCCGGGGATGGAGGAGGATCTGATCGGGACCCGGGACGCGCTCGCCCCGGCATGGATCTCGACGGTGCCTATCCCCGCGCGCCTGATCGAAGTGTGGGACGGACGCGCCTGGCTGCCGGTCGCGCGGTGGCGCGAGGTGGACCACCGGCTCGCCTTCCGGCCGGAAAAGAATCCCGACGGCGGCCGGCCGATCGAGTGGTTCGTTCCCGACCACGAGAACCCGCTCGCGCATCCGGACCTCGGGGGCGGACCGCGGCCGAACGGCACGCACCGTCCGCCTGCCGGCACGCAGACCTTCTGGCACGTCGCCGGTCCCTGGTGGAAGCCCGGGCAGCCCCTGCGGTCGTTCAACGCCCTGGTGCGTGCGGGCGTCCTGAAGGCCTCCGCCTGGCGCTGGGAGCATCCGCGCCGGGGGTCGATCGATGCGCAGGTGGTGAGCCTGTGGACGGACCGGGAAGAGGCACTGTACTTCATGGAGGAGGCGCCTCCCGGGTCCACGCTGGTCGAGGTCCGGCTGCCGTCGCGCTGGCCCCTGCGGACGCTGCACGCCTACTGGGACATGCGGCTCGGCCCCTGGCCGCCGGCCGCCGGGGTGACGACACGGCACGACATGAACACCGAATCCCGCCACGCCGTCTCGCTGCGCGCCATCCCCGCGGAGTACGTCGCCGTGGCGCCGCGGCCGAACGGGCGGCGCGCGCGCCGCAACGGGATCGGGAAGGGTCCGCTATCGATCCCGGCAAGGCGCAGGATTCCCGGCCCTCGAGCCTAGCACGTACTGGCCATCCCGCCAGCTTCCCGCACCGCCCGGAACCGCCTCCGGGAAGTTGCATGACCCCCCGCCCGGTGCCATGTTCAAGGCATGGCAAGTCCCTCGAAGCCGCGGCCACGGAAGCCCCGCAAGCATGCACGTCCGGCGACGCCCGGGCGTCCCGTCCGCGCGAGCTCCTGCGCCCGGCCGCGCAGGGCCGTCCGGCCTCGCGCCCGCCCGAACTTCCGCACGACGGCGGTCGCCCTTCCCCCTCCTCCCGCGCAGGCCGACCTGCGGGAGTTCCTGCTCTACTACTCGTTGCCGCGCCCGGGCCGGTCGCCGCAGCGCCTGGTCTACGCGGTGGCCGTCGCGGCCGGCAACGCCCTGCAGCGCGCCAGCCGCGAGTCCCCCGTGGGCTGCGCCGCCGGGGCGCGGGTGGTGGCCGCCGTGCGTGACTGGGCGCGCGGGCGCGCCTCGCCGGCCGAGGTCCGCCAGGCCGGCCGCGCGGCGCACCGGCTGCTCGGGTCCTTCTCCCGGCGCCGCACGGCGCAGAGCGGCTGCCTGCTGCCTGTCGCGCGCCTGGCCCGGGGCCTGACCGGGGCGGTCGAGCAGGGGGCCGGCATCGACGTGGGCGGATCGGTCCTGCGCAACACCCTGGTGGAGGCCGCCCGCCTCTACGAGATCGCCGGTCTGACCCCGGCGCGGGCGCGGGCGGTGCTGCTCGAGGACCTGCGGCGCGTGATGGAGGCACCGTGAGCACCGGGATCGAGATCCACCCGACGCCCGAGGGCACGAGCTGGCACTACGACGAGACCGCCGGCACGCTGTACGTCAAGCGCGACGGAGTCTCCCTCTGGACCTCGCGCCCCGCGCCGCACGATGGCTACCTGATCCTCGACCTGGTCAAGGGCACCGCCGACGTCTGCGGCGGAGCGATCCTGCTCTGCGCCGACGAGATGCCCCGCGACCTCTGGAAGCAGCACCCGGACCGGAGCGGGATCCCGGCGGACATCCTCGCCACGCTCGACCGGTGGATCGGCGAGCACGGGGCTGCCGGGGGCGCGCCCGGGACGCCTGGGCCGCCGGGGTGACCGGAAGGCGGGGACGTGGCACAATGTGGCCATGCCCTCCCCCCGCAAGAACCCGGCAGGCTTCCGGCGCCTGATCCACGTGGCGCCCCTGGTCACCTGGGAGAAGCACGTCCGCAAGGAGGGGCTGGTGCCCCGCCTCGGCCACCGGGGGTGCACCGTCGACGACCCGCACGAGCCGCGGACGTACTTCTTCGCGGACCGTGGCACGGCTGAGGATGGCATGGCCAACTGGCTGCTCGACCTGCACCCGCGCGTCCGCCGGTTCGCGATCATCGAGGCTGCGGTCCCTCGCCGGGACGTGCACGACGATCCGGAGATCTCCGGCTCGTTCTACACGACCCGCCCGGTTCCGCCAGCCCGCCTGCGGCTGCTCGAGAAGCTCGACGTCGGGGAGGACTAGCCATGCCGCGCCGCCGCCCCCGCCCGAACCCCTACGCCTCGATCCTGACCACCCTGCGCGACGCGATCAATGCGGGTTTCGACCCGGACGACTTCGCCTTCCTGGTCGAGGAATGGTTCGAGGACACGGGGCAGCGTCGGCCGAAGGGCTTCGACCCGGACGCTCCGTGGGAATGGGTCCAGAAGGCGGATCCGGTCACCCTGAAGGGATTCAAGGGGTGGCTCGACGACGTGCCGCGGCACAGGGTCCCTCCGTCCGAGAGGCCCATCTACGACACCTTCAGCGGTGCGCGTCTCCTGCCGCCGTCGACCTGGCTCGTGCACTTCAGCGACGAGGCATGGGGCATCGCCCACGACGGGTTCGCCAAGGGGCAGGACGAGTGGGAGTTCCGGCGGCTGGCACTGACCGGTTCGTGGAAGGAGCCGGATGGCCCGGGGTGGAACTTTGCGTTCCAGGCGCTCGGTCGGGATGCCCTCGTGGCCGCCCGGGAGTTCAAGTACGGCGAGGGCGCAGTGCTCTTCCAGTCTGCCGGCGTCGAGGCGTTCCACAACGGGGACGAGGAGAGCCAGGTGATGTTCCTCGGCCGCCTGGTGCGCCGGGTGGTGCTGCTCGGGTACGACAAGGACTCCGGGGAGTGGTACGTCTACGATCGCCGTATCGACAGGAGCCTCCGGTCTGGCACCTACGAGCAGGTCGCCCGCTGGGTGATCGACCACCACGTGCAGTACCGCAAGGCGATCGTGCGCGAGGTGCAGTCGTGAAGCGCCGCGCACGCCGCAATCCGTACTCGCGCGAGCTGGTCTCGTTCCACCGGTGGCTCAAGGGCGCGCCGTACGTCGAGGACTTCTGCGACCACGTCGGGGACTGGTTCGCCTCGCTCGACCGCAAGCCGCCGCGCTCCTTCGATCCGGCCGAACCCTGCACCTGGCTGGAGCACACCTCGCCCCGGATGCGCCGGGAGTTCCGCGGGTGGCTCGTCGACGATCTCATCGGACGCCTGGTCGGCGAGGAGGCGCGGGACCGGGACCTGGGCTGGTTGCCGGATTACGTCTACTTCGAGCGCGGCGCCGAGATCCTCCCGCCCACGACCTGGCTCGTGCACTTCTCGGACGCCGCCGGGAAGATCGCCCGGGATGGCTTCCGCGTCGGCGCCATGGGGTCGGCCGCCTACACCCACGGCGACGCGTCCGTGTCCGGGCCGGGGTGGAACTTCGCCTACGAGGCCGACCGGGCCGATCCGAGCCACTGCTACGGCACCGACGCGGTGCTCTTCCGGTCGGCCGGCATCCGGGTCTTCCACAAGGGCGACGAGGAGACCCAGGTGCTCTTCTGGGGTCCGCACGTGCGCGAGGGGGAGTTCGACGACGTGGTGCGCTGGGTGATCGACCACCATCGCCAGTACCGCAAGGCGATCGTGAGGGATGTATGAAGCGCCGCCCTCGCCGCAACCCGGATCCGGCCGTCGACCTGTACCGGTACCTCAAGACGGAGATCGACCCGTACCGCCTGGAGCACCTGCTCGAGGCGTTCTACGAGGCGGCCGAGGTCCCCCGGCGCAGGCGCCGGGACTCGCTCGATGGGGCGCCTGCGGACCTGGTGATTTCCTTCTCCAACTGGCTGGCGGAGTCGGCCTCGAGCGATCTGCCTGCCCAGGGTGAGGATGGTCCGGCCTACCTGTTCCTGCACGAGCCGGAACTCGTACGTGGAGGCGCCTGGCTCGCCCACTTCACACACCGGGAGAACATCCTCTCGATCCTGGAGGACGGCCTGGAGGGCGTGGAGGACATGGACGACCTGCCGTTCACCGGTGGTCGTTCGCACTCCGGCGAGGGATGGGCCTACGCCTACGTGCCGGAGCTGGACGAGCACGAGGCCAGCGACGGCTATGCCGACGCGGAGGGTGGCGTCTTCGGTGACGCGGCACTGCTCTTCCAGGCTCCCGCCGTCCGGGTCATGCACACCTACGACGAGGAGCCCCAGGCACTGGTCTGGGCGCCAGCCGTACGCGAGGCGGTGCTGGTGGAGAAGGCGGAGAAGGCCAGCAGTGACTGGGCCGTCAGGGACCGGCGCTCGAGGCGCGTCCTCGTGCGCGGCGACTTCGACCGGGTCGCCGCCTGGGTGCGGGACCACGCGGACGGGTACCGCCGGGCGATCATGAGGAGGGTCGGATCGTGAAGCGCCGTCCCCGACCGAACCACGGCGCCCGTCCCGCCGGCCGCCTCGGCGTGCTGGAGACCTACCTGCGTACGCTGCCCGGCCAGCGCCTGCTCGACCTCGCACCGCTGCTGCCGGCGTACTTCGCGGCGACGGGCAGCACGCCTCCGGGCTTCGATCCGGCACGGGCCGAAGCCTTCCTGCGGGGGCACCGGCGGCCGTCCGCGACCTTCTCGCTGTATCGGTTCCAGGGCTGGGTCGCCGACCAGCCTCGCGGCCACCTGGCCTGGGAGCACCCGAAGCTCGTGCCGGCGTACCTGCACTTCGACCCTGCCAGCGTCACGCGCCTGCCGCCCTCGACCTGGCTCGTGCACTTCTCGCCGGACGTCGACGGCATCCTGCGCCACGGCTTCCGCTACGGCCAGCCGGACATGCGGCACCTCGGATGGACGAAGTTCCGCGAGGACCGCCACGGCCAGACCGGGTGGAACTTCGCCATCGAGCCCGGCGAGCACGACGTCCAGGGGCTGGGCCTGAACTGCGAGGAGAACTTCGGCTGCTCGGCCCTGGTGTTCCAGGCGCCCGGCGTGCGCGCCTGGCACCATGCCGACGACACGGTCGAGGTGATCTTCTGGGGACCGTCCGTGCACGAGGGCGTGCCGATGTGGTTCGACGAGCGCCGCGGCTGGTACGTGAAGGACCGCGCCACCGGCAGGGTGGTCTACACCTCGCGCGAGCCGTGGGACGTGGCCTCCGAGGTCATCGGCGTGCTCGAGGGCGGGAGCGGCTCGTGGCGCCTGGAGGGATGGAAGGTGCCTCTCGGCGAGCGTCGCGGGCGGGTGCTGCGGAGGGTCGGACCGTGACGCGCTACCGGCTTCTCGATCGTCGGTTCCCCTGGAGCACGACCCGTCCCCTGCTCTTCCACCAGCTCCATACCCTGCCCGAAGGGGAAGCCGGCACCGCGGCCCTCGGACGCCTGCTGGACGACGACGCCCTGCTCATCCCGAGGTTCTATCCGCAGGGGCCGACCTGGAAGGCGGAGGGCGGCGAGGGCAGCCGGATGTGGGGCCGGGACCACCTGGCCAGCGACGACGGCTCGATCTTCCTCTCGACCTGCCGGCCGTTGAACGGCACCGCGCCGATGCACGGCGGTGCGGGGCGCGGACACATCCCGACGCTCGCCTTCGACCTCGACGACCTGGCGTCCCGCGGGAACATCGGGTGGAGGCCCCACGACCTGTTCAACGTCTACGGGAATCTGTCGGATCTGCTGGACATGGATGCGGACGGGGAGAGGGCCTCGGCCGCTGACCGGAGGAAGGTGGCCTCCCTGCTGCAGGGCGTGGCCCGCTACGGCACGATCTGGAACCTGGCCATGGCCCGGCGCCTGCTGGTCCTGGAGGCCCGGGCGCTCCTGGCCATGCCGGATCCCGGCGGGCTGCGGGTCGAGGCGGAGTCGGCGCTGCAGGAGCGCACGGGAGGCCCACGCCGCCGCGAGCGCCACCGGTACGGGATCTACTGGCTGGCGTTCATCGACAAGCCGGCCTCGACCGGCAAGGCGTTCCCGGACGTCCTCGAGTTCACCTCCCGCCCCGAGATCCTCGTCGCAGGCAGCGTGCCGGTGCGCCTCGCCCGGTTCCGGTTCGCCGGTGGCGCTGATGCCGTGTGGGAGGCGATGCCGCGATGATGCGCTACCAGCTACTCGACCTCGGCATGCCGTTCAGCACCACGGCCCCGCTCGTCTTCCACCACCTCTTCTCGCTGCCCGAGGACGACCGGGGCCGGCAGATGCTGCTGGCGCTCCTCGGCGCTGATGCCACGCTGTCGCCGCGGGGCGACCGCAGCGGGGACTGGTCCTCCTTCGGGGCGAAGCGGGTCTCGAAGTTCGACATCCGGGACCAGATGGCCGGCGACGGACGCTTCCTCTTCTTCTCGGTCTGCCGTCCGTTGTCGGGCCCCGAGCCGATCGGCCTGGAGGGGGGATACGTCCCGACGCTGGCCTTCGACCTCGACGACCTGGCGTCCCGCGGGAACATCGGGTGGAGGCCCCACGACCTGTTCGCCAGCTACGGGCACCTGATGGAGAGGAAGCGCGGGAGCGCCACTCGTGACCTGCAGCGCCTGGCCCGCCTGGCGACCGTCCCGGATCCGGAGATCGTCCGGAAGCTGGTGGCGCTCGAGGCGCTGGTGCTGGCCGAGCCGGTCCGGGCACGCGCGATCGAGGACGAGGCGTACGATGTGGTGCTGCGCCGGCAGGTAGCTGCGTCGCGCCGGGCGCCTTCGGCGATCGACTGGGTCGCCCCGTTCCGCCTGCGGTACGAGGCCGAGGAGGACGCCGCCGGGCCGCCGGGCTTCCCGGTCACCCTGCGCAGCCAGGCCACGAGCGAGGTGCTGCTCGAGGGCCGGCTGCCCCTGCGGCGCGCCCGGTTCATGTTCGCCGGCAACGGGGCGACCTGGGAACGCCTGCCGTCCCCGCGGTGAGGCCGCCCGGGCCGCACCCTTCCGCACGCCCGGCAGGAACGCCCGCATCGCCAGCATGTCCGCGCGGTTGTGGCTGTGCCACCGGTGCGCACGACGTCCTCCCCGGCGGCTACCTTCTGCACAGCCCCCGCAGCCGGGTGGCACAAACTGGCGCAGCCGGTCCGCGCCTGCTAGCCTGTGCCTCGTGGACCCCCTGCCTTCGATCCTCGTGTTCGCCACCGTCGTCCCGTCCGAACAGGGCCTGGTCGAGGTGGCCATGCGCCAGGGCGGCTTCGCCCTCGCGGCGCTCGTGTTGTTCTTCGGCTTGAAATACCTCTGGCGGCGCTTCGTGAAGAACGACGACGCCCGGGTGAAGGAGTTGACCGACCGGGTCGGCGCGCAGGACAGGGAGATCAGGGCCGCCGCGAAGAAGCGTGAGGACGAGATCTCCGGGATGCGCGATCGGGAGTATCGGGATCGCGGGGAACTCCAGCGTGCCGTGGACCAGGCGCGCCGGTCCCTCGAGTCCGAACGCGCCCGCAGCGCCGAATCGATGCTGGACTTGAGCCAGCAGCTCGCCGCGATCAACGAGGTCCGCGTGGCCGAGGCGATGCAGGTCGTCCGCGCCGCAGAGAGCCTGCGTGACACGAACGACATCGTCGAGAAGCTGCTGCATGCCCTGGCCGAGAGGGCTTGCCGGGCCGAACATCTGGCCTCGAAGCTGGCAGGCTCGGCGCTCGGCGACGGCCGGGCAGATCATGCGGGGACGGCAGACGCCGGCCCGACCAGCGAGGATCCGAAATGACCACCCACAGCGAATGGAGCGGCCGGATCGCCTCGGCCTGCGCCGCGACGGAAGTCGCCCGCCAGCGCCTGATGGCCACCGCCCGCCGCCTGCTCGAGGAGAGCACGACGCGCCGGACCAACGGCCATGCCCACCCGGCACCCGTCGTCCACCTCCCGGCCCCGGGCAGGCAGCCGGCCGAGGATGCCGCGGAAGAGCAGATCGAAGCATGCCTATCGGGTTTTCACCCAAAGGGCTAGCCGGCCGCTCCAGCGCCCCCGGCCGGCTAGCCCTACCTTCGCAAGCCCGGCCGTAGGAGACGAATGATTGCGCCAGGTTGTGCCGGAAAGTGCCTAGCTGAAGGAATTGTCCCGGTGCCGATTTCCTCAATGGTTCTGCGGGGCGTCT
>Ga0172379_10008559_pt1 | contig 12846 bp, 14 predicted proteins | sample GrowelOW334metaG_FD_119756 | JGI IMG/M metagenome (GOLD analysis project Ga0172379, IMG submission 119756) | Groundwater microbial communities from an aquifer near a municipal landfill in Southern Ontario, Canada - Groundwater well OW334 metaG | ecosystem: Environmental > Aquatic > Deep... | reverse complement strand
CGTTCTAAATGGGAATTTGGTCCATTTTGCCGCCTTCAAAAACCATATCGGTTTCTATCCGGTTCCATCAGGAATTGAAGCATTTAAAAAGGAGCTATCTGTTTACAAAGGTGCAAAAGGTTCGGTTCAGTTTCCGCTCGATAAGCCAATGCCGCTTGGACTAATATCTAATATTGTAAAGTTTAGGGTTAATGAAAACTTACAAAAGGTAAAAACCAGGAAATAAAAAAGCAAAAATGAATCAATATCTTTTATTGTCCTATAAATCAGTAATATAATCAAAAATCTTAGTCAAAGATGAGAAAAGTAGTTTTATTTATGCATGTCTCTTTGGATGGTTTTACCACCGACTCCAATGGTGGAATGGATTGGATTAATGTTGATGAGGAGATGTTTGATTATGCCGGAGAACGGACAAACGCCTCAGATACTGCGCTCTATGGCCGTGTTACCTATCAATTGATGGAAAGTTACTGGCCAACAGCAGCAGACCAACCGAATCCAACCAAACACGACATCGAACATTCAAAGTGGTACAAGAGTGTAACCAAGGTTGTTGTATCCAAGACAATGAAAGACGCTGGTAAGGCGAATACAATCATTATAGGTGAGGATCTGCCCGGAGAGATTAGAAAACTCAAAAACGGACCAGGGAAAGAGATCATCATATTTGGCAGTCCGTCATTGGCCCATTCCCTGATGGAAGAAAATTTAATTGACGGTTACTGGCTGTTTGTCAATCCAATTCTGATAGGACATGGTATTCCATTGTTTAAGAATATCAAACAAAATGTAAGACTAAAACTTCTTACCAATAGGACTTTTGCTTCGGGAGTAGTATGCCTTAATTATGAACTTAAACAAAAAAACAATGAACAAGACTAATTCACAATGTGTAGAAACGCAGATGCTGATTAGAAAACCTGTTTCACAAGTCTTTGAGGCATTTATTGACCCTTCGATAAAAACTATGGTTTTGATAAAACCGGAGATGATCTTTTGGAAATAATCAAAGATTCAACCGGTGGTTTTACAACAGTCTTAGATGGTTTAAAAGCATTTTTAGAGTACAATATAAATTTGAATTTAATAGCCGACAAATATCCTAAGGAAGTTATTCAGCATAGGTAATAAAAAGATTTTATTCTTGTAAAACAAAACACAATGAGAAAAGTAAAATTTTCAATGCAAATGACCATTAACGGATATGTTGCCGGACCAAATGGAGAAAATGACTGGATGACCTGGAACCCTGATGACGAATTTATGGAGTTTATCAATTCTCATTTTGATTCCTCAGACACGATTTTACTTGGCAGAAAATTAGCAGACGGCTTTATAAAGTATTGGGAGGATGCACTGGACAAGAATCCAGATACTCCATTTGCAAAACAAATAGTTGAAACTCCAAAAGTTGTTTTTACCAAGACACTTGACAAATCAACCTGGAACAACACCACTTTGGCAAAAGGAAATCTTGCAGACGAGATTGCCAACTTAAAAAAACAAAACGGTAAAGACATTATTGTTGTTGGCGGTGCAGGTTTTGTTTCCTCACTAATAAAAGAAGGGCTTATTGACGAGTATCACCTTATTGTAAATCCAACAGCCATTGGTACTGGTATGACTATTTTTAATTCACTTGACAGATTACGGAAATTTACACCCGTACAAGCAAAACTCTATTCAGGCGGTAAAATTGTTTTGAGTTATAAACCAAAAAATGATTGACGGCACCATTCAACAAACGACAACAAAGGAAAAGAAAGCACCACTGATTACATCTTCTTATAAAAACGTATCAATTATGAAAACAAAAACACAGGCAATTCCGAAGGGCTACCACACGCATACCCCTTACATCAATGTAAAAGGTGCGGTAGAGGCAATCGAATTTTACAAAAAGGCATTTGGCGCGAAAGAAGTTGGAAGGATTACGATGCCGGATGGAAGCATTGCACATGCCGAAATAGAAATTGGTGATTCAAAAATTATGCTTGCCGAAGAGAATGCCCAATGGGGCAATTCAAGTCCGCAGACACTCGGAGGTTCACCGGTCTGTCTTTGTCTGTATGTGGAGGATGTAGATGCCGTTTTCGCCAAAGCGCTTCAGGAAGGTGCAACAGTGACAGGGGAAATGGTAGTTAAAGACCAATTTTATGGTGACCGTGCAGGAAGCCTTACCGATCCCTTTGGTCACAAATGGTCGATCATGACACATAAAGAGGATGTTTCGTTTGAAGAGATGCAAAAACGAATGGATGCCATGTTTGCAGGGCAAGATGAATATCGTGAACAGTAAATAAAGCCTACAAAAATGAAAAAAGAGAAAGTTATTTTTTGGATTACAACAGGTATTATCTTCTTATTTGAAGGTGTAATGCCCGCGTTGACTTCGCAAACGGAAATGGCCAAAGAGGGAATCCGACATTTAGGCTACCCCGAATATTTTGGTGTCATGTTTACGGTATTCAAAGTATCTGGCGCGTTAGCCTTAATTATCCCTCAAATTCCTCGTCGCATAAAAGAATGGGCTTATGCCGGTTTTGCTATTGATTTTATTTCGGCATTTGTAAGTCTTTGGGCCGTTGACGGGTTAAAGCCTATGACTTTTTTCCCAATAGTTTTTATTGGAATTTTGGTTTTGTCGTATGTTTATTATCACAAGATTAATAACAAGATAGTTACGGCAATTAGCAGTAAACCATGAAGTTATTACATTTCAGGTGATAGGAATGGCTAAGATTGCACCTTTGGTTCAACAACACGAAACTCCAAAGTTATAAAGGCTTCGCAGGAAAAGCTGTACCAGGCTTTTAACAATCCTGAAGCCAATGCTTTCTGGTTGGCATCCGGGGAGAAGATACCAAGTTTTGTGGTCTGAAAAATAAGATTGTACAAATCCTGATTGAAACTATTTGACTATAGTCTCCAATTGGATTCATCATTTAATCCTCAATTGGATTATGAAACCGATTGAAAAAGATCATTAATCCGAATATATTTTTTCAAAATAACGCAACGCGCAATCCTGCAATACCTTGTGCTTTCGCTCTTCCGGGATAACCGGTGCGAGCGCTTTTTGGGTAAAGATAGGCCACCCATCAACGTCCACCCCGTTTTTTTGTACCAGCCCCATCTCCTGGTAAAGTGTACAACTTCCCAGGTGGATGAGGCTCATTTTTTCATCCTTTGTAAAGCGTTGAAATGTAAGGCCGCGTTCGCGGATCCCTATCAGGAAAAGAACCCCGTTCAGATCTATATCGATGTTGAATTGCTTACCCAGGTGGTCGCACAATTCAGTCCAGTTTGAAAATGTCATGATTACAAAATTAAATAACAAAGTTAGCAGAAAAAATTATTACACAGAGTTACACAGAGAAACCAGAGAGTTTCACGGAGAGATAAAAGTTAAGTTATAGTTATAATTTCAAATTGTATAATTCATAAATCCTTACAAAAAACGCTGTGCGACTCTGTGGTTTCTCTGTGTAATTTTTCTAAAACAAGCATTTCGAGTACCGACGATCCGCCAAAATGTGTAATTTTGTCTTAGCTATCAATTGATACATTTATTACACACCGTTTTACAAGGAAGAATTGATCATAATGAAAAAAGTTCAGATTGCAGGGATATTGAAATCAGGCCAGGTTGGCGCTGAAATAACCATCAAAGGCTGGGTGCGTACCCGTCGTGGAAGCAAGAATGTTAGTTTTATTGCCCTGAATGATGGGTCTACCATCAACAACTTGCAGGTGGTAGCCGAAGTTGAAACTTTCGGAGAAGAGTTTTTTAAAAATATCAATACCGGCGCGGCAATTGGGGTCACAGGGACATTGGTCGCATCGGCCGGATCCGGGCAATCCGTTGAGCTGAAAGCAGAAAAAATTGAGATTATCGGCCTTTCCGATCCCGACAAATATCCGATACAGCCGAAAAGGCACAGTCTCGAATTTTTACGGGAGATGGCCCATCTTCGTCCGAGGACAGCCACTTTCAGTGCCATCTTTCGGATACGACATGCCATGATTTTTGCCATTCACTCCTTTTTTAACGAAAGGGGATTCTTCAATATACATACCCCTATCATCACCAGTTCCGATGCCGAAGGCGCCGGCGAGATGTTCAGGGTCAGCACACTTTCTGCCATAAATCCTCCTTTGAATGAGGAAGGGGCCGTTGATTACAGTCAGGACTTCTTTGGTAAAGCAGCGAACCTCACTGTCTCCGGTCAGTTGGAAGGGGAGCTTTTTGCCATGGCGCTTTCTAAAATCTATACATTCGGACCTACTTTCCGTGCCGAAAATTCCAATACCTCCCGTCACCTTGCAGAATTCTGGATGATTGAACCCGAGGTTGCCTTCTTCGACCTAAACGACAATATGGACCTGGCCGAGGAGTTTTTGAAATACCTGATCAACTATGCATTGGAACACTGTATGGACGATCTGCTCTTCCTCAGCAACCGTCTGGCAGAAGAGGAGAAGGTCAAACCGGCCGACCAGCGTTCGATGGAGCTGATTGAAAAGCTAAGGTTTGTGGCCGACAATGATTTCATCAGGCTCACCTATACCGATGCCATCGAAATACTTAGAAATTCGAAACCCAACAAAAAGGGGCAATTCCAATATCCCGTTGGTGGATATGGCACAGATCTTCAGAGTGAGCATGAACGGTATCTGGTTGAAAAAGAGTTTAAGAAGCCGGTAATTCTGACGAACTACCCCAAAGAGATCAAAGCTTTTTATATGCGACTCGACGACAACGGTCAGACAGTGTCAGCAATGGATGTCCTCTTTCCGCAGATCGGTGAAATCATTGGCGGATCACAACGTGAGGAAAGGCTCGAAGTGCTTGAACAGAGAATGGACGAAATGAATATTCCCAGAGAAGATATGGAGTGGTACCTCGATACCCGGCGTTTTGGAGGCTGTCCGCATGCCGGCTTCGGACTTGGTTTCGAAAGACTGATGTTGTTTGTTACGGGGATGGGAAACATCCGCGATGTCATTCCATTTGCCCGAACTCCTAAAAACTGCGAGTTTTAATTTGGAAAAATGCAAAATCTCTCACTCCAGCAAAGGCTGCTTCAAAAGCTCTCACCACAGCAGATTCAGGTAATCAAGCTGTTGGAGTTGCCTATGCTTCAGTTGGAGCAACGCATCAAAAAAGAGTTGGAAGAGAATCCGGTACTCGAATTGGAGGAGAATGATTTTAGCGCCCCCGAAGAGGAAAATCCCAATGACCTGAAGACAAAGGAGGATAACGACAACGAGGAATTCTCTGTGGATGACTACATCAACGACGAAGATGAGCCCTCCTACCGGTACGAAACCAACAACTATTCAAAAGATGAAAAGATAGCGGAGATACCTTATTCCGAATCCAACTCATTTCATGAATACCTTCAGGAACAGATCGCCATGGTGATGCTGAACGAGGAGGATTCCATTCTTGCAGAGCAGATTATTGGGAACATTGACGAAGACGGATATTTGCGCCGCGAATTGGAAGCCATCGTGGATGATGTTGCCTTTGCGCGGAACATTTTGACTGACGAAAATAAACTTTCATCCATCCTGCATGTTATTCATGAATTGGATCCTGCCGGGGTCGGGGCCAGGGATTTGAGGGAATGTCTGATGATACAGCTATCCAGGAAAGGGATGCAGCGTGAGGAGATCAGAATGGCCTATCGGATACTGGCAGATTCTTTCGAAGAGTTTACGAAAAAGCATTACGACAAGATCCAGCGTAAGTTAAACATCGAGGAGGACGACCTTAGGGATGCAATTGATGAAATTCTCAGGCTCAATCCAAAGCCGGGCAGCTCTTTCAGTAACAATCTCAACAAAGGAAACCAGACAATTATCCCTGATTTCATTCTGGAGATTGTGGATGACGAAATGATCCTGGGCCTGAACCAGCGAAATGCCCCGGAGTTAACAATCAGCAACTACTATGCCAATATGCTGAAAAGTTTTCGTGACAACGGCAGGGGTTTGAGCAACGACCAGAAGGATGCCCTTCTTTTTGTAAAGCAGAAGATAGATTCGGCCAAATGGTTTATTGATGCCATCAGGCAGCGTCAGGAAACTTTGATGATGGTGATGAACGCAATGCTGCAGTTTCAGCGGGAGTTTTTTGTGGAAGGCGATGAGACCAAACTAAAACCGATGATCCTGAAGGACATTGCCGATCTGACCGGACTGGATATCTCGACCATTTCGCGGGTTTCGAACAGCAAATACATCCAAACCCATTTTGGCATCTATTCGCTGAAATATTTCTTCTCCGAGTCAATGCAGAAAGAGGATGGGGAAGAGGTCTCCACCCGGGAGATCAAATCGATCCTGAAGGAGTGTATCGGCAATGAAAACAAGCAAAAGCCAGTTACCGACGATGAACTTGCTTCTATTTTGAAGGACAAAGGTTATAACATTGCACGCCGGACAGTTGCCAAGTACAGAGAACAACTGGATATTCCGGTAGCCCGTATGCGTAAGGAGCTTTAAACGATCAAACGACAAACTTGTATCCTATCCCCTTGAGGGTACGGATGTGATCGTTCCCAATCTTTTCCCTGAGTTTTCTGATGTGAACATCAATGGTCCTGTCTCCAACAATGACGTTGTCGCCCCAAACTGATTTGTATATTTCGTCGCGCAGAAATACTTTGTCAGGTTTGGAAACCAACAACGAGAGCAGTTCAAACTCCTTTCGTGGAAGCATCATCTCCCTGTCGTCGATCTGAAGGGTAAATTTTTCCTTGTCGATGATCAGGTTCCCGATATGCAGGACTTTATCCTGCTCAACATTTTCGGCAGTCGCTCCACCACTTCTTTTCAGCAGCGCCTTCACCCGGCTGATCAAAACTTTGGGGCGAATAGGTTTGGTGATATAGTCATCGGCTCCGGCATCGAACCCCGCAATCTGCGAATAATCTTCTCCACGGGCAGTCAGGAAAGCGATCACAACATCCCTGAAACCAGGTAGTTTGCGAATCTCTTCACAGGCTGCAATCCCATCCATTTCGGGCATCATCACATCGAGAATCACGAGGTCAGGCTTCACTTTTGTTACCATCTGGATGGCCTCTTTCCCGTTTCTACCTGTAAACACTTTAAAGCCCTCCCGTTCGAGGTTGTAGCTTACAAATTCGAGAATGTCTTCTTCATCATCCACCAAAAGAATACGTGGGATGTTTTCTTTTTCTATCATGGCCTATGTTATTATCAATTCGATACTGGATCCTGAAGGATAAATTTAGAACAATTTGCCGATTAAGTAGCTGTTCCATAAAATTTTATTTTGCCGGTTTCCCTTTTTCCAGAGCAAAAGTGAAAGTAGTACCGCCTTCTGGAACGCTTTTTACATGAATCTTTTGTTTGTGCGCTTCGATAATGTGTTTGACAATGGAGAGTCCCAATCCTGTTCCTCCCTGCATTCTGGAGCGACTCTTGTCGACCCTGTAGAAGCGTTCGAAGATGCGTGGCAAGTCTTTCTTTTCTATTCCGATCCCATCGTCATTGACTTCTATCAGCAAGAGGTTGTTCATATCGTAGAAACCAACAGTAACGTTTCCGTCCCTTCTGCCATATTTGATGGCATTACCGATCAGGTTACGCATTGCTTCGAAAATTCGTTTCTTGTCTGCTTTGACCAGAAAGGGTTTGCCGGACGAGAGGTTTAGGTTCATGGCAATGCCTCGTTCGGTTGCTTCCCTCAACTCCAGTTCGAACACCTCTTCGACCAGTTTGCTGATATCGAAAATTTCAGGGTTCAATTTGAGCTCGCCCGACTCCAGTTTGGTAATTGACTCAAGGTCTTCCACAACATTGATCATCCGGTCGATGCTCTTTTCGGTCCGTTCGAGATAGAGCCGGTTGATTTCCGGATCTTCAAGTCCACCATCCAACAGGGTTAAAATGTAACCCTGTATATTGAAGATGGGGGTTTTTAATTCGTGGGAGACATTTCCAACAAAGTCTTTACGGTATTTTTCGAGGTCGCGAAGGCGTTCAATTTCGGCCATCTTATCGTCCGCCCAGATCTTTACGTCGTGTTCAACTTCACTGAGTATGTCTATGTTCCGCTCCTTTTTTTTCTTTTTATCTTTCCCCGGTATTCCACTGATGGTCTTGTAAATGGGGGTAATCTTGTCGTTAATCAGGTAATTCAGTATGTAGCTGGTTGTCAGAAAAGACAACAGAAAAATGACCGGTATCAGAATCACCAGCAAATATGGATGTCCGTAATAATAGTTGATAGCGATCAGAAGCGCCGTGAAAAGCGTCGTAACCAGAGAGGAGACAAGAGACAGGTTACTGGGCGTATAAGATCTCAGAATTCGCATGATGGATTATCAAACCCCGATAATTTTAAACAAATAGTAGACAATTGCAGCGATAATCATTGAAACCGGAATTGTTAGGATCCAGGCATATAACAAATTTATTGTTACTCCCCACTTAACGGCAGTAACCCTTTTGGTCAATCCTGTACCCATGATTGCACCCGTGATGGTGTGTGTTGTACTGACAGGAATTCCGAAAGCATCGGTGCCAAAAAGTAGCATTGCACCCGCTGTTTCAGCCGTAACACCTTCGAAAGAAGTCAGTTTTGTAATCTTTGTACCCATTGTTTTAACAATTTTCCACCCCCCCGATATAGTCCCTAAACTGATGGCAAAATAACATCCAACCACGACCCAGGCTGGAATAGAATGGATTTTTCCACCTACCATGGTTATGTGCGCCCAATCTGGGATAGATGCGGGATCTGCACCATGAAAGTAAACAATCAGCGTAGCGGAAATAATACCCATCACTTTTTGTGCATCGTTGCCTCCATGGCCCAGACTAAATAAGGCTGAAGATAATAGCTGAAATTTTCTGAAATATTTATCCAGCACATGCGGGTTGCCCTTTTTTAACAAATTTAGCATCATGATGGATATGAAATAGGAGATTACCATTCCCAGAATCGGGGCCAGGAAGATAAAAGCGGCTATCTTTAAAATCACACTTGATTTTACAACGGTCCATCCGGCGTGGGCGATAGCAGCCCCGGCAAAACCACCAACCAGGGTGTGTGAAGAACTGGATGGGATGCCCAGGTACCAGGTCAAAAGATTCCAGATAATTGCGGCGACAATACCTGCCAATATCACTTGCAAATTTATCGCGCTGGTATCGACTACTTTGGCAATTGAGTCTGCAATCTTTAATTCGAAAATGGCATAAGCCAGAAAATTAAAAAACGCTGCCCATAGTACAGCCTGGATCGGAGACAATACTTTGGTGGAGACAATGGTTGCAATTGAATTTGCAGCATCATGAAATCCATTGATAAAATCGAAAAGGAATGCCAGTACAATGATGACAACAAGAAGGGTAAAGCTCATTCTTTGTGTTTTTAATCGGTTGGTTGAGATAAATCGATGATAAACGCCCGCCTGAGCTATCCCATCTTAACGACAAGGGATGAGAAAATATTGCCTACATCGTCACACTTGTCGATGGCTTTTTCGAGGGTAGTCAGGATATCCCTCTTTTTGATCAAGTCGATTGCATTGACCTCTTGTTCAAAGAGTTTGGAAAGGTACTCCTGATAAATATCGTCTACTTCACTTTCGTATTCACTGATTTTTTCGCAGCAATGAACATGTTTCTTAAAATCATTGACCGATCGGACACTGCGCAAAACCATTTGAATCTCTTTGTTGGCAGAATGAATCCGGTCTGCAATCCAGACGAATTCGTCAGGAACAGAGTTTAGTTTGTAAAAGTGAATCCTTTTGGATGCAGCATGGATGTAGTCGACAATATCGTCCATGTTGTTGATCAACTCGTGAATGTCTTCCCTTTCAAAGGGGGTAATGAAGGTACCGTTGAGTTCATTGAGCAGATTTCTGGTGATGTCGTCACCTATGTGTTCAACATCCTTGATCTGTTTCGTATACTCGAGTCGTTGGGTAATATCCCTTTCCCTCACAAGTTTGATTAATAACTCTGAGGCAAGCACGAGATTATCTGCAGCATCGTTGAACAAGGGGAAAAATTTGGTGTCTTTCGGCACCAGAAAGCTAAAAATTTTGTCGAGTTTCATTCAAAAGATATTAGAGGTGTTTTTTTTCTGTTTGATCGTTAGCCTGACATTAAACATACATTCATAAATTATTGAACCAATTTTTGTATTGATCTTATTTCTTTGATTCAACAACATGCAAAAATATACATTTAAAGGATTATTTTGCCTTTTTGATTTGTAATCCTAAATTAAAAAAAGACCCACCTACTGGATATCTAGTCTGGTTGGTGAGTCGATGTTTTTTTAAACGCACAGTAAATCAATCTCATAAATAGGAAAACATAGATTTTCCACATCCTTGCCCATCGAATGTTTGGATCTGCAAAGATTGTGGCCAATGGGAATGGTAAATTTCCTATTCCTTGGAAAATGCGGCATCGAAAGCCAGCGAACCGGGCGAAAAATCGATTCTTTTGACGAATGCACACGATTCGGCTGCGCCCATTTCGCGGTCCATGCCGCTGTCTTCCCATTCGACGGAAAGCGGTCCATTGTATTGGATATCGTTGAGGGCACGGATAATATTTTCAAAGTTGATCTTTCCCCGTCCAACGCTCCTGAAATTCCAGTACCTGCGGCTATCCCCAAATTCAAGATGCCCGCCAAAGACACCGGATGTACCGGGATGGTCGTTCCAGGAGACATCCTTCATGTGGACATGGAAGATCCGTTCCGCAAAAACATAGATGAATTTTGTGTAATCAACTCCCTGGTATCCAAAATGGCTGGGATCGAAGTTGAAGCCGAAGGCAGGATGGTTGTTGACAGCTTTAAGCGCGCGCCGGGCGGTCTCTATATCGAAGGCGATCTCGGTAGGATGAACTTCAAGGGCATATTTTACGCCTATTTTTTGGTAAGCATCCAGAATTGGGACCCAGCGTCTGGCAAAATCGTCGTACCCAGCCTGTACCATCTCCTGCGAAACGGCCGGGAAAGAGTAATTGAGGTGCCAGATGGAGCTTCCGGTAAATCCGTTCACCACCTTTAAACCAAGGCGTTTGGCTACTGCGCCTGTTTCGATAACCAGCGCGGATGCCCTTTGCCGGATTCCTTCAGGTTCCCCGTCACCCCAAACTTCATCCGATAGCATGCCTTTGTGCCGGATGTCTGCATTGTCGCATACGGCTTGTCCAACCAAATGGGTTGAGATGGCGAAGAGTTTCAGGTTGTATTTTTTGAGGAGCGCCAATTTGGCGTCACAATAGGCCTGATCGGCTTTTTCCACTTCGATGTGGTCGCCCCAACAAGCAAGCTCAAGGCCATCATACTCAAAGGCAGCTGCCTTTTTGCATACCTCCTCTAACGTAAGATCGGCCCACTGGCCGGTGAATAATGTGACCGGACGTTTCATTTGCTATAATTTTAAATTGTTCGTTTTATATGTGAGTGCCTAAAGTGCGCTAAAGTGCCTAGAGTGCCTAAAGTTGGGGACTCCGAACGAATCAGGATTGTGACGAAAGTACTTTAGGCACTTTAAATACTTTAGCGCACTTTAGGCACTTTTTTAAAATTTGACCCACTTTGTTGCATCATCGTACCCCGCCTTAACCACCGCATCAATGAACATCATGCCTCGGATTCCATCCTCAATACCGGGGAAATCGAGCCACTCCGGTTTGGGGGCCTCTTTGTTCATTTTAGCCCTCAAAACGAGGGAGAAATTGCGGTAGATGTTGGCAAAGGCTTCAAGGTAACCCTCAGGGTGGCCTCCTGGGGTGCGGGTATTGTGTTTGGCAATATCGCTCATGTATCCGTTTCCGACACGTACAATCTCGGTGGGCCTGTCGCTCCATTTAACCAACAGGGTATTTGGCTCGTGCTGGAACCATTCCAGTCCGCCCTTGTCACCATAGACCCGCAGTTTGATGGCATTTTCTTCACCGGCAGCAATTTGGGTGGCCATCAGCACACCTTTCGCCCCATTTTCGAAACGCAGCAGGGCGGCACCATCATCATCCAGGAGTCTGCCCGGAACAAAAACATTTAGTTCGGCGCATAGCTCGACAGTTTTCAATCCTGTTACATATTCTGCCAGATGGTGCGCATGTGTTCCGATATCACCCATGGCGCCTGCTTTACCAGACCTTTTCGGATCTGTGCGCCAAGAGGCTTGGGCATTGCCGGCATCTTCCAGTTTGGTGGAGAGCCAACCTTGTGGATACTCAACCAATACTTTTCTAATCTTACCAAAATCACCACGTTGGACCCGTTCGCGCGCTTCTTTGACAGCAGGATAGCCGGAATAGGTGTGGGTGAGGGCAAGGACCAGTCCGGTTTCGACCAGTTTGGCTTTCAGCTTCAGCGCCTCATCAAGCGTAAAGGTGATGGGCTTATCAACCACTACATGAAACCCATGTTCCAGTGCCATCATGGCGGGGTCGAAGTGGGCGAAATTTGGCGTCACGATGGTAACAAAATCCATCCGTTCCCCTTCAGGGAGCTGGTTTTCCTTATCAAACATATCCCGGTAGGTTCCGTAGATCCTGTTTTCCGGCAAATAATAAGACAATCCCGAATTAAGGGAAATGGCAGGATCTATGCTGAAACATCCGCATACCAGCTCTATCTGGTTGTCCATCAAAGCGGCCAGGCGGTGGATCGCTCCAATAAAGGCATCGCTGCCACCACCGACCATGCCCATGCGTAATTTACGATTCATGTGAATATAATTTGATTTTTAATTGCCACATGGAATACCCACATATTCATTTTCGGTTGGTGTGAAAATTGTCTCATGGGTATTTCATTTGTAT
>Ga0172379_10008558_pt1 | contig 12851 bp, 11 predicted proteins | sample GrowelOW334metaG_FD_119756 | JGI IMG/M metagenome (GOLD analysis project Ga0172379, IMG submission 119756) | Groundwater microbial communities from an aquifer near a municipal landfill in Southern Ontario, Canada - Groundwater well OW334 metaG | ecosystem: Environmental > Aquatic > Deep... | reverse complement strand
TGCTCTTCACTTCGCCGCCTCCTTTTTGGCCTTGACCGGCGCGACATAGCCATACTTGGTGCGGATGAGCTTATCCAGGAAGGGGGTTGCGCAGTTCATGATAAGTATTCCGTAGGACACGCCTTCGGGGTAGCCTCCCCATTTCCGGATGAGCACACTTATGAGCCCGGCGCCGGCGCCAAAGATGAGCCGGCCGGTGGACGTTACAGGGGTGGAAACGTAGTCGGTTACCATGAAGACCGCCCCAAAAACCAGGCCACCCGAAAGGAGCCCGAACACAGGGTCCAAGCCGAAAGCCCAGGAGGCCGCGAAGGCGACCGCGAGCATGGCCACTGGTGCACGCCAGTCTATGGTCCGGGTGAGCAGGAGGAAAACACCCCCCGCCAGTATGAGCAGGATGGAAGATTCGCCTATGCACCCGGCCCTGTTGCCGATAAAAAGGGTTCTGAGCACGGAACCATAATCTGCCCCTGCGGCAAGCCCTGAGTCCACGAAATTTCTGCCCACATCCGCCATGGACCCGCCCATCTTTACGATGTTGAGAGGGGTGGCTGAGGTAGTGGCATCGGTGAGCACTGTGAAGCCGCCGGGTCTATGCCAGGTTGTGATGGCCGAGGGGAAACTCATTATTAGGAATGCCCGGCCGATAAGGGCGGGATTGAAGATGTTCGCGCCCAGACCGCCAAAAAACTCCTTGGCTACCACTACCGCAAAGATGGACCCCAGCGCGGTCATCCAGAGCGGTGTGGAAGGTGGCACTACCAGTGCGAGCAACAGGCCGGTGACCATGGCCGAAAGGTCCCCAATGCCCGGTTTCCTACCCACCAGCCGGCGGAAACCGGCATCGGCGGCGATTGCCGCGACGATGGAAACTACAATGGTTGATAAGGCTGGCAGCCCGTAGAGTGCCACGCCAAAGAGGGCTGCCGGTGCGAGGGCCATGAGCACGTTGCCCATGAGGCGGCGGGTATCGGCCTTCGCGTAAAGATGAGGGCTGGACGACAGGAGCGTCAGCCGTTCGGTATTCGCCATATAGATTCCAATCTCCTTATGAGGGGCTTTAGGCCTTGACGCCCGCAGATGGCTTGGCCATGGCGGCCTTTTTGTTGCGGAGCAGCTGCTTTCCTACGCGGAAACGTTGCACGAGCTGTATGTGGGAGGGGCAGGCGAAAGAGCAGGCTCCGCATTCGACGCAATCCATCAGACCGCAGCGTTCGGATTCTTCAAGCTCCCCAGCCTGCAGGGCCGCATTCATGAGCACCGGCGTGAGCAAGCAGGAACAGGCCTTGATGCACCTGCCGCAGCGGATGCAGGGGCCTTCCTGATGGGCTACCGCTTCTTTCGCGGTCATCAACAGTACACCGGAGGTGTTTTTCTGGACCGGAATGTCCATACGGGGTACTGCGACGCCCATCATGGGGCCGCCAAACAGGATTTTGCGCAATTTCTCCGCGTCGTAGGCCAATAATTCGGGTGGAAGGTCAGAGATCAGGGTACCGATGGGGACGATGATGTTGCCGGGAGTCGCACAGGCACCGCCGGAAAGAGTGAAGCCCCGGTCGATAAGGGGTTTCCCTTCAAGGAAGGCGTCCGCGATGGCCTTGAGGGACCCTACGTTCTGCACGATGCAGCCCACGTCCATGGGAAGCCCGCCGGAGGGAACCTGGCGGCCTGTAACGGCGGTGATGATCATTTTCTCGCCGCCCTGGGGATACTTCTCGCGGAGCACCTGGACCGTGATATCAAAACCGTGTCCCGCAGCCGCTATTGCTTTTTCGAAGACCGGTACCAGATTGACCGTGTCCTCCTCCATGGCGATGACGCCTTTTTTTACGCCCACAACCCTCATTACGATGGCTAGGCCTTCCACTACCTTTTCGGGCATCTCGTGCATGGTCTGCTCGTCTATGGTGAGGTAGGGCTCGCATTCGGCGCCGTTTGCTATGACCGTGTCTATGGGCTTGTTGGGCGGCGGGGCCAATTTGACGTACACGGGGAAACCCGCTCCGCCCATGCCGCCTATGCCCGCGTCCCTGATGCGAGCAAGGGCTTCTTCCTTGGTGCAGGCAAAGGCATCCAAGGGTGGCATGAAATCGGTAGCGCCCGAACCGTCGTTCTCTATGATAATACAGGGACCGTCCAGGTTGTTGGACTGGGCACGGGGCTCGATCTTTTTAACCATGCCGGCGATGGGTGCATGGACGGGCAGGGTCATGCGACCCTCGGCATCCGCGATACGTTGTCCTTTTTTGACCGTATCCCCCACCTTGACCAGGCTCTGGTTGGGCGCGCCGAAATGCTGGTTCATGGGAACTACTACTTGCTTTGGTTCCATAAAATAAGCAAGGGGCTTGCCAACGCTGGCCTCTTTGCGGGTAGGGGGGTGTATGCCCCCCTTGAAGGACTTGATAGTCATAGGCGCAGGCTCTCCTTTGCGGCTTTCGGTCTTGGATCGCGCTTGTATCGGCCGTGTGATTGCCGTATTTGATGGGCGATATGACCTTGTACCGATACTGAACGTCGGTCGGAATAGTTAAGTGTTAAGGTGTGCTTTGGTCGTGGATATGGTATGCGGATTCGGAAAGACCGTCAAGTACTTATACGTCTATTGGATAATATTTTATAGATATATTCCGGGCTTTGGCAAACAATGGCCCCCCGCGTCCGGAGGCATGCTCCGGGCGCGAAAAACCGACTTCTACTCGCTGGAAGATTTGTCTTTTTTATCCTTCTTTTCAGCCCGTTTCTCTTTCAGGGTTTTTACCGGTTTCTTCTTTTCTTCGCGTTTGGGGTGGTCGTTCGATTTCATGCTCGGCCTCCTATCTGGGTAAATTCTACTCTTCTTATCGTCCTAAAGCAAGCGGGGGGGCATGAATACCTGTCTCTATTGACACTTTTCCTTTTTACTAGCATGGTACGCGTATGAGCTTCGGCCCCGCAGTCATTGACGAAGTAATTCCGGCTGAATACCGCAAGGTAACCGATGGGTTGTTTCCCGGTCTTTTCGGGTCCACATCCGTCACCGATGCGGAGAAACAAGCCCTTTCCTTTGCCGATTTACTCGGCATCGGGGATGATTTCGCCTTACTTATCACCACCGAAGTCTCTGTAAGGGAAAAAGCCGAGCGCCGGCTGGTCAGCCATTTCCGCAACAACGTCGAATTGCTCATCCAGAAGACCTGGGTGGAAAAGGCCGATGAAACCCACAAGGAAAAACTCCTTACCAGGGTTCCCCGCCTTTTAAACGAACTTGAGAGCCACGAATATGAAAAAGGCCTCAAAACCCTGAATCTGGTCGCCGACGAATTGGCCTACCTCCTGTTTGGTGCCCAGGGTCGTAAGGCCGACTTTTTCGAATACGCTTTCCGTATAGATGCGCGCCTGGGCCTTTTTTGGTGGTACGCATCCAATATTCCCACCCTTGTCGACTCCACCGACTCGGCCAAAGTACGTGCAGCCCTTCTTATCGGCATGGCTTTCCTGGCCTCCATCTAGCAACCAATTTCCATCTGGGTCTTGCAGTCCCTGCACAACTTGTTCATGATGCAAGCCATGAACGACCTTGACGTGCTTTTTACGCTACTCAGGCAGGCGCAGGCCCGGCTTGCCTTGGCAACCCGCAAGCAAAAGGATGCTTCCTTGCGTGGTGTGATGGCTTCCCTCGATGCCGACCGTTCCGCCATCCTTGCAGCCAACGCCCTGGATGTCGCCCGGGCCAAGGCGGGGGGGATGAAAGAGAGCCTTGTTGACCGGCTGGCCCTAAACGATGCCCGCATCAATGGCATGATAGAGGGCTTGGAAATAGTCGTAAGGCAGGAAGACCCCATAGGACGCACACTTTCCGGCTGGACCCTGCCAAACGGCCTTCTGGTGGAAAAAACCAGCGTCCCCCTCGGGGTGGTCGCCATCATTTACGAATCCCGTCCAAACGTCACCGTGGACGCCTTCTGCCTCGCCTACAAGGCGGGGTGTTCCATACTGTTGCGCGGATCCTCCGCCGCCATCGACTCGAACCGCGCGATCGTTGCTTCCATCCATAAGGGTCTGTCTGCCGCAGGGGGCGAGACTGGTGCTGTCGCCTTGGCGGACTCCGGCAGCAGGGATGAGGTGGATCTGATACTGAACGCCCGCGGAAAAGTGGACGTGGTCATTCCCCGGGGCGGCCGCGACCTTATCCGCCGAGTTGTGGAAAACGCCCGGGTTCCCGTCATCGAAACAGGGGAGGGTAATTGCCACATTTTTGTGGACGCCACCGCTGACCTGCACGGTGCGGTGGACATAATCGAGAATGCCAAGGTCCAGAAACCCGGTGCCTGCAACAGTGTCGAGACCGTGCTGGTCCACAGCGATATCGCCGGGGTTTTCCTACCCCTTTTGGCCGGACGCCTTGCAGGCAGGGTGGAGTTGCGCGGGTGCCTCCGGTCGGAAGCGGTCCTGCAGCCACTGGCCGTTGGCTTTCCGAACCTCATCCTGAAATCCGCCACGGAAGAAGATTGGCGGACCGAATTCTTGGATTACATACTTGCAATCAAGGTGGTGGATACGGCGGAAGAGGCTATGGATCACATAAACGCTTACGGTACAAAGCATTCAGAAGCCATCCTGACCAATGATCTGGTCAGCGCCCGCGAGTTTGAACGCCGTGTCGACGCCGCCTGCGTATATGTGAATGCCTCCATCCGCTTTACCGACGGTTCTGAATTCGGTTTTGGCGCGGAGTTGGGCATAAGTACACAGAAGTTCCACGCCCGTGGACCGATGGGTCTTGAAGCCCTGACGACGATAAAGTACCGTATCGTGGGAAGCGGCCAAATACGTGAATGAATCCCTTGCTTAAAGGAAGAACATGATACCGGAACTTATAGCCGACGCCCGTAAACTGGTGCTCAAGATTGGATCGAACACGATCGCCGATGCAGACGGGAAGGTAAACCGCGCCTTCCTGAAAGAATTCGCCGAGCAGGTTGCGGACTTGATGGAAGGCGGAAAGCAGATCGTCATCGTCTCTTCCGGCGCCCGCATAGCCGGCCTTTCCGCCATAGGAAAATGGGCGAGAAAGAAGGACATCCACTACAAGCAGGCCCTGTGCGCCATCGGTCAGGTGGAGCTGATGGAGGCCTGGCGCTGCGCGTTCGAGCCCGTAAGCGTGCATATAGCGCAATTGCTGCTCACCCGGGATGATTTTTCAGACGACATCCGCACGCTGAACATGCGCAACACCCTGTTTACCCTGGTGGACGAGGGTGTGGTGCCGGTCATCAACGAAAACGATTCCGTCTGCGTGGACGAGATAAAGATAGGCGACAACGATAACCTGGCCGCCCTTTCCGCTGTGCTCTGGAGTGCGGACCTACTGGTGCTTTTCAGCGACATCGACGGGGTATACGACAAGAATCCCAAGGAGCACGCCGACGCTTCCCTGGTGGAGTCGGTTTCCGACATCGCCGCCCTTAAACGGTCCATTTCCATGGGTTCAACCAACGGCTTTGGCACCGGGGGCATCTCCACCAAGATCGAGGCGGCCGCCCACGTCGTGTCCTACGGCATTCCCATGATACTGGCCCACGGGGGCAAGCCGCGCGCCCTGGAAGCCCTTGCTGCGGGACGCCAACGCGGCACGGTGTTCCAGGCCCAAGATTGAGTCACGCGGATCGAGGAGGAACGGTATGGTACGGCTAATAAATTGTATAGGTAGCGGTAATATGGGTAGCGCCCTTATGAAGGCAGCCGCCGCCGCTTGTGGTGGTGCACGCATCGGCGTCAGCGATACCGACAGATCCAAGGCCATCGCCTTGGCCACCGAGATTGGGGGGTATGCCCTTGAAAATAATGCAGAAGCCGTTTCGACCGCCCGTTTCGTGCTTCTGGCCGTAAAACCCCAGGTCCTGCCGGAACTTCTAAGCGAATTACTGCCTATCCTGGCCAGCCTTGCCGTACGCGGCGAGCTTCCCGTGCTGGTCTCCATAGTCGCCGGGGCCTCCATAGCGGCCATGCGCGCTGTTTTGACAGGGCTTGACGCGGTGCCCATCATCCGCCTGATGCCGAATACCCCCGCCCTCGTCGCAAAGGGCATCATCGCCCTGAGCGCCGGGCCGGAAGTGATGGAAGAGGATATCCGCGAACTGGAGCAACTTTTATCCGCTGCGGGAATAGTGGACCGGGTGGAAGAAAAATACATGAACGCCGTGACTGCCCTTTCCGGTTCCGGGCCTGCTTACGCGTATATGTTCATAGAAGCCCTCGCAGACGGCGGTGTACTCGCCGGTCTGCCCCGGGACAAGGCCCTTCGTTACGCTGCCCGCACCGTACTCGGTTCCGCCGCGATGGTGGAGGAGACGGGAATGCACCCGGGTGCCCTGAAGGATGCAGTGTGCTCCCCCGCCGGAACTACCATAGCCGGGCTGTCCGCATTGGAAGCCAGGGCTTTCCGGGGCACGGTAATCGCGGCTGTGGAAGCCGGATTCAGGCGCGCTGTGGAACTGGGCAAGCCCACCGGGGCTTGAGAGCCTTTGGGACTATGAGCCTTCGGGATTAGGAAAAATAGACGATACGATAGGGTTCTCCGGTCTGGAAACCGATGCGTTCATACGCGCGGATAGCCGGGGTGTTGCCTGTCTTGACGAATAGGACGGCTCCCCGGTTTTCTTTACGCAGGAGCATCACCAGTTCAGCCACCATGCGTGTGCCTATGCCGCAGCCCCGTAAGGCTGGCATAACGAAGACGCCGCCTACCTGGTCGCGGGTGAAAGCCCTGGCGTTTGTGGCGGCGGTTCCTACGACTTCGCCATCCAATTCCGCCATTAGTACCAGCCGTTCTTCCAGGCTTTTTTCAAGGCTAAGGCGCGTTGCCGGAATATTTGTGGGCGTTCCCGGTGGCAGGACTTCTTCCCTCTCGTAGGCCAATCGTAGGGGCAATAGCAATTCCGTGTCCTGGCAGTTCGCGCGCCTTACACGCAAGGCGGAGGGGCCAGCCTCCAGTGAGGCCGCGGAAGGTGTCGAATCCAGGAACATCAGGCTGTAATCTATCACTTCTCTCTTTCCTCGGGCCCTATGTTCGTAAAGTCGGAGAGCCTCGTCGACGTCATCCCGGGTTCCTTGTACTGCACGGAATTTCCACGCAGAGGGCTTTTGCGGGAGTTGTCTTGGATTTGACTTGGCCCAAGGGGCCTCGGCATTTCCAAAAACGGGATACAGGCACCCGTGTGGTGCAAATAGAAGGAAGGCCCGAACCTCTCCCTCCGCGTCAAAGCCCAGCCAGGCGTTCCTCGTTGAGGGAAGGCACTCATGAAAGCGGGATATGGCTGCGCTGCAGCAGTTTTCATGTTTTCTAAGGAATTGTTCGGCTGATTGGAAAGAAGTAAGGAAAGGCTCTGGTAAATGGGCAGATGAAGGAGCTGGATACGAGGTGCTTAAAAAAGAAGCTTCGGCTATTTTTTCCCATTGCATTGGCTTATTGGCCTTGGTCTTTCACGCTGCCATTCCGGGGGGCAAAGGGGATTTTTCCGGTGGCGGGGATACTGCCTAGAAAGGCTGAAAAGCCTGCGATGAAGGATTCCTTCGCATAGCTGTAGACCGCCACTGCGGCATCCACCCAAAGCGCCTTTTCCATATACACCGGGGTGAGTGAGGAAATGACGACCACCCGTTTGCCAAGATCTTTCAGGCTTTGCAGGAGTTCGAGACTTGCCGGATTGGCGACACAGATGATCACCATATCCGCGTCGCCTGCCAACCGGCCTAGTTGCGCTTTTTCTTCGGGGAGCGCCTTCTCAAAGGGGAGGTACGAGAAGCGGTAACTGTTCGCCTGGGGATAGGCTGCCTTGCCCGCAGCGATAAATTCGTCGAATTGGCCCGCGATAAGGATGCGTTCATCCTGTTTATTCTCTATGGGAAGCTTCCCGGTGCCGATGTTCGTTACGCTACGGGCGGCCAGCCCCAGGAAAAACTGACGACCTTCCAAGTCCGGTACCCTTTCCGCCAGAGTTGCTTGATCCGGATCAAGCGGCGGGGCCGTGTCCCTGCGTAGGTAATCCAGTTTGAGGGTCAGACTGCGGAGCGCGGCCTCGCGTACCCGAGTCCTGAAGGCCTTTTCATTTTTATACGCGTACAGGAGGTTGGTCCAGACGGGGTCGTCCATGAGGGGTGTCTTTGAAAGCATGATGACGTCGTTTCCGGCTTCAAGCGCGAGCTTGGCCGCCCTGGAAAGGCTGCCTGCGCTCATGGTAGCCCCATTCATCATGAGGTCGTCGGTGATGACCAATCCCTTATAGCCCAGTTTGTTTCGCAGCAGCTCGGTAAGAAACCATTTCGACATGGATGCGGGTTCCCAACCGGCGGGAGTCCGGGGGAAGGCGATATGCCCGCTCATGACGGCGGGGATGCCTTCCTTGGCAAGAAGCCTGTATGGTATGAGTTCCCGCTCCCAAAGCATGCTTTCAGTGGCATCGATGGAAGGAAGCACGCTGTGCGAATCCAGCTCGGTATCCCCGTGGCCAGGGTAGTGTTTCGCGGTGGCTATCACGCCGGAACGTTCCATCCCCTTGGCAAAAGCTGCGCCGAGGATGGCAGTCCGCACCGGGTCGTCACCAAAGGCGCGGGGGCCGATAAGCGCGGAGTCCCGCTTGGTGAACAGATCCACCGAAGGGGCAAAATTCATGTTGATGCCGATCGCCGATATTTCCCGGCCAATGTAATAGCCGGACATCAGGGCATCCCGGGGAAAACCCGAAGCCCCGATGGCCATATTGCCCGGGGTTTCGCTGGTGGTACCCTTCACGTGGCGTATCCAGCCACCTTCCTGGTCGGTGGCCACAAAGAGCGGTATTTTTAGCGGGGAGGCGACAGCAACACCCTGCAATATCCCGACGGTTCTCGCTAGTCGTGCGGTATCCTCTGTATTCCAGCCAAAAATCTTGATGCCACCTATATGGTACTTCTCCACCCATTCCAGCACCAAGGGGGAAGGTTCGGAACCAACCCAACCGAGCATGAAGGTCTGGGCAAGAATCTCCTCGTCCGACATTCTCGCCAGCAAGTCTTGAGCAAGTTTGTGCGGGTCGCCGGGGGAATTGAAATCCAAGGCGGAAAGGCCGGAACCGCACAACAGTTGGAAAACGAAGAGCTGGAAGCTAAAAAAAAGGGAAAAAAGTGACAACCGCAAGGAACAGGACGTGCAAATTGGAGGCGAGTGTCCGGTCGAATTGCGGCCTACGAATATCACTTGTAGGCTTCTCCCTTCAGGTCGTCTATGTACTGGGAGGCACTGTGCGCGGCGATTGCGCCTTCGGCTGCGGCTACAATGACCTGGCGGAAGGGAGTCGCCCGTACATCGCCAGCCACGAACAGTCCCTTCACCGAGCTTTCCATGCGTTGGTCGGTGATGATGGAACCGCTCTCGTCCTTTTCCGTCTGGGGCACCAGCGCTGTCTGGGGAATCGAGCCGACAAACACGAAGACCGCATCGGTCGCCTCTTGGTACGTCCCGCCGGTATCGGTTTTCTTGAGCACCACGCCGCTTACTTTCTTGTCGCCTTCGATGCGTTCGATTACCGTGTTGAAGCGCATCTCGATATTGGGGTTCTTGAGTACCCTGTCGGCCAAGGATTTCTGGGCACGCAAGCGGTCCCGGCGATGGATCATGACGACCTTGTCAGTCAGCTTTGACAGGAATTGGGCTTCGTCGCAGGCCGCGTCCCCCCCGCCAACCACGAGCATTTTTTTGCCCTTGAAGAAGGGGCCATCGCAGGTGGCGCAGTAGGATACTCCCCGTCCCGAGAATTCGGCCTCGCCGGGCACGTCCAGAAGACGGTGCTTTGCGCCTGTGGCCAAAATCACCGTCCAGGTGCGGATTTCCTTCTCACCCGTCTTTATGACGAATACGTCCCCTTCCTTGCGTAGGGAATTGACAGTGTCCATGTGGAATTCGGCGCCGAACCTTTCTGCCTGGCGGTGCATGTCCTGGGCGAATTCAAAGCCACTCTTTGGGTCGGCGTAGGCGGGATAGTTTTCAAGATGGTCTATAAGAAGGGCTTGTCCACCCGGAGCCATTTCTTCAATGACCAAGGTTTTCAGGTTGGCTCTCGCACCATACTGCGCTGCGGAAAGACCGGCAGCTCCGGCTCCAATGATTACCACATCCTTATCGGGTTCCTGCACGTTCAATCCTCCTCGTTATTCAGGCCGGGTTCTGCCGAGCCTTCCCCTCAATATACCAAATTCAGTAGATTCATACTATGAAAAGACCCCTTCAGCCGTCAATTCGTATTGCGGTGGGCATCCTCGCGTTTCTGGCTTGTGTCCTCCTTGCCGTAACGGAATCCAGCGCTGAAGAACCCCGCCTCACCGCGTCCCCGGGGGCGTTTCGTTTCGCGTCTGTGAAGGAACCACTTTTTTGGGAGCAGGCTCTGGATCTGGCTTTATGGGCATCCGATGGAGGGAAAGGGTCGGAAGGGGTAAAAAGCGAGGAAAATCCGACCGAGGCCATCCGGGGCGCGATTCGTGGGGGAATCATCGAGATGCTCGCCCTCCCGGCTTGGCTGGAAATCACCGATGAGGGGGAAAAGGCGGCCTTTGTCCTCGAATTCATGCATAAACGGTACCTCGTTGCCTATTCCGAGCGTCAGACCAGGTTGGATACGCTGATTCGGACAGGGCGGTTCAATTGTGTCTCCTCCGCTAGCCTGTACCTGATTTTTGGTGCTGCCGCCGGTCTCGACGTGGCAGGCGTCATGACCAAGGACCATGCTTTCTGTTCTGTGGTGTCGGATGGACTCCGTGTGGACGTGGAAACGACGAGCCCCTACGGGTACGATCCGGGCAGCAGGAAGGAATTCCAGGATTCTTTTGGCCGTGCCACCGGTTTCGCATACGTCCCGCCAAAGAACTATAGGGACAGGACGCCCATCGGCCAAAAGGAGCTTTTGAGTCTGATCCTGAGCAACCGGATAGTCGATCTTGAGAGTTCCGGCACCTTTTACCAAGCGGTGGGCTTGGCCCTGGATCGTTGGGTTCTCCTGGGTACCCCTGAAGGGTCAGTTTTCGAGGATTTGATAATCCGGATGGTCAATTACGCGGCTTCACTGGCAAAAGCGGGCAAGGAAATCGCCGCGCTGGACTGGTCGGTGCGGGCTATCGAAGCCTTTGGTCCCCATGCCCGCTGGGATGAATTGGTAGGCTCCGCCTCCAACAATCTTCTGGTCGGCCTTATTCGGAAGAGAAGGATTTCCGATGCACGTTCCGAGCTTGAGCGCCTGCGGCCCGGTCTGACTGTCCGCGCGGCTCGCGATCTCGATTTCCTTGTGGGCGATGCCGAGCTTACGGTTGCCGCCGAGGAGAGCGATTTCGCTTCGGCCCTTCTTACAGTCGCTTCGGCCAAAGTTGCCGGCATTCCGGATCCCACCCGCATCAGGGAGATCGAGGTGTACGTCTGGCTCAAGGAAAGCGGGCGCATCGCGCAAGCAGAGGGCTGGGCGTCCGCCATCGCCGCGGCAGAAAGAGCCACCACAGTCGTCGGGCCGGACAGGCGGATTGCCGACGCCCTTCGTGTATATAGGAACAACCGCATGGCAGAATTGCACAATACATTTGTGGCCTTTTATAACGCGGGTCGCTACCAGGAAGCCAAGGAAGCGGCTGTAGCGGCCTTGTACGAATTTCCTGGGGAAGCCCGCCTAAAGGCCGATCTGAACAGCGCGGAAAAGGCTCTTCTCCGATAGGTGGTTGTAAACTACTGGCACAGGTGGGATCTCATGATATAGTGTGCTGAACAGGCAGTTTTCACGAGGAGTACACGCATGAATATACGGGCGAAACTGTTTTTAATGGTTTTCGGGATGATCGTGCTATTCGCCGGCGCGTCCTCTGTTTATTTTATCCTACTGACTCCCGTCGAACGGATTGAGAACGAAAGGGCTACTCTGGGAGATCTTGGAACCGCCATGAAAAATATGCTGATAGAGCTGAACCGACTTGATTCGGCTTCCCTGGCTATGCAAAGACCCAAAATAAATGCCGCCGTTGCCTTGAGTGCGGAAGCCTTCAGTCGCGTGCGCGAGGTCCAATACCTACGGAAAAGCGACTCCGATCTGGCTAACGCGCTGGAAATAGTCGAGCGCCTTCAAGTCTTGAATCAAGAAAACATGCGCAATGTGCTGGATATGTACGACGAGTTGTACAAGGACGCGGAGATGGTGTTCATCTTCCCCGAAACAATTACCCTCCGCCGCTTCTATACCGATACTGCCATCGCCGCCAAAAAAAAGGAAGCCCATGAAGTCGCCTTGTTCCATCTCGCGCGCTTCGAGTCGCTGTCGGGTATACTCAACGATAGTCTTGAATCGTCCATCAACGTAATCGGGGAGCAGGACGGTCTTATCGGCAGTCGTATAGCCTCAATCCGTCAGCGGGCCGTCCTTTCGGCGGCAATCATTATTGCCGTACTGATAATCTTGATAGTTTTCATGTCCATATTGGCAGCCAATTCCATTGCGAAGAACGTCATCACCATCGCCGAAGGCGTCAAGAACCTGAGGGATGGCGATCTTTCTGTCTCTTTCAATCTAAAGGGCAAGGACGAGGTGGTAGCCCTTTCAAGGGGCATGAACGACTTTGTACACGCCTTGGACGATTCGGTGTTGGGCATCAAGGATGCCGCCGCCCGGAATTCCCAGATGCGCGATCGCCTAAAAGAGGCCGTCGACCTCACCGGGACTTCCTTGGAACAGCTGCGCGGGGCGGTAGGGGGCGTCGAGTCCCAATCGATACGGCTTGATGAGAAGATCGGTGAAACCCGCAATTCGGTCAAATCCATTACCGGTGGTGTCAACGCCTTGGATGAACGCATTACCGACCAG
>Ga0172379_10008557_pt1 | contig 12851 bp, 19 predicted proteins | sample GrowelOW334metaG_FD_119756 | JGI IMG/M metagenome (GOLD analysis project Ga0172379, IMG submission 119756) | Groundwater microbial communities from an aquifer near a municipal landfill in Southern Ontario, Canada - Groundwater well OW334 metaG | ecosystem: Environmental > Aquatic > Deep... | reverse complement strand
TCATATTATCAAATAACAACTTTTATAAATTTACTATGGAGCTGCAATGGAAAAAGAAACCGTTAAACAAACAGCGTTAGCTGTTTCAAAAGCAATCTTAGAGGGACGATGGAACGATCTTGATAATCTCCTGGATGAAAACTTTACGTATACCGGAGATGGTTTCGTCTTTACAAAAGATGAATACATTGGTTTTATGCAGGATATGAAAGCGGCGTTTTCAAATTTACAGATGCAATTCCCTCACATTCTTGTTGACGGTGATATGGCTTCCATTCGATTTATTTCTACCGCCGTGAACACCGGAAAATTTATGGGAGCGCCTGCAAATAAAAAGAACCTGGAAGTGCACGGAATTTTTATCAGAAAAATAAAGAATGGAAAAGTACTGCAGGAATGGCAAACAACAGATTTGCTTGGAGTGATGAGACAGATAGGATTTGGCGCGTTGTTCGGTTATGCCTTGTTCGTTGGTTTATTTAAGGTAAAACAAGAGCGCCCGGTTAGAAAACGATAACTTAAATTTATTACCTCGTTCCCAAGCTCCCCGCCTGAACAACGCAGTCGGGCAGGTGCTTGGGAACGTTTGTTTTAAAAATCACTGTCTCGAATATATTATGCGAAACAGAGTTTCGCTCTTATTTCGTTCCCAACACGGACGTTGGGAACGAAATGTACTGGTCTGTTATTCAGATCTGTCTTCACCAAATGCAACTGCTTGTACAAAGTCAACATCTCTCATACTAATATTATAGCGTAATAAATTATCTTTGGGTAGTAACTTAACAAAAGTATAACCAATATAATCTTTCACCTCATTGTAACTTCTCGGGTTACGACAAGGATACTTGTAGTGAGAATCATCGAGAGCATACATCTCTTTCGTACTAAAATAAGAAAGGGATAAACCATTTTTATCATATAATACAATTTCATAGCTTCGAGGTTCAATAAAAGATGACGCATGACCTGATATATAATAATCCTCATCGTACTTATATTTCTTCACGTATTTATCATTTAGTTTATAATCAAAATCAAATTTAATAGTTAAAACACCAAGTTTTCTTTGAATAAATGCTCTCTGGTTTTTTATCGTACTATTGAACTCATTATAGGTTTTGTTTCTTCTATAAGGACTAATAAGACATGGAACTTCGTCTCCATATAACTCTTTTATGCGATTTACTTCTCTTATTGAATCCTCTTGTTTCTGCTGCGCTATTGCTTCTTGTTTTTGCTTTTCAAGCATTTCCTGTTTTTTGATTTCTCTCGCTTGTCTTTCTTCTTGTGTCTCACAACTCATTAAAATAACTGAAGTCAGCAACAATAGAATTACATATTTCGCTTTCATACTATCTTCGTTAAATTTGATGTTGAAAAATGATTTTATATTCAAAAGTATGTTTTTGCTTTGATGTCATTAGTAGTGACTTAGCCCGCTTCATATTTTGGATTGAGCCTACACTGGATAAAAATTTCCAACAAAGAAAGTATTTTTCTATTACAACCTGTAGAAATATAGAAATGATGACGTTCAGTATTTTGACGAATCCAATTACCAACATCATTTTCAGTTAGACCATTGATGAAATTATTTTGAAAAATTGATTTAGAAAGATTACTTGGACTACTATTTGGATTATAATGCTGACTAGTAAATCGAGCTTCACTATTCGGACCGGCTTTACCAACTTTTAAGCAATCTGTTTGTGTGCAAAATACATAAACTGCCATTTTCCCTAGTGTAAATTGTTAGGACTACTGTGTGGCATTGATAGAAACTCATATTCTATTTGTTCGGAAGAACAATGTATTCCGGCAAGCGTTGCAGCAGCGGTGAAAAAAGAAATTATTTCATTTTGATTTATATTCATATACACCTCCGAGAAACGGGCTAACTAATAATTTTACTGCTGATAGTCTAATAATATGCGCCATTGAATATTATCCGACAATATGATGCTCAATATACAATTCCATTCCAGACCAAACAATCACGGATATTTTTATTGTTTCATTACTTAACATTATGAAAGATGCTGACATTCCTGCCTGCCGGCAGGCAGGCGTCAGTATGACGATGTTATTATATTTCAAATTAAGGTTCAATACCGCCTTGCCTTTTATTTTCACTTTTTGCAGTTTCCTGCATGCGAAAAACAAATCTGCTCTACGGCGGCGCAATGGCGGTACTGGTCGGCATTTTTTACCTCGTTCCCAAGCAGAGCTTGGGAACGTTTGTTTAAAAAATCACTGTCTCGAATGTATTATTGCGAAAGGGAGTTTCGCTAACGTTGCGTTCCCAACGATGACGGTGGGAACGAGATGAAAAGAAATACTGCCGGCGGCTTAGCGTGCCGGCACTATATTATAGTTTTGGCAGAAGATATTCTTCGGATCGTATATTTTTTTAATCGCAGCCAGACGTTCGTATGTTATCTTCGGGTAAACGATAGAAACTTCTTTCTCCGTAGCCGCGCTGAAAAAATTGACATACGCGCCGGAGGTGTACGGTGCGATTGAGTTCCATGGAATCATTGCTTTCTCCGTATCACTGTCGGATGCATTCAACGGCAGAAATGTTGCTGAAATAAATAGCGCTTCACTATTGCGGTGAGCAAATGCGGTTGCATCCGGAGCAATGCGGTTCATCGCACCGCCGAGAGTGCGTATCTGCAATGCCGGACTGTTATCCTTCCCGTAATGTTTCGCAACGGTTTGAATGAATTCATCGCTGAATTTTTCGGCGAAACCATTGTTGACGATGATCTTCATTCCTTCGGGCGGATGTGGATCCTCGAGCACATCAACATAATTTTTCTTGGTAATCGTATTTTGAACAACATTCCCTATCTGAAGCAGCGGATCAATCGCCTTCATCGCCGATGCTTCATCATCCCCTGCATAGCAGCACCACGCAATTGCGGACGGAGGATTTCCCATGAATGCAGGCATCAGCAGAAACATAACGGTAAGATCTTCCGTTGCAACGCGCATGTAATCGCGCCAGCCTTTTAGTAACTCAGGAACATTGTCAAGCGCGTAAATGATCATTCCGGAATACACTTTATTGACCGGATGAGCGGCGAATTCAAAATTAGTAACAACACCAAAATTTCCACCGCCGCCGCGGATCGCCCAAAATAAATCCGCGTGTTCATTCGCACTTGCACGCAATACTCTTCCGTCAGCTGTTACAATTTCCGCCGCAACCAGGCTGTCAATGGTCAATCCATACTTGCGAACCATCCAGCCGATACCGCCGCCGAGCGCTAATCCGCCAACACCGACTGTTGTTGTGTCGCCGGATGAAAGTGCAAGTCCATATTCTTGTAACGCCAAGGCTACATTTTTCCAAATGGCACCCGATTCAACACGAACAATGTGTTTCTCTTTGTTAATCAGCCGGATGTTGTTCATCGCCGAAAGATCGATAACCAATCCGCCATTGTTCGTTCCTAATCCCGCTCCGTTATGTCCCCCACTGCGAATGGAAAGAAGCAGAGAATTGTTTTGCGCAAAACGGATTGCGACGGCGACATCGTTTGAGTTTTTCGGACAAGCAACCAGTGCTGGTGAACCTTTGTGAATGAATGTTGCTCGCGCTTGTTCGTATGCCGCATCGGCGGGTAGAATAATCTCGCCGGAAAATTCATGGCGAAAATTGTTTATGATTGTTTGATCCATAGAGTATAGAGATGGTTTCAAAAATGCCTAATCATTGTCATTTCGATCCCGCTTTAGCGGGAGAGAAATCTCAGTTTTAACTTCGATTGATAAAACGAGATTCCCTGCCTGACGGCAGGCAGGCTCACTCGACCCTTTGGGTCTTCGTTCGGAATGACAATACATTTCATTTTTGAGATAGTTCATAATTATTTATTTCATAGAAAAATAAAATTGAAGTAATCTTTACGTCGAATCGTGCAAAAGGATACGTCAAAAATTATTTTTTTGAAATTTTCTTTTGCTCAACTGGAATGGACGGCTTTAGTACTGCGTAAATCGTCATTGCGTGTCCGTGACCGAGTTCAAAATCTTTTTTCAGCCACGCAACAATTTCTCCCGCTTTCGTTCCGACTTTTAATAATCCATTTTTTGCCGCAAGCTTTTTAAAATCATTGTGCGTTTTTACCGGTTTTTTGCTTTAATGTTATCAAGATATGCTTGAAACGACATTGGTTTTTTCCTTATGAGTTTTCGATCTGCTGATACGTTTACCCGTTACATTTCGGAAACAGATTTTAAATTCGAAAGACCGGTCTCGAATTGCTTGCCTACCATTGCATCCATGCTCATAAAAACGGTCATCACTTTTCCTAAAAATTGATTTGGTCCATGCATTGCCCAGGTTACTTTTGTGAATTCTCCATCGGGCACAAGTGTGAACTCTGCGGTATTATGCGCTTCAAATGGTTTAAGGAAATCCAGTTTGATCGTAATTTTTGATGGGGAAATGTTCATCACTTCCATGCGGCCTGAACCGGCATTGGAATTTCCTTCCCACTCATACACTGCACCGAGCCCTTCATTAGGGCCGCTGAATGTTCTTTTCATTGCCGGATCCAGTTTTTCAAACGGCGACCATGAATTCCATTTGTGGAAATTGCGGATAAGCGTTGAAATCTTTTCCGGCGATGCTTTTATGCTTGTTGTTCGTTCAATGCGGAATGTATCCGGCTTGGTGGATGCAACAATAAGAATAACGACAACAATGGCGGCAAGTGCCGCAAGTGTTCGAACAATTATTTTTTTCATGATAATTACCTTAAAGTTTTTGATGTATAATTTGATCTAATGAAAATTTTCCGGCACCAGTTATCGCCAATGCAACAAAAACGATTACCATTTTAGCCGGATGAGAAAAAGCAGTATAGTCACCGTTGGCATGAAGCGTAGCAATTGATGCTACTATCATTGTTCCTGCCAATAGAACTGTTGTAAGCCGAGTAAAAAATCCCATGATTAAAAAAATAGCGCCGATAAATTCCGACAACGCTGCAAGAAAGCCCCAAAATACAAATGAAAAATTGATACCTATCAATTCCATTTGATGTCCTAATCTGTCCCACACCGGCACACCGCCGGTTATCTTCGGATATCCGTGAAGTAAATACGCAATCCCAATTCCTGCTCTGAGAAATAATAACGTAGCACTAGTTAAGTTAGGTGAAGATGAGAAAAAGAATTTTATATTATAACTCCTTTCTTTATAAGTGAACAAAGATGTATTATTTACCTTCAATTGTTCTTCTAACCAAGATATTATTTTACCGCGATAACATCTACGGCAATCGTTGCGCTGAAATGCAGCTCTTTTACCGGAATGATGCCTCTTGCGGGCTTGTGTGTACCAAACACATCGGCAACAACTGTATTTATTTCTGCCCAGTAAGAAATATCACTTACATAAATAGTTAGTTTTACAACTTTATTTAGATCACTTCCGGCACGGTTTAAGATTTTTTTTATGTTCGTCAACGCATTAACTAATTGATCAGGTATTGATTCATTTTTTGTTCTATCGGTTCCTATGCCTAACTGAACCGAAGTAAAAATAAATCCATTGGCTTCAATTGCGTGAGAATAATGTCCGTTTGATTTCGCAACGTCATTAGTGTTGATAATATTTAAAGTAGCCATCATAATTTAGTGTAATTTAAAATTTATTTTAAACATAGTCTGAAAAATATTCTATCAATATCGGAGCAAGTACATCCGCGCCGACATTGTGTGTTTGTCCTTCCAGCACTTTGAGCGTTCCATTTGGGAGAAGTTTAGCGATCAATTCTACCGGATTTCGCAATGTTGCAGGACTCTTTGCTCCTCCCGAAATGAGTGTGGGGATTATTATCGAGGATATTTCTTCTTCCGGCACAGACCAATTCCCCATGATCGCTGAATCATACGGTAATGTGTGTGCAATTACTTTTAATTTTTTCCACATCGGCATCAATTGCATGATGAATGCGACGATTGCCGGTGCACCCACCATATCAACCATGAAATATTTCACCGCTTTGCCGCGCTGATCCGCCGCCAATATTTTTTTCAATGCTGCTTCGTGATCTACCGCCGGTTTCCCGCTGTTCTTATCCCATACAAACGGCGGTTCGTATAATGCTAGTTTTGGAATGTTGAGCTTTCTCTTCGCAGCTTTCAATCCAAGCGCCGCTCCTGAGGAAATTCCAAATACGAACGCCGAACCTCCGGCTTCTTTGATAAGCGCTTCGATATCTTCAACTTCGCGTTCTACGGAGTAAGGTTTTATATCCGTACTGTCGCCACGGCCCCGTCTGTCGTAATAATATACGGTGAAATGCTTGGCAAGCCGGGGAGCAAGTTTCGGCATCGGACCGAATGAACTATAACAAAGAGCGCCGTCGATTAGAATAATAGGTTTTCCGTTTCCGATTTTTTTGTATGAGATAATCGTGCCGTCCTTGGAAATTACTTTGTTCATAGAAATTCCTCTTTTTTTCATTGATACGGTTGGTAAATATGGGCTGCAGCACCGGAGTCGAACGTTTCTTTGTCAACGAGTTTCAAATGGACTGGTGCTGTTAAACCGGAGAAGAGAGGAAGTCCGGTTCCAAGAACGATAGGATGGATTAGAAGTCTATATTCATCGACAAGCCCAAGTGATACAAGATTTTGTGCAAATCGAGCACCGCCGTGAGCCAGGATATCTTTGCCTAATTGCTGCTTCATACGGCCGATTTCTTTTGCAAGGTCTCCGCCGATAACTTCCGAACCCTCCCAGTTCGTTTTTTTAAATTGTTTATCGTTCAACAGTATTGTACCGTTTACTCCATTGGAGCGGCTGGTATCTTTAGATGCGGCTGTGATTGATTCAATGCTTGGAGATTTTATGAGCCCTTTTTTTGTAAAGACCGCTTTGGGAATTTCGTTCATCGGTGCGGCAAAAACTTCGTCCGATGTCGGCCAATGTGCAGCCATATCCCGGAATGTTCTGCTTCCCATAATGTGAATTCCTGCATTCCACAATGTTTTCATGGTCCAATCCGTTGCGCCGCTGTCATACGACTTAAAAATCCAATCGAGCTCTCCGTCGGGACCGCAAACAAATCCGTCGACTGAAATGGACATCTTCAAAATTAATTTTCTCATCGTTAACTTTTCCTTTGCCATTAATTGTTACAGAGTTTTTTCAACATGAGTTTTAAAATTATCCAAAATCGTTTGCCATCCCGCCCGCTGTAATTCCGGCGTATTCTCTGTTTCTGCTTCGAATATCTCTACAATCTTTACTGCTTTTCCTGTATTCGCAAACGTGATCTTTGCTGTTCTTCCATCTTCCATCGTGTATGCAATTATTTTGTGCTTTTGCACTTCGTCGTATGTTCCGATAAAATCGAAACTGGCGCTGCCGTCTTTTGCTGACATTCGAGAAAGGAATTTTCCGCCGACGCGCAGATCGTTTTCCGCGTGCGGTGTGTGCCAATCGGGTGATCCTGTAGCCCATTTCGTAATATCTTCCGGCGCATTCCACATCTTCCACACTTTTTCGATCGGCGCGTTGACCGTTGTTTCAATGGTGATCATTTGTTTTTGTGATGCTGTCATACATCCACCTTTTAATAAAGGGTGATAATAACATTCGTTATTTTTTTTCTCGACGAGTCGAGTCTTCGACACGCATTGGTGCATCAAGAAATTCTTCGACCATTGAAACTGTTGCCTGAGGAAGCGAGCTCTGTTTATCCGCATATTCAATCTCACCTATGCATTCTCCGTGACCGCCGGGCAGGATTGCAAGCTTAGCGTAAGGAAGAAGCCGAAACATTTCAACTGCATGTTCAGGAAGAACCACATCGGCATCACCGTTAATAATGAATGTCGGAGATTGAATTGCGCGAACGTCTTTTGAACGAAAATCTTTGAATGTCAGCATTCGTTGTAAATCTTTGTTGAACATTTGGATCAAGTCTTTTGGGTTCGGTGCAACCTTGAGATATGCTTCTTTCAATTTTTCAGGCATATTATCGAGTGTTGCTTGTTTCATTCCATCCCAAAACTGCGGAGGAAATCCGTTTCTTTGAAAAACACCTGCAACAACGATTAATTTGCGAACTGTCTCCGGATGTCTGATTCCAATCTGCAGCACCGTGCTTCCGCCGTTGCTGAATCCAAGAAAATCTGCCTGTTTGATTTTTAATTCGTTCAACAGAGCAGCAACATCATCCGCATCTTGCTCAAAGCTTTCAGGCGTATTTCTATCGCCAGTGTGTCCGTGTCCCTGCAATTCAACAGCAATGACGGTTCGATGTTTTGTCAGCATTGGGAGAATTGTTCCGAATGAAGTGATGATCGTGGAACCACCGCCGTGAATCAATACCAGCACAGGTTTATGGGGATTGTTTCCACCCGCCTGACCGTCGGGCAGGTGAACTTCATAATACATCTTCAATCCGTTCACAGAAGCATAATTTCCGTTCGGCGAGAAAGTCTGTGCAAACGATGATGTGAAAACAAAAAACATGGTCGTGATAATTTTTTTGAACATACACAGTTCCTTGAAATTTAGAACTCCACAATTGTTTTGAATCCCCCGAACGCCATCCGCTTCATATCGAACGGCATTGGCATATTCATCGGTTGATTCATGATCGGATCGTTCATCACTTTGGCATTCACGCTGTCTCGGTGCTTTCGCGATTTGTACACGATGAATGAGAATATCACCGTTTCACCTTTTTTTATCTTCGCCATTTTTGGAAATTTAACTCCCGCAAGCGCCGGATTAAGATCATCGCCAATGCATTCGAAATATTCCAGCGCGCCATGTTTCTTCCAGACCTTCGCGCCAACGTGTGCCATTTTCCGGTATGCCGGAAGTTTCTTTTTCGATATCGGAATGACAAAACCATCAACATATTTTCCCATGATGATCCTCCTGATGAATTATTGTACATGAATTAGTTGTTTGTATTGCTTGCGTAGCGAAGTATGACACCGCCGTTTTTCAGCACTTGCGTACTGAGTAGTTGTAATTTCAATTGTTCAGAATTTGGTTTGAAGAGAGGGGTCCCTCCGCCGAGAACGACCGGTACGACGCAAATTCTGTATTCGTCAATCAATCCGAGTTTCATCAGTGTTGCGGAAAGATATGCACTTCCGAAGATAAAAGAATCTTTTTCGGATTGTTTCAGCTTTGTGATTTCCTGTGCGATATTGTCTTTTATGAGGCGTGTATTGTTCCAATCGGCTTTAGTGAGTGTTTTCGAAATAACAATTTTCGGAAGTGAGTTCATAAAACCGGCAACTTCAACTTCGCCTGTTACGGTTGTCCAATATGCCGCCATTCCTTCATAGGTTACCCGTCCGAACACCAACGAATTGCATTGTCTCAATTGTTCAATGGACAACTGTTCGAGTTCATCGCCCCACACTTTGTTGTGAAAGTCCAGATCCCATTTCTTTGTCCCTTCAAAGTAACCGTCGAGTGTTACAAGATTCCACATAATGAGTTTACTCATTGTATTTTTTTCTTTCATTTTGATTTCAGCAGATCGTTTGGCGTAACTATACCGGCTCGTTCGATCATCTCGCTTGTTCTTCAAGCCGCTGCAAGAGTTGCTTAGAGCCTTCGATCGCATGAAACTCCTCAACATGCTTGCGCTTGTCTTCCTCCGAGATAAATCGAGCCTTCAGAACCACCCGCGTCTTGTTTCCTATACCATCAAGCTCAAACACTGATTGGAATGGAGCTAATCCAAATTTCTCAGAGCCTGTATTGGTATAAACCAGTTGCTTGTATTCTTCAACATGATCGAAAATATACAAGTTCGGGTAATCCGTGCCATCGGGACCATGCATGATTATTTCGAAGCGTCCGCCTGGACGGATGTTGAGTTCTTTGACAGTGCTGTGAAAGCCGGCCGGTCCCCACCATTTTGCAATCTTCTTAGGATCATGCCAAGCCTCCCACACTTTCTTAACGGGTGCATCTATCTCCCTTGTTGTAGTCAATGTGAATGAGTCATCCATTTTGTATCCTGTTATTTTGATGTTATTTGGCTGCTGTGAGATTGGTGCTGGCGTTTGCTTGTTTGTTTGTGAGGTAACCAAGAAAGCCACCGCTACCAGCAGTAAAAGAAGTATTAAAGAATGCTTTTTCATTATATGAGTGAAATTTGTGATTGCATTTATCAACGTCATTATTCCAAATTTTTATTTTATATTTTCTTTAGATAGTGGAGCACAACAACACCCGAGGTAAATGTTTTAGTATCAACGAGCGTAAGATTGATTGTATTATTGATTCCATCGAAGAGATGCTTTCCTTTTTTGCAAAGAAGCGGATGAACAACGAGCCAGTATTCATCAATTAAATTGTGCCGCATCAATTCCTGAAAAATGCTTATACTTCCCGCCGAAATATCTTTCCCCGGCTGCTTTTTAAGCTTCAGTACTTCTTCAACAAGGTTGCCGCGCATGATCCTCGAATTGTTCCATTCCGTTTTTTGAATCGTCTGCGAGAACACAATCTTTGGCAGCGCGTTGAATTTCTTTGCAAACATTTTTTCGCTTTCGGTCGATTCGGGATCGCTTTCCGCATGAGGCCAATAACTTTCCATCATTTGGAACGTCACTCTGCCGAATAAAAGCAGGTCAACATTATCTAACTGTCTTGTGAAAAAATCATGCAGCTCGTTATCAACAATCCCTACGGTATGGTCGGTGTAACCGTCCAGAGTTACGTTGATCGCAAAGATCGCTTTTCTTTCGGTGGATGCCTGACTGTTCATTGTATTATTCCTTTTGTTTGGAACTCATGGAATATTTTTCTTTTTCCTGATACAACGCATTGATCTCTTCGTTAGAAGGACGGATTTCCCACGTTCCTCCCATGCGGGTGGAAGGATGATTCGACATCAATTGAATTGCGTGATTCAAATCGCGCGCTTCTAAAATCATGATGCCGCCCAATTGCTCTTTTGTTTCAGCAAACGGTCCGTCCGTAATGAATGGTTTTCCGTTTTTGTATCGTATTGTAGTTGCAGTGCGGATACTCTGCAATGCTTCACCGCCGATGAAGTTACGGTTCTTCCGAAGCTCTGCATCGTACATCATGCATTGATCAATGAAATTTTTTTGTTCTTTTTCGGAAAACGAGTTGAATAAATTTTCATCCAGATAACCGAGGCAAATGTATTTCATATTTTTTTTCTCCTCATAAAGGATTCTTTATCAAATCAAAAAAACCTACGCTTTTAACTTGGGGCTTTCAAATGTGTGAAGAGAGCGAATCTCAATTCCCCAGCCAAATTGTTCGCCCACGGTCATTTGAACTGCCGGATGTAACGAAGCAATTCGGACGGCTTCGTCCATATCGTTCGCTTCTATCAGGAATGCGCCGCCGATTATTTCCTTGGTTTCTATAAAGGGACCATCAGTGATCGTTAATGTACCATTCACGCGCCGCACACTTTTACCGACAGCTTCCAGGCCGGTATCAATAATGACCTGCCCGGTGTTGTAAAGTTTTTCTGAATAAGGGCGGCATTCCCGCATAATAGCATCAATTTCAGATTGAGGAACATCAAGCATTTTCTCCCGATCTAAATAACCCAAACATAAAAACTTCATTCTGTCTCCTGATTAATTCAAACAAACAATTTGTATCATAAGTTGTAATTTGATAACACTGCGCCAAAGGCGCATCCGCCTCCACGAAGTGGACCTTTGGACTTGCGGAAACATTTATAAACTTCGAGCACGAGCAGTTGCAACGTCAGCTTGTGTTAGGCTTTTACGACTGTCTTTTCAATTCATTATGTTCTCCAATTCTGAATTGAACCAGACTAAAAATGATTGTGTTTACAATAAGGATATAAATAATAAAGCCAGAATTGGCAAACGTTAGCCCGTTAAGAGTTAAAAGGGTTAGTATTACACCAAATGACGTCGCTATCCATGGCCACGCTATCTCGGTGTCGGGATATTTATAGGCTTTTACCAGCGTCGGGATGGCTGCTAAAGCATCTGCCAAAATACTAAATGCTATTGCTATATTTCCTACCTTGGTAACAAACCACAAAATTAAACCAAGAATTGATAACACGCCACAGACTAAATCAAATTTGGTTATCTTCCATTCAGATTTTTTATTTACGAATGAAGCTATAAAAGTAGTAAAAGGTAAAAAGCCCGTACTTAAAGTCATTAAAGACTCTAACCCTACGCCTTGGTTTATTTGTGCGGCAAAAGCGATAAATGGGGCAATCGACCAAAGTAGAAAAGATACTCTATTTGGTTTAACTTTCCCCTTTACTGTATTTACCAGGTAGACTAGTGAACCAATTGCACCTATTAAAGTCCCAATAATTATAAAGTTCTGATTTATCATATTTGTTGGTTCAAGTAACTACTATAGTCTATCAGGAAACACGCCTTGTGCGACCTAACGAACTGGAGCTCCGCCAATCACAAAGTGATGCCTTCCCGAAGAGACACTTCGTGTTGTCAAAAGAGAGCGGACAAGTAAGCCGCGTTGTAGCCTGTCTACGCCGAAGCGAAGCCGCTTCGGCTTCGCGCAGGTAGACGTTCCAGTGCGCCGCGATTGTTTTTAAATGCGTTTTTTGCATCCCGCTGTTTTTCGACGTGATTGCTGATAACTGTTTGTATCGTAAATTGTCATATGAGAACTCAGCACTCGCAAATCAAGAGCGAGCGCGGTTACAACCTCGGCTTGAGCAACTTGGTTAGGCTGCATGTACCGACGAGATTGTGAACCGAAAACCGTCTGGATCGCGCAAGCGAAAAGCCCTTGCACCGTGTGGCAGTGTCACTGGCTCAGTATCGAGAACCACACCTTTTTCTTT
>Ga0172379_10008556_pt1 | contig 12852 bp, 11 predicted proteins | sample GrowelOW334metaG_FD_119756 | JGI IMG/M metagenome (GOLD analysis project Ga0172379, IMG submission 119756) | Groundwater microbial communities from an aquifer near a municipal landfill in Southern Ontario, Canada - Groundwater well OW334 metaG | ecosystem: Environmental > Aquatic > Deep... | reverse complement strand
ATAGGGAAAGTCCCTTTGGATCAGATTATTAAGCAGAAACAATTATTGCCAGAAATTAACGCTATCACGAGAGAAGATGGTAAGAGAAATATCACTATTCAAGCCGATAAGACAAATAGCGCTGCTTTGAGTGATATTACTTTGGCAATTGATCAAATTATCAAAAAGAATCCTTTACCCGATGGATTGCAACGTACAAGTTGATGAGATATAGCATCTCAAACACAAAGCTCACAAGATTTGGGCAAAGCTATGATTATCTGACTTATTTTGATGATTCTCGTATTGATTATTCAATTTAATAATATCAAATATGCCATTGTGATTGTTTTCAGTGTATTTTTGTCTGTTTGATGAACTATGGTAATCTTGGCTTTGACCTGATTTGATCTCACTTTCCCTGCAATGATAGGGATTTTCTGAGTGATGGGAGTCTGAGTAAACCAAGCATTGATTCATTTAGAAGATTTCAAATATTATTATCAGGAGAAGTGACTTTCTGTTGTCGATAGCTTCCAGCAGAGTATCGCTGAAAGATTTATTCCAATCTTTTTGACTAAAATAACAACAATTATCTGACTACTTATCCTTGCCCTCAAAGACGAATTATTCTGATCGATGGCGATAGCTTTTATCGGGTGACTTATCGTTTCGTTTTTTATCACGTTGCTCTATATTCCATCGTTGATGAATTTAGTGAATAGGGAGTATTATAAGGGAAATAAATAGTTTTATGTTTGACTTTCTATTATATATTCATATATATATAATACTTCTCTTTTTTATTATTTAATATTTTATGATGGTTTATCAGGTTTGGGATGTCTCTCGTGCTCAAAATTATAGATTTGGGTTGAGAGATACTGTAAAAAATAAAAGAAAAGAAATAAAGAATACAACTTCAAATAAGGATATCCAGAAAGTTCTTTTTAATGAATTTATGAAGACTGAAAGATCTTCTGCAACCTATCAGAAATCAAGTGACGTCTTGAAATGGACTCATGATTTTGAAAAAGTAAATTGACCGATAGACAAAAGGAATCTTGTCCTCAAAAATATAAAATGAGTATGAGAAGATAGAACCAATCAGAAATGATGATTCGATATAGCTAATTATATGCAAGCATTTGAATCGGATAAGAGTTATATTTTCACAAAAGAGGATTTTGAAGAAATAACGAACCATTTTTTGCATGCATTAGAAAAATGCCTTTTCAAAATCAAGAATCTCTTAAAACAACGGCAGGATGAGGAGAGTGAGTCTTGTAAGGCTGCATTCTTAGATCCAAATCTTGGACAGGAATTAATGTCCAAATATCTGTATGATCCTGAGGTCGTCTGATTGATAATATCACTTGATTTGTTTTTTAATTGAACATTGGGCTGCAAATATTCAAATAATTTTTCTTGCAAAAGAGAAGATCTGCAAGAGATCTTTCGCAAGAACTCTCGTAGATTCATGGAGTTATTATCTTTAGTCGGTGATATAAATGGTTTTGAAGAGATCAAGAATAATGAATTTAGCGAGACGAGAGATTGCAATTTCTACAGTAACTTAAAAAAAATAAATATTCTCAAAGGAGATGTCTATCATGCTTTTGTAGCTGCATCAGCTAGTTGAACAAGATCTCGATTAGAATTGTCTTCTGTGGAATTGCAATCGCTTGCTCTTAATAAGAAAAGGGAAGAAGCGAAAGATGCGTTGATGTGAAAAATACATAGTATTGTTTATGATATTAATGATGTTGCATGAAAAGAGATTCATGATGTGCATGATTACTCTATCCGAAGTGTTAATTCTAATTATGGTAAAATAGGTAGAAGGCTCATGGAACTCCCTTTATCTGATATAGAGAAAAAATATCTTTCTTTTCAGAATGAGCTTGCTGAATTACAAGGCAAAAGAAAAAACGGTGTCTCTGAGATATTATCATTGCTTCAAAATAAGCCAGAGTCCGTAGCAAAGACATCTAAAACTTCCATGGATTCTAAAACTTCTAAAAAGAAGAAAGCTTAACTTCTTATTTCATAGATAACTTAACAATTCCTTGATAAAAGTCATCATTTCTATAAAAAGCTTGATGATGATTTTTAAATTTTCTAAAAATTTCGTCATGAAAAATATTGAGATTTTGGGAGATTGAGAGGTCAAGATTATCAATATGGGGAACCATGAAAGACATAAAGCAGTTACACCTGATAAAGAACTTATGTGAAGATTTTATGCATTGTCAGATCATCTAGACGATAAAAATTCTTCAGCAAACAAACCAACTATGAAAGTCGTATATAAAATAATTGATCAAGCGACACTTGACGCATTCTATGCGCTCTCAGATCATCTTGATCAATAAAACTTCTTAATTCTTAACTAAAATTATTTTATGCAGACGATAGACATTGATGATTATCGCATTCGTATTACGGAGCGTCAAGATGAAGATATTGACCATCTTTTGTGAGCATATTATAAATGCGAACAAATACATTCAGATAACATATATGTGCGGGAGGGAGGAGAGGATTTTGTTAAGCAGCAAGCTGACGCCATAATTACTAATGTGTTGCATAAAAAGATAGCAGTTCGCGTCGCCGATTGCTTACCGATAGCGCTTATGTGAAAAAAATATTTTGCCATAGTTCACGCCGGATGGAAATGATTGAAATCATGAATCCTCTCAAAAACAATAAAGATGCTTCAAGTAAAAAAAGAAAAACAGATAAAAATATTTGTATGACCCCATATTAAATCTTGTTGTTATGAAGTATGATCTGAATTTAGAGAACATTTTGATGCAAAATATCTTTTGGCGAAACAATCAAAACTTTATCTGGATATGATTGGTATCGTTAGAGATACAGCGGCTGCCTTTTGAATACAAGATGATGATATTATCGTTACCCCAGATTGTACCTGTTGCAGCGGGAAGCATTTTAGTTATAGAAGAGGAGATAAAGATCAAAGAATTATGATAGCGATAGAAAAAATATTTTAAATTTTAAATTATAGATTGATGTATCGTACACATACCTGCTGAGAACTTACGGCTAAACAAGCGTGAACTCAAGTTACGCTTTGCTGACGAGTTAATAAAATTAGAAATCTATGATGAATGACGTTTATCGATCTTCGTGATAGATATGGCATTACCCAAATTACTCACAATCCAGCCAATGCTAAGGTAAAGTTACCTGATGTGAAGTCAGAATATGTTGTTCAAATCGTTTGAGAAGTTGTTGCAAGACCTGAAAATATGATCAATAAAGATATGGCAACAGGTGAAATAGAAATTAATGCGATTGAAGTTAACGTACTTACCAAGGCTAAACTTTTGCCATTTCCTATCGTTGATGAACCCAATACCAGTGAGGAAAACAGATTCAAATATAGATATTTAGATCTCAGAAGAAAAAAAGTATTAGACAATGTGCTCTTTAGAGCCACGATGCTTACGTTTACAAGAAATTGGTTTACTGATAAGGGATTTGTAGATGTTCAGACTCCTATTTTTACGGTTTCTTCCCCTGAATGAGCCAGAGATTATCTCGTTCCTTCAAGAATTAATCCAGGTCAATTTTACGCATTACCACAAGCTCCGCAGCAATACAAACAATTACTTATGGTAGGTGGTATTGATAAATATTTCCAGATAGCGCCTTGTTTCCGCGATGAAGATCCGAGGGCTGATAGGCATTCGTGCGAATTTTATCAGATTGATTGCGAAATGTCGTTCGTCAACCAGGAAGATGTCTATGCGGTTGTTGAATGATATCTTAACGAACTTATTCCTACATTATCTCCTCATAAAAAAATTGTTGTTAACTTCAAAAGGCTTAAACATAGAGAAGCCGTGGATCAATATGGGAGTGATAAGCCTGATTTGAGATTCAGTATGCCGCTTGTTGAAATGACGCAAGACTTCATAAGTTCAGGTTTTTCTGTATTCAAAGATACGGTAACTAATAAATGAACTATCAAAGCAATGAGATTTGAAAATAAACTATTGAGTAGAAAAGAGGCTGATGAACTGACTGAACAAGTAAAAAAGAATGGAGCTAAGGGACTTGCTTACATAAGTTTTGATGCTGAAGGGGTAAAAGGTTCTATCGCTAAATTTCTCAGTCTTGAAGAAATAGAAATTATCAAAACCAAAACATGAGCTAAAGAAGGAGATACTATTCTTTTCGTTGCAGATAGTTATGACGTGGTTACTACATCGCTTGGAAGATTAAGGATATTCATCAGAGATAAATATCTCAGTATAAATAAAGACGATTTATCTTTTTGCTGGATAGAGGATTTTCCATTGTTTGAACTGGATGATACGGGAAAATTAGATTTCTGTCATAATCCATTTTCTATCGTCAAATGATGAGCTGAAGCCCTCAAAAATCCAAATAAATTAGAGATTTACTCCGAACAATACGACCTTTCGTGTAATGGATATGAACTTCTTTCTTGATCTATCCGTAATCATAATCCAGAATTATTATTAGAAGCATTTAAAATGGTGGGGAGATGAGAGGATGAAATCAAACAAAAATTCGGCGCTATGTACGAAGCGTTCCAATTCGGTCCTCCGCCGCATGGAGGGTTTGCCATAGGATTTGATAGATTACTTATGATTCTCAAAGATGAAGAAAATATCAGAGAAGTCTATGCGTTTCCTAAGTCAGGAAAAGCTCAGGATGTTATGATGGGTGCTCCGTCGTTCGTTGATCAAAATCAGTTGGATGAATTGGGGATAAAGATAGTCGAAAAGAAATAAATAGTAACGAACTATGAAAGAGTCTTTTGTGGCTTTTTCGTTCTTGCCTTCTTAGCTCAGCTCTCTGCTTAATAACTGGAGTTTCGTTTACTATGTTCGTTCTCCCGCTTTGCGGGACTCGTTCACTATGTTCACTCGGGTCCGAACAGTGCAATATGCCAGGGTAGCTCAGTTGGTAGAGCGGCGGTATCGTAAACCGTAGGTCGTGGGTTCAATTCCCATCTCTGGCTAATGTTGAATTGAGCAGAGCAGTGGTATCGTACCCCGCAATTCTGCGGGGCGAATCCGGCAGGAGGCTGAAAGGGTATTTATTCTTGAAAATATTAGTTAAAACTATACTATATACCTACTGTTTTTATTTATTATTTACTTTACTATCATGTCAGCGCAAAAGAAATTGTTGAAGTTTTTCATTATTATTATCTTGGCTGTTTTTCTTCTTTCTACATGACTTATTTCTGTATTGTATCTTGGTGGCAAAAATACTACTAATTGAACAGGGGATGTTCTTTCATGAGATATTATAGATTCCGAAGTAATTACTTGAGATACTATTGATTCTGGTGTTGTTGCACTTCCAACTGTGACTAAAGAGGAAGCTTCTAAAAAGTTACAGCAAACGCTTTCTGGTTTGTTGACTTCAGAAGCAAAGAAATAATTTTATTTATTATGATTTTCAATGAAATTAATCGTTGAACAATGTCAAAGATACGCAAAGATGAGAGCTCATACAGCTACACATTTGCTTCATACCGAGCTTGCTAAGATTTTCAATAATACAAAACAAGCTGGTTCACTTGTAGATGAAGACTATCTTAGATTTGACTTCAATGCTGATAGACTTTTGAGTCCTGAAGAAATTTACGAGATTGAAAAAAATATCAATCAGATGATTTATGATGCGTATACGGTAGAAATAAAAGAAACTTCATATAATGAAGCTATTAAGCTTTGAGCTAAAGCGTTCTTTGAAGACAAATACGGTGACATTGTCCGTGTCGTGAGAGTATTCAATCATAAGAACGAGATTGCTTCTATAGAACTTTGTGGATGAACTCACGTAGCGAATACCAAGGATATCGGTTGTTTTGCTATTACAGGACAAGAGGCAGTGGCATCTGGGGTAAAAAGGATCACTGCGGTAGTATGACCAAAAGTTTCTGTAAGAATCCATGAAGTTCAAGAAATTCTTGATACGACAGTAGAAAAATTATGAATCAAAACTCCTACGCAGCTTGCTGATAAACTTGATAAGACGCTCAAAGAATACGATGAAATGAAAGCGAACCTAGAATCGTTGGAAACCAATATGATCAAAGATATTCTGCAATCAAAAAATTTCAGTTCAGATAAGATATTTGAAAAAATATTCAGTATTTCTTCTGATCTTAATTTCAAAAACGTTACGTTTCAAGCCAAAAGCTTATTCTTTGATTCTACGATTCTTATATATACCAAAGAATGAAATTTTCTTATTCTCGCTAAAAAAGGCGCCTCTGCAAAAAAAATAGCTGAAGAACTAGGTATCAAATGATGATGAACTGATGGAATGGTACAATGAAGAGACGAAAAAGTTTTATGATTATTCAAATAATAGATGATTACTTTTTCTTCTGTCCAAAAAAAGGATATCCCCTTGCTTGCAAAAATTTATGTAAAGGCATTCAATAAGGAATGAGAACATTGGACACCAAAAAAAAGTAAAGAGATCATAGAATATCGGTATAAAAAACTCATTGCTTTAAAGGTTGTTTATGATAAAAACATTGTTTGAGCTTTTTTTTCTGATGTTAAACCATTATATTTTTGAAATGTTTTGAATGATTGAGATATATTCATAGATCCGAAATATCAAAAACTAGGAATAGGGAAGAAACTCTTTATCTATGGTATGGAATGTGCTAAAAAGAAATTCCATGTAGTCGGACGGGATTTTTATACGTTCAAGGATAATTATCAATATGATTGGTACAAACGCATATGATTCAATGCTTCCGATAAACGGATATTGATGTCAGGAAAGATTGATGAAGTCTTAAAAAATCTAAAGAAAATATAGTTTATCATATATCTGTTCTATGTCAAAAAACCAAAATAAAATTTCTCTTAAAGATATGTATACCAAATTTCATGCTACCGCATGATGATTGTCTACAAACGAAGCGGAAAAAAGAATAAAGATATATGGATATAATGATGTGCAAAAAGCGAAAAAAATAAATTGAATTTTGAAATTTTTATCGTATTTCAAAGCTCCGCTTATTATCATTTTGCTTGTCTGCGCTATTATTTCTTGATTTACCGGACAATATAAAAATTCTGTCATTATCGTTCTTATGATTTTTTTGAGTGTGATTCTCAATTATTATCAAGAGACCAAGTCAGATAAAGCGGTTCAAGAAATCCTCAAAAAACTTGAAATAAAATCCATGGTACTCAGAGATGGACAGGAGAAACTCATTGCTACTAAACATATAGTCCCTGGTGATATTGTCCTTTTGTCCGCTGGTGACATTATTCCTGCTGACGGAATACTTATTCAAGCTGATGATCTATTCGTTAATGAATCTTCGCTGACAGGTGAAAGCTTCCCTGTAGAAAAATTATTAACTGATGAATGACCTGTTGATCTTGTTTTTTCTGGAACAAATGTTGTTTCTGGATTTGCAAAATTTCTTGTAACTGGCACAGGAATACAAACTGAATATGGAAAGATAGCTCAACAGCTTATCAGACCATTACCATCTACCGCTTTTGAAATAGGAACAAAAAAATTCTGATATCTCATTATTAAAGCTATTGTATTTATAGTAGCAGTTATTTTTCTTATCAATGCTATCAATCATAAGGATATCTTAGAATCTATTATTTTTTCTCTTGCAGTAGCTGTGGGCATCACTCCTGAACTTCTACCAGTGATTATGAGCATAAATATGGCTAAGTGATCTGTAAAGATGGCCGCCAAGTGAGCTATAGTCAAAAGACTCAATGCTATCCCAGACTTTTGAAGTATGGATATCCTTTGTACGGATAAGACAGGGACACTGACGGAGGATAAAATTACCTTAGTGAAATTTATTGATGTGTTCGGAGAAATAAATCAGGAAGTATTAAAACTGTGATATATTAATTGATATTTTGAAACGGGAATTAGGAGTATATTAGACGATGCTATTCTTTCTTATCAACATATAGATGTTAAAGATATTAAAAAATTAGATGAACTTCCGTACGATTTTTTTCGTAAAAGATCATCTATTATGTATCAGAGACAAGGCGATGGAAAAAAGATGGTCAGTAAATGAGCTCCAGAAGAAATGTTTAAGATTTGTACTACGTATAGTATATGAGGCGAGATTAAACTCGTAAATGATGAATTTATTAAAAAGGTCACTTCGGTGTATGATGATCTTAGTAGTCAATGATTTAGGGTTTTGGCTATAGCCACTAAAAAGTTAGACAATAAAGAAATTAGAGATATAAAACATGAAGAGCAAAATATGTTATTGGTAGGTATGCTTGCTTTTTATGATCCACCTAAACGTGATGTTAAAGAAGCGTTGATAGCTATGAAAAATCATGGGATAAAAATTAAAATTTTGACCTGAGATAGTCCGTTGGTTACTAAGAAGATATGTGAAGAATTGGATATCCCTATAGAAGGTATTATGTCGTGAGAAGATTTGGATTTGAATGTGTTGGAAGATGATGAACTTGCAATCAAAGTCATGGAAACGAATATTTTCGCAAGATTATCGCCGAGTCAAAAAGATAGAATCATCTTCGTACTCAGAAAAAAATGATTCGTCGTAGGATATTTATGAGATTGAATCAATGATGCTCCTTCGCTCAAAAGCGCTGATGTTGGAATATCTGTAAGTAATGCTATAGATGTTGCCAAAGAAGCTGCTGATATTATTCTCGTACAAAAATGACTCAAAGAGCTTTTGGAGTGAGTAATTGAATGAAGAAAAACATTTGGTAATACGATGAAATATATGATGATGTGATTGAGTTCAAACTTTGGAAATATGTTTAGTATGATAGGAGCTGTTATGTTTTTGCCATTTTTCCCTATGTTACCAAGTCAGATTTTGCTTAATAATTTTCTTTATGATTTGTCGCAAGTTTCCTTGCCTACGGATCATGTGGACGAGGAATATATCAAAAAACCTAAACATCGAAATATAAAATTCATCAGGAACTTCATGCTCGCTTTTTGACCTATCAGCTCTATTTTTGACTTTCTGACGTTCTATTTCTTATTCGCTGTATTTCATTTCAAGGATTCTATGTTTCAGACGTGATGGTTTATAGAATCGTTAGCTACGCAAATATTCGTGATCTACGTCATCAGGACGAGAAGAATTCCGTTTTGGAAATCATGACCAAGCAAATGGTTACTGACGACAACATTCGGTATGGTATTTCTCGGCTTTATTTTTACCTTACCTTTCTTGGCTCCGATATTCTGATTTGCCTTTATGCCTACATATGCATATCTTACTATCATAGGTTTGGTACTTATCTATCTAGTTCTCGTTGAAATCGTGAAGTACTTTTTCTATAAAAGAATGTATAAATCATCCGATTCATAAAATTATTATTAAAAGATTATGAAAATTAAAAAATTTGCGGTTTAGTATACAGGTAAACAATAATCTTTTAATCTGAAATATTTTAATCTTTTCATCTGATGCATGAAAATAGCTTCTCGAAATGTAAATGGAATTCGCGCTGTGGTAGGCAAGTGATTTTATGATTGGGTCAAAAAGGATGATCCTGACATTATTTGCTTGCAGGAAGTGAAGGCCTTTGAGCATCAACTATCGCCGGAGTTTAAATATTCTATGAAGGACTATAATCGGATTCGGCATGCAGGGGAGAAACCAGGATATGCAGGAACCGCAACCTTTTACAAAAAAACATTAAATCTGATCTCGTGAATCTCAAGATTTGATGATGTGGAACATTTTCACGAGGAGGGGAGAGTGATCGAGACTAAGTTTCAGAATTTTACTTTGTTAAACCTCTACTTTCCCAATGGAGGAGAGAGGGCAGACGGCACAGAAATGCTGAGCTACAAGTTAAAATTTTATGAACACTTTATCCATTACATCAACAAGCTCAGAGACAAGGGAGAGAAAATTATTACCTGCGGCGATTTTAATATTTGCCATAAGGAGATAGATATTGCGAGACCTAAAGAAAATGCTGACAATATCTGATTCCTTCCCATAGAAAGAGCTGAGATGGATAAACTGGAATCCAATGGATATGTAGATGTTTTTAGACATTTCAATCCTGAGAAAAAAGATCAATACACCTGGTGGTCATTCAGAGCTGGCGCTAGACCAAGAAATGTCTGATGGAGATTGGATTACTTTCGGGTATCTAAGGATGTCATTCTTCATATAAAAAAAATTATCCACGAAACTGCCGTAGAGTGATCTGATCATTGTCCGATTGTATTGGAACTTACTACTTAGATATATTTATTTGGAGGTAAATACTCATTTTATTCGATCAAATGATCGAAATGATTTTTGTGTTGTTTGGGTAAATTCTTGATTTATTGATTGACTGATATCTTGTGCTGTTGGCTGAGTAAAATCTTTGTTAGTTCATTGAAGATAATCACTGTACGTTATGTTTTGGAATGCGCATTTTGAATATGTAAAAGATCCTTTTAAAATTCCATTTACACATGGTCTAATCTCTACCTCACATTGCATATCTATAAAACCACGGGGAGTTTTGTATGCTTTAATAAATTGTCCATGTTTGATTTTCTGCCCTCGAGGAGTTGTGCAACTTGCTTTAGTCGATAAAGGTTTTTGGGTTACTCCTGTTTGAGTAGTCATTGGGGTGTTGGTGGTGTTTCGTGAGTTTGTTGGTGTTTCCGTGGTGTTGATTTTTCCTTCAGTATTAAAGTTTGCTCCTTCGTTTACTGGGGCTGCTGGTTGAATGTATTCGTTAAGTACTTTTTGGTTGTAAGAAATTACTTCAGCTTTTCTGTAGGTATAGACTACATTTTCTTTACATGAGGGTTGACTGAATGATCATCAAAGTACTCCATCAGTACAGACTCTTTTCTCTATATTACAGATCGTATTCACATCTGATCTTTGCTGGTATGCTAAGACGAAGTCTTTATTTTTAACGATCTTTTTTCGTGGAGTAACGCAATCCAAATATCCTGTTTTTACTGTTCCTGTTATTTGTACTTGCGTACCTGTTTTTACTGTACCTGTATAAAGCATTCACGTAAAGGATTGTCCTGTCGCATTTAGGATTTGTTCAGCTTCATCAGGATTGATTAGATTATCAGTAGTATTTGACGCAGCTGTAGTTCCTGTATTTATTTGTCATTGATATACTGATTGTCCTCATTCATCTTGAAATAAATAATCTCGCTGTTGAGCTGCATTGTGAACAAAAGCCTCGTCAGTGTTTCGTACAAATGATAACTGACTGGTAGGGGAATCTTTTTGGAATATCATCACCATCAAAAAAAACGTAAGGACAAGTGTTGTGATTCCTTTTTTCATGAAGTCTTTGTTGATTTTTTGGAGGAGTTTCATGTGTTTTTTTAGATTAAAGAGCTATATGATTCATACTATAGGGATTAAATAGTATATCTCATTATAGTCAAAAAAGAAATCCTGTCAAATTTTTTGGTTTTTTTGCCTGATTTGATAAAATAGTTGATTGTATTGACTTTTATTGTCTAATGCTTATAAAATTGGTTCTTTATCGCTGGTAGATTAAAGGGTCAAAACCGCCACCTGAGAAAGTAATTTTTTAAACATATTTGAGGGAGTTTGATATTTTAAGCATTTCATTGGCCTATGATTAAGCTTTTGAAGCGCAAAATCAATTTGTTCTTGAGTAACTTTACTAAAGTCTGTTCATTTAGGGAAATATCGCCTAATATTTCTATTTCATCTTTCCACTTGAGGCTTCTCTCGTGGGCTGTGTGCATGACAAAAATATGTAGGTATTCATAGTTTAAAATGGTTGGCAAACTCACTTCAATTATCAAATGTGATGCTCTTAATTGAGTATTTTTTTATATATTTATGAAGTAATTCTTCTACATAGTCTGCTCACTTGCTAGGTAATAAATGCACAATCTTAAATCTTGTTTTCATCTCTATGAGGACCAATAGGCAACAAGGAGAGGCCTTACTTCACATTATCAGATCACATTCATAATGCCCAAATTCCCTTTTCGAGGCGATAATCTTGGGTCTAAAATTAATAAATGTCCTAAACTTAATGTTTTGTCTTTTTGTCTTATGTCTCATCTTTTTTGGTCTTATTCTTTTGGTATAGAGATGATCTGTTAATCCATATCAAAACCTCGAATAAATGTATTTATAAATGGTGGGTGTACTTATTGTTAAGTCCTTATGAACATTATCCCAATCTCAACTTATCTCTTCAGGAGTCCAATCTTCCTTCATTTTCTTGCGAACGAATTGTTCTAACTCATCGTTAACTCTAATCTTTTTAAAAGCCTTCTTACAAAACAATCTTCTTACATAAGCCTTATGATGTGCTTTTTTGGCAATATATTTTCATTTCACGGAATTATTTTTTATCTCCTCGTTAATCGATTTATGATGTCTTCATAAGGTCAATGCAATTTCTCTATGAGTACATCATCTTGACAGCAATATCTGTATTTGATCTCTTTCAGTTATGGACAGGTGTTTCATGATGGGTACTGAGAATATAAAGGTCATACCTCTATTATACCCTCAGGTGGCGGTTTTCAAAATTTAATTGATCGCTTAATTTTTAAAAATATGGATAGTCGTATGGTAGCTGATCATGATGACAGGTCGCTTAATAAGCCACAAGAAACGTGAATTGCTGTTCGTGAGTCTAAGGCATTATGATTTACTACGGGAGAATTACTCAATTCGCTTATCAAAGATCCTAAAGAGTTTATTCCAGAATTAATAGAAAATACTGATGTGCCAACAAATCTTGAGGTATTGGATAACGTAATCACTAGATTACAACAAAATCGATCTCGTGACAATCAAGCGAAACTATTTGATATACTCAAATT
>Ga0172379_10008555_pt1 | contig 12852 bp, 16 predicted proteins | sample GrowelOW334metaG_FD_119756 | JGI IMG/M metagenome (GOLD analysis project Ga0172379, IMG submission 119756) | Groundwater microbial communities from an aquifer near a municipal landfill in Southern Ontario, Canada - Groundwater well OW334 metaG | ecosystem: Environmental > Aquatic > Deep... | reverse complement strand
CCGACGTTTCCTTTCGTCAATAAAGTAACGACGTTGGCAACGAACGCAGCATGTGCTGAATCCGACAATTTTCCGGTATCGTCAAGGACACCGGCATGGGTGAGAATTGGTGTTGTTCCGGCTGCCATCGTTTCACATCACTTCAAAAGCACTTTTTTCGCCCATTCGCCTGATTGCCCGCCTGCGCCGTTTACGCCTCCAAAGTTGTTAGTGATGGGTGCACCGACGACGGCACCGTCGGGCTTCACGCCATTCGGAGATTGGACACATAGGACAGCAAGGTTCGCATCGTCGCCTCCCAACTTGATAACGCCTTTTTCTGCGGGTTTGAATATGATATCGCCGTTGCTTTTCATGATGACTGACGCCCATTTTGTTGTGTCATCTGACGATTTCATATTTCCCTTCGCATCACGTTCAAATCCTTGGACAACGATTTCCACGTCAGAACGTGCGATTATTCGAACCTTGTCAGACTTGATGACGATCGCGCCGTCTCCATTTTCATCTTTTACATCGCCTTTGAAATTGTCAATGTTAAATTTTGACAATTCAAATGACGTGTCGACACGTGTACGCTGCGAGATTCGAATCCTGCTTCGATCATTCAGGAGATCAGGATTGCCTTCGTCTTCAGAAATTGAATCAACATACTTGTCTAGTTCCTTCCACAGATCACCTCCGTCAAGTGATTTTGCAAATGTCGATTTGCCGTATGTTTTTTCAGTCTGTCCACGACCGGCGACGATGTCTATCGAACCTGCATCGCCGATAACTTCATTTTCAGGCAGCGTTGGAACTTTTCCTGTAGGACTGTCATCATAATCGGCAAGTTTGTTCGATCGATCAGTACCAAGAACGATTAACGTGTTATTCGATCCTTCTAGCGCGTAATCCCCGGGTCTCTTTCTATAACGTGGTATCGATTCGTACTGGAATGTTTTTGAAGCATCGGCATTGACCAGCAGGTCTTCATATGCGTTCTCTGGACCTGCGAAAAATGAGGTGTTTCCCTTTGTGAAACGTTTACCGTCGAGCACTCCCACCATTCCGTTTCTGAATTCGTATTTTGGGTCGACGCTACCATTGAGTTTGTCTTTATTGCTGGGATGAAATGATGGATCAAATTGTCTCGGTGAGTGGGTGTGATTCACATCATCAATGAATCCGGGTTCTGTTATCCTGCACATCCAGTAACCCATTTCAGTGTCACGGGCATCCGGATGTTCGAACATGACCCAGATGTGTTCACCGGGTTTTACCGGTAATGACAAGTGAGACGGAAAAAAAGGATACAAAAACATAGGAAGATCAGATGCCGTGGCAGAACCATCAAGCACTCTTCTCGCGATAACTGCGTTACGTGGTAACGTCGTTCCGAATCGGATATTTTTTACGCCGATGACATGTTCCCAATGATCGAGTTTCTTTCCATCGATCGACAACGGATCGTATATAACTTCCAACACGACCATCCGCACAAATGCAGGCATTTGGCCGAATTCTTCACCTGTTCCGGGAAGAAGTTTTTTGCCTTCAGCAACGTCGTGCAGATTTTTGTTTGCGTCGTACTTTGTCTTTGCCATCTTACGTTATTCAGCGTCAGCGTCCACTCAGGCGTTTATACATCTCATCAGGATTTATCTCTTCGCTGCTTTTATCTGCCTTTGCAATGAGTTCTGCTAACTTGATGAGTTGATCATTTGCTTTGCTCATCTTCTCAATGTATGTAGCGACATTTCGACCGTGAATTGCATGTTCTGTGCTGTTATCTTTCATAATATTGACAAGTTTGGCAAACAACACATATGAATTTTGACGATCAGAGATCGCGTTCTCGTAGATCTCTTTCCATAGTTGTCGCTTTTTATCAGATAGGCTCTCAATCTGATCGAGCAACCCGGAGAAATCCTTCACTTTTTCTTCTACGTTACGTTCGTTGAATTCAACGATTTGCGGTTCATTGTCACTCATACGTTCCTCAAAAAAGTTTGAATTTTGTGTCTAATTTCAGTCGTTTGTAGTGTTTCTTGATCGTCTGCATTGTCGTTGTCAACTGTTTTGGGCTGAGATTTGTTAACTCACGCATGTAAAGAAGAATCGCGCTCTTGTTTAAGAGATCAATGTCGTCTATATTCTCAAAGATCGTGATTATTGAATTGATGCAGATCAACTCATTCTCTGTTTTCATTTTGCTACGAATTTCATACAACATGTTAACGATGTTCTCAGCCATGTTCTGATTTTCTAGCAACATTTCTTGCGAAGGTACAATGCAATGATCTTCAATTATACGATGTTCCCACGCATTTAACGCGTCGGGGTCGTCTAGACTGACCGATCTTCTGACACGTTGCGCCTTTTGTTTTGTTCGTATGATCAACCAATTCTTAGCAACTACGTTGAAGTACGAGAACGCATTCGTGCCTCTATTTCCGTCAAATTTTCCGATTGTCTCGAACAAAAAGTTAACGCAATCGCACTTCAGGTCATCATACGTGTCGTGCAAACTTGTGAATTTGTGAATGTTGATCAAATTTTCGACCAGCTTTTCAAATGCCGGCAGGATTTCTTTCACATACAACCTATCTTTTTCCTTCTTTTCTGCGGATTTCTGATAGGCTACAATCGCAGCCTGCGTATTTGCATTGAAATATAACCTGATTGCTTTTGCTTCTTTTTTTACCTCTGGTGAGACAACAATTGGTTCAGCGATCAATTCATTCAATTCGTCTACTACGACGTCTACTACGATAGTTTCAGTAACTATTTCAACTGCCGGAGTCTTTGTCAACTCGACGGTCTTCTTTTTCTTTGCAAATCCCATATATCATTCCTTGTCTTCTTCGTCTTCGATGAATGGAAGGACGATCTTGTTTGCGACAAGGATCATTGCGTCCTTAGCGGCGTGTATGTCAGAAACTAGCTCACGAACAAGAGGTTCGTCGCTCATGACATCTGTTTGTGCCTTTATTACAATACGCCCATATACGTAATCAATCACGTCGAGACTCTCCTCGACTTGTTCTTTTACCTCGTCCAGTTGCTCTATAAGCATAAGATTATGCCTGACAGAAATAAACAAGGCATATGACAGTCCGAAAATAATGATCAACAAGAACCAAATCACGTGATCCTTTCAGACAGAAGGTTGTCATACATTTTTGAAATGTCGTTGAAGTCATACGTTAAGCGAAGTACGCTTTTCATTTCTGTTGCCCATTGGCGCGGCACGGTGTGGCTCGACCTGAATTTAAGAATCTTCTTTTTGAAATCATCCTCAGATGGGTTCGCCCACCTTGTTCCTTTTATGAAGATTTTGTCATCAACACGTGATGGATGAAGTTCATTCAGATGATAAAACACATTCACGAACTTTCCATGTTTGAGAAAGTCCATGTGTCCGGACCAACCAGTGGCTATGACAGGCAATCCCGAAGCCGCAGCTTCCAGGATTGGTAGTCCAAACCCCTCGCCACGTGTCAACGTAACTAGCGCCTTGATTTGTGGGTGAACGTACAATGATGCTACCTCTTCATCGGACATGTCACCATGAAGTAAGTGCAACTTTGGAAATCCTGTTGGTCGGACTTCACGTAAGTATTGAACAAGGGTATTTTTGGTGACGTTCCTGTCGATACGCGTGTTACGTCCCATGTTCGTCTTGAGTACGATACCGACACTTGGATCATCCTTAAAGGCTTCACACATCCATTTGATGGTGTTGAACGTATTTTTCCTATCGTTCATCGGATTATTTCCGGTAAACTGACCGAATACCAAAAAATTGAAGTCTGTGGAGAATGATGGTAATTGTGGTAGATTTTCATCCTTGATTGCGTCAACGAATGATTCCGGGATGACAGTTATCGGTTTGAACACAGGCCCGGAATTTGTCAGACATGATTTAACGTGTTCAGACGGAACGATGACGGCATCCATCTTGTTACACGCTGCGACCCATTCAGGATTACATTTGTCAGTCTCTACACCGGCTGTCATGCCGACGTTGAACGTTCCCAACGTATGATCCCACTCGTTAGGAAGTTGAAGTTGAAGTGTAACATCGTAATGATCACCTGGATTTACGTCAGTTGTGCGATCCATGATCTCACCAATCAATCCACAGTGTGAATTGCGATCAAGAATCCACGGAGTGTCTCCCCAAGGCAACGCCTGGAATTTTACGTCTATATCTTTCTTAGAAAGAAGCCACCTTGCGATTTGTCGAGCGTGTACGCCATATCCTGATTGGGTGAGGACTGACGCCCTGAACAAAATTCTCTTCATGTTACAGTTCCTCCTTCACCCAACGCTTGTGTTTTCCTCGCCACGTGTTGATCGTTTCCATCATTGTTTCGTCCCACCTCTTGACAATTGTAGGAAGATCATAATCCTTGTGCGCGTGTTCCATCGCACGTTTTCCTAGCTCTTCACGTTTTTCAGGACCCATCTCGAACATCGTCATGAAGGCTTTCGCGACTGACTCGTGAGAGACGTAATCTTCATATATGTACGGAACGAGTTGGTTTCCTACAAGGCTTCTGACTTCAGGCTCAAGTGCAACGCCGTATTGTTCACCCGTCTCGTGATTTTCGACCTGTCGTGTAAGTCCGCCTGTCTTCAGCGCGACGATCGGTTTACCACACATCATGGCCTCGAGAGTCCCTAGGCCAAATCCTTCGTTACATGATCGATTGATCACGGTGTCTGAGATGTTATAGAGACCTGCCATTTCTGGAAAGCCTACTCGATCTCTCGAGAAAACGACATGATCTTTTAATTTTAAAACATCGAGAACGTGGTGAAGATTTGCGCCTTCAGGATCTAACGGATCACCGTGAAATAGCAACGTTGCTTTTGTGTGACCGTGTTTTGCCTTGAGCTCATCGATGAACATTTTCCATGACAGAAGGATATCGCCAGGCATCTTACGGCGAGCATTTCTGCTGACATACAATGTGATGAAGTGATCCTCACGTTCACGTCCAAGAAGATTTCGTTTGAATTGTTCAACCTGAGATTTTGGAAGAGGTTTGAACAGATCGCTTGGAACACCATGAGGAATGTAATTCGTCTTTTCCGGGAAACGTTCGTGTACCATCTCATATGTCGGCCAATTGATGCAGTTGATCAAGTCAGTCGATTCATACAAAACACGATTGAATTCAGGCCAAGGAGGATTGTCCCATAAGTGATTGTAGACGATCGGACAGATCTGATGAATTTCATCTTCCATTTCCCACGTCCAGATGAAAAACCTCGGATCAGTGAACAAGAAAAGCGCATCGGGCTTCAATTGCACGAGCGCTTTTCTCAATGAATTCTTGTCGCCGAATCCGTTTGTCGGTTTGATGATGAAATCAGGATTGACAGTCACGGTTTCATAATTGTCGTGTCTGATCGCACCTCCAAAGACACGGAAACTGTATTTTCCCGTTGCCGTGAGTCCATTGATGAGCCACCGCGCCTGCGTACCGACTCCGCTCGTGCTGAGTGGGTGGTCACATAGCATCAAAATTGTTTTCTTGTCGTTTACCATGGTTTTCTCGACCTATCGTAATATCAAAAACGAGTCGTGTAACCATGTTACGTAGATTATGTCATCTCAAGTGCAATGTTCAGTTCCCTTGAATTCACAATACATGCACGATGATCTGTTTTTCAACTTCATTCCCTTCTTTACCGAGGAGATCATATTTCCCACAACTTTCAATGACCTTTTGATCGGTACCTCGCCGAGCGACACGGCGAACAGTTCACAGTGCTCGCCTGGTTTTGCTGATTTTTTGAGTAACACAAATCCGCACCTGACGTTCTTGAACGGGATCGAAGAATTTTTCTGATGCCAATAATTTTTGTAGAGTCCCAACTGGGACGTGACCATGGGATCTGATCTCTTGTCACGAAACCAGCCACGTGCAGTAGTCTTCCAATCTAACAACCAATAGAGGTCTTCACCCCTCTTCCCAGTTGTCTTGATCACCCCGTCGATGAACCCTTTGAATGCATGTGGATAGTTTTCGACAGGTTCATACAATTGATGTTCGGCATCAACTGTGATCCATCCGGGAAATTCCTTTTCTAAAAATGCGGGAATTTCAGCCAAGATCAATGCCGTCTCGATTTTTGCGGCCTGTAATGCATCAGCAGTGAAGCCTTCATCATTTTCGTGAAGCTTCCACGCGGCGTTCAACGAGTCGAAACAAACTTGAGGTTTCATCTCTCGCGTTCTCAGATAATCTTCACATGCAGCGTGTACTGCAGTTCCATAATCAAGAACGGGTGACGGTTTCGAAAGATTGATCTTCTTAACGTGCGCAAGGTAATGCCGAAAAGAACAATCTTTCCATAGCTTTACCTCAGAGAAAGAAACATGAAATTTACCGGTGGGTAAATTTTCAAAGATCGGCTTTGTTTCGGTGGTGTCATCCATTGACGAATTTTACAACACAAAATGGCCTTTGGTTCAAACTATTTGTGCTCCCGCCGGGAATCGAACCCGGACCCCTTTACCTTTCGGACGGTGTTAGAAGCCGCGGCTCTTCCATTGAGCTACGAGAGCATTGGTGATCTTAAACGATCACCTCGAATTCCTTGCGATGTGACGTCGTTTGTGTTCTGCAAAGAATTCTTCTTTGCCACGGCGCCAAGATTCATTGACGACACGGTCCGGAGCTGACACGTACGGTTCAACAACGTCAGAGTGATAATCTTGAACGCGAGGAGGAATCTTGAACTTCTGGAACATGTCGTCCAGGCACCATTCACATAACGAGAACATGTATCTTGTCATGTCATCAAGCGCACCTGAACCATTTCCCGGCGTCGATTCGTATCCACCTTGGACTGTACTGTTCAACAATCCGTTACAGTCATGGTACGGATCACTGCGCAACATGCATGAGAGACCACACATGTTGCACACTGCACATTCATGTGTCACTTTAACTTGAACGTCGTTATCACTCATCCATGTTCCTTCAATGCAAGTTGCATGTCTTTGCAAAGTTCTGCTGTCATACGTGATGGCTCAATTGCAATTGCCGTAATCGCGCCGCCGACGTCGGGTTCACGAAACGCAGACCACTTCAAATTGTTGTCTTTCGCTTTGACAATGAGCCTCATTAGCTCAACTTCATCGGCTGCTGACAACAATGCAAGATAATTCGATTTTGTGAACCATTCTCCGTCAACATCCGGATGATCTGCAACGAATTGACGCATCGCATGACACGATTGTACAGCCTGATATCCAGGTGCGATATCACGCCTCGTGATGAGGTAGAGTTTATCTCCCAATTTAATGGGATGGTTACTCCTACTCATTTTTCTTCCTTTATTCTTGCGATTCTTGAGGGATCGTAAGGCCGCTTTACCGGCGGAGGAAGAGGGTCCGCTTTTGGATGGTTCAACCAAAATGTGACCTCGTCAAGATCATACTGTCGAACATATCCTTTGCCTTTGATCCAAACATTCTTGTTTCCTTTTTCCCATGATGAAAATCGATTGACGAACGTCTGCAATGTTTCAGACATTCTAGACAGTACGCCTGAAATTTCATGAAGTTCAGTGTAAGGCTCAACAGAACGATAAGATCGTCCTTCTAAAAATGCATAAGCAAGAAGGTACATGCGAGTTTGCTCGCCAATCTTCCTCTTCAATGACCAATGTCCATAACGAACATCCTTTGATGTTCGATTGATAAATTTACGAGTCCTTTGTCCTTCGACGGCAAGACCCTTGATAACAGCCTTCAAAACGATTCGTTCATACATTTCCATGATCATTCTCCTTCATAACATAATCAACACAATATCTTGTGAAGATCAGCGAGGAGGACCACGAGGTAAATGACTCTACGATTCGTGTAAAATCATCTGAGGATAATTTTGTGTATACATGCCAAACATGATGTCTATTAAGTAATCCATACCTTGAGTGTGTACATCAACAGTGACATTTTATTCATCATCGTCATTGTCTTTAGTTTCTGGAAATGATTGGATGATGTAATCTTCAAATGTGGTATTGTTGAGTGCCCACATACGTCGCGATTGAATATGCTTTACGACTTGTTTTCCTGACCATCCAGTTAATTCTTGAAGTGCCAGCGCTACAACAAGTCCAGAACGATTTTGTCCTGCCATACACGTGACCAGGACATTTTCGTTATTTCGAACGTGTTCGACAACCTGACGTGCTGCATCTTTCCAGACGGGTAAAAATCTCTCGAGCCGCGCGGGTCTCATGTCATCATCACCGGGTGCACATATGATTTTAATCCCATCGTACCTGTCTGCGTCTTGATTATCTTTTGCAGTTAAAACAAGAACATGAAATCCAAGCTTTGCAAGTGCATTACCAAATGGAGGCCAGGCACCTTGGTACAAGGTTGCATAGATGTGATTTATGTCAAGACAAGGTTCAATCAGAAGATTCATTTAGATATTTTCGTTGGAATTAGTTGCCACGAAGCGTGTGCTCCTGCTTTGCGCAGAGTACCTGTGTTCCATAACACGGTGTAAAAGTCAATGTTATGTATCGTTTTTCCATGAGGATCTTGAAATACTAGACCTTCGACAGTCACTGGCTCTTGAATTCGTGAAATTATCATACCAATGATTTTGTCGTTGTCGTGCCAACTAACGACGTCACCTGGGACAAAGACATGTTTGGGTGGCATCATGCCATGAACACCAAAATCGTAGTTTGCTTTGTACCCTGTGTCAAAGTACACATACTCATGGGACACGTTTGATTTCATGATCTGTTTTTTCTTACGATGCTCGTGATGCTCGGTGCAGGCTTGTTCGGGATGCTCCCACACGAATGGATCACTTTCGCGTACTCGATCTGTGACTTGATCTCGTCAAACCTCTCGACAGGTATGAACCTGCTGGAGAACGTGCCTCCCGACTCGAGAGCCTTGAACATGTCCAACGTCGTCGGATCCTTGTTAGGATTTCTGTTTGGATAAAACTGTCTCAAACTGGTGTGCATATCTTCCATGATGAAGAAACCGCCTGGCTTGACCTTATCCCATAACAAATCTAGAGCACGTTGTTGTTGTGACATTGTGTGGCCACCATCATCAATGATGACGTCAAACTCTGCTTGCGAAGCCGCAAATGACATAATCTCATCGGGCCTATTGAAATTGACCAACATGATCGTTGCCTGTTCAGGCGTCAGGTCGTGTCTATCAACGACAATGTCAAGTCCAATAAGTTCAGCATTCGGAAAGAAGTCACGCCACATGTGCATGCTCCAACCTCGATCAACGCCAATTTCGAGAAAACGGATCTTCTCATTTTTTAGATGTGTCAACGCTGCCTCATAATGAGGACAATAACCATGCACGTACTTGTCAGTGCCGTACTTGTTAGCGAGTTCTTCGAGTGTCACTTCTTTTCTTTCTTGCTAACTGCACGACCTTGCATGTGCTCCCAATCGCGATCTTGATCAGGTCTCACTTCGAGGTTTTTCTCCCATGCGGCGTCAAGAACCTTCGTGTCGACTCCAAGATCATCTGCAACGAATCTAAGGGCATTTAAATCTTTCGGGAAGCAGTGACCCCCATAGCCTCGAACATATCGACCATCGTGTGTAGGCACTGGACCTGGTACTGCCCAATGTGAATTTCCCAGGCGTGTGTCGAGTCGAGCATATTCTACGACCTTGTCATAATCGATATTCATACCTTTCGTGTCGAGTGCTTCACAGATTTGTGCCATCTCGTTTGCGAACGATACTTTCGTTGCGAGAAAACAGTTGATGACGTACTTGACCATCTCGGCAGTCGTTGAAGATGTCTTGACGAGTGTAACCTTTGGAAACGCAGCCTGGAACACTTCCTTCACACGGTTTACCCAGGGACGAGGACCTCCAATGATGATCCGGTTCTGATTTCGCATGTCATCGAGTGCGTTGGCTTCGGTGAGGAACTCAGGACTAAAAATTACACGTAGGCCCGTCTTCTCGAAGAGCTTGTTCCACTTCTCGGTTGACCCGGGTGGAACCGTCGATTTCACGACAGCGACACGTTCGCCAGGGACCGACGACAGTTCATTCAGGACTCGATCGACAATGGAGAGATCTGCCTCACCATCCTCGAACATCGGCGTCGGAAGACACACGAAGTACACCTTCGAAAAGTCGGCCTTCTCTTCACATGCCTTGACAAAGGCTTGAACTGGCGTGTCTTCTCCAGGCAATTGTTCCACATTTGGAACACCTGCCATCTCTAACCTTTTACTGACGCGCTCAATTAAGGGAATCCCACCTTCAGCAACTTTCCCTGCCTTGTCGTAGACGTACACTTCGAACCCACGCTCAGTAAAAACGGTCGTCAACGATCCTCCCACAAACCCTTGTCCGATCACAGAAATTGATTTCATGTCCATAATCTTACTATGTCTTGTTCACGTTGTTCAATGTAAGGAATGTTATCTTTTCCATGGTCTATTCATCGGTATTGACACCATGTCGGCATCATGTCTCATATCAAAGAGTTTGTCAATTCCATCGATTTTGTACTTTGCGTCAAGAGGAACGGGACAATTTTCAATGTGATCGTAAAATGGTAACCGTTGCCAATCAGATGGGATTTTGACGTCAAACTTCTCTATGTCGAACGTTTCAAAAGAACACCAGTGAGGAACACAGCACCGTGCATTCCAATACTCTGCGCCCTTTACATTTTTCACCCGATCCGTATCGATCGAATAGAACAATTCGTCTAGACTTCCTGAATCTACGATGTGGTAGTTACTGTAACATAGATTTGGTGGACCCATGTTGAACGAAGGAATGACAGGATGGTTCACGACCGTACAATCCCTTCGCATTCTGTATGCAGCCGCGATCGCCGTGAATCCTGACATTGACACAATGTTTTTCTGTGCGCCGATCAACACCGCCAACTTCACCCAACCCGGTACATTTGAAATGTGTGTGCTATCGACGATTGACTTGTCAATCGGAGCTCCCGTTGTGACAATCCTCGCGTTGGAAGCGAGGACACGTAGCATCGAGGCGTTCGACTCGAAATAAGACCTTGCAGGTTGCAGGTTTCGTCGAGTCGGGTCCTTTAGCACATCGTTAACGTGGATAGCGACGTATTGTTCAGGCAATTTGAGAGCTGACACATGGTCGAGCAACACCTCTGTCGGTAGAAATGTTGGGTACACATTGTCAGTGACCATTCTGAAGAAGATTCCGTGCGCGTCGATGTATGTCAGCTTATGTGTTGGAACGGTTGCGTATGCTAATCCGCCATTGACGATCAAATTGTGCCTGTGATGCGTTGACACGATCCGGTCAAATGACTTGCCCGCCGATCCCATGGCGTGTGACCTCACAGACGCCCACGGGATTTTGACCCATGTGGAGTGATTGTGACCAACGGGTCTCTTTCCAGTCTCACAGAATGAATCGTCGAGCACTATGTCAGCGTCAGGACGGTGCCTGTGGATAAACTCTGCAGACCACAACGCAGTTATATTGTCGCCCCACATCGGGGTCAGCGAGGGAACGTAATATGACGTCATTTTTTGATCGTGCCTGCTGTGCAACCGCCAACGACATAATATGCGTTCGGAGTCAGTGACGTTGTCAAGTATGAACGATGATTTGCATTCAATTCTTCGATGATTGTCATCTTATCAACGTTAACGTTTGTCAACATGACACACGTGTGAAGCGGGGTATGCTGTCCGCATATAATGCCCTTAGGAACAGCGTTACTGAACGAAACGTTTGGCATGATCACAGTCGCATTTCCAGTTGACATGTCAATCGCACTGTAGATGATTTCTTCAGTTAATTGCAATGGGCTTGAAACGTGCAACACGTCGATTCCAGCCATCAAGGCACTCTTACAACCTACATGTGAATCCTCGACCGCGAGCACCTCTTTCGTTGTGACGCCCAAGCGTCTGAGTACCAATTCATAAATTTCTCCTGACGGTTTTGGAGACACAACGTCTTCATTGCTAAGCGAAACGTCTAGGAGACGTTCAATACATGCGGCCTTCGTGAAGGCGTCGACGGTCGCCTTGACAGAATTGCTAGCAATTGCCGTCTTGATGCCACGTTGACGTAAACATGACAAGATCGATTGCAACTTCTCGTCCGGTTTGACGTACTTTTCTATCCACGTGATCGTGTAAAGTTGTTTCAGCTTGACGATCTCTGCGTGCAAGCGAGAGTCTAGACCAAACTCAGACGTCAGAATATTCAATTTAATACGGGTTGGCAACCCATTAAATCGTTTTTCATGTAATTCGTATGATATCACGTGATCACTAGATACCACTGCGAGGGCATCATTTAGAGCACACCAATGCATGTCACGTGATTCGAGCAATACACCGTCAAGATCAAAAATGATTGCTTTTGTATTTACGTGTGTCATGGCGTCCCCTACGGTACATAGGAGTTCATAGCGTCGAGAACACACGCACGTTCATCAGATGTGAGCCACCAACCCACGGGTACATTGATCATTTCTGAACAGAACTGTTCAACACCCGGAAGATCATCAGTTCTAAATTCATCGAAGATACTGTACAGATCATTCCGATAGTGCACTACGTCACATGCTACGTCACAAGAATTCATGTGTTTTTTGAACTTTTCACGATCTTTCACTCTGACTGTAAAGATCCAACAGGATGACGTTGATTCGTTCGACCTTGTCAGAGGCACAACGTGTTGATTGTTCAAGTTGTCGTAGTAATACTTTGCATTTTCGATGTGTTTATTCACAACATCATCGACATACTTCAACTGTTCCAATCCTATTGCAGCATTCACATTGTTCATGTGAAATTTGTAACCTGAATCTGT
>Ga0172379_10008554_pt1 | contig 12852 bp, 11 predicted proteins | sample GrowelOW334metaG_FD_119756 | JGI IMG/M metagenome (GOLD analysis project Ga0172379, IMG submission 119756) | Groundwater microbial communities from an aquifer near a municipal landfill in Southern Ontario, Canada - Groundwater well OW334 metaG | ecosystem: Environmental > Aquatic > Deep... | reverse complement strand
GCATCTTGGTTTAGAGCAACTACTAAATCGGATTTTTGCGGCGGGGCGTGGATCTCCTTATCGCTTACCCTAACTTGATAAGTATTATGGCCGCCCCGGATTAATGATGGGTATTCTGGATAGCCAATTACGTTTAACCCGCCCCTAGTGAATGCTTTCCCGAGCGTTCGTCCTGTAACCATTGAGCCATCTCCGGCTTGTCCTCCGATTTTCCAAGTAAAGTCCATAAACATAAACCTCGGCACGTGTATGGGTGCCATTGATACTAAACGACGTTAGATGGTCGCATCGAATAAGTTGGTGGGTAAGCATTTAAAAGATAACGGATAGTGGTACGACGGGAGACGAATAATTGAGAATATGGCTAAAAATACTTCGATAGATACATATATTGGGAGCATTATGCAAATTCCAGCGCAAAAACCGCAAAAACTTGAGCATGAGATAAAATATACTACGCCAGTTGTACTTTCCAAATTATACCCTCCAGAACCAGAAATTGACGTGTATATGAAAAAAGATTTCACTTTTGTACCTGAAAAATTAGAGCTATGGTTTGAAAAAGGAGGAAAAACGTGTGGAATTGAATCTAATTTTTTATATTTACGAAAAGGAGATGACAAGAAACTTCTAGTTAATGGAACGGAATATGGCCACATCTTAATAGACATGAATACATCTAAGGTGTATTATCTTAAGGGAAACAGATATCGGGAAACAACCATTGATGCGGTTAGCTTTGATTTTGGAACTTCCGTCCCATTTGATTTGAACGACCTTGTCCCAAAGTTCAAAAGAGCATATGACTATTTTGAAGAACTAAAAGCCAAATATTTCACGTTCCTAGAACAAGGATTCAAAGAGATGGGGTTTGATATTGACCTTTCGTTTTTGGACATAAAAAAGATACAAAAAAAACTGGACGAAATGAGATTGGTAGTTTTCAATGGTAACGTTGGGGGTTCTCATGCTTCAGCCGAAGAAAGCGGAAATAAAATAGTTTGGAATTTATCAAGTTTTTCACAGTATATGGGACAGGACAAGCAAGACCAGTTTCTAAACACATTAGTGCATGAGTTTACGCACTTATTCATACAAAGCGCTACAACAGTTCAAAGCAACGGGTCCATGGGAGGGTATACGATGGATGCCGAAGGAGTAACCGAAACAATATGCAATTTGGTGCAGTACCAGTTTCATGGAACGTATTACGGCTTGATGTACGATGATAGAGTTTATTTGAATGTAATGCTAATGAATATTGTTGGCGGGCAAGAATATATTGAAGGTGCATTAGATCACAAATATATTGGTAATGTTTACGCAACCCTGAATGAAAAATTGGGAAAAGATACATCTGAAAAAATGTTTAGGTATTATAACAACGGAAATTTTGACATGGACCTGAGTTGCGGGGATTGGTCAAATAGATTACTTACCATAAGACTGCTTGGAGAATTGCAAGAAGCAGGCTATGACGTAGCAACGCTAGTAAGCGGAATAGAACGTTATTTGGACAATAAATATTATACTGGCAAAAAAAAGGAATTCTTGGAAAAGTATCAGCTTGACCCGCAAAAACCAATTCTCGAACAGTCGTATTCTGGAAATTCTTTGGAGGGTTGGCCAACAAGCAAACCATTCAATATTTATGAGGACATACAAAAATGGCCGGAATGGATGAAACAGAAATACAACAAACATATCTGGTTGCTGAATAGCATGGACTATCAGGGCTACAATTTAGATCACCAGCAAATTGCCCTGGGAGTAATCCGAAACGTGCTGGACGATTTCGCAGAGTATTGGAATGGATTACCAACTTCTGAGAGAACCAAACTTGAGCACCTTAATGAAGTTGAATTCATAACCAAATTCGCATATTCGTATATGGCAAGATATGGTTTGATGTTCAACAACGTATTGAGCGATTTATGGAGCGTTTATGGGACAGAAGGACCGATAACTATCCCTGAAAATGATTTTATGGTGGATGCGGACATAGGCGCACAGGGCAAGAAAACAATGAAGATAAAAAGCATTGAATTTTCAGAAGATATGACGGTGGCAAGCACGAAAAAAGGAAAGAAAACAAAATGGCAAATTGGAACTAATACGTACGGAATAACACAACTAACTTATGATAGTTTAAGTGGAAAGACAAATATTGGTAAACCAGATTCTAAAATAACCAGTGGAACAATTACAATAGAACTAGATGAGCCGCTAAACTATGAGCATCACACTTATTTGCCAGATGGACAAGTAGTTCATACGGATTCTGGCTCAACGATTCAAATAAAAATAGATAAAACTGGGGTAACTGCAACAGGCATTAGCAGCCATGTTGAATAGTATTATGGATTAGTCGAATCAAACGGTTTCGGATAACTGAATTTTGTTTTGCAATCCAACGCCTCCGAGCGGGACATCCCAACCCTTTGGCCTTTTTGGTCTTGGCTTGTCGATAATGCCTGTTTGTAATTGCAAGCATCCCATGGAATTATTCCTTTGTTACGGAGCAGATCCAATAATTCGGTAAGAACATCCTGTGTTGATTCAGCATCCCAGCCTGCTAGCTCATCATAAAGCAATTTTTCCAGTATCTTAATTGTAGGAGTATCGAGCTTTTGATGCTGAAGGCAACGCAATGCAAGAAGCCTATCGCCCGGGTCAGAAAGCATATCTACCGCGAATTGCCTGATTAGCGGATCTTGGATTTCTTCCAGCGTATCAAGCAAATGCCAGCGGGAATCTGAATTCGCACGTTCGTATGCCTGCTTTATCCTTGAAAGCTCCCATTCAGTAGGATGATTCTTGAAAATGCCTTTAAGCCTATAGCCCGTAGTGTTGGTTACCAGCCATGGGACTTTGTCACGTTCGTAAACGGTAAGCAGAATGTCAACTTTCGTTTGCCTATCTATGTCCATTTTTGCAATTTCCCATGCCGCATCTTTTTGTTCCCCTTCTGTTCCGTTATTCAATATATCAACCAATTTTGGGAGGTCTCCTTTCGGGAGTTTTGAAACTTTGTAGATTATATAATCGGACGGCGGGGACATCGGATTTCCTTCTTCATCCAACCTCACGATTAACAAATCCTTTGGAGGAGAAACCGGCTTTCCGTTTTGGTCAATATAAATGGAAACAGGTTCTGGAGCTTTGGGTTCGGTTCGTGAACAGGATTCGAGCATTGGAACTGCTGTTGCAAGCGTAATAGTTATTAGTGCTTTTGTAATGGGGCGGGCGAATCGATGTGAGAAAGCAGAATGGAATTTATGCATAGTTACCGAAAATAATAGTAAATGTAAGCATTTATAATCGTAACTTAACACTAATAGTTATGATAATTATGACCGTCATGAAAAGAATTAATAAATCAAAATTTACTTTTCCAGCTGCTTTGTTGACAGCAGGACTAGGTTTTGGCGCAGCTATTTACGGATGCTCGCATATGAATGAAGTAACTCCAAAACTCCCTGTAAAATTCTGTAGTTATTCATATCTCGTAGCTGGTGGGGGGGTAGGTTCACGGCTGCAAACGAGAATGACTGAAACCGCAATTAGCATTCCGGAAGCGAACAAATTACAGGCTGCAGCTGACAAAAATAATTGCCAGGTGGAGCTTTGCGCGGAAAATAAAAAAAATTGCACCCCAGCAAAAACAAATGATGTTGGGTCCGAAATTAGTTCAGAATTTGAAAAGGACAAAGAAGATATAAAAACATTTTATGGATTGGCTACATTCATACCTTTCGCAATAAGTTTGGTGCTGGGGATTATGGCCATGCCAAACAAGCCAAAAAAGAAATTGGACTCGGGCATGCGACCTTAGTTTCTCAAAACAACGTCCAAAAACTCGTCGTAAATTCTTGTAACCTTCAACGTCTTGCAGCTTGCAGCAATTCCGGTCATCTGGGCAAAGCTGTGCTCAGTGCGCCCATCGTCCCCGTTAATCAGCTCCTTGATGTATGTTCCGGCTTCAGCACAAATCCTGAATTTATGGAGCGAATCAACTACGCCAAGGTAGTCAATTGAAACTATTTTTCTTACCCTTTTCAAGTCCGCCCTTCGGTGTGCAACTCTTTTTGGAGTCCTCTGGATTATCTTCTTCCCTGCAAAGCTGACAATCTTGTTTATCATTGCTTCGTCAATTGGCCCGAAGAATTCCACATCCGCCTCGTATTCCTTTTCAAAATGAGATTCGGTAACCACTTCCACGAATCCGCGCGGGACGATTTTCAAATTGGAAATTTCAACTTTCTTGCCTGAATTGACTTTTTCCATCAGCTCTTTCAAATCCAATTTCCGGTTTTTTGGCTGGGTTATTTCAAGCACAAACGAACGGCCTGCTAGATTGACCACGTCGACGTCCTCGCGCCCGCTTGCATGCAAAACATAATCTTTGGAATTGGAAGATTCCTTGAATATTTCGCCTATTAATTCTTCTACGGAAACGTAATAACGGCCCTTCCAGTCGCATTTGAAACAGCCGTCGCCTTCGCACTTTCCGCAAAGCCATCTGCTTTGTGACAACCCGGCCTCGAGCTTTTTGTACCTCCCAAAAATAAATATCGGCTCGAATTCAACTGAAACAGAATTGGAACTGAAATCAAAAACAACTTTTCCGTCGCTGTTGACCGGATTGTATTCTTTGCCGGTTTTCTTTGCCAGCGCCTTGATTATTTGGGAGTTTAGCGAACCCTTTATTGACACGCTCTTCCTATCCAGCTTTTTATCCCAACCATTCTCTTCGGAAATCAGCCATTCATTCTTGATTTTGGTCGATATGGAGAAAGAATCCCATTTCCAATATTTAATTTTCTCCGCTGCCTCGTCAATAAGCGGGCCTAACAGTTCGTTATCCATGGTAATCAAATTCCAATGTTTTTGTGCGGTTCTGAAGAAAGAGAATTCTTCAGCCTATATCCTTCAATGATAAGGGATGCCCTTTTTACCTTGTCAGAGCGGTCATTAATGGCTTTCTTAGACACAAGCTCGTCCAAATAAATTCCAAAATCAGAGAGATTTGCTGAACCATCCTCAATCATTTTTTGAAGCACACTCAATGCAATGGATTTTCCGGGGTCGTCGCTTCCCCAGATGCTCAAGCCGAGCGAAAGCTGGTTTATGAAATGGGTCTTGTCATTTTCAGACATGCTGGACCAGGATGAAACGACCTTTTTCCTAATTTCCGGGTTTAAATCTGAGAACAAATCCATGGCATCACTTCTTTGCCTGCTGTAATTGCCTTACGAACACTGCGACCGTTTCGGTTGCTGGGGCAGTCACCATGGCCATATCACCGTTATCTAGTTTTGCATATGCTTTTGCAACCAAATCAACGGTATAGCCTGTTTTCCCGTTTCCTTCTGCTTTTTTAGGAGTTACTCCAAGCACTGTTCTTCTGTCCTTGCCCAATTGGTCTAATGTAAGGTCTACCAACTCGTTAATTTTAAGTAAAATTTGGTTTTCATTTGCAGGTTTCCTTGCCACAAGTTTCAGCTTGTCGTCCGGCCTTGCCAATTCTTCTTCCAGTCTCTTCTGTTTTTGAGGAGGATTCACCATCTAGACACCAGAAGGTATATGGCGGCTAAAACTTATAATTAGTTCGTAATTTGCACTGACCGGCTTGGCACTAGAAAAACGAGCTTAGGTTCCCCTGCTTGCCGCCGAACTTCAGGTCGTGTTCCTCATAGCCAAGCTCTTTCAGGATTTTCATTACCGACGGGAGGATTTGATTGTTTATATAGTAATCCGGATCGTAATCCTTTGCGAATTCGACCAGTTCTGCTTTTTCTGAAATTGATTTCCCGGATTTTGTAATAACATAAGATATCATGCTTCCCTGGGTAAGCGGAACTCCCCTGGCGGACGCTTTCTTTGCTGCGGAAAGTTCAGGGCTGATTATTGCGTATTTTCTTGGGTCCTTGTTCAGCTGGGAACTTATGGCCAATTCTTCGAGCGGAACTTTTCCGGATTTCAATCGCTCAACTACGTCTCGAACTATTTTTACTGCCTTTTCTTTGCTTCCGTCTTTTAGAATTGCTTCCAGGACTTTTAGCTGGGTATCCTTTGCGACCTGGGACCAATCCCGTCTAACCAGCTCAAACCCCCTGATTTTTATCCTTCCGTCATCGCCAAGCATGGCATACTTCTTCTTTGCTCCCACATCAACGTCTTTTGAAGCCCCTTTTGCCAAAACTTTTTTGCTGACGAAAACTCCTCGGGTGTAAAATCCTTCAAGTTCCAGCTCCATTTTTTCAGGAAGGGTCTTGTTTATTGAATCTACGAAATCAACTACGCTCTGCTTTTCCTTGTAAAGGATGAAAACGGAATCCGTATCCCCATAGAGTACGGAGAACCCTGCCTTTTCTGCAGCAGCAATAGTATCCTGGATATGCTTCCTTCCCCATGCTGTAGTGCTTTCCGCACAATCGCGGTTATACCATCTTGAACGGGCATAGCCAAGGTAGCCATAGAAAGAATTGGAAATAATCTTCACTGCCTGGGATCGGGCGGCAAGAAGCTCGTATTCTGGAGAATCTTTTTTCAATTTCTTTAGCTGTTTTTTCAAATCGCCACGGAAATCAAGGAGATATTCGAGCGTGGAAGGAATAAGCCCTTGCTTTCCTTTCAAGAATAATGCGCCGGTCGGGGAAGCGTGAACGTCTTTTGAATCTGGCAAGATTGCTTTTGACCCGGGTTTTTGGTTAACCACCATGAACGGGTCGATATTGTATGAAACAATTATGGATGGATACAGCCCGCGGAAGTCCAAAACCGCAATATTTTCATAAATTCCTGGCTCCGGCAATTTTACAAACGCGCCCTGAATTGGGTTTGCGCTTCTTTCCATTACTGCGCCTTCATTTGGCTTGTTCGGGACAATTTCCTTCCTTTCCGATGCTTTTTGCATCAGAAGGCTTTCGACAAGCTGGCCGCTGCTTGAAATCGAAACGTCGAAGAGCGGCATTTTTGTCAATGATGCCAATTCCATTTGGATTGGAAGCAGCTTGTTCCCAAGTTCAAGCGTGATTTTTGAATCATTCAAAGAATAGTCTGCCAGCTCTTCAAGTTCTTCTCCTTCGTGATCCCACATTTCCCAGATGCTAATGCGCTTGACCATCTTCTTTTTCCTTCCGAGAACCTCTTCTGAAATTGCTTCGAGCGTAAACCGCTGGGCCTTTATTACCCCGATGAATCCGAAGAAACGGACTATTGGGTAGAGGTCAATGTGAATCCTTCCGTCAATCTTCAGGCCATTAAGCATCCCTTTCTTAATTTTCTTTACCGGCCTTGAACCGCGCCCTATGGTGAATGGCGTGCCATTAACTGCAGCACGGGTGTAAAGGTAGGGAATGTCAAAACTGCTTGAATTGTACCCGAAAATTACGTCCGGATTGAACTTGCTTACCGCATCCACGAAGGCGTCAATTGTTTCCTTTTCCTCAGGCAGCGAATGGACAAAATCCTTTTTTATTTTCTTGTAAGTGAAAACCTCGGATTTACTGTCGTAGGCTTCGCTTATCATTATTAGCGGGTCTGCTCTTGGGTCCGGAATGCCTTTTGGATTATAGGTTTCAATATCGAATGCAAGGCAGCTTAATTTTGGCTCGCCAGGCTCTGCCGAGATTATCTTTTTTATCAATCTTCCTTCCCGCTCGTATTTCAGTATTGAAAACGGGGTGATTTTGAAATCCAGCATGAACCGCTTGAAAAACGGGATGTTGAACTCGTAGCATTGGTAGCCGATTTCTGCCCTTAAAACCGGAACGTGCTGGGGGAGCTTGCAATAAATTTTCAATATAGTTTTGTCTTCCCCGAAAACATTGCGTTCGCATTTCTCAATTTTCAAAGGGACAACTGTTTCGCCCCCCATTCTTGCTACCGTGTGCTCCAGTTCCGGGATTGCCGATTCCGGAGCGTCAACGTAGAAATAGGGGTCGTAGCGCATATACATCCTGAACGAGCGCTTCTTCCCTTTCAGCAGCAGGCGGACGTAGGACTCGTTGTTCCTTGCAGCAGAGTCGATGTCGATTATGTAGGCGCGCCTTATAACCATGGGAAGTAGTTGGATTGCAAAATTTAAAAATGGGCGTAATGGAGAAAATGGAAAAATCGGCAAAAATAAGACTAGAACCGAATAAAAATATTTAAAAATCGGATGAAAAATTAATTTAAAAAATTAAAAACTAAAAAGAATGAAAAAATAAATTTACTGGCCTTTGAGGGCCAGCTCTTTGCTTACAAGCTCGGAAAGGACATCTTCGTGGATGAATCTCCTTCCTCCAACCTTGGAGTGCGGAACCCTTCCCCTGTCGAGCCTTCTCTCGAATGCGTTCCTCTTGATGCGGATGCCGCTCTTGTGAAGCTCCTTGATTGCCTCGCTCACCGAGTAGTAATTCTCGCTGATGTGGGTCAATGCCTCAACTGCCTCCTTTGGAATCAATCTCTTGGTTCCCAATTTTACGGACGGAACGGAGCCTTTTTCCACACGGCCAATGAATGCCCTGTAATTTATTGCAGTATTGAATTTCTTGTACTCATTGAAAGCATCCCTTACGGAATAGAAATCTTCCTTGGTATCTACAACGTCATCAAGAACTGCTTTCGGAATATATCTCTTTCTTCCGACCTTGACAAAAGGAATTGAGCCCCTTTCTATCCTTCCGCCAAATGCCCTGAAAGAAATGTAAACTCCGCTGTTCTTCAAATATTCATAGGCAGACTGGACTGAAAACAAATCTTTCTTTTCCAAGTCATCTTCATCAGCCCTTGCTTTATACAATGATTGGGCCGCCTTGAACACATTTGCAACTGAGCTTGAAAGTGCCTGATCCCGGACGTCTCTTTCTTTCTTTATCTGGTCAACGTCAAGAAACCTGTACTTATCGACGATATCGTCTTCAACTTCCTTTTCAATTACTATTCGTTTTCCACGGGGCATAATTTTCACCTTTTGTATTTTATGATTATATATGGAGATATATTATTACACACTATTTATAAACTTATGCCGAAGCATTGCTCTCCCCCCTGCCTCGAATATAGCGATAAACAGCATAGATAACAACTATAAGTATTATAAAGCCTGCGACAACGTAGAGAAGTGGGAATTGGTCTGAAGTTACTTCAGATGGGGAAACAATTTGTGTGGTATTTTCTTCTGGTACAGTATTATTCTGAGGAACGGTGGATTGTATAAATACGAATTCCCCTTCAAGATTGGCACGGTTGCCGTCATTATCTTTTGCCTCTATGGAAAAATGAACTATGGCATCATTTTTTTGGATTGGAATTTCTGCAGCGTATTTATCTTTCCCAGTAAGATAGGTGGACGTATCTATCCAATTGCCCGAGTCGCCAATCCTATATTTTACAATGACCCCGCCCTGCGCAATTCCGCTTGCGTATTGGCCAGGGTCGGAAATTGGAATCATAAGCTTGCTCGTCTTCTTAGTCTGGGATATGGTTACCTCCCCAATTTTAGGCGGAGTGAAATCGAATATGGCATTATATTTGTTTTTGACCCTGAGATCAATGTCTATATTTTTCTGCACGTTTCCGTAGGTCACTGTTGCTGCGGGGGCGAAATTCATTATCCTGCTGACAGTTATGGTGCCATTTATATTGGAGGTATAATTTTCTCCCCCGACAGTGGCATTGGCAACCAATGGCGTTCCAAAATCATCCATTGAATTTATCGTTAAAGAATAAATTTGGAGCGAAATGTCTTGGTAAAAATCAGCATTTACTTTAAATGAATCCGTAAGCGTCCCGTCTAGGTATTCTATAAGAACGGAAACCGAACCTGGATTTGCATAGGCGGTTACAAATCCGAACTTGTCGGTTATCCGTTCAACATCGTTTATCCATACCCTTACGCCAGGAATTGGATTTTTGAATTGGTCGGTTATCCTTAGGGTTACTGGATAGGCATCAACAAGAACAATTATTTGGCTTGGGCGGGAATCTACAGTGTATTTCCCATCGGTTGTTTTCGACCCATAGGTTGCATAGACAGTAAAATCGCAGTTTACCTTGTCCGGATCAGTTTCGATATTATGCAGCGTTATGTTTACCGTTCCTGAAGAATTCGTAGTATAATTTTTGGTATTTATGTAGCCCTGGTTTGTGGTCTTATCAAGCTGATAATTTATGTGGACAGATGCGCCATCAATGAATCGATAATTGTTATCCACAACCTGAACAATAACGTAGTCGGTAAATCCGGGGATACATTGGCCAATTGAAGATGCATTTGCAGAAAACGCCAAAGATCCCATAAGCAAAATGAACAGGAATAATCGCTTCATGGTTGGAATAAGGAGAGTAAATAATATATAACTAATGAAAACGGGAATGTTAACAGAAGTGAGCAGGTATAAAAAAATTAAAAACGGGCTCGGCAGGAAGTTCATGGGTTCCGAGTTTTCCGTCCCGCGTCTCGTTTTCAAGACACAAGACCCTAGACTCGAAACTCAATTCGAACCCACAACCGCTCGGTAACTCCTGCAATCAGGAGAGTGCATCCGAAGCCGAGCGCGCTATCCGTTGCGCCACGAGCCCGTAAAATACTTAGCTCATTCGAGGGCTTGTGGGCATTTGGCGATCAGCCAAATCCAACCACGAGCCCGTGGAATACTTTGATTAGCATCGAATCATATTAAAAAGAATATAGGCGGCAGCCATGCCAAACAATAGCCATTAAAACATATTCAAACACATAAATAATGTTGGATATGATACATGCTGGAAGAACTGATTTTTACTTGCAGAATAAGGCAAGATTGCATGGCAGGCCAAAACTAACAATATCTGGCTATGCAGACCATCAGGGGATATTGGTGCCGGGAACGTTCGCAACTTTTAGAAAAGCAAAAAAAGCTGCAGAATCCGGAAAAACAGTCATTGCACGGAGCGAACTGGAAATTGAGTATGACGGCCCGTCTGGATTGTGCATAAGCCCAGTATTTGGAACCAAGAGAGCTTTTGATGAAGAAGGCACGAGAATGTGGGATCGCGGGCTATTACCAACGGGTGTGGATATTGCACTCCTAAGGAATGAAAACGAGTTTATGGAACGGGCATTTGCAACTAGACTTTACGAATTAGAGAGATATTGCAAATACGCCGGGATAGCCATTGGAGATTTAAAAAAACAGTTAAGATGGAGCTATTGGGAATACTTGGAGGGGCATAACCGGACAGTGGTTGCGGATTCCGCAGTTCCGGGAAGGTACCATGTTCTGACCAGTTCGAAACTATTGAAAAATTACACTATAGTGGAAAACGGAAAAATAGTGCACGCATACGAAACCGGCCCGCTAAGACCGCTTACTCCAGAACTCGCGGATGGGCTGCCAAGACTAATAGAAACTTATGAACGGATAAGAAATCTCGGTCATTTTAACCCAAATCACTGCCCGATAATGGAATTCCAGACTGCCGGGGGATCGGATTATTTCCTCCAATACCATAGGACGCGGGATTTTGTTCCCTGCAAACTAATGGACTTGGAACCTGGAGAAGGAGAGAAAGTGCCATTGTTCGTAAGGGGTTCAACCGAGGGGGAAAGAAGAATTGTTCGGATGCTACTTTATGCACATAGTTATGATAAAACGCCACCAGAGGGTTTCATTGGGGGAACGCATCCGGAAGAGGAATTGATTGTTAGGCAGGCCAAACTAGTTATTGAGTATGCTGGAATGAACGCGCTTCTGGAGGTATTCCACAATATGGCTCGCGGCCATAGCGCACGCTCAAGATTGTTCAAGCCAGAGGTTTCGATTGCAATTCCATTTGAACAGCTGCTTAGTGAAAACGAACGTGAAGCGCTTAGAGATGAGCGTATAAGAAGAAAAAGGGGCATACTTGTCGATTTTTCAATTATATCCGACGGGAGGACTACGCTTATAAGAAAAGCCTGATTATTTTGTCAGCACTCTTGCTCCGTTTTCCTCTACTAATATAGTATGCTCGAACTGGGAAACCAACCCATTTCCTGCTTCCTTTAGCACTGGGTATCCTTTGATTATCTGCGCGGAAAGCAATTCCTTCAGTGAAGCGCCAACAAGCAATTTTGATTCGAATGATTTCCTTATCCATCTTTCCGCGAACGGAAGGAACATGTAATTTTCCAAAACATGCTGGAGGATTTTTCTAGATTGGCGCATGCGGATTGGATGGGACATATATAGGCTGAAGATTTCCACCTGCTCCAAATCAGTTACATAGCCTTTTCCGTTTGTTGCGAACGGTTCGAGAGCATAAACTTCACCGACTTGGAATTCATAGGTATCGTTAGTTCGGATATTCGGGACATCTATTCCTGCATGCAATTCGCCCGGAAGCATCATGTGGCCAGTTAGGTTGCTGATTGGCTTGAACCCAAAGGAATTTATTTTTTCTTCCACTGCTCCACCGACAACTCCGATTTTTACTCCTGGCTTTACTACTGAGATTGCGACGTCCAACGCTTCCTGGGATGCTTTGAGGAGCTTTTCATGCATCCCGTCCAAATCAATTGTGTATGCAGTATCTGCGATTCCCCCATTCAATGAGACGCCAATGTCGATTTTTACAACTCCCTTATCCGGCATGACCGCAGTGCAATCCACTTCCGGAGTATAGTGGGCTGCAATTTCGTTTATTGAAATATTCACTGGAAATGCTGGTCGAGCTCCTTCGTCAACTATCATCTGCTCAATTGTTTCCGCAATATCTAGCAATGGCTCGCCAACCATGATTAGTTTCTTGCTGTCCTCGCGTATGCGCGAGCCGATTTTCCCGGATTCTATGAAATTATCTAAGTCCTGCTGCTCCATGGAAATAGATTTGCGTGGGTAG
>Ga0172379_10008553_pt1 | contig 12852 bp, 13 predicted proteins | sample GrowelOW334metaG_FD_119756 | JGI IMG/M metagenome (GOLD analysis project Ga0172379, IMG submission 119756) | Groundwater microbial communities from an aquifer near a municipal landfill in Southern Ontario, Canada - Groundwater well OW334 metaG | ecosystem: Environmental > Aquatic > Deep... | reverse complement strand
GATATTGAAAGAGAGATGGCGCAAGAATTAAAAAATAGACAATAAATACTTGGTGGAGACGGAGGGATTCGAACCCTCTTCCGAAAAGAATATTATTTAAAACTACTACAAGCTTAGGTGATTTATTATTAAGCTCCAATATTAAAATCAACAAAAAAATTGGAGTTTTGACTTTATAGCTTTGGCAAAAACGTAAAGCCAGTCGCTTTTACCGCATCTCAACTAGGTTTATGCCTTTATGCTACGGTTGAGAAACGTCTGCAAAAAGACAGCTTATGCGTAAGCGTAAGCGTAATTGTGGCTTTCGTCAGCAATTATTGTTTTAATCCGTTTTTACGAGTATGGATAAAACTCGGCTTGCAGTTTTAAAAGTGCATCTTCCCGTCGAAACCTAATCGTCCCCAAGGCTAACATTTTAACCTAAAATCCCCCAAAAATCAACTTTTATTAAGGATTTTTCAGTCCAATTGATAATAATTTGTCACCGGTCAGGAGAATAATTAAATTCTCTTTTTCTGAGGCTGCAATTGATGTGGCATTTTTGATTTGGTCAGAAATGTATTGAGATATATATTTACCTTCCTTATCAAAAACCACAACCCTAGCATTACTACTATCAAGAACATATAAATGTTCATTTTCGTCGTTTGTAAAAATCAACTTTGGTGAAGATATGGCGGGGAATACGCTTTCAAGCTGAACAGATTGAGGGATGCCTCCTCCGAATTTTATAATTTTTACATTTGGCTGAAGCGTCCAAACCATTCCGTCAATTGTAAATGATATTGTTTGCGTCAAATCTATGTCGTATCCTGGGGCCATCCAATCCTTTTTTGAAGCAAATCCCGATTCTGTTCCCGTAAACCTCCAAATTGTCGAGGTGTTTTTTTCCAATAAATATAAATTGCTTGCATATGAGGATAGTAAAGTTTCACCGTCCCAATCTTTATCTACCACCTTACTCAAACTGCTCCCGACTTTATAAATTCCTTCGGAGTTAAGTAGGTAAAGCGTGTCAGCATATACTGCAATGTCTTCTACACTACTTATTACTCCCGGACCGGAAACCACCTCACTTCTTTTAGTATCAATCGCAACACTGACAATTTTTTTACCGTTTTTGTCAAGAACATAAAGTTTCTCATCCGAAAAAACCATGCTGTCACCGTTAAAATCATTGGAAAGAAGTGTTAAATCCACAAACACTTCAGGTTCATTCCTGTATTCTCCCAATATTTTTCCTTGAAGTTCATTAAGTCTTTCGACAAGGCCGGAAAGTTCGTCGTCTTTTATTCCTTCCCCACTTAGTATGTCCACCTTTTCCTTACTATCAGCAAAGAGTTCGCGTGCCCTTGTCGGATTTAAAGAGTAAATTTCCTGAGCCTCACTGAGATTATGAATTGCCTCAGATAGCTGTGTTTGATATTCGGCTTTTTGGTCAGCTAATTTTTTTTGTCTTACTCCAAAAAAAATACTTAAGACCAAAAGTAAAAGAATTATAAAACCGACAGACGCAGAGGTTTTTCTGCCTCTGTTTACAGGAGCTGTTTCTCTTGGGTTGACCACATAAACTTTATTTTTAGATATGTTTTTGACAAAATCCGCAAATTTACCAAAAACAAATTTAATACTATTTTCACTTTTCCTAAGCGGAATGCCGGCAAGAGGGTTTGGAACTTCAGCCAAATCAAAATGTTGTTTTGCTTTTAATAAATTCCTGTCTATAAGGTCTGCGGCAAAAAAATTCGGTTTTTGGGCAAACGACTCGTTCCGTCCAAACTTAACTAAAAACAACCCCAGATTTCCATTCGCCTCCCCCAAACCCACCTCCTTTTCAAGTGCATTAGTGACTTTTTTTATGTTTTCCTCATTAATCAAAATGTCGTCAAAATTGTGTGTGTCTAGAAGTTTGAAAAGTTTATTTGTCCCTAATATGTAAGTATCACCCTCTTTTGGAAAACCGGATGCCGATTTCAATTCGCCACCTTGCGTCTTTAAAATACTAACTAGTTTTTTGTCTCTTTTTATCTCTATGCCAGCTCCGTTGGTTGCAACAAAATACAATTTTCCGCCCACGTAAACAGTAATTGCGATTTCGATATCTCGCAATTTATATTTCGCTTTAACAAAAGATATACATTCAGAAAGCGCCTCGGGTGTGTTTTTTGGATTCCTATAATATGCATCTTTTATTTCAGATAAAATATTTTTTCCGACAGCACCATTTTCAATTTCTTTATCCTGGTTTTTTGATGAGACGAGTGCGTAAAGAACGCCTTTTAAATTGAGCATGGACGCTTCTTCCGGATTAAAAAAGAGTAGTTGGGACCATCCTGAACTATCAGGGTTTCCCATTAACGATTCATGTAGGTAATTCAAAGACATTTTTCCAGACATTGCTAAAAAGAGGTATCGAAAATCTTAAAGAATAATAACTGCCAAAACCAAAAGTAAAATAACCATCAACATTTGAATAAGAGAAAGTGTTTTTATTGTGACCTCAAAACCAACTTTTAAGGTTTCTGTCATTATCTTCGTCTGCCTAACAACAATGATGGTAAAAACTAAATATATAAAAAGTAAAAGTATTATTCCTGCTTTTGCAAATGAAAAAAAGGTGTCGTTAAGACCAACTAATTCGTCCATAATTCCTATCTGACCCTCCCTTCAAGTTTTTCCTGCTCCTCCTCAATACGCAGATCCCTTAGAATTCTCGCAACCATGTCGGGGCCGGGAATATCTTCTAATTCAATTTTGGGTACTTCAGCTGCGGTTTGAATTACAACATTTCCAAAATGCATAAAGGTTCTGATTCCTCCGCCAACCTCAACTGTCACATCCTGGATCTGGTCTATATTGGCATCAGTAATCTCTCTATAAAAAAGGTGTACAAAGTCAACTTCAATAATCCGTTCGTCGGTAATAATACTTACGTGGAAAAACCAAACCAAAAACCTCTCTAAAACAAAAGTGAAGGTGAATAGATACCACATAAGGGTAATCATAGTAATATATTCAAAAGGAAGACTTTCAAAAAACTCAAACAGGGGTAAAAAAGACGGTATTAAAATCATAATGAAAGCAAAGAAAATCCATTTAATGTTTGTGACTGGGTGCTTTCTTAAAAGAAGAACTACTTTTTCCTCAGGGTCTTGATTAACAAATTTTACATGGTCAGGAAAATAACAAAACGCTGCTAAAGGATTATGACTATGCCCCTTAAGACCGTGAATTTCTTTTTCAGGCAACGATCTAATTGTTTTTAATTCCTGACTTTTGTGCAATTCTGAATCATTTTTCTGAAGATTGGATGATTTAAAAATATCAGGCATTATATTTGGATTATATCACTTGTGCGTGGTGTTTTTTAAAGTTTTTCAACATTAAAAAGGGAGCTTTTGATACCGACGTACCCGGGAGCGCGTAAATTGACTACACCCTCCTTAGGATCGGACAACTGCCATCCTTGTATGGTTCTGGTACCTTTGTTGGTTGTAAACGTAACCGACTGTGTCTGACCATCGTTACCATAGACGACGGATACCCCTGTCACATTGTTATGACCACCCATACTAGCTAATTCTGAAACTGAATAAGGGTTTCCACTCCAGCAATTTGTATCAACCGGAGATATCCTAGATCTGTCACCGGAAACGCCGTTGTATAGAACTTCCCAAGCGTTTACTAAATCCGCAGTCTCCGCACTCGTCAGCCAAGGGTGGCTTCTGCCGCAAGAACTTCCTCCGCGGGATTTGTACCAGCCTTTATAAAACCAGGGTGATCCGGCAATTTTTTCATACGCCTCCCCGGGCCAATTTCCATTTTTAGCATCTTTTATTCCGGTCCAATTCCATTTATTTAAAGTGTAACCACCGGATGTTGATGCATAATAAGTAGTTGCAGGAGAACCACCCTTTGTTATGACCATTCCTCTGGTTGCCCTAACCGCTTCTGCCCACTTACCGGTTTTCAGTTGAGGTTTGTAAACCTGACAAGATTCTGTAGGGCAAATTGTACCGGCACCGTTGTTTGTAACAGACAATGCATAACTTCTTGCTGCAATAGCTTGTGCTTTTAATGCCTCAAACCCGCCGTTGTTTCCCCAGCTTTCGGGAATTTCATATATTCCCAAAAGATAGTTGTCCTCAAAAGGAATGCGATTATAACCCGTCACGCCAATCGTATCAGGAACAGGGTAACCTGTTGTCAAAGTTGCACCTTGATAATAAGCTGCCAGAATTTGCTCCGCAGACTGACCGTCTTTTGCTCTGCCATAAGCTCCATACTGACTCATCCCTGCCCTATGGGGCGCACCAAATGAAAAAAAAGCAAACGCCCCCCGAAAGCCTGGGTCACAAAAAGTTGACGACCCAGGAGGTCCGGAACAAGGTTCTGCTGTTGCGGGGGTGTCTCCTACAGAAATCTGGAAACCTCCGGACTTTAAAGCTGCCAATTCAGTCTGTTTTGCAGAAAGAGTACTTAAATAACTCTCAGTCTTTTGAACTTCGCTAGCCAAAAAGGTTGCTCTTTCGTTGACCTTAGCCTTCAGAGAATTAAGGTTGCTTATATTTTTCTCGAAACTGTCTTTGTCAGACTTAAGTTTAACCAAATCCGTACCAAATTTTTCCATTGTCAAAATATCTTCGTTTGCAGCTTTTTGTCTAAAGGCAATTTCCCGAAAAGCATCTGATGCGTTTTCAGCAGATAAAAATGGAGAAAGAGAATCATAGAGCCTTATAAACCTGTAATGATTGTTTGCCTTCTCCTCAAAAATTTCCCTCGTGTAAGCCAAATCCTCTTCCCTAAGTGTTATGTTTTTTCCAACCTCATCAAGACTGTCGGATAAACCGTCTATTCTTTGCGAAAGTGAAGTAATCTGAGTACGCAAATCTGCCAACTCTTTTTTGTTGTAATCTTGCGCAGGTTTTAATGCGTCAATTTCCCTCTGAATTTCTGAAATCTGACAATCAAGGTCGGACGTTGGACAGCTCGTCGCAAAAACAACATCTAAAGAGTTGGACTTGGCCACCAGGAAGAAAGAAGCTGCTATCCCCAATAATACTATTGGTAAAAATTTTCGAATGTTTGATATCATGACTTTCATTTAATCATTATAGCAACAAACTCCGACTATCTTTAAATTTGTAACAGTTGTGATAAACTTTTTGTAAGATCCTTACGTATGAAGAAAAACATCTCAAAATTACTAATTGGTTTACTCACAATTTTAGTTTCATTTTTTTCTTTTCCACACTTTTCTTACGCGAGCATTGCAACAGGTCCCGAACGTTGTACTCCGGGCGGATTTTGGGGATGGGTAACTTTTGAAGGTGAAACGGGAATAAATACTGCTATTGGCTGCGTACCTTTAGAGATCGGTCTTTTTGGTAGTGGTGATCGAAATGCCGGCACTCAGGCGTTTACCTCATTTGTCCTTCGCTGGGCAACCGGATTGGGGGGAGGCATTGCTTTTATTCTAATAGTCTATGCAGGTTTTATGATCACCACCTCTGCCGGTGATCCCAAACGCCTACAAGCAGGTAAGGAATTATTAACAGCTGCCATCTCGGGTCTTCTAATGCTGATTTTTGCCATTTTTATACTAAGAATAATTGGGGTAGACATTCTTGGGCTCGAAAACGTTGGTTTATAATTTTTACTATGGATTCATTAATTGCTGGATTGCCTTTTGATACTTGGGAGGAAGAAACGGTTCCAAATTTTGCGGGAGGAACGGTTGGTGATGTGATAAATTCATTTATTACATACTTATTCCCGATTGCCGGATTTACGCTTTTGGTCTATTTAGTTATTGGAGGTTATAAGTGGCTAACATCGATGGGAGATCCTAAAGGAATCCAAAGCGCCAGAGACAATATTACTTATGCCCTTCTCGGATTTGCAATACTGGTTGCGGCATACTGGATAGTAATAGTTGTAGGAAGAATATTAGATATTTCAGCAATAAGCGATATTTTCCAATGAGTTTATAAATCAAATGAACAAAATCGCGCTAGACTTTTCTTCAAATTTTTTTGGCTCGAGCGGACATTTTTTGTCCACACTCCCCGGGGCCGGAACTCTTGTTTCAGTTCTTCTTTCAAACGCGATTATTATTGCCGGTATTGTTTTTGTAATATTAATAATTCTTGGAGGCTTACAAATGATCGGGTCGTCAGGAAAAAGCCCTCAGGAAATTGCTAAGGGCCGAGAAACTATATTCAACGCAATAATTGGATTTATTATAGTAATTGCATCATATTGGATCGTAAGACTTGTTGAAAGTTCGTTTGGTGTTAACATTTTCGGATAAACCTATTACAATAAAAATATATGAATCCTTTCGGAACAGTAGAACCGCCCCCCGGAGTTAATCAGTTTGGTGGTGGATTGGAAGGGCTTCCACTTTTCCTTAGTGTAATTTTGAGAACTCTGGTGGTAATTGCGGGAATTTACGGTCTTCTGAACTTTATACTAGCCGGTTACGGCTTCTTGTCAGGAGCTGGCGATCCGAAGAAAATCGCTGATGCTACAGCTAAAATCTGGCAGACGATGATCGGTGTTTTGGTTACCGCAGGGTCGTTTCTGTTAGCCGCAATACTTGGACAAATACTTTTTGGAGACGTTAACGCCATACTTGGAATCAGAATTTTTACGCCTAATTAAAATTATTAAATATGGGAAGCGAAACAATTGGAAACATAGTTGGAATAGGGACATTCGGTTTTGAAAATAATTCTACTTCAGAAGCGTGTACCCTTTTTGAGGGGCTACTTTCCTCAGTCATAGGATTAATGACAATGGTCGCCGGAGTTTGGTTTGTTATTCTGCTTATTACGTCTGCTTATTCATGGATGAGTTCGGGCGGTGACAAGGTGGCTGTTGAAACAGCAAGAAAGAAAATGATAAACGCAGTTATCGGGCTAGTGATTGTAATTGCAGCAGTCTTTATTGCTGATTTATTGGGCGGGCTTATCGGTTTCCCATCGATACTAAACCCCGCCGAATCAATTGGCTGTTTAACTGGCACCGGTGGCAGTCAGGCGCCACACCCAAACCCGTGAACAAATATTAATCTAAACTAATATGCCAACATTAACTATTACATTTCTTGGAATAATAAACCCGGTTCTTAATCAGGATTTACAAACGACTAACGGCGAAGCGTTTTTTTCAAATCTCATTCCCTCCCTAATAACCCTTCTTTTTATTGCTGGGGCGATTATTTTCATTTTTGTATTTATAATGGGTGCGATTTCCTGGATTGGCTCGGGTGGTGACAAAGTTCAAGTTCAAACAGCAAGAGACAAAGTGACACAAGCTTTAATAGGTCTTTTTATACTTCTATCCCTCTATGCAATAATCAACTTAATAGAAATGTTTTTTGGCGTAGATATTTCATACTTTAACTTTGACGACGTCAGAATTTAATACCTAAGGTTTAAAATTGACGTAAATTTAAGGCTAAATTAGTACTTGACAAGTGTTGGGCAAAAACCCAATAATGATTACAAGCACTAAGTAACATGACAACTTTATTTTCAACAGTTTTTGCACAAGATACCGCTATAAACATCGCTCCCGGTGCGCAATTTTCTGGACTTAATAATATTTCACTTGGCGGAATTATTTCTGCAGTCATAATTTTGGTTCTTATAGTTGCAGCTTTAATTTTCTTCTTTATGTTGGTTCTTGGAGGCATAAGGTATATTACCTCCGGTGGTGATAAGGCCCAAACGGAAGCTGCCAGGGGTCAAATCACGGCCGCTTTAATAGGTTTGGTTATAGTTTTTGCAGCTTGGGCCATAGTTAACTTAGTTGAACTCTTCTTCGGAATTAATATATTACAATTAAATATCCCTAACGCTCAAGATCCTAACGCCTAATAATTTTGGTAGGTTTTTTTGGCCCCTTAGAAGGGGCTTTTTTTTGGCCAAAAGACAATATTGCTCCCCGACATATTTTTAATATAAACTAGAAAGATGGATGCATGTTCCAACCCTGATTACCTTGTTGGCACAATTCCGACACTTGCTTATCTAGAGTGTTTGTTCGGAAGAGTTGCAAACGTATTTTTGGGGCTGGGAGGCATCGCTCTTTTTGTTATGCTTTTGTCGGGAGGTTTTAAATATATAACTTCTTCAGGTGATCCGAAATCTCTTGAGGCGGCCAAAAAGGTTATTACCTTTGCAATTGTCGGGATAGTTCTAGTTGCTTCTTCCTATTTGTTTCTGGTCATAATCGGAACCATAACAGGAGCCGACGTCTTCAATTTTACGGTCTTTAGAGAATAATTCTTGATGTGCTTGCAAAAAAGTGTTAACTTAAAAGTAATGTTCCGGAAACTGCTTATATTCATTCTCTCTTTTAATATTCTGTTTATTTCTTTGGGTGGTCCGCTGGTAAAAACAGCTAGCGCCCAAACCTGGTTCAAGCAAGATTTTCCCGATTGGTACATCAAAGTTTACGATACTGACGCAACACCAGCCGATGAGATATTTGGAGAACGCTATACTGCAGCACAAGTTGAATGGGTTGTTTGGGGTTTGGTTGCTTTTTTATACAACCACGTATTACCCCCCGAAATAGCCGTCTGTATCATGGAAAACCCTGATGACATTGATGCTCGCAATGATTGTTTGGGAGAAACTTTAGGTCCGGTAATGGATAGCATTGTTAGTGAGATGGTTGCAGACAACAGCGCCAACCAAGACGCTTCGCTTGCTTCCATCAATTTAAACAAGTCTGTTTTATCTATGATTTTTGAAGAGAGGCCTCTGTCCGGAATCTCTTATGTGAGGCAAAAAATAAACCCTGTTAAAGAAGTTCACGCCCAACAGGGTTTTGGTTTTCAAAGCCTTGGATTTATACAAGACCTTTGGCGCAGCTCGCGCGATGTCAGCTTCTTTCTTTTAATCCTGGCAACCATAGTAATGGCTTTCATGGTAATGTTTAGAGTAAAGCTTTCCCCTCAGACATCAATCTCGGTTCAGTCAGCCATTCCTAAGGTTGTTTTTGCAATAATTCTTATCACTTTCTCCTATGCCATTGCTGGGTTTATGGTAGATCTTGTCTATGTTATCATTGGAATCTTCTCGTCCTTGTTCGACGCTGCTTTACCAGACATTGATCTTGTAAATGAGTCTGGCCTTTATTATAGAATGATGACCGAAGGAATTCCGTTTTTTGGCGGAGGAGTCTTTGGGCTAATGATTATCTATATTCCTTTATTTTTTACTTCCTTTTTGGTATCTATTACTGCTCAGACTGGCGTCTTTGCCGTACTTCCGGCAATACTTGCCATTACTTATCTTTTGACAGTTTTAGCCACTATCTTAATAATCATCGCTCTGATATTTGTTTCTGTAAAAATTGTATGGATGCTTGTTAAGACAATGGTATCAGTAATCCTGCTGGTCGTGGCCGGGCCTTTCTATATTATTGGCGGTACTGTTTTGCCTGGGTTTGGTTTTGGAAGCTGGATTAAGCAGCTGCTTGCAAACCTAATGGTTTATCCTATTACCGGAGCCATGTTTATGCTTGCATATGCGTTTTTAGGCTGGGGAATGGGGCAAACATTTTTAAATGTTGCAGGATTAGACAATCTGGCTGAGTTCTTTCAAAGAATTGGAGTAGAAACCGATTTAGCGGTTTTGGCTTGGCAGCCACCTTTACTAAATTTTGACGGAGAAGGAGCCGAGGGTCTACTTTTTTGCTTTTTGAGCATATCAATTCTCTTTTTGATTCCAAAATTAAACGATATAATAAAAGGTCTTATTTCCGGTCGTCCATATGCATATGGAACAGGAATCGGTGAGGCTTTGGGACCAATTTCCACACTTGGCGGTGCCGGAGCTGCGTATGCCTTAGGAGCACCAGCATCCCGACTTGAAGCCCTCAGAAGGGCAGCCGCCCAGCCCGGGTCAACTATTTCTGCAGAACAACTCACGAGGGCAGAAAGGCTAGCAAGGGCTGCCAATATAACCAGCCAAGTCTTGGGGCTTGGTGGAAGTAAGAAGAGGGGGTGAACTGGGCGCGAAACAAAAGTCCTAATAATTGTTAAGCTTTAAGATCTTCTAGTGTTTATTCTGATCTTCCTCTATGCGGGGATGGGTTGGGCACCGGAAACACTTCTGGCAGGTACACCTGCAGCTAAATGAGCTTTTCTTAATCTGTCCGCTTTCTCACGTTTTTCTTGAAACTCAACCAACTCCAAAGCTTTTGTCTTATTAATCTTATTTATTTTGCGTTTTCTTGAATCAAAAATGGTGCCAGAAATATATATATCAACTAAAAAGTTCCAGACGCTTGTTGTATCTTTGGCTTGATAAGCCTTGAAAAGGTCTTTTCTTCTTTGAACACCATCCGGAAGGTCCACCCAAAGCCTTGTATCCGACAATACTGAGGTTACCATCGTATTATAAAGGTCGGTCGGCAGTTTAAGCATAAGTTCGGGCTGGTTTTCAACAAAACCTTCAGGGCTAATCATTAAACCTATTGCGGAGCGCATGAAACCTTCGCTTGAGTATATTAAATTCAATTTTTTATCTTTTCTTAGTTTGAGTATGTTTTTGGTAAGCTGAGCTTGCGTAAGTCTCTTACGGCTGTCTGCTGTGGTTAAGTGTTCGGAAAGGGCGATATTAGCACTGTTTGTGTCCAAGAAATCTCCAAAGAGCTCATCAACTGTTACTTTAGACATCAACTCTTCCGAGTTCACCTCCGCATCCTTTCCACCTCCGGCTTTTTTATAAGTCAACTTCTCCTTAAAATCATACAAATTTCCAAACTCAACCGTATCGTACTCTTTTCCATCACTTCCTGTTTCCGTAAGCTCAACTTTAAACCCATCTTTTTGACTATTAAGAAGAAGTTCAGCCAACCGAGTACCGCCACGGTCGTCTTCCAGTGAAGACAGTTCAAATATGCTGTAGAAGGTTCTTTTTGGAATATAATTCCTAATCTCATAAATTTTTTCTCTTTGAGCGTCCGTAAACCTTGAACTTTGTATCTCTTCATCGCTCATTGTTAAGGCTTCACCAAAGTAAACTCCTTCAATAACTTTACGGTTGCTCCTTAGATTAGAACCCAACCATTCTCCCAAGGGCCCGCCAAAAACCTCTCCACCCCTCCACTTATCAATACCTATTTGGCCAGGCAAAAAGAGTGCCCTAATTCCATCAGAACAAATGTTTGTGCCATTGATTTTCCTCGCCTTAGCATCAACCATATATTTATTATTTTCCCAATACTCCTTCTTTTCATCGTCGGACTTATTAAAAAAGATTTCTCTTTCTTGGTTTGAAAGTAAAACGAACAATTCAGCATATTTGTCCTCTAAGGAGTGTCTTTCTTCAATCCTTTTTTTATCATCACCAGTCGCCCCAGTGAGTTCAGCCTTCTTTCTGTTTTTATCTTTCCATTCATCATATTTTTGCTTAAAATCCAGTCTTAAACCTTGCGCGCCACCGGTTTTTTCGCTTTGGTCATACTGCATTTCGAAGTAATACTCACGCATTAATGTTTCTACAAACTGATTGCCGGAATCGTATGCTCCTGTTGCAAAAAGGTAATTATCAGCAGTATGAACGGAAACGGTTGCCATTTTCCGATATACCTCATCGATTACCTCCTGAGCTTTTTTCTGAACTTCTTCCCCGTTACTACTATTTCTTAATGCATCTGCGCGCAAAAGGTCGGCGTTGAAATGTGCCCTTGCCCACTTGGCCGCATCCGGAGAATTTTTCAAATGCAGTGCAAGCTGATTAATCTTTTCCTGTTTATATTTGTCAAATCTTTCCTGATCGCTAACAATGTCATAGCCCTTGCCTTTTTTACCTTCGGCAATTCTAAACTCTTCCTTATCCGGTTCAAAAATATCGTTAACTAATGTTGACATGGCCATTCTGAAACCGGGCATGTCTTTCCACATATTATCCAATGCTTTTCTATCCATCCTCAAACCCTGAAGCCCTGTCCAACTTTCATAACTCACAGCCCCCGTGTCTCTTTTTACTGCAGCTATGTAGTTGACATGAAGAATTGCCCGAACCATTTCCTGATATTCGGATGGAAGATTTTCATACCACTGAGGAGCCAACTCGCTGGCGAGAGACTGATCAAACTGCTCAGGATTAAGCCTTGCCCTAACCTTAACAGCCTGAACGACACCGTTATATCCACTCCTCGTGTTGTGTTCTCTCCAGTTTTCATTATCAACATCCGAGAAAGTCTTTTTCGAAGTTCCGACTTTTTCTTCAGGTTCATATAATCCCTTTAAATAAACCATTGCTGAATTTTCCAAACTTGGCCTTGGTTTTCCCCAATTACGAATAAACATGTCATTTCCCAACACATCCACTATTTGCTTATTTGCTACAACATACTCTTCAAGCTCTTGTTTTACTTTCGGATCGTTTTCTTTGGCTGCCATCGCAGTAAAATAATCCACCTTTGCTTTGGCAAGGTAGTATTTCATATTAAAAGAAGCTCCCTCTATGTATTTTTCACCAATTCCGGCAAAATCCGGACTTGCGCGGTTCAAAGACACCGTATTTATCCAATCAAGTCTTCCCGGATTTTCCAGCATTTCATCAATATTATTAATTCCTTGTACAAAGTCTGGATTGCTCGAGTATTCTTCAATTTGTTTACCAAGGGAGTCAAATACACCGGCCACCTTAGCAGATTGTATAATTGTATTTCTTGCCTCTACAAAAGCCTCTATTGTTGTTTTTATTTCTTCGTCGGTCAGTTTCTTCCCGTCTACTTCAAACCCTTCGGGTTCGTCCAGCAGTTTTTCCAGCCTGATTTGAATTTCCATAAACAAACTAGTATCTGGGTTGGCAGATTTTT
>Ga0172379_10008552_pt1 | contig 12854 bp, 16 predicted proteins | sample GrowelOW334metaG_FD_119756 | JGI IMG/M metagenome (GOLD analysis project Ga0172379, IMG submission 119756) | Groundwater microbial communities from an aquifer near a municipal landfill in Southern Ontario, Canada - Groundwater well OW334 metaG | ecosystem: Environmental > Aquatic > Deep... | reverse complement strand
TCGGTGGTCATAGCGAGAGTGTAACACCCGTTCCCATTCCGCACACGGAAGTTAAGCCTCTCAGCGCCGATGGTACTGCCAGGGAAGCTTGGTGGGAGAGTAGGTCGCCGCCGATTCTTTTTTTGTTCGAAAACCCTTCCCCTCAAAAGGAAGGGTTTTTTTTTGCCTAAATTCCGGTTATGGTCTTTGGGCGGTTTAGCAAACGGGTATTGTGCGTTGAGGAGGGGGTATGGATTATTCTTCTGTTGTTGGTCTTGTGTTAGCTGCCGGCAAGGGCACCCGGATGAAATCGGATCGCCCCAAGGTCCTGCATGAAGTCTTCTTTTCTCCGATGATACACCATGTTTTGGATGCGCTTCAGCCTCTATTTCTAGGGAAAAATATTGTTGTTACCGGTTATCAGCGCAAAATGGTTGAAAAATCTCTCCAAGGATATCCCATATCATTTGTTCACCAGTCACAGCAACTTGGAACAGGCCATGCTGTTCTGGCCTGCGAGGGTGAGTTGCGCTTTCATAAAGGGACTGTTCTGGTTTTGTGTGGAGACACTCCCCTCATCAGAGCTGAAACCCTCCGGCAGTTCCTCCATGCTCATCTTGAAAGCGATTCCCTTCTAACTGTGATGACGACCAACGTAGCAGAACCTGATAATTATGGCAGGATTGTCTCCGATGAACACGAAAACATTGTGAAGATTGTTGAAGAAAAAGATGCTGCCCCAGCACAAAAAAAGATTAGGGAGATTAACGCTGGAATTTATTGTGTCGATGCGCATTTTTTGTTTGATGCACTCCAAAGAGTAGGCACAGACAATATGCAGGGGGAGATTTATCTCACTGATATTGTAGCAATTGCTACCAGTAATGGAATTCATGTTCATAAGTTTTGTTGTACAGACAGCGTGGAGATTTTGGGGGTAAACTCAAGGCGTCAACTCGCGCAAGCTCATTCCGTTTTGCAGCGGCGTTACCTCGATGTGCTTATGGACTCCGGAGTTACTCTCCTCCAGCCAGAAGCTGTTTGCATAGAAAAAACCGTAGCCATAGGGAAAGATTCCGTAATACATCCCAATACTTCCATTACGGGGGTATGCAATATTGGCGCTGGTGTGCGCATTGACTCTTTTGTGAAAATACATAATTGCACAGTCGGGGATTGTGCAATTATTGGCTCTTTTGCCCATTTACAGCAGACCAATATTCCTTCATGGAGTAATGTCGCACCTCACACCATGTCTTTGAAAATTGGGTGAGGCGCGGATATGGTTTTGTGGTTGTGGCGAGGACCTTTCTTTTCGAGATAAAGGGCTTGACTTTCTTTTTCCCGAGGGATTATGATTTTACCTTGTCTGTCAGCTGTGAGTGTATTTTTTTTGTTTTTTTGCTTGTGATTTGTGTTCTCGGGCGTGGGATTTTTTGGCTTAAATTATATTTATCCCTTTGTTTTTGGGAGAAGAGGAGTTTTTTTTATGGAATATGAAGAGGATTTGAAGAAGCTTGAGAGTAACGTCGAAAAAATGTTGAATAGTCTTGGTTCAACTCAGGGAGACAATGTGAAATTGCAGGCGGATATCGTCCGCCTAGAACAGGACAAGAAGGGGCTTGAGGAGCAGGTTAAGCGCTTGAAGGATGAGAAGAAGAGCATCCATCAACGGGTTTCCAGCCTGCTCGGTTCCATTGAAAAGTGGGAAAAATCGGCGGCATTTGAGGCTGTCCCGTTATCTTCAGCGAGTGCTCTGGGTAAGGGACCTTCTGAGCCTGTTCAAGGGGTTCTGATGGGCAACTGATTGTGAAAATATATTGCTTTCAGGGAGTTATTCTGTTAACCCTTTCACTAATGGTGCATTGTGGAACGATTGGTCACTTTTAAAGTTCTTGGCCAGGAGTATCCGCTTTATACAGATGCCCCAGAAAAAGATGTGCAGGAAATTTTGTCTTTGGTCAAGACGCAACTGGAAACTGCGGGGCACGCCTCTCAGCATGTCTTGCCTGCCAATAAACTGGGGATTTTGACAAGCTTAAACATCGCAAGTAAATATGTGAAAATGAAAAGAGAATACGAAGAATATAAGCAACGGGTTGAGACAAAAATCAGTCTGCTTAGCGAAAAAATAGAGAATAATTTTTAGGTGATACGGAAATTTCCCCTGCCTTGTTAGTGATCAGGGTTAGTGTCTCGAGCCAACATTGAGATTGAGGGCGACTTTGCTGCTTCTGGAAAGGAATCCATTCCGGTGGAATTCCTTAAAGGGATTACAAGTACCGCCCACCTAACGCAGTTAGGTTCGATGTCACTACCGGACACTTCAATGGCGGGGGATTTGTTTATTAAAGATTCTCCCCTCTCAGGATATGAATGGGGTATTTATATAAAATTGTGTGGTGAAGGTCTTAGGGCAGGCAGGATAAATAGGGTAATACTCTGCCCATCAAGAGGATGCGAGAACGGTAGGTGTTGTCACTTTTCCCCCCAAGTGGGAACAGTGCTGGGGGTGTGGTTCAGGTCACTTGTTTGCATCATACGACAAAAAAACTCTCCGGAGATTTGGGGAGATATTATATTGATATTGGGAAGAAAATAGTTTGAGTATTTGTTCCCAGACAAGAGATTTGCACCTGAAGCAATCATTTCCCCCCCCGTTTTTGTCCCTCCTGATCTCTTCCCCCCCCGGTTTATGAATAAAGATTGGTGGCTTGTTTCACAGTCCTGGCAGTAATATTACAAATATTACTGCCAGGACTTCTTTTACGCATTGAGCGCGGCATGTCCTTAAGGGCTTGTGCGGGCTTTTCAGATAAATTTGACATGAGGTTGTCTCCGTGACTGTACAGATAATATTAGCGATTGTACTTGGCATATGCAGTGGAGTTGGCCTTGGCTTTTTGGTGCGCAAGAAATTTCTTGAAGATCGCACGGAAAATCTTGAGGCTCAGGGCCGCAAGCTTATTGAAAATGCCTTGGCCGAAGCAGAGCAAATTAAAAAAGAAGCTGTCTTGCAAAGCAAGGATGAAGCCTTTGCCTTGAAGCAAGAGGCTGAAAAAGATATCAAGGCGCTCAAAAAGGATGTTCTTGAGGAGGAGCAGAAATTCATCCAGAAGCTTGAACAGATTGAGCGGAAAATGGATTTTTTGGATAAGCGGGAGATGGACTTTTTGAAAAAGGAACAGGCCTTTTCCAAAGAGGAAGAAGTTTTGGCTCATCGTCAAAAAGAGATTGATCTCCTTATTGAAGAACAGCGAGTCCAGCTTGAAAAAATTTCCGGAATATCACGCGAGGAAGCGAAAAAAGAGCTTACGGACAGCATCGAAAGTGAAGCACGGATGGAAGCCGCTAAGATGGTGGTCAAGATTGAAAACGAAATGAAGATTCAGGCCGATAAAAAAGCAAAGGATATTATTGCGTTGGCTATTTCCCGATATGCTGGTGATTATGTTGCTGAAAAAACTGTTTCTGTGGTTCCCTTGCCAAATGAAGAGATGAAAGGCCGGATTATTGGTCGTGAAGGCCGGAATATCCGGGCTATTGAAGCTGCAACCGGGATCGATATTATTATCGATGACACCCCGGAGGCGGTCATTCTTTCCGGTTTTAATCCTGTCCGGCGTGAAATTGCCCGTCAGTCCCTAGAGAGGCTTATTACCGATGGCCGTATTCATCCCGCCAGAATCGAGGAAATTGTGGAAAAGGTGAGCGAGGAGCTTGATGTGACCATGCGGGAGGCAGGGGAACAGGCCACCTTTGATGTGGGTGCCCATGGTGTCAGTTTGGAGTTGATTAAGCTGCTTGGCCGTCTCAAATACCGGACCAGCTATGGTCAGAATGTCTTGCAGCATTCCCTGGAAGTCGCCTTTCTTTGCGGGGTTATGGCGGCTGAGCTCGGGATTGATGTAAAACGGGCAAAGCGGGCCGGATTGTTGCATGATATCGGCAAGGCTGCGGATCATGAGATTGAAGGGTCACACGCCAGCATTGGCGCCGATTTGGCTAAAAAATATGGTGAATCGCCGGTCATTGTGCATGCCATTGCTGCCCATCATGAAGATGTTCCGCCGGATGGAATTCTTGATGTCCTTGTGCAATCTGCTGACGCCCTCTCCGGTGCCCGGCCTGGGGCGCGGAAGGAAATGCTGGAGTCGTATGTCAAGCGGCTTGAGGATCTTGAGAAAATTGCCAATTCTTTTAAGGGAGTTGAAAAATCTTATGCCATTCAAGCTGGCCGTGAGGTTCGGATTATCGTCAACAGTGGGGTGATCAGCGATGCGGAGGCAATGATAGTCAGCAAGGACATTGTCAAGAAGATCGAACAGGAGTTGACCTATCCTGGGCAAATTAGAGTTACCGTAATCAGAGAAACCAGGGCTGTGGAATACGCTAAATAGTAACGATCTGAAATGTTGATGGAACAAGGTTCGTTACGCTTCCGTCAACATTTTTTTGTTGGACCATCAATCATTGATCACCACATGAAAATATCCATTGCAAAACAGGTTGAACTGATAGAGCGCGGGGCGGTTAACGTCATTTCCAGGGAAGATCTTGTCAAGAAGCTGGAAAAGTCGGAAGCGACCGGAATGCCTCTCAAGATCAAGGCTGGTTTTGACCCGACCGCTCCTGATCTTCATTTGGGCCATACCGTTCTTATTCAAAAGTTGAAGCATTTTCAGGATCTCGGGCATGAAATTAATTTTTTGATCGGCGATTTTACCGGGATGATCGGGGATCCAACCGGGAAGTCGGAGACCAGAAAGGCTTTGACTGTTGAACAGGTGGAGAAAAATGCCGAAAGCTACAAAGAGCAGATTTTTAAAATTCTTGATCCGGAAAAGACGGAAGTCGTTTTTAACAGCACCTGGCTGAACAGGCTCACGTCTAAAGATTTCATCATGCTTGCCTCGCAACTTACCGTGGCGCGCATGCTCGAGCGGGAGGATTTCAAGGTCCGGTTCGAGAATGAACGGCCTATTAGCATCCATGAGTTCCTCTATCCCCTCATTCAGGGGTATGATTCTGTCGCTCTCAAGGCCGATGTGGAGATCGGCGGCACCGACCAGTTGTTCAATTTGCTCATGGGGCGTGATCTGCAGCGTGTTTGGGGGCAGGCACCCCAAGTGGTTATAACTATGCCCTTGCTCGAAGGACTCGACGGGGTCAACAAGATGAGCAAGTCTCTCGGTAACTATATCGGCATCACCGAAAAGGCCGATGACATCTATGGGAAAACCATGTCGGTTTCCGACAGTCTCATGTTCCGGTATTTCGAGTTGCTCAGCGACCTTGCCGAAGAGCAGGTAGGCGCGCTTAAGGACGAGATGCAGGCTGGAAGGGTGCATCCCAAAGCGGTCAAGCAGCAGTTGGCCCGAGAGTTGACAGGTCGGTTTTACGATGCTGTGACAGCCCAGAGAGCGGAAGAAAATTTTGAGAAGATATTCAGCCAGCATGACAATCCGGAGGACATGCCCGAGGTTGTTGTGTCTGTCTCAAAGGAAGGAATCTGGTTGCCGAAGCTCTTGATGGAGACCCAGTTGGTCAGTGGCACAGGAGAGGCCCGTCGGTTGATCCAGCAGAATGCTGTTTCCATCAATGGCGACAAGGTGAGCGATATTGAACACCTTGTGACGACCCAAGGTGAAATTATAGTTAAAGTCGGTAAACGCCGTTTTTGTAAGGTGATATTCACGTAGGTGACCAGCAAGTTGTGGGGGGACCGTTTACACCCTCCTTTCGTGTGCGGTTTCAATTGGCATATCTTGTTTGGTGCTTGGCGGGTGCGCACTAAAAACAGCAGGCCCCAAGCTTTACGGGAACGCAATCCTAATTGTGAAAACAGATGGCGCGATCACCGTTCCACCAGATGTGTCAAAAGAATTCATCGAAACAATTCGCGCTAGAGCAATCACCATCACGCAGGATGAGCTCGCAAAGCAGGGCGATATGACACCTGTTGATGCGTGTGGTCCGAAAGTGATGAAGGTCACTCAGGACATTACGGCGATATCTATGAGCCAAAACCTGGTTGTCAGCCGAGGCTTCTTCGGGGCCATAACTCAAGACACAAAACAGGAAGTCAACATTAGCACTTCACTCAAGCTTGAGGACTGCCAGACAGGAAAGTTGATTTACAGCATATAACTTGCACTCAGCGGAAACAATCCAGCGCTAGTTTCCGTCGCTTTTTACCTAACCCCTCACTCTGTGATCCTGCCACAATTTTATGGAGTAGGGGTTAAGCCACTTTTCTATTGTTCCACCATGCCAGCTCAAAATGAGCCGGAGACCTATAGCCATTCGTTGAATGCTTCCGTTGCCGATTATAGTAGACTTCGATGTAGTTGAAAAGCGCCTGCTCAGCCCCGGCAACATTCTGGAATTTGCAGTGATGGATGAGCTGGGTCTTTATTGTGTGGAAGAAAGATTCTGCCACTGCATTGTCCCAGCAGTTTCCCTTCCGACTCATACTTTGCACGAACCCGTGCTTTTTCAGCACTGCCCTGAAATCCCCGCTGGCATGCTGAACGCCTCGGTCACTGTGAACCTCAACACCCTCGCGTAAGCTTCCCTGTCAAGTAGACAGTTGAAAAATAGAGTTCCCAGCGTTTTTTAACAGGTATTCAGCAGGCGTCATATTCCCGAGGGAATCGTGTGGCCGCTGCTCGTTGTATGCAAGTTTCCACCAATAAGTGATTTCAACATCGGCCGCTCGCTGGCTGAGTTGCCGCTTCCACTCCGTAATCTGGTTGGGATGCACTTCGAACCGTTGCGCCAGTTCGGCTAGCGTCTTGTCTCCAGCCATCGCTGACAGCGCCACCTTGGCCTTGAATACCGCTGAGTGTTTCCGTCTCGTTTTTTTTGCCATCTTTTGCTCCATGGTTAAGCCCCACAGGGGCCTTCAAAAGGTAGCAGATTTTCCATTTAGCGACTTGTTCAAATTTCCGGGACTATTTCTCCCCTCTATTCCTGAGGGGATGCCCCCTGATAGAAAGTTTCTGAGGCACACTAAAAATGAGTTGCCCCGCATCGCCGTTACGCCACCAGGCATGAGGTACGTCGAGAGATCACGGAGTACATTGAAATCTGACCCCTGGCAGAAGAGGCACATAAATAAAACTAATTTGGAGCTTGTGTTTTACTCGGTAGCTTGATGTATAATTTAAACATGGGAAGTCTGATTTAATAAATAGAGGGAGGGACCATTATTGCGAAACGGGCATGGCCAGTCTGCCCTTGCAGGAAGTGATGCTGCATGAAGGTGAACAGCAAAAGACAAGGAGAGAAACAGTATGGACAAAGGCCAATATGGGAGAAGAGATCGGCTGATTCAGGAAAAGCGGCATGACACCTATCATGAACGGAGAAAATTGCCCGAGCCCACGGTATGTAGCGTATGCGGGGCTGTGTTCCTGGAGGGCCGCTGGGCGTGGTGGGATGCGGCGGTCAATGCCCATGCCATCGTCTGTCCGGCCTGCCAGCGCATCAAGGATAATTTTCCGGCCGGTTACCTGGAGATCCGGGGGGGCTTTTACGGGACCCATCGCGAGGAGATCACCAACCTGATCCATAACCTGGAGGCGCAGGAGAAAAAAGCGCATCCCATGGAGCGGGTCATGGCCATTGTCGAAGAAGAGGGCCGTACCCTTGTAACGACCACCGGCATCCACCTGGCCCGGCGGATTGGCGAGGCTTTGAACAACGCCTACCAGGGGGAGCTTGATTTCACCTACGGTGATGGCGAAAAAATCATCCGGCTCATCTGGGTTCGGGAATAACCAGACGATCCGGGACGTCGCCCTGCCAAAGGGATAAGGGCGGCGTTGTTGCAACAGAGTTGAGGGGGCACCTACCTGATTATCCGCAATGGGGAAGGTGACATAACTTGTTGGTTTACTGTCGCATTGGAGTACCGGCATGGCCCGAAAAACCTTTTCTCTGGCCAAGGTCTATGGCCTGCTCGAGCCGGGGCCGGTCGTCATGGTCACGACCGTCCTCGGTGGGCGCCCAAACATCATGATCATGTCGTGGCACACCATGCTCGAGTTTGAACCGCCGCTGGTGGGTTGCGTCATCAGCAATCGCAACCATTCCTTCGGCTTATTGCAGGCAACCAACGAATGTGTCATCAACATTCCCACCGTGGAGATAGCGGAAAAGGTGGTGGGGTGCGGCAATACCTCCGGGGCGAAGATAAACAAGTTCGAGGCGTTTGGCCTCACCCCCAAGCCAGCGGAGCAAGTCGGCGCACCGCTCATTGAGGAGTGCTTTGCCAATCTCGAGTGCCGGGTGGTCGACACAGGGATGGTGGACAAGTATTGCTTGTTTATCCTTGAAGTCATTAAGGCCTGGATCGACCCCGCAATCAAAAATCCACGGACGATTCATCATCTCGGAAATGGCAATTTCGTGGTTGCCGGGGAAAGGATTAAGCTGCGGTCAAAGATGAAGTAGCGCTGGAAATCCTCACTTCCCCATAAATGCTTATCTACCCTGTGCCCCAAACTCCGATTCATACCCCACCGTGAACTGGCTTGTGGTGTTATTGCGGAGGCTTAAGAAATGGGCATTGTTTTTATCAAATGGGCAAATGGGCATGGCGCAGGGTGCAAAGCCAAACCGCCGATAAAAGCGGGAATCACCTAAAACAAAGATGGTGCTTTCCTTGATGGCCTCTTGCCGCAGGGCAAAGCGCAGCATCTCAGAACCTATTCCCTGCCTTTGAAATTCCGGCTTCACCGCTAACGGCGCCAAGTGCAAGCCACAAACCGCAGCGCTGTTATATGCTTTGGAAAAAGCGATGTAGGCGATGACCGAATTGATATGGATGCACACCCACTCATGCACCGCCGTGCCATTTTTGTGGAGGTTTTCCACCAGTTGTACTTCATAGGTGCTCCGAGGGAATGCCTGTCGTAACAAAGCGGAAGCCTTGGGGTAATTTCCAGGGGTGAGTTTGCGTATTTTCACAGTGTGTCTATGTGTAACATCTTGTTTTTAATGGGGTTAAATAGCTCTTTTCGTTTTTCTCGGGTCATCCCGGCTTGCGTCAGCGGATAATTCAGTTTAGGGTGTGGCGCAACGGGGACAAAGAGGGTTGCGCCAGTCAGCATCCTGTGTCCTTTGTAACAGACGAACGTACAGAGAGCGAGAAAATCGTCCGATGAAAGTTATTATTGCCGAGAAGCCTTCCGTGGCGCGCGACATTGCCGAGGTTCTCGATATCAAGGCTAAGAAGAAGGGCTATATAGAGGGGCGTGGCTGTGCGATCACCTGGGCTTTCGGCCATTTGGTGACCCTGCAGGAGCCGGGTGAATATGACCCTGCCCTCAAGCGCTGGTCGCTGGAAACTCTCCCCTTCGTGCCGGACACGTTCAAGCTCACCCTGATTCAAAATCGTGGGGTGGACGAGCAGTTTCGGGTTATCGAGACTCTGTGCCGGCAAGCCGATGAGATCATCTGTGCCACGGATGCCGGCCGGGAAGGGGAGCTGATCTTCCGCTACATCCTGGACCTGTGCAACTGCGAGGAAAAACCGATCCGCCGCCTCTGGCTCAATTCGCTCACCCCCGACGCGATCCAGGAGGCGTTCAAAGATCTCAAGGACGGGCATGACTACGACGCGCTCTATGCCGCGGCCCGCTGCCGTAGCGAGTCCGATTGGATCGTCGGTCTTAATGCCACCCGCTACTACACGGTGCGCCACGGGCGGATCGGCGGTGGCATGGATCGGGTGCTCTGGAGCATCGGCCGGGTCCAGACCCCGGTCCTGGCCATGATCGTGGAGCGCGACGACGCCATTCTCCAGTTTCGGCCCCAGTTGTTCTGGGAGCTCACCAGCCGCTACCGCGAGGTGGTCTTCAAATATACGGGCAAACGCTTTGAGAAGCCGGAAAAGGCCCAGGCCTTGCTGGAAAACATTATCGGCCAGCCCTTTGCCATCACCGGGATTGTTGCCAAGGAGAAAAAAGAGCAGCCCCCCCAGCTCTTTGATCTCACCACCCTGCAGCGGGAAATCAACAAGCTGCACGGCCTCTCTGCGGCCGATACCCTGGCCGCCACCCAGAATCTTTACGAAAAAAAGTTTGTCACCTATCCGCGAACCGATTCTCGTTATCTCAGTAAGGATCTACAGCCGCGCATTCCCCAAATTCTGGCCCAACTCAAATCCTTCCGGCCGGAAGAGATTGCGCCTCTCAACCTGGCCAAGCTGCCCTTCAGCAAGCGGATCATCGACGACACCAAGGTGAGCGATCACCACGCCATCATCCCCACCGGGGTCGCGCCGCGCGGCCTCAATGCTCAGGAACAGCTGGTCTACGAGGCGATCATCACCCAGTTCATCGCCGCCTTCTATCCCGCCTGCGTCAAAAATATCACCACGGTGGACGGGATCAGCAGTGAGGTAAAGTTCGAGGCTAAAGGGACCCAAGTTGTCGAGCCCGGCTGGACTGTCCTCTTCCAGAACAAGAAACAGAGTCAGGATGCGGCCGAGGAACAAACCTTGCCGGCCTTTGCAAAGGGCGAAACAGGCCCCCACGAGCCATCCCTGCGCGAAGGCAAAACCATCCCGCCGAAGCACTTCAGCGAAAATTCGTTGCTCGGGGCCATGGAGGCGGCTGGAAAATTTGTCGAGGACGACACTTTACGCGAAGCGCTCAAAGAGCGCGGCATCGGGACGCCTGCAACCCGTGCGGCCATCATCGAAACCCTGCTCAGCCGCAACTATATCCAGCGCGAGAAAAAACAGCTGCGTTGCACCGACATGGGCCGCTGCCTGATTGCCCTTATCCAGGATCCCTTGCTCAAGTCGCCGGAAATGACCGGGGAGTGGGAGGAAAAACTCAAGAAAATCGAGCGCAGCCAGCTCCACCCGGACGAGTTCATGGCCGGAATCAGCGGCTACATCCACACCCTGATCCAGAGCAGCACTGCTGCACGGTTAGACACTGCCCGCTGGGGCAGCTGTCCGCTCTGCGGCAAGGAGGTGGTCAAAGGGAAGAGAGCCTACGGCTGCTCTGGCTGGAAAGATGGCTGTGAATTTGTCCTCGAACCGGAGTGCAAAGGGGTAACGCTCACGGCCAAACAGATTCAGGTGCTGCTCCAGCAGCACATCCTGCCGCAGCCGGTAAGGATCGAGGATGAACCGCGGATGCTCATTCTCTCCACTCAGGGCATGGTCATGGACCTGTTGCTGCCCTCGGCCGAGCGGCAGCAACAAGTGAAAAAAACGGATAGGCCTTGAGCAAAAAATACTTTTCAAGGCCTGATTTTAATTTTTGTAAGCGCAGATAAAAATTGGATAAACCCGGATTAATTATTGCGTCCCCGGCCTCGGTCCTCATCTCTGTTCTGCCCTTGCCCGTGGCCCCGATTGGGCTCTTGTTTATCTTCCCTGTCCTGGGTTCTTTGATCCTGGTCTTGCGACCTTGGGGCTTTTTGTTCACGCTGTACGTCCCCTGGCTGCTGTCTCTGCTCATGGCTTGCCGGCTCTCGCTGCTGGGGTGGATTTTGGTCTGGGGTCGATCTCTGAAAGTTTTCGTCACCCCGGTACTGTGGCTGCCGGCGTGTGCCATCCCGATCGTCCTGCTGAGGCGGTGCTGGACGCTGGGTGTCCTGTTGCCTTGGTTTTGTCCTTCGAGGTGACTCTTCCTGTCTTTCCCGCTGAGCAGGGGCGGGTGCTCGTTGCTCTAACTGCTGCTGAAAATGCTCGCGGATTACCGTCTCTCGAGGCTGGTAACGGTATTGCTGGCTGCGGAGCATGTGCTGCTGCTCCACCTGGGGATACCTCTCTCCCGCATACTGCCGCTGATAGACAGGGAGCGGCGCACGCGCTGGCGCAGAGCTGCGCTGCCACCGATCCCATCCCCTTCGTTGCTGCTCCCAGTCAGGCCCCCAGTGATGACCCCAGCGGGGGGGCGCATCCGCACGCCACCCGCGAAAGTACGCCGGCGGCTGTAGGTAGTAGCGCACGGGGATGCGCAGGATGAACAGCGGTACATAATATGGTTCCACAACCCCCCAGGGGCCGTTGTACCAGGAACTTGCATACCAGTTATCGTCCTCGTAGACCCAATACATGCCATCGTAAAAGAAATAGTTGGCATGCAGCCGTGGAGCGTAGTAGACCGGGTAGCCCGGCACAGGGACGAATTCCGGGTACAACGGCAGGTTGATTCCAATGCTCACGTGGGGGAACCCGATACCGATGCTCATCTCGGCTGCGGCAGAAGTCACCGAGCACAACAGCATCGACAGCACAATGAATCCGTGGCGTATTCTCAGCATCTTGTCCTCCTCTTTAGATAGGCAGGGTCGAGGTGTTTTGTTAACGGAAAGTGACCGACCCCAACTCTCTGCATGCTTCTCGATCTCAGTAAGCACATTGCGTGGGGTGTCGAACATAAGGCGTTCAGGATAGAATTACTAATGCGTCGCCAAGCTGGCAATCCATTCCAGAAAAATATAGAGTATCATACCTACTTATCCAGAGTTAAGCAAAATATCCCCTCTGCGGCCCGTTACCGAAGGTAGCTTTTAGAATCAGATTGCAAAGGGGTAACGCGTAAGACCAAACAGATTCAGGTTCTGCGCCAGCAGCACATCCTGCCATAGCCGGTGCGGATCCATGACCATGCCTCCCCTTGGCCGAGCGGTAAAAAAAAGTGAAGAAAACGGATCGTCCTTGACCCCAGAAAGCTGCCTTTGTAAAACCTGATCCTGACTTGTTCGAGTTTTCTCCCAAAGGACCTGACCGCATGCCTAAAACAATCCCGCAAGATATCAAGGAAGACCTGGAAAAGGCGGCCATCCTCCATCAACGTGCCTCTGCCGATTACGAAAAATGCCTGGAATTTAACAAGCTGATG
>Ga0172379_10008551_pt1 | contig 12855 bp, 15 predicted proteins | sample GrowelOW334metaG_FD_119756 | JGI IMG/M metagenome (GOLD analysis project Ga0172379, IMG submission 119756) | Groundwater microbial communities from an aquifer near a municipal landfill in Southern Ontario, Canada - Groundwater well OW334 metaG | ecosystem: Environmental > Aquatic > Deep... | reverse complement strand
GGATAAATTTCTCCCGCGACATTTCCAGGATTAAGTATTTTGCAATTGCCAATCATTTCCTCCCAGGGCTTGTGCGTGTGGCCATGAAAAACAAAATTATACTTCCCGGTTTGGGCTAGTTTTCTAGCTTCTCGTGGAAAGTGGACAAAGGCAATTTTTTTGTTATCAATCTCGGTTTCGCCAAAATTTTTATATAAAAAAGTATTGCGATATTTTTCCATCGCATCAAGCTCGCGCAGTTCAGTGTAATCGGCGTTGCCGAAAGTGTAATAAATAACGCCTGCAAAATTATCATTCAAAGAATCAAGCACTTCTTTGGAGGCCAAATCTCCACAACAAATAATTTTCTCAATTTTATGCTCGGCGCAGTAGCGCAAAACTTTGTCCAAGTTGACCTCATTGTTGTGAACATCTGAAATGATGGCGATTTGCATATGTTTATTTTTTATTATTACCCAACATTTTCCAATTAAGTTCAAAAATGGTTTTTAGAGTGGTATAGATTTTTTCGCTTTCGATGATGAGGCCTAAATTTTCCTTGAAAGACATGATGCCGATCTTTCTTTTGCCATAGAGGTTTATTTCAACCTCGAGATTTAGTTCGGGGGAGTCGTAAAGTCGAGTTTCTCTCAGGTATTTTTTATCCTCCGCCTGAATCTTTTGAACAATTCCCAAGTTTTGTCCGATAGCGCGCATCCAAATTTTTTTCTCAATTCTTTTTTTGAGGTAATAATCCCACATATATTCTTCGTCGAAATACTTAAAAACATCAGTGGTGCCCCACATTAGGATTTCTTGTCCAGGGTAGTTCAGGGTGTCTTGGTAGACATTTTTGATTCCCTCGCTACCTTCAAAATACTTCACGTCTGGCTTTTTGTCGATACAGCTGGCCATTGAGAGTAGTTGAGGGAGAATGCCTTCGAGCACAGTTTTCTTTTCTTCCAATTGATTTTCCAGAATTCTCGGATCTTCAGCATAATAGAGCGTGCGTTTTTTTCTTTTGGTCGTCCCGATGAGGCCTTTGCCCTTTAGGGCCTCGATCACATCATAGACCGAGGTGCGTTTGATTTTGGATTTTCGGGAAATCTGCTCAACAGTTGTTTCGCCCAACTCCAAAAGCTCAACATAGACATCGGCTTCACGCTGCGTAAGATTCAATTTTTCCAGTTGCTTTTTGAGAATAGCCATAATAATCAATATTTTGTCGACAAAAAGGTCGTTTTGATTAGTTTAACATAATGCTTTAAATTTGTCTATATAAAAGCAAAAAATATAGCTAGAACTGAGCTAGGCGCTTATTTTATCTGAAAATGACCAAAAAATATTGAAATAGTATAAGCTGTAATTTCACAGACAAAGGAAAGTTATTTGACAATCCAATTGAATAAAATGCGCTTTGATGCGCGAAAGAGAGGTTGTGATGGATAAAAAAGATATCATTTTCTGGAGCGTGCCAATCGCTGTTTCTGTCTTTGCAAACTTGGTAGTGGCGATGTAGAATAAGGTTATCAATGAAAATTCAGAGCCAGACAATCGAGATGGCGGTGCTTTTGGAGAATGGTGGGTATCCATAGTTGTTGTTTATGCAATTGTTCCTGTGCCACTCATTGCTATGAAAATACAAAATTTGAGCATTATTTTGGTTTATGTGGCCAATATTCTTTTATGTAGACTGCTAAAACGGGTAGGCGCCAGCAACATCCTGGGAATTATCGGGTGGTATTTGATTGGACTGCCGATAAAAATGCTCTTCTTATTTCTACTAATAAGGCCTGTCGGTTTTTTGTTGAAAAGATTTTGGGGACAAATGTTCGTAGTATCCTTTATAACTTCTTTCGTGGCATGGCTCCTTCACATTCACATTGATGGACTTGAACTTTTTAGCAGAAACTCCATCCTTGTCTTGCTGGTATGTGCCCTAGTAATAATCAACTTTTATTTGTTTAGAAAAGATTCTAAAAAATAAACGCAAAAAGTGCGAAAGCGAGAGGGAGGATAATATGAAGAAAAAAATCTTGCAAACAATTATAAGCATGTTTATGGGCAAAAATAACCCATTAGCAGAATGGATGGCGATGGGTAGTGAATTTGGCTATGACGCTAATTTTTATAAAGTGCTCGTCGAACTATCTTCCAATGATTTCCTGCTACAATTTAATCAATACAAAAAAGTAGCGGAAACCGAAGGGGTAAAGTGCTTGACTGAACAAATTAGACTGCTAAAAAGAAGATTTCCTCAGTTGCAGGCAGAAAACTCCTTAGATTATGCATTAAATGTGGTACCAAGACTGGCGTTACCAATCGGTGCAGAAGGATGGGTTGCTATTCCTAAATGGCATGCAATAGAAAATAATTACACAGAAGCATTCAATCAGATTATCCCTGAATTAGCGCCAACAATATATAAAGGGAATGAAAATAAGCCGTTTTCTTTGGATGATGAGAAGCTTCGCTATAATAAGAAAAGCGCTATTGCCATGCAAAGGATAGAGATATCGCAACCAGCCGGGGATATTATTATTTTTCCTGCTCAAATGGGGAGAATTCAGTCTGGGAGAAAAAGATCTGTAGTTGAACGACGCTTCAGTCGGGGCGAATTCTTCTTGCCGCCTTTTGAAATGGCATGTATCATCTTGACGCATGATAAGCTATTTTCAACATACTATTCTGACATGAGGCATTTGCTTTGTGCATGCGGATATTATTTTGAAGAGTATAAAAATCACGAAGGCAAGATATACCATCACAAAAAAAATTCGCGGGTAATTTATTGGGAAGAGGCGAGTGATATTCACAGAAGAGTTTTTAAAACCGATGCAGAGCTTTGTTGCGAAGGATTCAACGAAGTCTGGGAAATAAATGAAGCTGCCGGCTACGCGACTGGGTTTGTTCTAAATTGATATTACCAGAAGGGCTGTTTGTGAAGGCTTGGGGAAGTTTTCCTTGAGCCTTTTTATTTTTTAGGGAAATAAAAAAACCAGTCAAAACGGGACTGGCACCGGAAAGGTAGATTGGTTCAATAGAGTGCGGAGCGGTCATTTTTTTGACCGCAGTTAATGCAGGAAAAGCAACTAATTTTTTGGTCTATTGCGTAATCTACACATTCACCAATAAACTCGCAACTGGAGTTTCTATGAAGTCGCGACTCTTCAAAGTTGAAGAAATTGCGCGACAGCTTTGTCAATATTATGCTTCTCCCCGTTTTTGATATAAAGCGATATCGTCCAAGCTGTTCGAGTTCACTTTTTCTTTTCCCCTCATTATTTTTCAGAGGAGCAGTATCTTCGTGTGACGTTAGTGTCGGCTTTTGGGTTTGCCTTGAATTGGGACGCCGAGACTTTGTTGATTTGGGTTGTTTGGAAACAGAATTTAGCATCCTTGACGCTATAAAGTCTTTTGTGTTTTTCCCGAATTTTAACATTAGCCAGTCTTCTGTTGCCGCGGCTATATCCGCTGGCTTTAGCTTGGCTAATGCTTGGCTTAACTCTTTATATTCGCCATCTGACATCCAATTTTGCGGATTTTTAAACATAGCGTTTATCCTATCGCGCCTTGCTTGTTCGGCACTTTTATCGATGATCATCCTGACTACCTCCTCTGAGTTTGTAGTTTTTCGTAAAGAACTGGTTTATTAGTGTAATATAAAATCTATTTTTGATCAGCCTCTGAATTTTTTGAGTAGTTGGATATCTTCTGTTACTTTATCATGCTCGGTTTCCAAAATCAGATTAATATTATTTTCTTTGGCAAAAGTGATAATATTTTGAAATGCGACTTTGCCAATTTTGCCTTCACCAATGTGGGCGTGGCGGTCGCGCTTGGAAGCAAAATCAGTCAGGCTGTCATTGATATGGAAGAGCTTTATATTTTTTATGCCTAATTCTTTATCAATGTGTATAATCGTTTTCTCGAAATCGCGCCAGTCATAACCGGAAGCAAAAGAGTGTTGAGTATCGAGGCAAATTCCGGCGATTGATTTATTTTTCACTCCAGCAATAATTATTTTCAAATCAGAGAGTGAGCTACCGATAATTTCTCCCGCGCCGGCGCTGTTTTCCAGAAGCAGTTTTGTTTTTCCGGAATAATTTTCTAAGGTTTTTTTCAGCATTTCAATCACTTTTTGAATCGACTCATCATGGGTCATACCTTTGGCCGATCCAAGATGCGTCATCACATATTTTGCGCCAATGAGACTGCCGCGTTCCAACTCGTCACGGACGACGCTGACCGAGCCGTAGCGAATGCGATTTTCCAGAGATGCGAAATTGATATAGTATGGCGTGTGAATGTAAACTTCTTTAATTTTATATTTTGCAGATAGTTTTTTAAATTCATCACAAATTTCTGCAGTTAGTTCCGGCGCTTTTCCGCCGCGCGGTGAACGGGTAAAAATTTGCATCACTTCGCAGCCTAAATTAGCTGCTCTTTCGGGAGCATTAATTATTCCGCCGGCGATGGAAATGTGAGCACCGATGTTCATAAAAGAGAGAATGTTTTTATGATTCTATTTTAACACTAACAAAACAATAATTCAAAATGAAAAAATCAAAATGAAAAATGACAAATTAAAATAAAAAATGTCATGAAATGACACCTAAATTTTTAATTTTAAATTTACTCTATTTTCCACCCATTTTCTGTCTCGACAATCCTGCCTTTAATTTCAAAGCCCGATGCTAGTTCGTGTCCGCCACCGCCGAATTGGGCGGCAAGTGTGGAAACATTGACGCCTTTATATTTCTCAGAGCGCAAGCTACCCTTAATGATACCGTCACCCCTCTCGGATAAAACTAAAGAAAATTTTGTGCCAGGAACAGTGTTGAGAATAGTGGCAACCTGAGCGATGTCTTCGGTAGTGGCGTCAAATTCAGCAAGATCTTTTTTAGTAAGAACAGAAGCAATCATGCCATTTTTTTCATTGATACGGGCACGTTCAAAAGCGCGACCCCAGAGCTTCAGAGTGGAGATTTTTTTGCTGTTGAAAGTGGCATTGATTATTTTTGCCATCGGAGCACCTTTTTTCATTAGTTCAGAAATAATACTAAGGACATGTGAGGTGGTGTTGGAATGCTGCAAGACTCCTGTGTCGGCAATAATTCCCAGCATCAGAAAAGTGGAAATCTCCCTGGTTATATTGATTTCATTGGCAATAAAAAAACCATAAACCATTTCGCAAACAGAAGAATAAGTCGGGTCGATAATTGTGATATCGCATTTGATTGTTATGTCGGGGTGATGATCAATGATGGCGGTGACTTGATCAGGTGTTATTTTCGGAAGTATTTTTTCAAAACCGCGCTCAACACTGTCAGTGGCAATAATAAGCTTGTATTTTTTTAGGTCTAATTTGTCTGGATGAATAAAAGTAGCAAGAGAAAAGGAATTAAGATACTCCGGTAATGGATCAAAGCAGGCGATGTCGGCATTTTTTCCCAAAGATTCAATATATTTTTTCAACGCTAAAACCGATCCGACAGTATCTCCATCTGGTCTCGTGTGCGCGAACAGCAGAATGTTTTGTGATCCACTGATCGTGTAATTCAAAGTATGAAATTCTTTGGCAAATTTGGACATAAAGGAAAATATCCTCCTCGCCCTTCGGGAGAGGATGTCACGAGCACGTGACAGGTGAGGGTAAAGGCTTTGAATTAAAAAGAAGCTAAATAATATATTTTTCTTAATAGAGCACCCTTGCCCTCATCCGGCCTTCGGCCACCTTCTCCCGAGGGGAGAAGGGGATATAAGGAAAGTTTAGTAATTTGTTCTATAGTTCTTTCAGTAGTTTTTCGATTTTGGCTGCTTCGCTTTCGGTGAAATCACTTCTAAATTCCAGACGAGGCAATGGTTTTATGCGAAGTTTTTTATTGAGCTGAAGTTGAATATTGTGACGCTCTTTCTCGAGCGTCTTTAATGCATAGGGAAACTCGCTTTCCGGGAAAACACTGACGAACACTCGAGTATAGCGGACATCGATGGTTGTGTCAACCTTGGCAATTGTCAAAAAAACCCCACTTTTTAAAGTGAGCTCTTTAAGAATAATTTCATTGACATACTTTCGCACGAGCTCATTGATTTTAAGGAGGCGATTTTCTTTCATGGGGCTAAAGTAATTTCTTTTTCAAGGCTTCCTTGAAGGAGATTAAAATATCACCGACTTTGATTTTTGTTTCACCAAGAAAAGTAATACCACATTCGTTGGAAGCTTTGCAGTCATTAACATCAACTTTATTGGACTGGAGATTGCCCATCGTACCCTTTCCAATGATGGATTCATCTCGTTCAACTTCGAGAGAGGAGTTTTTTTCAATGCGACCAGTGGTAACGCGTCCTCCGATAATCATATCTTTTTTTCCAGTCTTGAAAATCGCCAGCACTTTCATTTTTCCAAAATCTTCTCTTTCAAATTCATCGGGTAGCATTGCGATGAGGCGCGCTTTGATGTCGTCAATTAGTTCATAGATGATTTTATAATTTTTTACTTCAACATTACTACTTTCCGCCATTCTTTTGGCAACGGGAGTGAATTCAACATTGAAACCAAAAATGACTGATTTGGAACTTCCGGCAAAACGGACATCGGACTCGGTAATATTTCCCACGCCTGTGCCCACATAGTCGATGGCGACTTTGTCATTTTTGATTTCGCCAAGAATCTGCTGGATTGCTTCCAGGGATCCATGGACATCGGATTTGATAATCACGTTTAATTTAGCAATGTTTCCACTGGCAATGCTGGAATAAATTTTTTCCGTATTAAGATTTGTGCCACTTTCGGCGTGAGAAAATATTTTTGCCTCACTGAGCTTGGCTTGTCCGATTGATTTGGAAGCAACAACCTGCAAAATGTCATTTGAATTAGGAGTTACGTGAAGGCCAATAAGGCTGACGGGAGTGCCTGGACGCGCTTCGGTAATTCTTTTTCCAGTAAAGTCTTCAAGGCGACGTACTCTTCCGAAGGTGTTTCCGGCAATCACGTCTTGACCTTCCTTGAGCGTGCCGGTTTTGATAAGGATAGTGGAAACCGGACCTTTGTGCGGATCAAGATGCGCTTCTAGGACGACGCCAAGAGCGGTTCTTTCATGATCAGCTTTAAAATCTTCTACTTCTGAGATGAGGAGGATATTGTCCAAAAGATCATCAATACCAATGTTTTGTTTGGCGCTAATTTTAGAGGAGAGCACTTGTCCGCCCCATTCTTCCAAGAGGATCCCGTTTTCAGCCAGCTCTTGTTTGACTCTTTGGATATTTACGCCTGGTTTGTCAATTTTGTTGATTGCGACAACCACGGGGATTTTTTTAGTCAAGAGATATTCGATTACTTCTTTGGTTTGTGGTCTCACACCATCGTCTGCGGCGACAACTAGAACGGCAATATCGGCAAGACTCACCCCGCGTTCGCGCATCGCGGAAAAAGCTTCATGTCCTGGAGTATCAACAAAAGTGATTAGTTGTCCCTTTTTTTTGACTTGGTAGGCACTAATGTGCTGGGTGATTCCGCCGGATTCTTTCATCGCAACACTGGTTTTGCGGATTGTGTCGAGTAGAGTAGTTTTTCCGTGATCAACGTGCCCTAAAATTGTGACAACCGGTGGGCGAGCTTTCAGATTTTCTCCTGAGGAAAGTTCGCTTTTGCAGATTTCCAACACTTTTTCCAAAGTCATTGCGTCTCCGGTATTAAGGATTTCTTCTGTTGTGTCAAAGCCCAGATCACTCGCAATAATGGAAGCTGTTTCGAAGTCAATTTTTTCGTTGATTGTGGCAAAGATGCCGTTTTTGATCAATTCCGTGATAATGATATTAACGGGCAACGCCAAAATTTCACTGAATTTTTTGACAGTTACTGAAGTTGGAAGAATAACTTTTTTTCGCACAATGTCTGATTCGGGCATGGAATTATGTTGGTTAGGCTTATTTAGGCTTAAAATTACTTCTTTTTTTCTTCGGCAGTTGCCGTTTCGATGGCTTTTTTCTCTTCTTCAGTCAACGGGAAGGCGTTTGATTCTCCCGCCGTGATTGCCTTGGAATATACACGAGTGCCTTCTTTAGTGTAGAGTGCGGTGATGGTGATACCAGTATTCTTTCCGTTCAAAAGGGCAATGGAAAAACTCTGATTTCCGCCAACATCCTTGAAAGGATTGAAGCGGATGGCGGAAATTTTGTGAATTCCGCGCATTGCCAGACTGTTAATTCGATTAGAAATGGCGTATAGCTCTTGAATATCCTTATCGAGCACTTTGAGGTTTTTAGCTTGATCAAGAAGCACTTCTTCCAAATTTTTAATTTTCTCTCCTTTGAAAAATTCTCGATTAGCCAGTTGAATTTTGCGCAGAGCCAGCTGAATTAATATGTTCCAAATCAGAATTACGAAGGTAATAAAGGATAAAATAGCCAAAATTAACAATAAATGTTGTTCGAATAGGAATTTCATACTAGCCATATTTAGACGTGGCAGAGCCAAAACTATACCAATTTACGCATAAAATAAAAAACTTCTTCTTATCTAGACTAGCATTAAAAATTGGTTATGTAAAGCTTGTCTGGCCGAGATAAGGCTAAAACTCGATTTTTTGACCCAAGGGTGATTTTATGCTAGAATTAAAGAAGTTAAATCCTAAAATGCAAACAAATATGGATCACAAGGCAAAATTGGAGGCATTGATTGGCGCGAGCGCGCTAGATGCTCCTGATAAGGCAAGCTGGATGGAGATGCTGGCCAGTTCACCGGAAAATTTCATCGAGAGTCTCTCAGAAATTTTGGAACAGTTCCCCGAAGAGTTACCGTGGTTTAATGATATCTACAAAAGGAAAAAAGCCGCCTTCGCGATGTTTGACCGTAACAAAGCTGAAGGACAGGCAAAACTTAAGGAAATTTTCGAAGAGGAAAAAGCTAAATTAGAAGAAATACTAAATAGATAATTTTTTGGATAAATATATGGGATTCAATTTTTTTAAAAAAGCAGAAGGAGTGACAAAAGATGTGGTTGATAATGGGACGGAGAAGAGTGAAGTCGATGTTGATGGAAAAAAAGAGTTAACTGGAGTTGAGAAAAATATTTTAAGGCTAGCTAAAAATGAAAAGATAATGTTGGCCAATGAGCTTGGTGATATATTGGAAGCTGGCGGGAAAGATGCGACCAGTGAAGAGGAAGATGGCGGTGGTGAAAAGGAAAAAAAGAATAAAACGTGGATAAAAAAAACGGGAGAAGCATTGGTTGTGGTTTTTTGCCTTGGTACGATTGCTGCTGGCGCGATAGGATGTGGTCATGCAGATACAAGATACATAATCAAGCAGGGTCAGCGAGAACTTTTTGGTGATACTTTGAAAAATATTGATAGAAAAGCTGAGTCTGAGAGTAATGCCATGCTGAGTGTGGAAAAAGACGAGGCAAGGAAGATAAGAAAATCAGACAAGGACGTTCATTCTAAAAAAGCATCTATCCATGATGCATATATACGAAAAAGCGGAGTCAATTAAAAAGATACAAAAAATAAAGTAGCGTCCGCGCAGTTTTCTGTCGGGCGTTTTTTTTATTTCCACTTGTTGCTTTTTGAATTTTATTGTAAGATGAAAGAGTAAAAAGTTGAGACTAGTTCGCTTTGGTCAAATAATCCGTTTGGTAAATTTGATGAAGTAAAATAAAATGGAAAATAAACAAAAAGAAAGTGAAGAGCAAAAAGTTGTTGGCGCAAATGAAGAGGCGTTTGGCGCGAAGTTTATTGATCCCGCGGCGATTATTGACAGATTGGAAATTAAAGAAGATATGTCAGTGGGAGATTTTGGTTGCGGAACAGGATATTTCACTTTTCCTTTAGCAAGAAAAGTCGGTCAAAATGGACGGGTTTACGCCTTGGATATTTTAAAGGAAAAGTTAGAAGCCGTTGAATCGGAAGCAAAAATTTTAGGACTAAACAATATTATCACCCAAAGAGCTAATCTGGAGCTGGCCGGTGGAGTCAAGATGGCGGATGAAAGTCTGGACTGGGTCTGCTTGGTCAATATGCTTTTTCAAAATAAAAATAAAAAGGTAGTAATCCAAGAAGCGGCACGCGTTTTGAAAAAAAACGGAAAAATTTTAGTTATCGAATGGGGGGATAACTATACGTTCGGACCACAAAAAGAATTACGTGTTTTGGCGGATACGCTTTGCGATTTGGCATTGGAATGTGGTTTAAGTTTTTTACGGGAAGATGGGATTGGCGATTTTCATTATTGTATAATTCTAGAAAAATAGTATTCTACGAATTACCTGCCGGCAGGCAGGCGAATCAAATACAAATATACGAATAAATTCAAATACTTTCACGTTGCTAACCGATAAAAGCAAGCGTTAATTATTAGAGCGTTATTCACATTTTAAAATCTTATGCGACAAAATAAATTTAGAATTCTTCTGGGGTTGGTCTTGCTGGCTGTTTCTCTGACTTTTTCCGGTTGCGGTCGTAAGCAAGTGGTGGAAAAATATAAGGTTGATTTGGAAATCTGGGGCGTGATGGACGACAGTGATGCTTATCGGGAAATTTTCGAGAACTATCGTGATCTTAACCCTAATGTAGGAAAAATCACCTATAAAAAACAGCGGATTGAGACATATGAAAAAGACTTGATTGATGCACTGGCTTCCGGTAATGGTCCAGATATTTTTCTTATTCACAACACCTGGCTTTCGGCTTTTTCCAATAAGATTTCTCCCGCTCCGAAAGAAATATTGACCGAGCAAGAATTTCACAAAAATTTTATAGATGTTGCGGCGGAGGATTTTATTTCCGAGGGGAAGATTTTTGCCGTTCCTCTTTCTGTCAGTTCTCTCGCGCTTTATTATAACAAGGATCTGTTTAATGCTGAGGGAATTGCGGAGCCACCCAAGACTTGGGATGAATTTTTAGCAGTGACGGAAAAAATTACCAAGGTTGATATGATGGGAGAAATCAATCCTTCTGGAGCGGCGTTGGGAACTGCCAAAAATATCAATCGCTCCACAGATATTTTGACGATGCTAATGTTGCAAAATGGTGTTCAGATGAGAGATAAAAGTGGGAGGGTTGATTTTGGTAAAAATGAGAAAGCACAAAAAGCGCTGGAATTTTATACTAATTTTGCAAAAAATTCGGCGCCTAATTACTCTTGGAATTCGCGTATGCATTATTCCGTGGATGCTTTTTCCGAAGGAACATTGGCAATGATGATCAACTATCCTTGGCAGATCGAAGCGATTAGGAGCAAAGCTCCCAAGCTCAATTTTGCCATAGCGGAAGTTCCCCAGATGCTACCCGCTTCACCGGCTAACTATGCTAATTATTGGGGCTATACTGTTTCTGGGAATAAAATTATTACACCCGATCCAAAAAGCAAAACAAAACCAATCACAAACGATTTGCGACTAAAAGAAGCCTGGAATTTCCTGGCTTATCTGACAACTAATAATAATGGTCAAGTCGCGCCAACTTCAGCCACTGCTGTGGTAAAAAAAGCGCCGACTGGTTTTGACCCGGCGGAAAATTATCTGGAAAAAACCAACCAAGTGGCGGCGAGAAGAGATTTGATTGAAAAACAAAAGAGTGATTTATACTTGGGCGTTTTTGCCAAAGGGAATTTGGTGGCGAAAAATTGGTTGCAAAAAAATCCCTTGGCAATCGAAACGATTTTTGCCGATATGATTGATGATGTCAATCGGGGAGCCGCATCTATAGCAGAGGCTCTTTCTTCTGCAACGGAAAAAATCAAAATGGCAGAGACGGAATAAAAAAGTTATCCTCCTCTCCATTAGGGAGAGGATGTCACGTACTCGTGACAGGTGAGGGAAAAGGGCTAGCTTATGAAAATCAAAAAAAGATTAACAGATAAATTCTTACAACGAATTAGAAATTTAAGAAAAGAATCTACCCCACAAGAAATAATTCTCTGGTCCAGAATTAAAAACAGACAATTTAAGAATCTAAAATTCAAAAGACAATATCAAATTAGAACATATATCGTAGATTTTATTTGTGAAGAAAAAAAGCTGATTATAGAACTTGATGGATGGCAGCACAGTGAGCAAGAAAGTTATGACACCGAACGAACCAAGTATCTCGAAAGGCAGGGATATAAAATAATGAGAATTTGGAATGGAGAAATTAATTCTAATTTAGCTGGAGTATTTCTAAAACTGGATGAGCTTTTGTGAGGCTTCTCCCTCATCCGGCCTTCGGCCACCTTCTCCCTAAGGGCGAAGGGGATATAAATAATAAAATGCAAAAGAAAAAATATTTATTTGGCTTGCTAGTTTCATTAGGTTCCTTAATTGGAGTTTTTGGATTAGGGATGGAAGTGATGGCGGCAAATACGACCTGTTGGTGTGGCGATAGAGATGCAGAAGGTCAGTCTTTTCAAGTTGGAACATCTGTTGACTTGGCCAGTGATGATGCTTGTCATCAAGAATGTGCCAATAGGGGGGCAAGTATTTATTGCTATAATGTTCCATGTGTTTTCTATTCTAATGTTACAAAAAATCCGGTGGAAAATCCAAGCGAAACTATTAGATGTTGTGTTAATAGTGCCGTAGGCTTATGTGATGAGCCCGTTGATAATAAGTGTGTATCTGGTGTTGTTCCTCAGACTCAGGCTTGTACCGAGGTTCCTACCTGTCCACAATATGAAAATCCAACTAACCCAACTGATCCAGATGATCCAGATGATCCAGATGACCCAGATGATCCGGATAATCCAGGTACTTCAACTTCAGTTTCTTTCAAAAATCCAATTACAGCCACTTCACTTGACGGGGTTCTGACGTCACTGCTCACTGCACTTTCGGGACTGGTTGTGACTCTGGCGATTATTTTTATTGTGCTCGGCGGAATTCTTTATATGATGTC
>Ga0172379_10008550_pt1 | contig 12855 bp, 12 predicted proteins | sample GrowelOW334metaG_FD_119756 | JGI IMG/M metagenome (GOLD analysis project Ga0172379, IMG submission 119756) | Groundwater microbial communities from an aquifer near a municipal landfill in Southern Ontario, Canada - Groundwater well OW334 metaG | ecosystem: Environmental > Aquatic > Deep... | reverse complement strand
TTAAGTTTTTAAGTTAGTAATTTGTTGATTTTGTATTTTTGCAGAACATACAGGAAAAACCACAATCAATTATAAAAGGCAAACGGTTTCTTGAGCAAATAGTTCATGCAACAAGGGCAGGGAAGATATAATTTTCCGCTTTTTCGCCAGAACCGATATTAAGAAACCACCAATACCAAGAAACTGTTTAGTTTATCTTATTTCCATGCAAAGCAAGATCCAGACCATTATATTCTGTTTCTGGGTCAACCCGCAGCCCCATTATCACGTCAATTACCTTGAGGATGATGTAGGTAACCACCGCGCAATATACAATAGTTACCCCAACCCCTTCACATTGTGCAATAAATTGGGCAAAACTGCCGTCAGTGCCGCCGATTTCTTTTACCGCAAACACTCCGGTCAGCAGTGCGCCGATGATGCCGCCCACGCAATGTACGCCAAAAACGTCCAGTGAATCGTCAAAGCCAAATTTGAATTTTATGCTACAAGCATATAAACAGCCAACACCCGCCACCACGCCGATTACAAGCGCTCCACCAAGCCCCACAAACCCGCAAGCGGGAGTGATTGCAACCAAACCAGCCACTGCGCCAGAAATAATGCCGATAACGCTAGGTTTGCCACGAGTTTTCCACTCCACCGTCATCCATGACAGAGATGCGGCGGCGGCGGCCACGTGGGTGGTGAGCATCGCCATACCAGCATTGCCATTAGCCGCCACTGCCGAGCCAGCATTAAAACCAAACCAACCAACCCACAATAGCGAAGCACCAATCACGCTGAATACAATGTTATAGGGCGTGGCAATTTCGTGTGAGCCATTCTTAAAGCCCTTGCGATTGCCTAGCATAATTGCCGCGACAAGTCCTGCAATACCCGCATTGATGTGAACTACCGTGCCGCCCGCGAAATCAAGTGTTGCACCATAACCGAACAGGCCTTTATAGCCGTCAATTCCAATGCCACCGAGCATTCCTTTTGGCCCCCACACCCAGTGAGCAACTGGAGCATAAACCAAAGTGAACCATGCGATTATAAAGATGATTACAGCAGAAAACTTAATGCGGGTGGCAACCGAGCCAAAAATCAGAGCGCAGGCGATAATACCAAAAGTCATTTGAAACATGGCAAAAACCGATTCGGGAATAACGCCGTTCAAGGTATCTTTGGTGATGCCAGTAAGCATGAGCTTTTCAAGCCCGCCAATAAAGCTATTATGTTCGGTAAAAATGAGGGAATAGCCAAAAACCACCCATAAAACTGAAACTATAGCAACTGAAATAAAGCTCTGCATCAGAGTCGCCAGCACGCTTTCCTTCTGCACCATGCCGCCGTAAAACAGCGCCAACCCCGGAATAGTCATCATCAGAACTAAAATGGTGGAAACCAGCATCCACGCTGTGCTGCCAGAATCAAGAACAACAGGAACAGTGGGAATTGCTACCACTGGCTGGCCTGCCACACTTACAACCTCTTGGGCAAACAACGCCCCACTAGATGCAAAAAATATGGCCGCCACTAATAGAAAAACTGAAAAATACAGGCCATGAAATATCTTTTTTACCACGTTTACCCCCGAGTAAAATAACTACAGTCTTTTGATTTTTCTTAGCACGGGCTATTTGGGGTGTCAAAAACTATAGATAATTATTTTTGGGGAGTTGTTTTTGATAAAGTGGGGCGAGTGAGGGGACTCGAACCCCCGACATTCAGAATCACAATCTGACACTCTAACCAACTGAGCTACACCCGCCACAGTCAAAAACCTAAGTAGGGAATAGCAATTAAGTGTTCATGGCGAGAAAGTCAATAAAAACGTTATAATTTATAGCACAATTTATACCTGATATTTTACAGGGTCGGAAATGGCGTTCTCACGAAACCCTTTCAGGCGCAGTTGGCAAGCATCACAATGCCCGCAAGCTTTACCCGTTTCGTCTGGGTCATAACAGCTATTGGTCAGGCTGTAATCAACGCCAAGATCAAGGCCGGTGCGGATAATCTCGGCTTTGCTTAAATCAATAAGCGGTGTGTGGATGGTGATATGTTGCTTTCCGTTGCTGCTGTCACCATAAGCCGTTGCTAAATTAGCAGTTTCTTCAAATGATTTGATAAATTCGGGGCGGCAATCAGGGTAGCCGCTATAATCCAGCGCATTTACGCCGATAAAAATATCATAAGCCTTCAACACTTCCGCCCATGCCAGCGCGAATGACAGAAACACCAGATTGCGGGCAGGGACATAAGTAATTGGAATTCCATGCGAAATTTGTTCGGCATTTCGGTCTTTAGGCACATCAAGCCCCGCCTCGGTGAGTGCCGAGCCGCCAAAGCCGCCAAGGTCTATATTGATGATGCGATGTTGTGCCACCCCCATTTTTCCTGCGATATTTCCTGCCGCAGTAAGTTCAAGACTGTGCTTCTGCCCATATGCAAAGGAAAGAGCATAAACTTCAAAGCCTTGCGACTTGGCGATGGCAAGGGTAGTGGTGGAATCCAGCCCACCAGAAAGTAACAAAACGGCCTTTTTATTCATATTTTTCGCGCCTTAAAACCTATTCAATTCCCAATATCTTATGAGTCTGCAAAGATAGGCGATAACCGCGCTGCATGGCAAGAAAAACCGCAAGTTGCGTGTTGGCGGCATTTTTTGCGGCATCACACTCATCCATCGGCTGCACAAATACGGGGATATTGCGCGAAGATTGCCCGATTTCTGGCACTCTCTTATATTTTTCATCACTCGCCGAAATTACAAATTTAAGAGCGGAAACTCGTGCCAACAAATCAGGGCGCAGAGGTGTGTAACCGTTTTCCGTGCTTTTTGGTGAACAGACAATCTCAACCCCAAGCGGCAATTCACGGTAAATCGTGCCGTTAGTTTCAATCTGCACCGTAAAACCAGCAGCCAGCAAAGCCTCGCAGAGCTTCTCGATATTCTGGCGCATCGGTTCACCACCAGTAACCACCACCAGATTCCGCACCCGCGCTCCGCCATCATTTCTTGATAGTTTATGCACCTGCTCCATAATTTCAGGAAGAGGCATAGAGGTAAAATCATCAAACATTGTATCACAAAATTCACAAGCCAGATTGCACCCGCCAAGGCGAATGAACACCGCAGGCATCCCCACATATACACCTTCGCCTTGCAACGTAGGGAAAATATGGGTCACTTCCAGCATCTGCCCATCGCCAAAATTGGGGGGTAATATCTTATTAGCTCCAAACATGGGCGGATTATATTGCTTTTTGAGGAATTAGTCCAGCCATTGATATTTTGGCAATTGTCACAAAAGTTTCACAAAAAATACATGTAATTATTCACCTTTTGGTGCTATCGTGAGGCTTGGTAATGGCTAAAAAGCGTCAAAAAGCCAGTCGGAAAACCAGTTTTAGACTTAAGAGGGGCAGAAAATGGGTAATAACAATAAATATATACCAAATAGAACCGCAGCCGATGTAATAGCTGAAGCTGGCGGCAACAGCGGCATAGCAAAACTTATGCGAGAAGGTCAGTACACGGGAAATACTGTTAGACGCCAACCGCTTAGTGCTGTGGATACGGTTTTACAGGAACGCGAAGCACAAAGAAACTCCACTTCTGATTTTCCCAAGTTTTGATTTATAGCTTTATGCCTAAACCGCCAACCTCACCACCACTGGCGCATGGTCAGAGGGTTTTTCGAGTGAGCGAAGCTCTTTTTTCACAGAATAGTCGCTGAACCGATCAACGGCTTGCGGAGAGAGCAGAAAATGGTCAATCCGCAGGCCGTTATCGGCGTTAAAGGCATTAGCGCGATAATCCCACCATGTGTAGTCGGATGATGGGCTTGTGCTGACTTGTGCCGAATCATAAACACCAGAATTCAAAATTTTCCGCCAGCATTTGCGCACTTCATCATGGGTCAATACACTGCCTTCCCATTCTTTGGGGTTATTCACGTCGGCATCGCTCGGGGCAATGTTATAATCTCCACCAATTAGCAATATCTCTTGATATTCCAATATCTTCTTAATATGGGAAGCAAATTTATCCAAAAAGCGCAGCTTATAGGCAAATTTATCCGAACCTGCCTCCTGCCCGTTGGGAACATAAACCGATGCCACGCGAAACACCATAGTCGGATGACACACCACCGCCTCAATATAGCGGGAATGCTGGTCATCACTATTATTATCCAAGCCACGCACCACATCATCCAGCGGGAATTTGGAAAGAATAGCCACACCGTTATAGGTTTTTTCGCCATGCAGCGCGATATTATAGCCCAACTCCTCAATTTCCATACTGGGGAACTGCTCGTTGGTGCATTTAAGTTCTTGTAGTAAAACCACATCTGGCTTATCTTCGCGCAGCCATGTCAGTAAATGGGGCAGGCGGGTACGCACCGAATTCACATTCCAAGTGGCGATGGAAATAGTTTTTTTTGCAGCATTTTGCGGCATTTACAAAGCTACCGAAAAAGAATTACCACAGCCACATTTCGCTGTAGCGTTGGGGTTTTTGATTTCAAAACCAGCATGGGAAAGGTCTTCGGCATAATCCAAGACCGCGCCGCTCAGTAAACCAACCGAAATATCATCAATCACTGCTTCTGCGCCAAAATTGGCTATAATAATGTCAGACGGGGCAGCAGGCGTATCATCCAGCTTAAAATCATATTGAAAACCAGAACAACCACCACCTTTAACCGTGATGCGAAAGCGCAGATTGGGATTATTTGCCTGCTCCTTCAGCATGCCTATCCGCGTTGCTGCCGATTGGGTAAGAGAGATTTTTTTTTCATCTATTACAGTGTTTTTCATATGCGTATTATGGTGCTAAAAATCGTTGATTGCAAGTAGCTAATAATCAACACCTGTCAAATACAACCCCTCGGATGGACAGGTAGGGCCACCCGCACGGCGATCCCTTGCATCTAGGGCTTTTTGCACATCGGAAACACTCCATTTTCCCTTGCCCACCAGCGACAAAGTGCCAACCATATTGCGGACTTGGTGATGCAAAAACGAACGGGCTGAAGCGGCGATATGCAGCTCATTGCCGCGCCGCGAAACGCTGAATAATTCCAGAGTTTTTTCCGCTGATTTCGCCTGACACTGCGTATCACGGAAAGTGGTGAAATCGTGATGTCCGACAAGCACTTGTGCGGCTTCGTGCATTAGTTTTTCATCCAGCGGCTCAATCACATGCCACGCTCTTCCAGCCTCGACCCCAAGGCGGGCGCGGCGGTTGATGATACGGTATAAATAATGGCGGCGTTTGGCCGAAAAGCGAGCATGAAAATCATCAGGAACAAGCTTAGCATCCAAAATAGCAATGCGGTTTTCTGGGTAAATAACTCTGTCATTCCGAGTATTTTGCGAGGAATTTTGACTTTGTATTTGCAAAGATACCTCACTTGGTTCGGTATGACAATCTCCGTTACTCAGGATGATAGGGCGTTTAGGCGGATTGAAAAGATAATAATTAATGCCCTGCATCACCTTAAAATCTGGCAATTCCATTGGAATATCAACATGCGCGACCTGCGCCGTAGCGTGAACCCGTGCATCAGTGCGCCCCGCGCCAACCACATCCATCTTTTGCCCACAAAACATAAAAACGGCATTGATAATCGCCTCCTGCACACTCGGCGCATCAGTCTGTTTCTGCCAACCTGCGTAATGTGTGCCGTCATATTCAAGGGTGAGTTTATAGCGTGGCATATTTATTCCAGAACCGTACCAACAGTAATTTCAAAACCATTAAGAAATTCCTCGGCGCTCATCCGTTTTTTATTGGGGCGTTGGAGGATGGTTGGGCGCAGGATTTTGCCATCGCCACAGACAATACCGAGATTTTCATCTATCATTGTGCCAGTGTTGTCATTGCGAGGAGGCGTAGCTGACGCGGCAATCCAGTCTTGTTGTTTATGGATTGCTTCGGTTTCGCCTCGCAATGACGGAGTAATCTCCGCCCCAAAAACCTTAATCACCTCATTATTATAGCTAAAAAAAGCACCTTGTGCGGGCGAAAGCCCTAGTATTTGTTGGCGGATTTCGTGGGCGGGCTTATGCCAATCAATTTTCTGGTCATCTTTGGTGATTTTTTTGGCGTAAGTAACGCTTGTTTCCGATTGCTTTTGCGGTGTGATATTTTTAATACTTTTCAAGGTATTGAGCAGAAGCGGTGCGGATTTTTCGGCGAGAATATCGTGTAATTGTCCAGCATTTGTGCCGTCCGCAATCTCAAAATCTTCTGTCATCAATATATCGCCCGTGTCCAGTCCAGAATCCATTTGCATGATGATGATTTGCGTTGTGGTGTCCCCCGCCATGATGGTTCGTTGCAGCGGTGCAGCCCCCCGCCAGCGCGGAAGTGCTGATGGGTGAATGTTCACGCAGCCATATTTATAGGCTTCCAAAATTGGAAGTGGAAGCAGCAAACCATACGCCACCACCACGGCAATATCGGCCTTATGGCTTGCAAATTTGGCTTGAATTTCAGAGGTTTTTAGGCTGGTTGGAGTATAAACTGGCAGATTATGGGCAATTGCAAATTGATGCACAGGCGATGGCGTTTCCTTCTGCCCACGCCCTGCTGGGCGCGGTGGCTGGGTATAAACCGCGACGATTTCATGCTCACTAGCCCACAATGCCGCAAGCGCAGGCAGGGCAAAAGCGGGTGTTCCCATGAAGACAATCCGCATGGCACTTATCCGTGATTGCAATGTTCGCCGTGAACATGGTGGTGCTCATCAAATACGCCAGCTTTTTTCATTTTCACCAATTTACGGGTAATCATATCGCGTTTTACGCTGGAAATATGGTCAACAAAAGTAACGCCGTTTAAGTGGTCAATCTCGTGCTGAATACAAGTTGCGAGCAGCCCGTCAAAAGTTTCTTCACGCGGTTTTCCCTCTAAATCCATAAACTTAACGCGGATAGACGACGGGCGCACCACATCGGCATATTGTTCAGGAAATGACAGGCAGCCCTCTTTATAAATACGCTCATCACCTGAATCATTCACCAATTCAGGGTTAATCAACACATATTGCTGCCCCGCACCTGCGCAGCCATCAGCATCCTCGCGCCAATCCACATCCGCAACTAAAATGCGCCTATGCACGCCGACCTGCACCGCCGCCAAGCCGATTCCGCGTGCATCATACATGGTTTCAAACATATCATGGACAAGGTTTTTAATCTCGCCATCCACCTTTTCCACAAGGAAGGATTTAGTTTTAAGGCGTGGGTCTGGGGCGATAATGATAGGCAGAATAGTCATATTTTTCCTTTGTTATTTATTAGTTATGTCATCCCGAGCATAGCGAGGGATCTTTGCAATATATAATTTGCAATATAAAAAAATCCTTCAGTCGCTATGCTCCATCAGGATGACAAAATTGGCTAAATCCTAACACACATCCCGAAGTCGTTCAATAGTTTCGTTTTTACCAAGGATTTCCATCACCTCAAACATGCTGGGGGACGCTGTTTTGCCAGTGATAGCGGCACGGATCGGCGACATGATATTGCCTAATTTTTGTCCTAATTTTTGTCCTGATTTTTCAGCGTAATTTTTGCAAATTTGTTGCAGATTATCATGGGTGAAATCTTCTAATTTTTTAAGTTCAGGTAGTAAGGCAGCGATGATTTCTTTGCCATCTTTGGCAATAATTTCGCTTGCTTTTTCGTCCAGCTTAATCGGGCGATTTGCCACATAAAAAGCAGCATTTTCAGCAAGTTCCACAATAGTTTTAGCGCGTTGTTTGAGACCGTTCATGGCACGCAGCAAAATTTTTCTCTTATCACTTCCCACTTCCCACTTCCCACTTTCAATCACCAACTCCACCAACCTAGCGTCATCCGCCTCACGGATATAATGCCCGTTGAGATTTTCCAACTTGGCAAAATCAAAACGCGATGGCGACTTGCCGATAGATTCCAGATTAAACCACTCTATAGCTTGGCTCGTGCTGATAATTTCATCATCACCATGCGACCAGCCGAGGCGAAGCAGATAATTGCGGATCGCCTCGGGCAAATAACCCATTTTGCGATATTCATCCACGCCCAAAGCACCATGACGCTTGGAAAGTTTCGCCCCATCCGCCCCATGAATCAACGGAATATGGGCGAATTCTGGAGCTTTCCAGCCCATTGCATCATAAATCATAAGCTGGCGAAAAGAGTTGGTATGGTGGTCATCGCCGCGGATAATATGAGTTATTCCCATGTCATGGTCATCTACCACTACCGCTAACATATAGGTTGGTGTGCCATCCGAACGCAGCAAAATCATGTCGTCTAGCTCGCTATTTTTGATGCTAACGCTGCCTTGCACCTTGTCGTGAATGGTAGTCTCACCATCCATCGGGGCTTTGATGCGGATAACAGCGGGAACGCCAGCGGGCGCTGGTTTGTCGCCATTTCTATAGGGGCTGCGGAATTTGGCGTTGGGATTTTTGGTGCGAAAATCTTCCAATTCTTCTTGTGTGGTGTAGCAATAAAATGCTTTGCCTTTGGCAACTAATTCATGGGCGATTTCGGCGTGGCGAGAGCTGCGGGCGAATTGATACACAATTTCGCCATCATGCTCCAAACCTAGCCATTTCATACCGTCAATAATAGCTTGTGTGGCTTCAGGCGTAGAGCGAGCGCGGTCAGTATCCTCTATCCGCAGATAAAATTTCCCGCCATGATGCTTGGCATATAGCCAGTTAAATAGGGCTGTACGCGCCCCGCCAATATGTAAAAAACCAGTGGGCGATGGGGCAAAACGAGTTATTACAGTCATGGGTGTAGCTCTAAGCTTAGGGATTAAAGCAAGATTTATAACAGACGATCTAACTAAAAGTCCAGCGCCTAAGCATATCCATTATATAGATTTTTGAAAAGAAAATAAGTTTTTATCCAACCTGCTTGGGTGCTGTATATCCAACGCTCACGCATTTATTTGCGGGCTGTTTCGTATCAACGGATGGAGGAGAGGAAGGAATCTCATTAACTTGAGGGGGGTGATCAATCTGCTGATTTTTCACTGCATTGATAGGGTTTATATGCTCTTTTTGTGGAGTAATAGGTGTAGTTATTTGCCGTGGCTGTGGCTTTGTCTTATCGCCTAAGTCATTCATTTTTAATTCCTCTCTTGCAGTTGTTCTAGTGTAACGATAGATTTTTATCGCTCACATATACATATAATCTAGCAAACAATCATTAATAATTCGTTGCTGTTTATATTTATACCTTATAAAATATGATAACATTATGTTAAATATAGAAAAATGTTAAATATAGCAAAATTCATAAAGACTGCAATTAACAAAGAGCATGATCGCCTTATTCTGTGGCTGCCGGTGCTGTTTGGTCTTGGAATTGGCGTTTATTTTATACTGCCATTTGAGCCTAATTTATGGTATTTATCAGCATGTTGCGCTGTTTTTCTGCTGCTGGTTGTGCTTTCAGTTTTATACAAAAAATATGCGCTACGGCTTTTGGCAATTGCCTTGCTGGTGGTGGCGCTTGGGGGCTTACGGGCGGAAACCCGCACAATTTCTGTTGCTGCGCCGATTGTGCAAAAAACCCTGTATTTCCGCAATATCGAGGGCAAAATCGCTGATATTCAGGTGCGGGAAAAGGGCGAAAAAATATACCTTTCCGAGCCTGTAATAGAGTGGCTTACCCCCGAAGAGACGCCAAAAATGGTAAGCATAACCCTCAAAAATGTCACAAAAGACATCACAATTGGTGACAAAGTGCAACTTTTGGCAATGTTATTTCCACCACCTGCACCCGCCATGCCCCGATCGTATGATTTTGCCAGAATGTTTTATTATCAGCAGCTGGGTGCGGTAGGTTTTTCGCCTAAACCACCTGTAAAAATTACCGATACGTCATTGCGAGGCGAAGCCGAAGCAATCCAAAAACAGCAGGGAAGCTGGATTGCCACGCCCCTTTCAGTCGCTCGCAATGACAAGTTTCCTTCCTTTGACCAATGGTTGAATGCCCTGCGCCTATCCATCACCGAACGGATTTTAGCACCCATGACCAAGGCAGATGGGAGTGCAGAAAACGGCTGGATTGCAGCAGCGATGATGGTTGGTGAGCAATCAGGAGTTAGCAAAGAGGTGGCTGACGTAATGCGTGAATCGGGGATTTATCATATCCTTTCCATTTCGGGGCTGCATATGTCGCTGGCGGTGATGATTATGTTTGTTTCTGTGCGCTTTTTACTTACGCTGTTTCCGCCGCTTGCCATGCGCCTGCCTGTTAAAAAAATCGCCGCTGCGGTCGGAATTTTAAGCTCTTTTTTCTATTTATTGCTGGCGGGCTATCCCGTGCCTGCGGTGCGGTCGTTTATTATGGTTGCCTGTGTGATGCTGGCGATTTTAGTGGATAGGGTGGGGATCAGCATTTTTGCGCTGGCATGGGCGGCACTGCTCACCCTGATTTGGCAGCCAGAATCGTTGCTGGGCGCAAGTTTCCAGCTCTCATTTGCGGCAACGGTTGCCATTGTTACATTTTTTGAGCGTTACAGCCATCTTTTGCATAAACCAGATGCTGGTTTCGCGCATAAAATCTGGCTCTATTTCTGGGGAATTATCCTCACTTCGCTGGTCGTAACCATCGCCACCACGCCGCTGGTAGTTTATCATTTTAACCGTTTTACGATATGGGGCATTGCCGCTAATATGCTGATATTGCCGCTGGCCTCGGCGTGGATTATGCCCGCAGCGGTTCTTGCCCTTTTGCTGATGCCTTTTGGCTTAGAGCATTACCCGCTTGTGGTGCTGGATTATGGCCTTAGCCTGATGATGTATGGCGCACGGATTTTCGCCGCCTTGCCTTATGCTAATGTTCCTCTGCCATCACCGAGTTTTTGGGGAATTTGCCTTGTTGTTTTTGGCGGCTTATGGCTGGTTATCTGGCAGCAGAAATGGCGATTTATGGGTATTGCTGCTGCGATTATCGGCATGGCGACGGTACTCCTGCATCAACCATATGATCTGCTGATTAGCGGCGATGCCAGCAAGGTGGCGGTGCGCCTTGAAAATAGCGACAAGCTGCTATTTCTGCGCGGCAAAGACAGTTCTTTTGACGGGCAAATGTGGCTTAGGAATGATGGGCAGGATGCTGGTGTTACAGTGGATGATATGGACGAAGGGATTAGCGATTGCGACAAACAAAAATGCTGGATAGCGGCATATGGCAAAAAAATTGTAGCGGTGAAAGGCTCGAAAAAAGAAAATATCGATGGCAGCGTTTGTGACGAAATTGCAGGTTGGGGCAGACCTGATATTGTAATTTCTGCCGTTTATTTAGACCGCAAACCAGAATGCGCCAATGTGCCGTTGCTTTTTGACAAAGGTTTTTTACGTTATAACGGCGCAACGGCTGTGCGCTTTGATAAGGATGGCAATGCACAAATAGAAACCGCTAGACAATTTCGTGGCGATAGACCGTGGGTGGTGCGTTAAGCACTGTTAGCTAATTCCTACCACCATTTGTGCAATAGGTTAACTGTCGTCACTCACGAGCGTAGCGAAGCAATCCAACAATACAACCCTTAACGAATAGTTCTTGGCAATAGTAGAAAGACTGGATTGCCGCGTCCTGCCACGCTTCGCTCGCAGTCCTCGCAATGACGAAAAAACTATGGTTAATGCCTTACGAATGTTGGTAAGTAAATTTAATGTTTTTAATTTGCGATTTTTAATTTATAAAAGACTCGAACAAACCTCAAATCGCCAGAAGACATATTTTGACCACCGACCCAATTGAACAATTTTTGAATCGCCTGCAACATCCGCTGATGGTGGGGATTGATTTATCGCTGGAGCGCATGGTGCGTTTGCTGGCGGCACTGGGCAATCCGCAAAAGCGTTTGCCGCCTGTAATCCACGTGGCGGGAACAAATGGCAAAGGCTCAACGATTGCGTATCTAACGGCGATTTTTGAAGCGGCGGGCTTACGGGTTCATCGTTACACATCGCCGCATTTGGTATGGTTTCGTGAGCGGATTGTGCTGGCTGGCAAAGAGATTGAAAATGCGGCTCTTGAAAATCTTTTCCGCCATATTTCGCCGATTCTTGCCAGCCATCAAGCCACTTTTTTTGAAGCCGCAACTGCCGCAGCATTCCTCGCATTTGCCGATAAACCCGCCGATATTTTATTGCTAGAAACTGGCATGGGCGGCAGGCTGGATGCGACTAATGTCATTGAAAAACCGCTGCTCACCGTCATCACGCCAATCGCCATTGACCACAGCGAATATCTTGGCAAAACACTGGCAAAAATTGCTGCTGAAAAAGCGGGAATTATCAAACGCAATGCACCATGTGTAATCGGGCGGCAAAGTGCGGAAGTGCTTACAGTTCTGGAGCAAAAAGCAGCGAGCATGGCTGCACCGATTTCGCGTTTGGGGCATGAGTGGCGTATTGTAAAAGAGGTCTCGTCATTGCGAGGAGGCGTCTTGTCGCCCGAAGCCTTGGCGAAGGGTGAAGCCGACGTGGCAATCCATAAAAACACGAAAGACTGGATTGCTTCGTCGCTTTCAGCTCCTCGCAATGACGACAATTTAATTCATAAATATATTTCCCCCACAAAAACCATTGAACTTACACCCTCACTTGCGGGTGAGCATCAATTTGATAATGCGGGCGTGGCGGTGGCGTGTATTGAACAAATTACCAAATTACCACAATTTAGCACCATCACCGATGAGCATATTAAACAAGGGATAGCGAGCGCCAATTGGCCAGCACGCTTGCAGCATTTAACCAACCATCAATACTTAAAATTATTGCCACAAAATGCCGAGCTGTGGCTAGATGGCGGGCATAATCCGCAAGGCGGGCAGGT
>Ga0172379_10008549_pt1 | contig 12856 bp, 10 predicted proteins | sample GrowelOW334metaG_FD_119756 | JGI IMG/M metagenome (GOLD analysis project Ga0172379, IMG submission 119756) | Groundwater microbial communities from an aquifer near a municipal landfill in Southern Ontario, Canada - Groundwater well OW334 metaG | ecosystem: Environmental > Aquatic > Deep... | reverse complement strand
GTGAACAGGTTTGGAAATCTCAGCAGGGAAAGCCACGCCTTGAGTCTCAACGGTTGACTTAAAGTATTGTCATTCATTTATGTTCACGCTAATATCCGACTTTCCTTGTTAATTTTTCCGGGATGGAAAAATTTTCTTCACTGGATATTCAGAGTTGCGCCCCCCTGTTGATTTTAAAAAGACGGAAAGCGTTGGCTGTTGTCATTTCAGCGATTTTTTCGACGGACATTCCTTTCAGCCTGGCAACATGCTCGGCCACCACGGCAAGATACTCCGGATGATTTCTCTTGCCGCGGTGCGGAACCGGGGCAAGATAGGGAGAATCGGTTTCAAGTAGCAGACGCTGTTCCGGAATCACTTCCAGAAGCTCCCTGACATTGGCGGCCTTCGGAAATGTTATTATGCCTCCCACGCTGATATAAGCCCCAAGCTCCAGGAATCTGCCGCACCACTCACGTGTTCCCGTAAAACAGTGCAGGACAAACCGCCCCCCCCTTTTCGAAAATCCCGGAAGTATCTGATATGCATCATCGTAGGCGGCCTCGCCATCCTGTTTGTCACGGCAGTGAACAATGAGGGGAAGATTATGCTTCAAGGCGAGTTCGCAGAATGCCGAGAACACTTTGCCCTGAACAACACGCCCGGAACTTTCATAGAAATAATCCAGCCCGACTTCGCCCAGCGCCACCAGCTTAGGATCTCCGATGAATTCATCGAACATCGAGATGTCATCCGCAAAAGATGACGCCTCGTGCGGATGCACGCCAACCGAAAACCAGCATTCGTCATTGAAGGATGAGAACTGTTTTGCAACTTTGCCCTCCTCATAGTTCGCAGCTACTGCGAGAAGGTAGCGAATACCCGCACTGCGGGCTTTCTCCGCATATTTCAGGGGATCCCCGTCATCGGAATAATAATGAAAGTGTGTGTCAAATAGTTCCATATGTAAATTTCCGTAGGTTCCCTTCATATTCCTGTTTTCCAATATTATACTCCGCACGTGTGAAAATTTAACTTCTGGTTGCGAAGATTTTGAGGATTGCTTGCATTCGGAGAGGCTTCCGATACCGGGGTATCGGAAACCCTCGATGAATGCGAATTCAAACTCGAAAGATCGCAACCGCATAGCGGCGAGTGCCTTGCGCCCGTATTTTTCCGATCCTCCTTCGGACGATATTCATATCGCCCGTCAGTCGGATCAAAAAAATCCAATCCGCACCCCGGCTCGCCAAAAGTTAAATTTTCACACGTGCGGAGTATATCAGGACAAAAACAGACAGTGCTGCAACGGCGATGAAGAGGTTCCGCAGACGCCATCCGGGCGGCCCCTCGTAAAATGCTTCAAGATACATGTTTTCACCGGCCGGTATTTCGACTTGAATGCGACCGTCCCTGCAAATATTCTTCAAAAGATATGCGTCGTCAAAAGCATCGTCATTCAAAATCACCTTCCAGCCCGGAAAATACAACTGATTTATCAGTATGATCTGAGGTTCCCCGCTTGCAATCCTGTAACGCATATGATGCGGATTGCTGTGGGGATATTCTTCAATCCTGCAGGCGGGATTGCTTACTTCAAGCATAGGAGCGCCGGCCCGCGGATTTGTTAAAAGTTTTTCCGACATTGTTTTCGGAAGGAATTCGTTGAACGACTCATATACCAGAAGTTTCTCAAGCCGCACTTCCCGGTGGCGTTCAATTGCCTTTCTGACATCAAATTCACATTTGATGAATCCAAATTGATTTGAGTTCCAGAGAACGGTGAAAACAAAGATAAATGCCAAAACATAGTGAACCGTCCTTCCGCCCGGATACAATTCATTGAATTTCCATAGGCCTGAAATGCATATTATCTGAAGAACCGCTATTACGGACAGCAGCCTCCAGGGGAACTGGACAAAATTCAGCAGCGGGATGTTTTCCCATAGAAACGATGCAGGCGGTGTCATCATGAGGACGCATAATATATAAAGGAGGAAAACGTATAGATAGAATTTATTCTTTCTGTTAAGCCAGAAGCCAAGAAGTGCGGCGATGAAATGAGGGAGTCCCAGCTGAAAGGACATCCCGTCGTTTATGGTTCCCGGCTCCGATCCCCCGAACCCCCAGAACCGTGAAAACAACTGATGGAAATGAACCACATGATTTTCGGCTGAAAGGACTCCGCCTGAAGCATTATGATACTCCACATATTGCTTCATTTGGAATGCCGTCAGCCAGTATGGAGAACTGAAAATCACGGCAAAGACAAGGGAAATCACTCCGGCAATCAGAAATCTTGCAGCAGTTTTTCTTTCTATTTCCAGTCCCATGGCGACCATGACGGCACAGAAAAGAGGATAGAAGAACATCGAAGTGAACGGATGGCTGTAAACCATGGCCGCCAGAGTCAGCGCAAGCACAAGGACAAGCGGAATACAGGCGATTCTTTCAGCAATCCTCTCCTTGAGTCTGATCAGGAAGTAGAGCGTCCATGGCGCAATAAACATTGCCAGAAGCTCGCTTAAATCGCCACGGACATAAACATTCACGTAAATGTAGGGTGTAAGGAGAAACATCATGGAACAGAACAATGAAACCGGACGGCTGTCCGTTATCCGCCTTATGAGGAAACAGACACCTGCGCCGCCAAGGAAAAACATTGCAACGTTGGAGGCATAACTCGCTGTCAGAATATCCGGGAAGACATATGCAAACGGCAGGGAGAAAAAGAAATATCCGGGCTGGTAGAATATGAATATGGGATATCCATAGCCTCCGTAGTAGTTCGGAAACCATCTCGGATAAAGTATCCCGCTGTCGAAGGCGTCCTTGAACTGATCCAGATGGCACAAGTATCTGAGACCGTCATGCGACAGCGGCCAGTTGCCGGAAAAAACAAGACCTGAAAGGAGCGCCAGTGAAATCAGGAGAATAATTGCGAGGTCTGCCAGAAATGAAATCCTATGCTTATCCATATTTCTTCCACAATCTGAAAATATCGCGGGAAATTGTGGCGACATTGCCTAATTTCATGACTTTCGAGCCTTTCACATCAACCCATTTCTTGACAGGATATTCGACTATGCATGAATTTTTAAGCCTTAAAATGATCTCCACGTCAAAAATCCATCTTGAAATAAACGGTTCTGAAAACGCCTCGTCTATTATCCCCTTCCTGAAGATTTTGGCGCCGCACTGGGAATCATGTGTCTCTATCCTGTAGAGAGCCTTGAACATGAAGCAGAAAATACGGCTGATGATGCGCCGCATCGGGCTGCGTTTGATTTCACTTCCGAGGCGGAATATCCTGCTACCGAAAACCGCATCGGCGTCCGGGCAGATCCCGTCCCCGAACTTGACCATGTTTTCAACTTCATCCAGAGGCGTTGCGAGATCCGCATCCCAGAAGCCGACGAATTCGATCTCATTGAAGAAGGGCATTGTCTTAAGATGCATCATACCGCGCCTCACGGCCTCAGCCTTGCCTGAGTTCTTTTCAAGATTCAGGACTGTTGCGAACCCGGAGGCCTCCTTTTCAAGCAGCCTGAGCGTCCCGTCGGAGGAACCGTCGTTCACAAAAAGAAAATTTATCCTGCCGGAAAATTTCCTGTACTCATCAATATCAAGCCTGTCCTCCTCGTTGTAACAGGGAATCACAAGACAAATTCTTTTCAATATTGCGGACATACGTGTGTTTTCTTAATTTGTTTCAATATCGTCCATACCTAACTGTGGTTTTCCGGAAAAACCACAGTCAACTTGATAAATCTCAAAAAACCTGACAGACCCGGCGGAAAGCGGGATCTTGTGAATCAGCTTCGAATTTGCCGGGACAGGTTCGTCGTTTACAATTGCAATCGGATTACCCGCACTATCCACGCCTATTCTTGAATTCATCCTTATAAGTATCCCGGGATTGCAGATTTTTCCATCATATGCGCGTATATATTCGGGAATCCCTGTTTTCTGATAGGTTTCGGGTGCGACTTTACCATAAAAAAGGAAATACACATACCAGTATGGCTTGAACGATTTGTCCACTGGATGAAAAAACACGGAGTCTGAAACATAAAGCGTCCCATTGGCCGGGAGGTTTTTAAAAGAAAGCTCCAGTGTTTCTGCAAACGGTGCATAAAACACCCCCCTTGAGGCCACCGCATACCTGCCAAAGTAATTGACAAAATAGCTGGAAATCTCTATGGCCGAAAAACACAGGACGGCAATCACGGCAATACGGAATCTCTGTTTACATGTCCAGATGAAATAAAATCCCATGACTGTCAGCATACACCAGAAAGGAGCACCGTTCATGCACCTCGTGCTATGCATTTTCTCCATTGTCAGAACCGCTGCCGCCGGATACGAGAGAATCGCAAGCAGCATGAAACGACAATAAGGATTCCGCCTGAAACGCCTGATTATGAAATAAAATCCCGCAATTATGAAGGGTGCCATGAAAACATATAATTCTCCGGAACTGCCTGCATTGTGCCTGAGTTCATAATCGCCTTGTATAAACAGGAATGCCGGGCTGAAATAATCCATATATCGTTCCAGTATTCTCTTTATAACCTCGAAAAGAGGGGCTCCGTCATTCCAGACGCTCATTCCGGAAAAACGCGCAGTCATACATTTGGGATTATCAATGACAGCCATGATCATTGGCATGAGAAAGATTACATAACTGGCAACAAACAGGGCGAACACTTTCCAGCGCTTTATCAAAAGAACATTGAATGCAATTACAAAACAGACGAGCATGACGGCAGTCATAGGTCTTCCAATATTGTGGGCATACATGGCAAATGCGCAGAAGCCCCCGGACAATACCGCGGACGTGAATGATTTCCGGCTCACCGCATCAAGAAGGAAATAGCATCCGGCTATCATTCCCAGAAGCATGGCGGTATATCCGCCAATCCCAACCCGGCCCACCGGAAACACCCATGGCAGTATTGAAAAGGCAAATGCGCCTCCAAGGCATATCCATCTGTTCCGAACATATTTTGCCACCAGAAAAAAGAAAGCGATTGACGCCAAAACAAGAAAAACCCCGCCGGGCAACCTCACGACCCATTTTTCAAGTCCGAACATCTTGACCATAGGTGCAAGAACATAAACTATGACGGGCTCGTGGTAATTCCCGAAACTCTTGAAGAAGAGCGGGTATTTGACGCCATGCTCATCCGCCCCAGACACAGCTACGCAATACGCATTATATCCCACGGCAACCTCGTCATAATAGAAACCGTTTGGGATTTCAGGAAATTTCCAGAAATGCAGAAAAAACGAGAGGAGGAAAAGAATCAAAACGGCGGCAATGAAATATGTTTTTGATTGAACCCAGTGTTTTTTCATACGGAAGATAAAGGAAACTCTTTAATGTTTAATCCCATATAACCTTAAATCCGTCCTTCTCGACTATTTTATCATACTTCAAAGCGGACAACACTACTTCAACCGGGCATCCCTTCTCTACGTGCGGAAATGTATATTGACTGAGCCGTCATATTCAAAACAGGGATACTCTCGATCATTTTCCCTATCAGCACAACAGGTCTTATAAGAAAGTCCGGCGTACCCGGCACCAAAAAATCACGATATTCAACCTTGATATCAGAGAACCCGGCTTTTTCAAGCTTCCGAATAATTTTTTTTTTCGTAAATGCCATTTCCCCCGGTTCTAGCCTAGCCAGCTTTCTGAACAACTTGATTTTAAAAACAAGAAGGCAATAGGGATTGTAAAAGTTAGGTTCAAGAAAAATAATTCTCCCGCCCTTCTTGAGCAACGAGTGAATATTGGCCAAAGCCTCATCCAAATTATTGTAAAGATGGTGGAGTATCCCATTGCCAGCAACATAATCAAATTTGTATTCAGCCGTCATTTTCTTCAGGTTATCCGCATCATTAAAATCAAGGATTTTAAATTCAAGGTTGGGAAGGCTGAAATTTTTCCGAGCCTGTTCAATGAAGGGAACACATATGTCCATCCCCAGTATCTTGCAATCCGTCTTCTGGGCCATCATATACGACAATTCTCCGGTTCCGCATCCGATTTCAAGTATTTTGGTATCTGCATCAATCTCCATCTTGTCCAATATGTAACCGCATCTTCTTTGATTCCTCAATTCAAGCGACTTGGAGGGCCTGTATCCCTGATTATATCCCCTGTCATCCTTAATGCTGGACATCGGACTTATTCTCCCTTCCCCCACGGTAAAACAGACCGCTCAAGACAAAACATTGCTCATCCGTCTTCATTCCCTCGTTTTTGACTATCTTTTCCTTAAGATTTTTCATGACATCTGATTCCGTCCCATCTTTTCGATTATTTTCATTATGTTTTTCTCATTGTCATAAACCTTGCCGTTGTAAATTATCTTATCGCGTATGAATTTGGGCCTGTTCTTGACTTCTTCTGTGATTTTCCCTATGTAATCGCCCAGTATGCTGATGGATATAATCTGAATGCTTCCAAGGCCCAATACAAGAAGGACAATCGTTGTTACACCTCTGGCACCGGTTGGAGGGTTTATAAAAAAGTTTATCAGATAATAAGCGCCGAGCGCTATCGTTACAAAGAAAATCAACGTTCCCAAGCTCTGAATATAATGCAAGGGTTTCATGGAAAAGGAGAATATGCCCTTTTTCGCCCACCAGATGTTCTTTGAAAAATTATTCGTGCTTTTACCAAAAAGCCTCTCAGGTCTTGTATACGGCACTCCCGTCTGCTTGAAACCCACCCACGCACGAAGACCTCTCAGGAAAATATCCTTCTCCGTGAATTTGAGAAGGTGGTCTACCACCTTCCTGTCCATCAGGGAGAAATCCCCGGCATCAACAGGCACATTTATATCGGAAAGCTTCCTGAATATCCTGTAAAACAGCTTATACAGCAATTGCATGTGAAAAGACGCATCCCTTTTAGTCCGCTGTCCGTAGACAATCTCGTATCCTTCCTCCCATTTTTTAACAAAATCCGCAATTATTTCCGGCGGATCCTGCCCGTCGCCGTCCATTAAAACCACTGCATGTCCAGAGGCGACTTCCATACCGCTCATAAAGGCCGATTGCGAGCCGAAGTTCCGCGAGTGGGATATGCCCAATACATGCGCGTCCTTCTCGCACAGGTTTTTTATCACTTCATAATCATTGTCGGGGCTGGCATCGTTTACAAATATCATCTCGTAATCATTTCCTGTCTGTCGGAACACCTTTGTCAGCCTCTCATGCAGCACAGGGATTGATCTGCCGTCCCTGTAACACGCTATAACCGCTGAAATCTTTGTTGGTTTCTTAGGAGGGGCGGCATATTTAAAAATGTCCGCCGTCTTTCTCTCCCATTCAACATTGATTTTCAGCCCCTCTTCAAAAGAAGTTTTGTATTTCCAGCCCATCAGCTTTTCCGCCAACTGTGGATTGCCGTACCATTCCGGAAGATCCCATTTCCTGTTCACCATAGAACCAAATTCCGGCTCCCTGTCAATATTGAATATCCTCTTTGCGGTACGTGCCACATCCTCAAGGGTAGTTTTAACACCTGATGCTATGTTAATTGATATGCCTGGGTTTGTTTTGCACACTGTAAGCGCCGCCTTAACCATGGCTTCATTGCAATCGTCAACATATACAAAATCCCTGGCTATAGTTCTGTCAACAAAATTCGGATACAGTCCTTTTAATCCGCTGATTATCAGAGCGGGCATAAGCCTGTCTTTCTCCTCCCATGGCCCATAGACCGAATAAAGTCGCAGGTTGACGCATGGAAAATTAAGCACCTTTCCATAGTATTTTACAATATACCCGGCACCCACCTTGGATACGGCATAATCGCTGTTTGGAATCAATTCTCCGTTTTCATCCGTGAATTTTGAATTCAACCCATACTCCGAGGAAGTTCCCGCCTGCACAAAAGCACTGCAGCCTGTGTCTGAAAGAGCCCTCAGGAGATTCAACGTGCCGATATAATTGGTCTGATGTATCCTGTCGGCGTCCATTTGTCTGGCATACGCACCGTAGGCGGCCAAATTAAAAACAGTCATTGGCCTCATTGTGTTTATTGCGCTTTTCAACGCTTCAAAATCCGTTATGTCAACACTGATTATTTTCGGGGATTGCGCATTGCTAAGCCTCCAACTGTTCAGGGGATTCTTTGAGCATGCGTAAACGTCATCCCTGATTCTACTTAAGCTGAAATACAATTTCGCCCCTATAAATCCGGATGCCCCGACAATCAGGACAGGTCCCGGCAGCCTTCTGACATCTTCTATGGTTTCAGATGTCCATATGTCGGAGTATATAATCTCGTTATTCATCAGACATCTCCTTAATTGTTTCGCGTATTGCTTCCGGGTCAAGACCGCTCATTTTCTGGTGGTAAGCCTGGCTTCCATACAGACCGTCCGGATAACCAGAAGCGAACCTATGTACTAATTTACAGCCAACGGACTTCTCAAGCAAAAGCAATGACAGGTTTTCTCCAAGCCCCCCTCTGCTCACATGTTCTTCAACCACAAACATTTTTCCGGTTTTCTTCACGCTATCCAGCAAACTGTCCGGCAAATCCACAAGTGGCATTTCAGAAACGACAAACAGATCCACACTGTCCACGCCGACATCCGTTTCCATGGCCTTGAGCACATTTAAAATAACGGGCCCCATGCCTACAACGGTGATTTTTTTCCCGCTTCTAAGTTTTCTCACACCGTTATAAGCTGGCAAATCCAGTCTTTCCGGTTTAACGCCAAAACCCAGCCTTAAATATGAAGGGCCGTTTCTCTTCATCATTATATTTACAATCCCGTCCACGTCCTCGTTACAGAACGGGATATAGCATTTCATATTCTGGAATGAAGATAAGACTGCAATATCTTCCAAGGCATGATGAGTCGCACCCATGATTCCGTATCCATAACCACCGCCATTGCCTATTATTTTAACATTCATATTATGCAGGCACACATCAATCCTGATTTGCTCGGCCGGACGGAATACGGCGAACGGGGCTATGCTGTAACATAAGACCGTATATCCCTGCGAGGCAAGACCGGCCGCAAGAGACACCAAGTTCTGCTCGGAAACGCCCGCGTTAATGAATCGCCCCCCCATAGCCGCCTGAAGATTCTCCAGCGCCATAAATCCAAGATCTCCCGTCAGAAAAATCACCTTTGAATCAAAGGTTGCTATTTTTTCTATCGCCTTGGAAAACTCCTTACGCATTTTCGGCTCCCGATTCACAGAGCGCTTTCTTGTACTGGTCTTCGCTCATGGGAAGATAATGCCATTCCATTTTATTTTCCATGAAAGACACACCGCTGCCTTTGACCGTCTTTGCCATTATGCATTTTGGCCTTACGTCATCGCCGTTTTCCACTTTTTTAAAAGCGTTGAGAAGACTGTTGAAATCGTTGCCGTTTGAAGCCTCAACCACCTCGAAATTAAATGATTCCCACTTTTTTGCAAAAGGCTCCAGACTGAGCACATCCTCGCTTTTTCCAAAACCCTGCAGCCCGTTGTTGTCGATTATGACTACAAGGTTGGAGAGCTTATGATGCGCCGCAAAAAGAGCCGCCTCCCAAGTTGAGCCTTCATTGCAGTCGCCTTCCGAAAGCACACAGTAGACTTTGAATTTTCTGCCGGAAAACCTGTTCGAGAAAGCAATGCCTGCCGCAAGTGAAAGCCCGTGCCCAAGACTTCCTGTCCCGAAACTGACGCCTTCAAGCTTTCTGCTGCATGGCGGATGCGCCGCGAGAAGCGTACCGTCTTTGTAAAACGACTCGAGTTCAGACTCCGGCATACGCCCGGATTTGGCTAAAACCGTATACAATGCGACTGCCGCGTGGCCTTTGGACAGGATAAACTTATCCTCACCTTTCATCCTGTCAAAAAACAGGCATACAAGTATATCCAGGCATGAAAGCGAAGCGCCTATGTGTCCGGAATTTGCCCGTTTGTGCAATCCTAAAAGCGTTTTCACACAGTCTGTCTTTGTTTCACGAAGCTTGTCAATGTCAGGCATGTCACGTCCTTAAAACCCGGTTAAACTTGAATACCGCCTACAGAATATACCCTAAAAGCATCCTCGGGCAATCCCTTCTGGAATATTTCAGATTCATTAAGGAGTCGTAAAGAAATAACCTCCATATTTGTTGACAAACAAGACGAGACCTGTTAGATTTCACTTTCACATGAACGCACCCCTGTCATTATCATTGGTTCCTTATGAAATTACCATCTGCCAATACATTAAAGAACCTTTTTTCACAGCATCCGCACATAAGCGCGGCCTCTTTACTGTGTCTGTTTACATTCATATTCTTCTGGGAATCCTGGATTGCGGGCAAAATACCGTTTTTGCGTGACATGTTCCTGGGCAACATACCTTTTTACAAGTTTGCAGGAATGGCATTCTGGGACGGACAAGTACCTTTATGGAATCCGTATACCCGTTTTGGACAACCGTTTATCCCCACTTCACTCGTGGGGCTTTTTTATCCGTTTACCCTGTTATTCTATTTTCTGAACACTTCCCTTTCAATAAAATTGATATTGAACTTCCACCTTTTTCTGAGCGCCTTCGGGTTATATGTCTTGTCCCGTCAATGGAAGATTGGCTGGGCTTCGTCAGTTTTCATAAGCATATGCTTTTCATTCAGCACCTATATGGTTGCCCAAATGGAATTCCCCATCTTTTTCGCCTGCGCCTGGGCGCCATGGGTGCTGTTGTCTGTCCAACTGTTGCTTGACGGGTTTGCAAAACCCGGAACAGGCTGGTTTCGGGATCTCCGGCTTTTACTTCCGGAAATTGTCATGCTGTCTGCAACGATGTCAATGCAATTCCTTTCCGGCTATCCCCAGATTTTCCTATACACGCTTATTCTATGCGCAATATTGATTTTCTCACACCTTATCTCATCAAAAACCCGTACTGCGGTCACACCTGCGATATTCGCCTCTGTAATTGCCGGAGTTTTGGCTTTGGGAGTCATCATGATCCAATTCCTGCCGACATATGAAAGTATCGGTTTTTCCATTCGTAAAGATAATTTTAATCCGGACATGGGCAATGCGTCTTTTCCCTTATCGCATTTCATTTCACTCCTCTCTCCATTCTTTTTCGGAAGTCCCGGTTATCCAGATAAATGGTTTGGAGGGGGAACTCTCTTTGAATTCTGGATTGCCACCTGCTATATCGGTGTTTTACCGTTAATAATGATTACATGCCTGACATTCATCAGAAAATTACCGTCTTGGAAATATGACGAAACCAATGGAATTGCAACTAAGCGTTTTATAATCCTGACTTTCTCGGTCGTTGTCCTGGTTTCTGGGTTCATCCTGGCATTAGGCAATAATACTCCCGTGTATGGATTTCTTGTCAATCACACACCTTTTTTCAATAAATTCCGATGGCCGTCCAAGTTCCTGTTTTTTGTAGCCCTGGGATTGAGCATTCTGTCAGGCCTTGGATTCCAGGCCTTAACGGATTTTTCAATCAGCAGAAAACATGCAGTGAAAATAAATCCTCCATGGCAGTTCTGGCTCTGGACGGGGATCGGCTTCTTCCTGCTGGCATTACCCGTAATATTCCGGCATTCGCCTTCCTCTCTGGAATACTTCTTCCCGTTAAGTGACAAATATGACAAAATCTCGCTCGCCCGGCATTTCCCCCGCCTTCTGAATGATTTGACTCTCTCTTCCCTGTACGTATTCATTTGTTCTGTTGTTTTCCTGTCGTTCTTTTGGTTCAGCGGCATACGCCAAACGGTATTTACCGGCATCGTGATACTTACGGCTTTTATCAACCTTTTCCTGGTTACAAAAAACATCCAGCCACTGATGACTCCTGACGACATATATGATTACAACCCTCCAAATGCTTCTGACGGCTTGTTTACAGATCCGAACTGGCGCATCCATACAGTTTACATATATTCTGGAACTTTATTATATGGAACCCGCGACGTAGAAGTTGTCAGGTGGTCAAAGCAGGCCTCCGCCGGCGACACCGCCCTCCCGTATTTACACTATCGTACCGGAGGTCAATGCGCAGTATTGAACTTATGGCGCTCTGAACATTTATACAAAATTCTTATCGACAGCAAACTGCCTGAAGCCAAGAGGGAAAGACTTATGGATCTCCTAAGTGTCAGGATATGCATCGGAGGTGATTACAACAGGGATATCTTCTCCGGCAATGCTCCGCGCACCGTGACGTTGATAGAACGCCCCACATGGCAACCGAGGGCAATAGTCGCCGACTTGAACAAGGTTTATACTTGCAGGAGTCTTGATGATGCCTTGAAGTTGATTTTAAATTCCAGCTCCTATGATATTTCCCGTAACGCAACAGTGGAACTTACTCAACAACAATGGAATGATTATTGTTCTTCAACACCTTCAGCCCCGCAACAGGACACTGATTTATCCCAACCTGCGGGAAAACTGATTGTAATCCGCCAAGGCTGGAACAGAATAGACCTTAAAGTCGAAGTCACCCGCCCAGGTCTTCTGACATTGAATGAATCATGGGATAAAGGATGGAAAGTCTTCGTGGACGGCAAAGAGAAACCTGTCCTCCTTGCGAATGCCGCATTTATGGGAACAATGGTTGAGCCTGGTGCACAGGTCGTAAGTTTCGAATATAATCCGGCATCTTTTAAAACAGGATCCCTTATCAGCCTTTCAAGCATTGGTTTTTGCTGTATACTGCTTGCAATGGGACTCGGGAGCCGCCGCAAAACAAACTAACTGAGGTAATTTCAAAACTACCCTGAGCCGATTCAAAACTAACGGAGGGCGGACTTTCCAGTCCGCCGCTTGAGTTAGATTTCCGCGGGTAAGAAAACCCGCGCTCCTTTAGATTTGAGTTTTG
>Ga0172379_10008548_pt1 | contig 12857 bp, 12 predicted proteins | sample GrowelOW334metaG_FD_119756 | JGI IMG/M metagenome (GOLD analysis project Ga0172379, IMG submission 119756) | Groundwater microbial communities from an aquifer near a municipal landfill in Southern Ontario, Canada - Groundwater well OW334 metaG | ecosystem: Environmental > Aquatic > Deep... | reverse complement strand
CCTTCATGTCCCTGATGTGAAGTAGCTAAGAAGTTTTTGTTTGAACACAAGATACTCTTTGAAGCAATTGACGTTTCGCAATCAGAAGAATTGATTATGGATTTGATAAACAAAACAGGACAAACCGGAGTACCAGTAATTGAAATTAATGGTGAATATATTACTGGCTTCGATAAAACAGCAATTTGTCAAAAATTAGGCATAGTTGAAGCATAAAAATATCCTCTGATCTTAATTTTGGGTTAAAACCAAGATTAAGGTCAGGGGATTTTCGCAAATTGACAGCACTTTACAAAACATGTGAAATGTGGTATACTGTTGGTAGTTGGTTTTTAACTAATATTTAATTAATAAACTAATCAAAACCCTATGAAAAACAAATTAATAACTCTAATGTTAATGATTGTATTAGTCTTTTCTTATACAATCCCAGCCTTAGCAAGTATTGATTACAATCTAAATACGGTTAATACTCAAATGACTTTTGATAATACTGTTTCAATGACAGCTAAATCGTCTTGATATATTTGTGATTCAAATACTTCAAGATGTAAACTAACTTATACATACATAGACAAAGATACAACCTTTGATACTCAATCAAAATGTAATCTTACTTGTCCCAAAACTCCAACTTATACTAGTTCTAGCTTTTCTAACATAAACAACTATTATACAACTACAACCAAAGCTCCAGCTTATACCTATACAACAACTCCAAACTATTACAACTATGTAACTACAACTAAACCAAGTTATACTTATACAACAACTCCAACCTATGTATATAACTTTGTTACTACAACTACAATACCAAACTATACCTATACTACTAACCCAAGTATTGCTTACTATGTGAATACCACAACTACCAAACCAGTGGTATTTTTTAATAACCAAAACATCAAGCAAATTTCAAACTTTGTAACAACAACTAAACCAAACTATACATATATTACTAATCCAAACATTTCAAACTTTGTAACAACTACTACAATACCAAGTTATACTTATACATCAATTCCAAGAACTATCAATCCAATAGCAACTACAACAACATTACCATTAGTAAGTGGTTTTAGACCAAATTATGACTATACCTTCAAACCAACTACAACTACCAAACCAGTTTGATTAGTTATTGATCAAAACATTATTAAAACAATTGATCTTAAGAAAGCAGTTCCAATAATAACTAAACCAATCTGAACTACTGATGGTATTAACAATCAAAATTTTAATCTTTCAAAAGTTAGCTTACTTGCTAATCTTCAACTTAGTATTAATTCCTTAAAGAATGATTTGCTTAAATTGCAGAGTAAGGACGATGAAAAACCTTTGCAAGTTATTACAGTAGGTACAGAAGAAAATAAAAATGAAGGAAAACCAATATTTTTAATTGTAAATCAAACCGATGGATATATTAAAGAATTGCAAACAATGAAACCTGATTGAGATTTACAATTTGTAAGTTCAAATCAATTTAGTAGCCCTAGTGATTTAAAAAATTATTTAATTAAATACAAATCAGAACATAATTTGTTAAAAGCAGTTTTAATACAAAAGAATATATTAGAGCAAAAAGTTGCTACTGGTAATAGATTTAATGAATCAGTTATATCAGATTGATATTATAGTCATTTTAATAATAACTATGATCAATTGCCCGATGTAACTGTTGGTAGAGGTACTCCAAGAGAATTATATACCAATTTACAAAAACCAAAATTAAGCAAAGTTTCTTACGGACAATTTTTACCAATGATGACATTTAGAAGGGGTACTAAGTGTGCTGATGGTTCTTGTGCTATTTTAGGTAAAACCGATCCAACTTTATGAGTTGGTAAAGAGATGTCAGAATTAGTAAGAAGTAAAGGATATAGCTCAACATCTTTGTACGAGACTGAAGGGTATCAACCTTGTGAAGTAAAACCAGATTTATCTTTGAATACTGAAAATTTTATGAAGACAATCTATACTACTAATTTTATTTACGCATTGTCAACCTATGAACCAACGTATTTAGATGAAGAGAATTTTACAATAGAATCGCATTATGATGTTATTAAAAGAGCGATTTGAACAGCTGATAAGAACGGTAATGACGTCATGACTGATGATGAATTGGAAGTAAAAGATGTAGTGGATCCAGCGAGCTTGAGTTTTAATTATCAAGCGGTAGCTTTTTTGCCCTTGTCTAATAACTATAAAACAAAGATAATGAAGGGTTTGTCTGCTTTGGTATATAGAGAAACAACCAAAGACACACATAGTTGGGACAATATATTTAATATGCATCAATCAGTTTTGGCTACGTTTGCAGAAGGTAGCACTATAGGTGATGCGGTTTATGCTTCTAGGGTTAATTTTGCAAAATATACTATGCCAGACGGTGAAGAAATAAAAGCCGAAGCACTAATGTATAGACTAATTGGTGATCCAACTTTAACAATCGAAGACTTATATAAATCTTCTAAGGTGGATGTGCAACCAGAAAGTAAAAATTCTGATAAAATTGAAATTCCTTTAGATAAAACAGAAATCAAATTCTTAATTAAAAATATCGGTAAGACAGAAGTTAATTACTCGTTTGATAAGAACAATACTATAGAAATATCGCCATTAACTGGTGTGATTCCAGTTGGCAATGAAACTGCAATAACTCTGAAAATATTAAATACTTTGCCAATAACTTATCAATCAACTGATAAAATTCAATCAACACCTAAGCAAAAGTCAACCAAGATTTACTTTAAATCTAATGCGGGTGATAAAGAAATCACAGTTACTTATTGAGGAGTATAACAAACTTAAAACTCTATCTTAAAAGATAGAGTTTTTTGTTGCATTCTTTTTTAAAATCTGTTACAATTTTAATGATTAAAAGTTTATTAATTTTTAAGAACATGAAAAATTTTTTGATATTTTTATTTTGTTTTATTTGTTGTTTATGAAATTTTAATTTAGTTTTGGCTGCTGGTGATAAAGAAGGAAATCCTCCTGGTGGAACTTGTCCAGTACTTGATCCTGATTGCCAGGGAATTTATTGTGATGCTTCGTATTGTACAGGAAATAAAGAAGGAGCAACATGTGTATCAAAACAAATTTGTGAATTCAATCTTTCAGGATATGCTCAGGATAGTGAACAATGCAAGTTTGCTGATGGTTGAAAAACTACTTTTAATGGAGGGCGTAGATGTGTGTTTTCAGATAAATCATGTCAGAGATATAAAGACAGCAAACAATATGGTTTGTGTGATGAGCATAGTGATTGTGTTAGTTGTCCAAAAGACAAACCATATTATCCATCAACTAAATGTGATTATACCTCTAAACAATGTAAGACAGTTTATGAATGTGGTAAGAATGAATGTACGGATTTTAATAGTTGTTGTGGTAAAAAAACTGATGCTAATGGCAAGAAAATGACTTATCCATATTATGGTTGTACGAATGTTATAACTAAAGATAAGTATGGCCAAAGAGACTCGACGGCTCTTTGTAAAAGAATAGATGGTTGTGGAGTTAGCAATTGTAATCCTTTATTGGAAGATCAATTGCATGAATGTAATAATTTTTATGGTTGCAACACTGCTACTGGACAATGCTTTTTAGATAAGACTAGTAAAAATGTATTGTGAAAGTGTGAACAAACCTGTTTTAAATCTACCACAACAACAACTAGACAAAAGGCAACAACAACGACAACAACTAAAGCTGGTGAAGTTACACCTTTGCCGACGCCAATTAAACCAGCCCCAGGAAAAGGAACTACTACAACCTCTACCAAAGCATCGCCACCTAATAACTTTGGTTGTTCAGCAGTCAGCGTTTGATGAATGAAGTATACTAATACTGGTATTACTAAATATCCTCAAGATTCTTATATAACATCAATTAAACCTGAAGATGGAATTCTTGATAATCCAAAATTAGAATTCTCAGCTGAGGATTGTAAGACTTGTAAGTTTGAAATAATATCGACTGAAGGCAAAGACGTAACGCTAAATCAATTTATCAATGATAACAAAGATGTATTTACCAAAAATCAAGAACCAGTATTGAAGACTAGCGAAGACCGTTATCATTTTGAGAGATCTAAAATTTTTGATAATAGTATAATTCTTGATGTGACGCATCTCTATCCAGGCAAATATCAAATCAATGTCAGTTGTTTAGGTCCAACACAAGTAGAACCATCAACTGATAGCGTGAAATTTGTTCTTTATCCATATATACGTTGGAGAGAAGTAATGCCAGTGATTAATAATGAATAAAATATATATTAAAAAACAACAGAATTACAACTGTTGTTTTTTTTGAAAAAAAAGGTAGGGTGTATACATATATATTAAGAAGGTAATATGTTGAAAGATAATCAAAATGGAAAAATAGATTTGAGTGGTGATTTTTTGAGAATTTTAGATTTGATGGAAAATACCAGAGAGAATTTGTTTGTTAGTGGTAGAGCTGGTACTGGCAAATCAACTATGATTGATCATTTTAGAGTTCATACCAAAAAGAATTGTGTAGTATTGGCACCAACTGGAGTGGCAGCTTTGAATGTTAAAGGACAAACAATCCATTCTTTTTTTGGTTTTAAGCCAGGGGTTTTACCTTCAGAAATCAAGGAAACCAAAAACAAACAAAAAGTGGCAATGTATAAAAAAATTGATATTATAGTAGTGGACGAAATTTCAATGGCAAGAGCTGATTTGATTGATTGTATGGATGTGTTTTTGAGAATGCATGGCAAAGAACCGTTTGAAGCTTTTGGTGGAGTACAGATGATTTTTATTGGTGACCTGTATCAATTACCCCCAGTGATAACTGGTTTTGAAGTCAAAATGTTTTATGAAAGATATGATAGTCCATACTTTTTTGCTAGCAAAGCTTTTAAAACTTTTAATTTCAAATACATTGAATTAAAAACAGTTTATCGACAAACTGAAGAAGAGTTTGTGAGTCTATTAGAAGCAATTAGATTTGGAGATGTTGAGGATGAGATTATATCAAGAATAAATCAAAAAGTTGATAATGACTTAGAAAAGTATTTGGATAATAACTATGTGTATTTATCAACTACTAATTTAGCTGCTGAAAAAATCAATGGCGAAAGATTAAAATTAATTACTGGAGAATCTAAAGAATTTGAAGGAGTGGTGACGGGTGATTTTCCAATGGATAGATTGCCAACACAATACATGCTAGCTTTGAAGGAGGAAGCTCAGGTAATGCTATTGGTGAATGACTCCCAAGGGAAGTGAGTCAATGGTGATATTGGAAAAATTACAGAAATTGTTAATGATGAATTTCAAACTAAGATAGTAGTTGATTTTCCAGGAAGAGGGACTAAGCAAGTTGTGCCATACAAATGAGAGGTTATAAACTACGTATTTAATAAAAAAGAAAAGAAAATTGAAACAAAAGTGATTGGAACTTTTTATCAGTATCCGTTAAAATTAGCTTGAGCGGTGACAATTCATAAATCTCAAGGAAAAACTTTTGATAGAGTAGTAGTTGATTTTGGCGGAGGAACTTTTGCTTCAGGGCAAGCATATGTGGCGTTGAGTCGATGTCGAACTTTGGAAGGATTGGTTTTAAGAAAACCAATTGGAAAGAATTTTGCTTTTGTTGATAAACGAATTCAAGATTTCTATAACAAACTTAAAGAATAATTAATAATTTTTTTAAATTTTAAATATGCCAAAACTTATTATTGATATTGAAACTGTGGGGGAAAATTTTGATGAGATGGATAATGTTACCAAAGAAGTTTTAACTAAATATATTGATAAAGATAATCCCGAAGCGTTAGAGGAAGTAAAAGAAAGTTTGGTATTTTCACCTTTAACTGGTCAGATTGTAGCAATTGGAGTTATGGATTATGACAAGGAGCAAGGGGTGGTATATTATCAATCGCCAGAAGTTAAGGCAGTTGAGACTAAAGAAGGAAATTTCAAATTCAAGCCAATGATGGAATCAGAAATGCTAGAAAACTTTTGACAAGGAGTTCAGAATTACGATGAGATTATTACTTTTAATGGTAGATCTTTTGATATTCCATATATCATTGCTCGATCAGCCAAATGACAAGTAGAAGCTACTAAGGATTTGATGGGAAACCGATATATTGATAATCAGAAATTTGGGGTTAAACACATTGATTTGTTTGACCAACTATCGTTTTATGGATCAGTCAAAAAAACTGGAGGATTGCATATGTGATGCCGATTACTAGGGATTACTAGTCCAAAGATTGAAGGGGTGAAGGGAGATGACGTAAAAGAACTATTCAAAACTAGAGAGTATTTAACAATTGCAAAATACAATACCAGAGATTTAGTCGCTACTAAAGAATTGTATGATTATTGACATAGATTTATGAGAGGGAAGAACTAGTTTGTATAAAATATATATTTTTGATACAATATTTGTAATAATAAAAAAACAATATGGCAAGTAAATTGTATGATAGCAAAAGCAAAGAAGCATTTAAATTATCAAGAACAAAAATTGAGAATTTTATTAAATGTCCCCGTTGTTTTTATTTAGATAGGAAATTGGGAATTTTGCAACCACCAGGATTTCCGTTTACTTTGAATAGTGCGGTAGACTGTTTATTAAAAAAAGAATTTGATATCTATCGGGCGGAACAAAAAATACATCCGCTGATGGCACATTATGGGTTAAAAGCCGTGCCATTTCGAGATGAAAAAATGGGAGAGTGACGAGAAAATTTTGTAGGAGTACAAGCTTTACATAAGCCAACTAATTTTTTGGTTTTTGGAGCGGTTGACGATATTTGAATTAATGAAAACCAAGAATTAATTGTTGTTGATTACAAAGCAACTAGTTCAGAAATAGCACCAACATTGGATGCTGAATATCGACAGTCGTATAAAAGACAGATGGAAGTCTATCAATGATTATTAAGACAGAATGGCTACAAAGTTTCTGATACTGGGTATTTTGTATATGCGAATGGTCGTAAGGATTTGAAAGCTTTTGATGGTAAGTTAGAATTTAATGTTGAATTGCTGGATTATACTGGGAATGATTCTTGAATTGAAAAAACTTTAGTTGAAATTAAAAAATGTTTGGATAGTGATAAAATTCCAGGGTATACCATTGATTGTGATTTTTGTAATTATCAGAAAAAAATTAAAGGGATATAATATGAAAAAAGTCTATGTGAGTTTAACCGGATATGATTATTCAGCTTTTGAAAGGAAGTTTAAGGAGTTGAAGAAATTTAAAATTACTGAATGTTGTGTATTTTTATCAGCTTTGCCCCATAAGCATCATAAATATGTTTTTGAGCAATTACTCAAATCTGATATAAAATATATTCCACTCGTACATATTTGTGATGAAACTACAAAAGCGGAAATTGAATTTTTTATTAAGAATTTTAAAACTAAATATTTTAATATTCATAATAGGAATTTCAAAGATGTTGATAAGTTTGTTCCATATTTGGATAAGATATTACTGGAAACTCATCCAGAAGTTGAATTTAATGAAGTTTTGCTATCAAAGATTGGTGGGTTTTGTATTGATGTAGCTCATTTCTGAAGAGCCAAAGAAATACAATCCAAAGACTATTTTCAAGTTTTGAAATTCAAAAATCAAAAGATTTTTAAATGTAATCATTTGAGTGGGTATATGAAAGGTTGGGGAGATTTACATGATATTAAAAATGAAAAGAATTTTGAATATTTAAAAGATGTTCCAAAATTTGTTTTTGGAAATATATTAGCTATTGAAATTATGGATACAATCAATACTCAATTAAAAGTTAAAAGTTTTATTGAAAAAATATTAAAAATATAATATGGAGAAGATAAAATTGGAAAAAGTTTCCCAAGAAGATGTTGAGAATATAATTGCCGATACGACGGTTGACCCTTCAAATCGATGAACGTTGAAAAAATTATTTACTAAGTCTAAAAAGACAGAAGAATCAAAGATTGATTGAATGGAATTGAAAAGCGGTTTAAAGATTTTTAATGATGAAGAGAATCATAAGCTATTGCTGAGCAATGATAAGGGTAAGAAATTAGATATGTCTTTATTATTGCCTCCAAATATGAAATTGTTTTATGCTAAGAAGGGAATGAGATACGATTCAGCATATAAGGCGGTTGGAATTATAAAGATTATTAATGAAAAAGACTTATTATATTGTTTGTATGCTATTGGCCAAGCTTGAAATGCTTATAATAAGGTAAAAAGATTTGAAAAAGATGATGATTCTAAGGATTATAATATGGCCTGAGAATGAGCGTTGCGAATAACAGAAAAGTTAGAAGAATATGGGTATGTTAAGCAAGACTTGAGTAAATTTTTAAAACCAACTGTATCAAAACTGGAAAGGGAAAAATATGCAGAAATCAGAGAGATAGATATTAAAGACAACGGATGAGGTAATTGAAAAAATGGGAAAGCCACTATTAAGTTTAATAATGGAGCACAGGTTGAAATATATAAAGACAATGGATGAAAAATTATTTTTAGTAAAAAAGACGGAGAACAGTTAGATTTGCAATCATTAGTGCCAGAAGGTTTTAAATTGGAAATTAATAGGGGGATGAATGAATTTGATAAGAAAGAAAAAGTTATTTATGGACCAATGATTTCGAGAACACAGAATATTTTAATTTGATTACACGAAATTGGGCATGCGAAAGACTTTGTTAAAAATGAAGAAAAGTTTGAAACAGATAAAAAAACTCAGGAAGAATTAGCGGATTTATCGGTGAAATTAGAAAGGGATGCTTGAGCCTGGGCTATTAAAAAGTTTGAAGAATTGCAAAATCAAGGATATATAGACAACAAGCTTTCTAAAAGCCAAATATTAGATGAAGTTAAGCGTTGTTTGTATTCACATGCTCAAATGTGCTGAAACATACCATCGAATGAAGGTTTTTTGAATAAAAGAATGACAGCAGAAGACCATCCAAATAAATTAAAAGAAATTTGACCATTTTAATTAATATAATATGAATAAAGATGAAATTATAAAAGAATTAAAGAAGAATGCTAATCCAAAGAATATTGAAGGGATGAAGCGTTTTGGTATTCAAGGAAAAAATATGTTGGGAATAACCGTTACTTTTTTAAGAAAGTTTGCTAAAAAAATTCCTAAGGATCATAAATTGGCAATTGAATTATGAAAGACTGGAATTCATGAAGTAAGAATGCTAGCTACTATGTTAGACGAAGTAGATAAAGTTACTGAAAAACAAATGGATAACTGGGCTAAGGATTTTGATTCCTGAGATATTTGTGATGGGGCTTGTATGAATTTGTTATGTAAAGCTCCTTTTGTTGATAAGAAGATTTTCGAATATGCGAAAAGCAAAAAAGAATTTGTGCGTCGGATGGCTTTTACTTTGATAGCCTGTTTGTCTTTTAAAAGAAGAGAATTAAAAGACAAAGATTTAATTAAATATTTTGATTTAATAAAAGAATATTCAACTGATGAAAGGAATTTTGTGAAAAAGGCAGTGAATTGAGCTTTGAGACAGATTGGAAAAAGAAATATCAATTTGAATAAAAAAGCTTTAAAAATTGCTAGAGAAATTCTGAAGATTGATACCAAAAGCGCAAGATGAATAGCTCATGGAGCTATAAACGAATTGGAAAAATGAAAACCAAAAAATATTTAAATTCTTATTAAGGTCGACAGGAAAAGTAAAAATTAATAATTTTAAAATTAATTTTAAAAATATGCAAAAAACATTAAAGATTCTAGTAATCATTCTGATTTTAGTTTTTGGTATTTATATGATTTGAAGTGGGGCAACTAAAATGATGAAAGCTAAGAAAACTGTAACTACTAATACAGTTACAACTTTAGAAGGTGGATTTATTCAATGCGAAACTGAAAACAATCCACGTTGTTTTGTAAATAACTTTTTAACTTGTACTAAGGCAAAATTAGAAATGACTGGAAATGATGGCTCCAAAATTCTAATGACAGTGTTTGGTATGGAGGATGATAAATGCCATTATAATATGGAAGTTAGCGGTCATGGCGTCAATTGTTTGTTTAACAAGGCTGATCTTGATGAGAAATTGATAAATCAGATATTTGGTAATGATGAAGGAAAAAAGGCAATTACCGATGCAGCTTGTACTATGTTTTAGAAAAATGAAAGATAAAACCCTAACTAATTAGTTAGGGTTTTAGGCTGTTGTTGATTTTTAAAAATTATGATATATTAAAAGTAATGAAAGAAAATTTAAATTAAATAAAATGAAACAAGATATAATCGTAGTGGGGGATACGTTGGCGGAAAAATTAAGTAAAAAAATATCAGGAGAATATTTGAAAGTGGAATATCGAAAATTCTTTGATGGAGAATTGAAAGTTAGAATTCCAAAAATACGAAAAGCTAAATGGGGAGTTTTGATGATTGATTTGAATCAAGATCAAAATATTAATGAATATTTATTGAATTTTTTGTTTTTAAGTCAAAAGATGAGAGAAGTGTGCGATAAGGTGATTGGAGTGATGACTTACCTACCATACAAAAGACAGGATAAAGAGTTTTTAAAAGGAGAAGTAGTTTCTAGTACGGTAGTAGCTAAAATGATTGAAAAGAATTTAAACTATTTTATAACATTAGATTCTCATGAACATCGATTATTAATTGATAAGATTTTTAAAATCAAAGTTTTTAATGAATCAATGTTTATGGATTTGGGTAAAGAATTTTTGGATTTTGATAAGAAAAATACTTTGGTAGTTGGACCGGATTCAGAATCAAAGGCTTTTGTTGAAAAGTTTTGTAAATTCAATAATTTTGATTCAATAATCTTGCCAAAGAAAAGAGATACCAAAACTGGAGAAGTGATAATTAATATTAAGAACAAAAATGGGTTTTTGAATAAAGATATAGTTATCGTTGATGATGTATCGGCTAGTGGTGGCACAATTTTTCATTTGCTGGATTTAATGGAAAGTTTGAAAGTTAAAAGTGAAAGTGTAGTATTGTCACATGGGTTGTTTATTGGAGACGTAGAAGCAAAATTAAAACAAAGAAAATTAAAAAGAATTATAACTTCAAATACAATTTTGAATGAATTTATGAAAGCTGATTGTACGGAAATTATCAGTGATCGAATTAAAAAAATAATTAAGTAATATTTTATGGAAACACCAATATATCCTTTGAAAAAAGAAGAATTAGATGAAAAGAATGAATACCATTTCTTTTTAAAAGTTAAAAAGATAAATATCAAGACTGGGAGTGCTTTTGTGATTTTGATAAATAAATTTGATTCGGAAAGACTGGGAATTATGCCCGGAGACGAATTGACTTTAAATTGAAATGGAATTGGAATTGAACTTTATACTGATATTACGGAAGACTTGGTAGCTGAAGGAGAATTTGGTTTGTTTTTAGATATTTTTGAGAAATATGAAATTAAAGATGAAGAATTGATGCAATTAAGTTTTGCAACTAGGGCGCCTTCGATAAAGGCTATTTACAAAAGATTGAAAGGTGGGGTTTTGAATTTCAATGAAACCTATCGAGTGATAAAAGATATTGTTGATCATAGATTGAATGAATTGGAAGTTACATTTTTTATTGCACCAAGTTTTAATGAAAAAAATATTGATTTAGACGAAGTCTACTATATGACTAAGTCAATTGCAATGCTAGGAGATACTTTTGATTTTGGAGAAATTGTAGCTGATAAGCATTCTACTGGTGGATTGCCAGGCAATCGGATGACGCCAGTCATTATTCCGATTGTATCTAGTTTTGGAATTTGTATTCCTAAAACGTCTTCACGATCAATAACTTCACCAGCTGGAACAGCTGATGCTGTGGAAACGATTATGAAGGTTGATTTTACAACCGAACAAATTAAAGAAATTGTGAATAAAAACAAAGCTTGCTTAGTTTGAGGTGGAGCATTGAAATTAGCTCCAGCTGATGATATTATTATTAATATCACTAGATCTTTGGGGATTGAACCATATTCGAAAATGATAATTAGCGTGATGGCTAAGAAAGTTGCTATGGGAATTAAATACTTAGTGATTGATATTCCAGTAGCTAAAGGAGCCAAGATTTCGGATATGAAAACTGCTAAAAAAATTGAAAAGTTGTTTATGTTTTTGGCTAGGAAATTTGATATTAAAACCAAAGTTATGATTAGTAAAAGTTTTGGTCCAATTGGTAGAGGGGTTGGTCCAGCTTTGGAAATGAGAGATGTGATGAGAATTTTACAACAAAAAGAAAATCGACCACTGGATTTGGAAAACAAATCTTTGAAATTGGCTGGACAATTATTAGAAATGACGGGTGTAGCAAGGGTAGGCAAAGGAATTGAAATGGCTAGAACGAATTTGAAAAATGGTTTGGCTTTTCAAAAGATGTCTGATATAATAACTTCTCAAAGCGGAAATTCGAATTTAGATTCTGAAGATATATCAATTGGAAAATATTCTTTTGAAGTCAAAGCCAAAGACAAAGGAATTGTTAAAGCAATTAATAATGCTAATGTTGTTGAACTATGTAGTTTATTGGGAACTCCAAAACTGAAAGGATCGGGTTTGTATTTGAATAAAAATGTTGGAGAAAAATATTTGAAAGGAGATGTTTTATTCACTATGTATAGCGAAAGCGAACAGAGATTGAATATGACTAAAGAAGCTTTAAATAATTTAAAAGAGATATATAAATAGCATGCAAAAGAAATCTTTCACACTTGTCGAACTTATGATAGTAATAGCCATCTTAGCAATACTCTCTGCTATTGTAATTTTTGCATTAAACCCAGCCAGGTTATTTGATAACTTCCGGGATTCTAAAAGAGTTACTGATATCCAGAGT
>Ga0172379_10008547_pt1 | contig 12857 bp, 10 predicted proteins | sample GrowelOW334metaG_FD_119756 | JGI IMG/M metagenome (GOLD analysis project Ga0172379, IMG submission 119756) | Groundwater microbial communities from an aquifer near a municipal landfill in Southern Ontario, Canada - Groundwater well OW334 metaG | ecosystem: Environmental > Aquatic > Deep... | reverse complement strand
GAGATGGATTATCAGTCTGATAAAAAATTGTAATATTTACATCATCATTAACATTCTGCAAAACTTTTTTTGTTTGATCAGACAAAGTAAACTGTTTGTTCTTTGTCATATCATATCGCAAAGTTCCAGATTCTTTTCTAACAATATAATTAACAAGAATTAAAATACCAAGCAAAGCCAAAATCAATACTAAAGTATTGCTGCCAAATTTTGTTTGTCTTGCACCTAAAACATTGCTAGCTTTTTTGCTTGCACCTTTGATCTTTTCACTAATTTTTTTCTTATCAAATTTCATTATATTTACTTTATGAACTTTATAACTTTATAAACTTTAGAACTTATTTACTTCCATCGTCTAACCTCAATTGATTTTACAGTTACAAACAACCAGAAAATAATAAAACTCAAATAGTAAACTACGTCCTTCAAATCAATAACGCCTTTTACGAAATTATCATAATGCCCAGATAAAGATAAATACGAAATAATTTCAGCCATATTTCCTGTAAATTGAGAAGAAGCCCAAGACAAAACCCATAATAATAAAATCATTGCAAAGCCAATTACTGCAGCAACAATTTGATTTTCAGTCAAAGTTGAAGCAAAAACTCCTAAAGCAATAAAAGCAAATCCAACCAAAATCAAACCAATATAGGCAGAATAAATTGGACCCATATCAGGATTACCATATTTAATTAAAATAAATACGTACACAACTGTTGATAACAACATTATCAAATACATTCCTGCTGCTGCAAAGAACTTGCCTAATGCAACTTCTAAATCAGTTACTGGTTTTGTCATCAACAATTCCAATGTACCTTGTCGTCTTTCTTCAGCAAATGATTTCATTGTTAATAATGGAATCAAAAATAATAAAGTAATTACAATATTATAAGCTGCTCCTTGTAATGAAGCTTCTTGAGTATATAGCAAAATTACTGTGAAAAAATATCCTGCCAAAAGCAAAAACATTGCAAATACTACATAAGCAATCGATGATAGAAAATATGATCTTAATTCTTTTTTCGCAATTGTTAAAATATTATGCATAACATTGATTTCTCTAATACTATTTCTAATACTCTTTCTCTAATAAATCCCAAATTCGAGTTACATTAGTTTTATTAGAGATTTTATTCGAGAAAATTAACCCTTTTTAGTAAGTTTTAAGAAAATTTCCTCTAATCCTAAAGTTTCGCGATGCATTTCAATCAATCCCCAATTATTTTGAACTATAATTGAAGAAACTTTATCTCTGACATCAACATCTTTTTCAGATTGAATACTTAAATCAGTAAATCCAGCATGATTTTTCAAAACAGTTACATTGCTGACACCCTGTACGCCTTCCAATCTTGATTTTATCAAATCAGGAGATCCGCCTCGAACAGTTACAATTACTTTTGCAACACCTGAAACTTTATTCTCCAAATTATCTGGTGTATCTTCAGCAACAATCTTTCCTTCATTAATAATTATAACTCTAGTACAAGTCACAGCTACTTCTGGTAAAATATGAGTTGATAAAATAATTGTTTTTTCTTTGCCTAATTCTTTAATCAAATTCCTAATTTCAATAATCTGTTTTGGATCCAAACCAATAGTTGGCTCATCCAAAATTAATACTTTTGGATCACCAATTAAAGCTTGGGCTAATCCAACTCTTTGTTTATAGCCTTTTGAAAGACGAGAAATAATCTCATTTTTCATGTGCTCAATTCCGCAACGCTTCATAATATTCTTGATATGCTGATTTTTCTTTTCTGGCTCAACATCCTTCAATTCTGCCATATATCGTAAAAATGCATAAACTTCCATGTCTTGATATAATGGAGTATTTTCTGGCAAATAGCCGATTCTCTTTCGAACTTCAATCGAATCATTAAAAATATCAAAACCATCGATTTCGACTTTTCCTGATGTTGGAGGAAAAAAACCTGTCAAAATCCTCATTGTTGTCGTCTTTCCAGCGCCATTAGGACCTAGAAAACCGATAATTTCGCCCTTTTGCACCTCGAAAGAAACACCATCTAGTGCTTTAAAATTTGCGTATGACTTTGTAAGATTTTCTACCTTAATCATAAATTTAAGTGTTTATCTAATAATAGCGTCTTAAATATATTTGTCAATGCAGTTATGAACATCTTGACAAAAACAAAATTATCATTTAAATAAATCCTGCCCTTGCCAAAATCAAATTATTGTTATAAACTTCGCAGAAGCACCTTCACAACAAGGGAGGGAAAAAAGAAAATGAACGTCAACAAAAGACAAGATTGGGAATGGCCAGAAAATGGACATGATCAACAAGGTATTGCCAAAATCGTAGCCAGCATTTCTTCACCATATGAACAAGAGATTCCGCCATTTTGTTATCCTGGTACAACTCTGCCAAAAGGCGTACTTGGTCGTGCAAAAAGTCTGCTCGCTAAACAAATCAATGCTATTGGCAGTCATACCCACATTGAAATTGACGATAATGGAAATTTGAAATTCCAAGATGGTGAAGGCGGTTTTGAAGTTGTTCAAAGAATGGAAGCTGAAGCAATCTGGATGCTTGCATCAGTTATCGGTGGCACACCAGCAACAACCGAAGGATATTTTTGCGGAGGTGGTACTGAAGCCAATATTGAAGGACTCTGGATCGGCAGACAATATTTGCGCCAATGTCCAGATCCTAATAATCGCGGAATTGTCGCATTAGCAACTCCTTTGCAGCACTTCTCTATTTCTCAAGCTTTAGAAATGCTCGATTTTGGCGAACCGCAATGGTTACATTGCGTTCACTGTAGCAAAGATCATCTGTTTACACCAGATCATCGCGGTTGCGGACTCAATCTTGTTGGCATGAACGAACGAGGCGAAATGGATATTGGATCATTACAAGAAATTGTTAACCAAAAAATCCATGAAGGCTTCAGAAGATTTCTGATTATTGCAACAGCTGGAACAACTGTACTTGGCTCAATTGATCCAATCGAAGCGATCAGTAATTTCATTGATCGCAACACTACTCAAGATGTCCGATTTTATTTGCATGTTGATGCTAGCTTTGGCGGTTTTACAATTCCTTTTTGCAACATTAATGCACCTAAAATTGGATTCAATGTTCCTAATGTCATGTCAGTAACCATTGACGGCGACAAAATGGGAAGACTACCTTATCCTGCTGGAGTTTTTCTCTGTCGCAAAGATTTGATGAGACTTGTTGCTCGACGTGTTCAATACGTCCGAGGTCATGATCATGACACTGTTTCTGGATCACGATCTTGCCTCTCTCCTGTTTTAGCTCGATATCTCTTTCAGGCAGAAGGACAGAATGGACAACGAAAATATGTCCAACAATGTCTTGAAACAAGAAATGAGCTAGTTAGATTGATTAAGGAAAATGCTAATCTAAATTGGATCAAAATTATGCCGTATTCACCTCATGTCAACTTTGCTCCAATGGTCATTGACATTGAAGGTGGAGAAATCCCCAAACAAATCCTAGAACATGGAATTCTTCAGCCTTATCATCTTCGTTCTGATTATTTTCCAAAAAATACGTTAGATCCACTCAGTTGTCCATTGATTGTCTACAAGATTTGTATTATGCCCCACACTATTCCTTTCATCAAACGTTTTGTTTCTGATCTTGACCTAGCTGACCAAGAATGGAAAAAAGCTCACCAGTAATCCACAAGTCAAATTTGACAAAGCAAAATCAAAGATATATGATGACATCATAAATACACGTTCTTTACTTTTCTTGCACCTTGCGGGCCAGTAGCTCTAATGGTAGAGCGTCGGTCTCCAAAACCGAATGCTGTGGGTTCGAATCCCTCCTGGCCCGCCCCTTTAGACCTTCTCTCTGAGAGGTCTTTTTTTGTACAAAAAAACCGAACTAATAAGTTCAGTTTTTTAACAAAATATTATTAGTTTTTAGCTAATTTAATAATTTTCTTATAACCAGAATCCAAATAATTTTGTATTTGTCCAATTGCAACTTTATACATTCTCCTTTTTCTTTTTCCAAAAACATCAGGTATTCCTCTTTTTTTGTTTATTATATTGCTTAATAAAAAAATCTTGTCTTTGTTTTCTAAAAATTGATTTAATAAAGAGTTAGTTCTTGTTTGATATATATCTTTACTCATTGCAATAATCAAACTTGATTCTAACATAATTTTCTTATTAATAGCAACAAAATTATGTTTAGAAATATCAATATTTGCCGACTTTAACAATGGCTCAGAATGCTTCCATTCTAATTCATAATTTCTTAAATTTTTAAATTTTGGAGGATTTTGTCCTTTTAATTTTATCTTTCCACCAGTACCTTGAATTCCTGCTGATTTTGCAACAAAAAATTTATGATCGTTATTCTTTTTTAAAAGCATATCAAAATATGCCTCAGCAATTGGTGACCGAAACATGTTTCCAGAACAAACAAATAAAATTATTTTTTTCTTCATAATATTTCCTCTTCTCTTTTGTATTATCTTAATAAAACAAAACAGAAAAAGAAAGCAGATAAATCTGCTTGCTCGCAAAAAAGATCAATCCAAAATCTTCACAACTCCCAAAGGACCATTAACCTCTACTCTCATTCCATCCTGCAAAATCTGCATTGCTCCAGTAACATCCAAGACAGCGCCAATTCCCAATTCTCTAGCTACAATTGCCCCATGCGCCAAAGGACCTCCAATCTCAGTCACCAAACCACCGTTACTACCAATCGCTGCAATCAATGGGGCCCAAGAAGGATCAGTTGTCATTGTCACTAGAACACAACCTGCAAAAAGCTTGGCAATTTGTTTTCTATCCCTTGGATCAGCCACTTTAACTACCTCTCCAGTCACCACCTGATCTGTCACTCCAAAGCCAGTCAAAATCTTATCAGATGCTTGATATGGAGATTGACCGATCCTCTCCAAATCATCAGAGAAAATTACTGGCGGAACATAGATATTCATTTGCTCACGCCTACGCTGCAAACGCGCAACTGCTTTTCTATGGATACGTTCGCTATCATATTGCAACATTGGAATCTCTCCTGGATAAAGACAGAAGACCAAATCATCTTCCCAATGTAAAATCTTTTCGATTCTAAGTAACATTTGCCGAACTAAATCATATTCCATCAAATAAAGATATTTGATTAATTCTCTACCAGCCAAATACTGTCGCGCTACCTCAACCCAGCTAGCCACTTCTTCTCCCAATTCCGTTGCCACAGTTGCACGAACCTTATCACATTCTGCCTTTCTGCGTGCCAATTCAACACGAGGATCTCCAGCAATCTGTTCTGCGTAACGCTCCAACAAACTTGAATCTTCATGATAACGCAATCCTGAAACCTCTAGTTCATTCGCACCCAAATGACCATATCTTTCCAAAAGTTCAGAAAAAGTGATTTGACCATCACGATACTGTGCCAAACAAACATTGAAATGCAAAGACGGATCATTATCCAATCCACTAGTTAATGTTGCTAACAACTGCTCGCCCTTTTCTTTACCATAATGCAATGCCATTTTTTCTCGAAGTCGTGCATAAGCAAAAAATCCCAAACGTGCAACTTTAACAAACATCACACAAGCAACAGTTCGCAGATGATCAAACATTTCCATGCATAGAGCAATATTAGCTTGAAGATTCATGTCCAAACTTTCCATCTTGACTTTCTCTCTTGCAATATAAGCCCTAAAATCATCTTCGAATGTCTTCATCTCCAACACCGTTTGCTCAATCAACACTGCTAATCCAGTAAAAAATCGATCAAAAGCCACTCGATAGAACTGTGCTTTTTCTGCTCCAAACAATTCTGTCAGAAATTCCAAACTCGGATCTTGCTTATAGAGCACTACTTCTGGATAATTTGCCATTTTAGAATCTTCAGCAATTTTCTCCAAATAATATCTCACCAAAATCGCATAATCCGACAACGGAATTCCAGCAATCCGATAAGTAAAAGCATCATGAACAATACTACAACGAGGTTGACCACCAACTAATCTGAAAAAACCATGATCAAGTTCTGACCCAATCTCATAACCCATTTGATTGCGACCAAGCCGGATTCCAGCTTCGCCATCAGCAAAAATATAACAGAATGCTCCAAAAGCCATTGGCGTAGGATGACGAGTCAAAAGCTCAGCAATATTTTGATCAGAAAAACAATCAGTTGCCAATACAACACCTAACTCTTCCAATCTCGCTCTCTCTTTTTCAAAAGAATTTCCAAGATCATCAATAACTTTTTGACGCTGCAAACCCAAAGTAGACATTGCCGTAATTGGTCGAGCTTGCAGCAAAAAAATCTGCGAACCAACAATTGCCCATTCGATATCTTGCGGACATTGGAATAGTTCTTCAACCCGCTTGCCAATTTTTACTAAATACATCAGCAAACTATCATCCAAAATTCTCTCAGCAACATCTCTATTTGTCATCAAGCCAACACCATCTCGCAAATCTTTTTTTACACCGCCGATAACCATCTTTTTGAGCATCCCATCTCTATCAACAACATATGTATCTCCAGTCACCTGACCAGATACCAATGCCTCACCAATACCAGAAGCTGCTGTAATCATCATCTCGTCCAAACCATCGAGTGGGTTAACCGTAAAAAGCACACCAGCAATTTCTGCTTCAACCATTTCCTGAACAATCAAAGCTGCCTGCCGTCGACCTGAATCTTTCTGCTTAACTACTGTCTGATATGCTTGAATGCCATCATCAAGCAAACCAGCAACGAAATCATCAACTGCTCGCAAAAATTCTTCCCTAGTCCTAACATGCAAGGTAGTTTTGTACTGACCAGCAAAAGAAGCTGATCCAGAATCTTCTGCTACTGCTGAACTTCTCACAGCTACGACTTGTCCACCAAAATAATCTACAAAAAAATCTGCTACTTCTTCACGTCCACTTGGCCAACTGTCCAAAACATCCACATCTAACACAAAACCTCTACTTGGTACATTAAATCCAGCCATAATTAACTTGCCCAAATTAAATGCTTTGCCACCAATCTGCGACACTTCCAAACCCATCAGATTTCTCAGGTATAGAACTTTCATCTTCTCTCCTCCTTGCGTTGTGAAAGATCGATCATAACAAAAAACTTCTCATCCTAAAATACTTCTAAAAAGTATTCAAGGACGAGAAGTCTTCCCGTGTTACCACCTTGTTTATCAGTGCAAAAACACTGATCACTTACTGACTCCTTTGTCCACCGAAGCTTTAGCAAAGGTGGATTCAAGATATCAGTTAGCCTATGGTTACGGAGGCAACCGGATAAGTATTTAACTTATCATCTCGCTGGATCCATTTTCAGCTAGTATTTTTATAAGGCTCTCACTATCCCTTATTCGCTTCGTCTGCTGTAGCTTTAGCGAAAGCAGACTTTTAAAAATAACTAACTTACTTTTTCCAGGTCAACGATTTTTAAAGTTTTAAGTTTCACTTATTATATTATCAAAAATATTTTTAAAGTCAAGAGAAAATAAAAAAAATCATACAATCCATGTATGATCACAATGTTCAAATTACAAAATATTTAGGAAATCCAATCTCTAACACTGCAGCTGAAAAAATTTCTTTTTCTTTTTCTGAATATCTTAATAAACATCCCTTTATAATTCTTTCCTTTATTCTCATTTCAAGAGTTGTTAAATCAATCTCGTCTCGAGAATAAACAACTTTAAATCCCGCAACATAATCTAATTCATCAAGCATTGTTACTCGATTATGACAACTTCCAACAAAGCAATTAACAAAAGAAATAACATATTGATCTAACGATTTACAATTAAGATAGACTTGTCTTCCATCATAATTTCGTAAATCAGATTTCGTTGCCAAGACCAAAGTTGTTACAAGTTTGTTTTCATCAAAAGGATCATCCATTCCTCCACAACTCCAAAAGATAGGGCAATTTAAACAATCACTAGAACAACAACCAATGTCATCACCTAAATATGTCAACCTCCATTTATCTTCTTCTCTTGATCTTCGCCATTGATCCAAAAAAATCAAATTAACAGAAGAACAATTTTGAGCAATCAATTTTGCTCTTCTAACTGCTTCATCAAATAAATTTTTATTTACAGCTCCCATTTCCTTCCCTCCTTTTCTGGTTGGAATAAAGAACATTAAGTTAATTTAGTATATTCATTTTAACAAGTCAATAAAAAAAGCGTGCAATTCACACGCTAAGAACTAAATCTTCCTCCCTAAAATATCTTTCTGAACGCAAGTAAAACCAATACTTTTATCAGAAATTGCTGCAAACTTTTCCAAATACCATTCTAAAATTTCTGAAACGCTAACATTCCACTTTGACCTCATTTCCAATGCTTTTTCTGAAATACAAATATCTTTTATTTCTGCCAAAGTATGCCTCAAAAATCCCAATTCCTGATCTACTTGATCATATGGAGTTACAACCCAATCTGATGGTCCATAAGCCAAAGTTTTTAAACCTCTTCTTTTAAAATCATAAGGCAAATTTCGACCGCAAAATGCTCTACCACCATAGATTGCACCAGATTAATTACCATAGTTCTGATCATTCATTGCCAAATCATTAAACAAATTCATAATTTTAGTATCTCTATCTTCAGAACCACGAGGACAAGGAGTATAACAAAACCATCCATCACAGTTCATAGAAAAATAGACAAACCCACCGCTTTTCAGCAATCCTAATAGTCTGCCATAAGCAAGCTGAGAATTAACATGTTCAATAAAAGCCTGACCAATTACCAAATCCACTTCCTCAAGCAGTATTTCTGACCCAATATCATAAACAGAACAAACAAAACCATGCACTACAATATCAATACCTTCTTTTTCACAAGTAATACTGAACTGAAAATTAGCTGGGTCCTTACAATCTAAAGGCTTGTATGACCAACCATTCAAAACAGCATGCTCTTCAAACAAGCGAGGCATACCCATCAACAAATCTCTGTCTACATCAAAAGCTTCAATATATGCATTCCTCAAAAAGCCATCTTTAATCAATCTAATCAATCCTCTTCCTGTACCAGTTCCACAATCCAAAACTCTGATTCTTCTACCATGAAAAAATGGATCAGCCAAAGTTTTTCTTAATGCTTGACTAACAACATCATTGTATGCTTTCGCGTCAAGATAAGGCTTAAAAACGTTCAAATATTCCAAATGCTGATAAAACTTCGCGGCTTCTTCTTGCATTTCTCTTCCCTCCCTTTTCGGGTTGTCAAAGTACAACTTTATATTTAAGTCTATTATTATCTGCTTTTTTAGTCAATAAAAAAAGCGTGTATACGCTTTAAAAAAAGATCAAAGATAAGTTGCTACACCCATCAATTCTTGTGCTCTTTGCACAGTAAACTGAATCACAGACCTTGCATTTTTTCCACCTTCAATCAGAACATTCCTAACATAATCAATGCCTCCATTCTGCAAAATTCGCTGGCGATTTGCTTGAAATTCAGCCAACAATTTCCACAAATGAATCATCAATTCTTTCTTACAATCAATGCATCCAATCGAAGCAGTTCGACAACCTTCGGCCATTTCTCGGAATTTCTCATCTGGAGACAAAAGTGTGTGCAAAGTAAATACATTGCAAACTGCTGGATTTCCTGGATCATTTCTTCTTTTCCTATCTGGATCAGTAGTTGCTGTCCGCAATTTACCCCAAACAATATCATAGCTATCAGTCAAGAAAATAGTTGAATCCGGCTTTTCACTTTTACCCATCTTTCCTTCACCATGCAACCCCTTCACAGTAATTGATTCGCCACCCAAATGTTCTGGAATTACAAAAAGCTCTTCTTCAACCTCTCGATTAAAATCACGAGCAATCTGTCTTGCCATTTCAACGTGCGGAATTTGATCATGGCCGACAGGAATCAATTCGCCTCTGGGAGCCAAAATATCAGCAGCCATCAGAATTGGATAATTCAACAAACCAGCAATTTGAGGATTCTTGGACGCCTTATCCTTGTAAGACGGACAAAGCAACAAATCAGCAACTGGCATAAAATTGCACAATAGCCAAAAAAGCTCGGAAATTTCTGGCACAGATGACTGAGCATACAAAGTTGCAACCCTAGGATCAATTCCAGCAGCCAAATAATCCAAAACGATATTTGGCAAATGCTTTGCCATTTGTTGCCGATCTTTCAAAGTCGTCAATGTGTGCAAATCAGCCACAAAGAAAAAACATCGCTTGCTAGGATCTCTGCTTAATTCCACAAAATGACGCATTGCTCCAAGGTAATTGCCCAAATGCATTTGTCCTGTCGCTCTAATTCCTGAAAGAACTACCTGTTTTCTGTCTGTCATTTCTCCCTCCTCTCCTTCCCAATCTGGGGAAAACATCTCAAAGTATCTTAAATCTTTAAATCATTATTGTCAATTATATAATTAAATATTTTTAAAAGAGTACTCTCGTACTCTTTTAATTCTCATAAATCTCAAAAAACTAATAACTCCTTAAAATCTTGCTCCAATCCATTTCCCGCTATCTTTTTTGCTATTCAACAAAATTCCTTCATTTGAATAAGTTTTTAATTTCTTTCCAGTACTTGCTAAAATTTCTAATAAATAGTCATCATTGACATCTGCTACTGCTAAAAAACTTCCGCCAGCGCTAAAAGAAAACTTTTTCTTCAACTTCTTATTTAATACATAAACTTTTTTGTTTTTAGAATAAATAATGTTATCAGTTCCATTAGTATCCAAATCATAAGCCAATAATTTACTGTAGTTTAATGACTTTGTTTTTTTCAAAACTAAACTTTTATTTTTATATTTATATAATTTAATCTGATCATCAAAACCAACAATTATCAAAGGCTGATCATATTTCAATACTCTGCCGACTGCAATACTTTTTATATTTTCTGAAAAATTAAATGTTTTCTCTAAACTTGTCTTGTTATAAATTTTTAAAGTCTTAGCTTTTGCAATCAAAGTTTTTTCTTTTTTGCTATTATTAATATCACCAAATGTTAAATAATCATTCGCACTTTTCAAAGTATATCTTAGCTTTCTTTTAGAATTATAAAACTTAATTTCATTTCCATTATTTGCAATAATTTCTGTCTTATTATCTTGATTTGGATCAGCAACCGTAAAATATTTCAAACCAGAAGAAAACGGCTTAAATTTCTTGCCATATTTAGAAGTTGAAATATTATAAAATTTTATTGTCCCATTCTTCTCGCGCAATTCTTTGTTAGTATTATATAAATATGGATAGCTTGTTACAACATAATGTTTCGTTTGAACTGAACTCACATTGCCTTCAGTATCAACACCAATAAATTTTAAAATTTTAGTCTTTTTAAAAGTTATCTGTCCAGTATACAAATTTGATCCAGTTGTCGGTATTGAACCATCAGTTGTGTAATAAATTGATCCTGAACTGTCATTGCTTGATAATGTCACTTTAATCTTTTTTCTAGAAGCTTTATTATCTGGGCTAGCTGTCACAATCGGAGGAATTATATCGGTTTTCCAAATTGTACCTCCATTAGCTTTAAATGCGCCAGCATACAAATAATCGCCAAATAACCCCATACCCCTTACTATAATATTGCCCATAATACCGCTTGTACCAAAACCTCCAACATTATTTTGAATCCAATTTGTACCATCGCTTGTTTCAAAAACACCTGCTCCACTGCCAAGATTTGAGGTCCCAGCAAACAATAAATTGTCAGTTGCATACATACCTTGAATACTCAAGCTAAAAGTGCTGCTAAAACCAGTATTTGTCCAGTTAACACCATCGCTAGTTCGCCAAATTTGCGCACCGCCATTGTTAGCAATACCAGCATAAAGATAATTACCAAAAGTTTGCAGAGTCATAATTCCATAACTAGCATTGCCAACTCCAAATGCATCGCCAGTTACCTGCGACCAAGTACTTCCATCTGTCCGCCAAATCTGTCCGCCAGTTGTAGCATTGCGTGTTCCAACATATAAGTAGTTTTTAAAAACCTCACCTGAATAAAAAATATCGTTATTAATACTGCCAAAACCATTAGTATTTGTTTGTGTCCAAGTTGTTCCATTAGAATAAGCATAAACTTGACCTCCTGCAGTTGTATTTTCCGTTCCGCCATACAAAATACCCTTATATTCTTTCAAGAAATAACAATCAGCATTTTGATTGCCAGCTCCAAAACCATCCACATTAACTTGTGAAGCAGACAAAACGCCAGTATTTGATGTTGACCAAACCTCTGCTCCAGTTGTAATATTTCTCAAACAAAAATAAACATTATTGTTAAATGTTGTATTTCCGCCTCCATAAGAATAATTGTTGCCATCTCCAAAACCAGTTGCATCAACTGAAACCCAAGTTGATCCATCTGACGTTGTAAAAGCTTGAGCGCCATTAGCAGGACCCACATACAAAGATCCCGTAAAAAGTGAATTGCCAATTGTCTGAAAACCATAGAAATTCCAATTAGCTGTATCTCCTAATCCATCTGTCCCGCTTTGCGTCCATGTTCTAGCTTGGCTAAAATTAGCCAAGCCAAAAATTGTTAACACAAAAACAACGCTCCAAATAAAAATTTTGTTAAATTTTGTCATTTTATTATTTACAATAAATTATTAAATTATTTCATTGTTAAATTATTAACAATTTAACAATTCAACAATCTAGCAATCAAACATTTTATTAATTTTATTTTTTATCAAATCAGTCTAATCTATTTAACTCGCATTTATATTATCGCATTTTAATCCAATTTTCCACCAGTTATTTTATCAATAAACTTTTTATTTTTTAACAATAATTCTCCTGCTCTAGGATAAACTTTAAATCTGCGATAAGTTACATCAAAAGGATAAATGTC
>Ga0172379_10008546_pt1 | contig 12858 bp, 10 predicted proteins | sample GrowelOW334metaG_FD_119756 | JGI IMG/M metagenome (GOLD analysis project Ga0172379, IMG submission 119756) | Groundwater microbial communities from an aquifer near a municipal landfill in Southern Ontario, Canada - Groundwater well OW334 metaG | ecosystem: Environmental > Aquatic > Deep... | reverse complement strand
ATATTGCCCTAATGGTGCTTGATTTTTTTATCCAATATTTTTGTTCCTCCTTTGTTGTAAAGGAGGGGGACCGAACCCCGCAATACTGCGGGGCAAGCGGTGGAGGATTTTGACAAAAATATGGTCGTGGGGTTTGGGGCACGAAAAGCCCCAATAGAATAGTGGGGAAATTATATAATTTTTTTGTTCAAAAAAAACCCGACAAAAACATCGGGTTGAGAAAGAGTAATCACTTTTTAAGCAGGCAATTTTAAGAGGGTACCAAAGCCCTTTTTAAAGTCTTCCAGATCGGTTTTAGCCTTTTTAGTTTTAGCTGTATCTTTTGTCTCCATTTTTTCTTCCCAAATGAGTAATTGCTCATTGGCAATATTTTTCATATAGTCCGAAGGGATTGCCCAGATACCGAGCAAAGTATCCCTGTTTTCTGCGGTAATATTGTACCCCTCAAACTTGGGTAAAAGCTCTATTTTTTCAAGCTTTTCAACATCCTCACAAAATAGACTTTTTGAGATGATTTGCAGAACTATTTTATAGCCGATTTGTTGAACATACACGGCTATAAAACAAAATGGATAAAGTGTATCCAACTGTATTTTCTTTTTGATAAGCAAGAACATCCCATTCTGAATGTCTTCTTCTTTTATTTCTTTAAACATATAGTTAAGTTTTTTATTTATTTTTCCTTTATATACTTTTATGCTCGAATATGTCAATGTAATTTTTTCATTTTCCCACTATTGCTTGATAGCTTTGGGTAAATATATATAAAAAGCTCATTCGCGGGCGTATAGTACATTTTATCTGTTAATCTTTTCAAGCCATGAAAAATATTCAAAACGTAGATCCAGATATTTACGCGGCTATTTTCGCCGAACAACAACGTCAGTCAGAAGGAATGGAACTTATCGCAAGCGAGAACTACCAATCTCCTGCTGTGCTTGAGGCACAATCTTCCGTCTTTGCGAATAAATATTCTGAAGGATTTCCAGGAAAAAGATATTATGGATGACAAGAAAATACAGACATCATTGAGCAGTTGGCGATTGATAGAGCAAAAAAAATCTTTCACGCGGACCATGCAAACGTTCAGGCATTATCCGGCGCAGCAGCAAACTTATGCGTCTATTCCGCACTTATGAACGTAGGGGACACGATTCTCTGAATGGACCTCACGCATGGCTGACACTTGACGCATGGCGCTCCCGTGACGTTTTTTTCTAAGATTTTCAACTTCATCAGATACAAGACAACGCCAGAGGGCAAGGTGGATTTCGATCAAGTTCGTCAACTCGCATTACAACATAAACCAAAAATAATCCTCGCATGATTTTCTGCGTATCCGAGAGAATTAGACTATAAAAAATTCGTAGAAATAGCAAATAAAGTCTGAGCTATCGCATTCGCTGATGTATCGCATATTGGCTGATTCATAGCAGCTTGATTGCTCAAAAACCCATTAGACTACGGGTTTCAGGTGATGATGACCACGACGCATAAATCACTCAGATGACCGAGATGAGCGTTGATTCTCAGCAAGTGAATTGTTTCCAATCCACTCAAAAAACCTGAGGACACGATAGAAAATATTCCGACAAGAATCGATAGGGCTGTGTTCCCTGGTATGCAATGATGACCGCATATGAACACCATCGCAGCTATCGCTGTTGCTTTACATGAAGCGCAAACACCGGAATTCAAAGCCTATGCAGAACAAGCGCTCAAGAACGCACAGACTTTAGCTTCAGAATTGCTTCATCGTGGATATAAATTAATTACGTGATGAACAGATAATCATATGGTGATTATAGATTTTTCTTGAACAGAGTGAAACCCGCAAGGCGGATTAGACGGATCTCTCGCAGAAAAAACATTAGATAAAATCTGAATATCAACCTCGAAATCTACTATCCCCGACGATCCAAATCCTCCATTTCGCCCATCTGGATTGAGAATTGGTTTGCCAGCCATGACAACGAGAGGCATCAAAGAAGAAGATGTTAAGAAAATTGTAGAATTCATCGATCAGGCATTGAAAAATAAAGATAATGAAGAAGTGCTCGCAGGGCTGAGAAATAAGGTCAGAGAATTTAGTTTAAAATTTCCTGTGCCAGGATTGTAGAAAATAATAAGACAAATAGTATTCATGCCAACAAAACCACTGGTTTAAATAGGTATTCTTTAATATATAAAAAAGTCAAAAAGGACTTGACATTAAATACTAAATATCTATAACATAAACAACAAAATAAAATATTAACAATAAAAAGTGACAAGGAAGGGAGGCTAAGTTGCGAAAAATTAAGAGGTACTAGACCTTTATATTGATCTTATTAGTTTAAGATTTCCCCGCGACACAAATAAAAGCAGGGGCGTGGTTTGTAACCGTATCCGTGGATGTCAACGGAAATGGTTAGGCAAGAGAGGCGGTTCTCCACGAAGTCTGTAAGGTCTTCATAAAAAAATAAAAAAAAATCTATGAAAGCACCACCACCGATTCGCGGTAAATCTAAAATTAGTTAAATTGCAGGTTCGGCATCCAATTCCTAAATCTAAATATAGTAGGAACGGAACATTGCCAAAAAATCGCACAGCAGTGCGTAGCAGAGAAAAGAGGAAGGCCTAGGAAACCTTTCAGCCTGTTGATGGAAGTCAATAAGGAATAGGCATGCTTAATGATAGCAGAGCCCTCTAGTTATTAATTGTTTTGGTATTATGAGAGTATAAACAAACTCACGATATCTATAATTTATGAGATAGATCTCTTATAAGCCATATGAGCTGCGGAGTGTATCAAAACAATTATTAGCGAAATTGAATCCTCCTCTGTGAGCCGTTATGTGAGTACTACTGCAGCGGTTCACACAAAGGAGGATATTGGATAAAATTAGTCTTATAGTACGTGTGCGGAGGATAATCCGAACACAAAAAAACTCATGGTGCAGCGAATCTAGTCTGCACCTTTTTTTATACTAAGAAAAAAACTTGATTACAACAAACAACTATCATTAGTGACATTATAGCTGGATATTTCTTGATAAATGCGTATGGTGTCATGGTCAAATATACCGAACCGCTTTCGAAAACTATAATTACTTCGCTTCTCTCGTACTTACAGATTCTCAAGTCGTCGGTATAACTCAATCATCCAAAAAAATTGCGTTTTACTGATTTTTTTGGCGGTTGAGTATAAGTGATTTATATTTTTTTAATTGTCCCCTTATGAAGGTTCTGGAACCATACAACAAAGAAAAAGATAAAAAGAAAAAACAAAGCAAGGGGTGAATATTGGCGCAAATAACAATTACTGCGTTGCTTGCGATTTTGCCTATGAGCGCAAAGACAACAGCATTCCAAGCAGATGCTGCTCTACAAGAAAATGCGTATGATAGCGCAAAAGAATCCGTAGAATTGAACAATGAAACATTGTTTAAAAACGCGGTCAAACAAGCGCTTGCCCCAATAAATAGCCTAAAAAATATCCCAGCAGGATGAATACCGCTAAAATATCCCCCATCGTACACATGAGATTTACCGAAGACGATAGATTTTTTCCCCAAAGAAATGAAAGCAGAAAAACTGCCGTTTAGTCTAATAAGAATTGGGACTAAAATGTTTCTCATCGTCCCAGATCTGTGATTTGAAATAGATGAAATGTATATGGATGAGAAAGCTTTTTATATTCGTGTGGTCGGAAATATTCTTTTTGGCGGGATAAAAATACATAAGGAAATATCAAAATCCAAGGAAGAAGAATTGCCGTCATACCTAGAGAAATTACGTTCCCAATGAAAAAATGGAAAATATGCATTCTCTACGGTGTATGAAATTCCATGAATATATCAGAAAACCTATATTAAAGATCTAGAAAAATGTAATACCAGGTTATTTCCTAAATAGCATGATTTTACCGGCGATATTTCAGTTTACAAGCGACGAATAGAATGAGGAAAATAATTTACAACTTTATAGCAATGGACATATGAAACTAAAATTATTGATAAGTATGTTTTTTGTAATCGGAGCAGTATGTCTGTGATCAAGGTCAGAAGCTTATCTTTTTGGTATGAAATCACGGGACAATACCATCCAAAACATTCAACAGATAGAAAAAGAATATAAACTGGATTTGCCTATTATTTCTTTTATCTTCGATCCGCGAGGTCCGCAGGTAGAGAGCATGATGAGCGGTTTCAATGATAAATTATGAGAAGATAAAATTTATCATATTTCGATTTCGCCAAATAGTTTTACCGCTGCAGAAGTCGCTGCAGGAAAATTCGACACCCAATACAAACAGTTTTTTCAAGACGTGAAAAAAAATAATCTGAGAGTGATTTTCCGCACGATGCATGAAATGAACGGAGGACGATATCCGCGAAGCTCCAATCCCGTAGCATTTAAAAAAGCATGGATTCATGTATGGAAACTCTCGAGAGCTGAAGGGCTCGATCAGAACAATATTTTATTTGATATGTCCGTTAATGCGCGGGATCTTCCAGTAAAATGAGGTAAACCAAGTCAAACAGCGACATTCATTCAATGCCAGCCGAGTCTTAAAACGAAGCTCAAATGTCCTACATTCGAAGATTATTATCCTGGCGACGATTATGTCGATCTCATGGGAGTGACGTTTTACAATCGAGGAAAATGAAATAGCAACAGACGACGAGGGACGCCAGACCAGATCGTGAATGCTGCAGGACGAAAGACCTTGGATAGACTCAAAAAACTTGATAAGCCGATTTTTGTGGATGAGGTAGGAACAACCGCAGTCAATTATACCTGAGCGTACAATTTCAATACATCGCTCAAGGTATATGAAAATAATTCATGACTAAAAAACACTTGGCTCCTTCAGCTCAAAGATTTTCTTCTGAGAGAAACGAGAATCGCAGGAGCGATTTATTTCAACGTAGATCTCAGTAACGGATTGAAGAATCGGACTATAGGGGAATTGGATCGATCCGTGATAGATTTCGCTTCGAATAAATTTTACGACAAGATACTCGACGTCTATGAAGCTGGTAAGCCCAATGAAACAAACGCGTTATATTACCTCTTCAATATCAAACGTGTTACCCTCAATGACAAGACATATTTTATAAAATCTGATTATGCAAAGCCCGTTAAGGATCTCTATCTCTTTACGACGACGTATCTTACAGGACTCAAAAACCAAGTGAATTTTCTTGATAAGACAAAAAGTTCTTGAAGCTTAAGAAATAAATATAAGAGGTTTAGTAAGGCTGATTTGGATGCGATAGTAGATGCTACCAAGAAGTTTTTCTAGCCACGCCCCGTGTCACCGTCATTTCATTTTTTCTATTCAGCGTCATTCCCGCCCCGCCTTGCGGGATAAACTCCAACGGGAATCCAGTTTGCTAGTACGGATTCTCGATCAAGCCTGCTGTAGGCAGGCAGTCGGGCGTGACGTTAAATAATGGGGAATGACGGCAATGTGGTGGAGTGCAGAGACGTTCGCAAAAAAAATAAAATAAAAAACACGAGATTGACTTTCATAGGAAAATAGTTACACATATTTTCCAAATAAAAATATAATCATAAACCTAAATAAAAAACATATGTAAAAAAACATAATGATATTTTTTCTCAATCAAAACAAAATTATTAACAAACATAAAAAAAACAAAAAACTATGGAAACTACAAAAAACAAATTACAAATCGATGTAAACGATCCACGCATAGACAAAGCGTTTGGAAGCAAGCTGTTTGATGAACTATTTGAGCTTATCGAACAACATCCTAAACTCCTGACTTTAGATCGTCTAGAAAAGTTTATCAGAAGATGCGCTACCGACAAGGATGCCGTCTATAAGATGAGGGATTTCCTGAATGATAGATTTGATTATTCTCGTGGTAAAAAAATGACTTCATTTTGGAATAATGCAATCATTTTGGCTATGATAGAATGCCATTATTGCAATGAAAGGTACAGTTATAATGACCTTGTATATTTGGTCGAAAAGTTTGATGATGGCAATGCCTTGCGATTAGGATACCAGTGGTTCAAAAACTCCGGATATTCTCATCAACGTGATTCATTGTATAAGCTAAAGGGTTGTTTTACTCCAGAGTATGTCAAAAAAAGGCTGGAAGAGGGCTACTACCGTGAAATACTTACCTTAGCCGCGCTCCAAACATTTGAATTACCGAAGGATCTCACAGAATTGCAAAAGGAAAATTTACGCAAGCATGTACTTGAAGTCGTGACTGCTAATTATTATGAAACAAATATCAATGCAGCTGAAACATATCATAAAGACAGAATAGAAAGGAGCAAAACATTATTCAAACAATGCCCTGATCTATTTACAGTCGAGAATATTGTCGCTGTTGCTTTAAGTAGTCATGAATTAGCTCAACAAATATACGAAAGTAGACCTAAGGAGCAGAAGAAGATATCACAAGAAACTATCAGTAAGTTGCTTGATAATAAACAATGTGAAGAAGCAATGATGTGGCTGATATTATGGTATCGAATACGATTAAATAAAGAGAATCGTAAGAAAATTTACGGCTGGGTAAAGTTCATGATGGGCTGTGATAGTCATCATAAAAATAAGACCATTGATCTGTTTGAGAAGCTCAGGAAAAGATACAAGATCATTGTGTCGTTTGATGAATTTTTGGATGCAATGGTGAGTGTGGGCGACAAGAAGGATCTGGATATCGAAGGATATACGGAAAAGAGGTTTATGAACAGATTCTTCTACGATTACAACGATCATTTGTCCGTTCATTGTAATTATTTTTACCGTTCTGGGTTGGAAAAGCATAAGAAACAGATCATCATGGATTTATTCTTTTGGAAATATTTACCATGGAATATGCTCCATCGTGAAGAGAAAGTTGCGCTTAATGATCATATCCAACTTCGTGCAGAAGAATATCCTAAACAGGCACTCAAATTAGCCCGCAAATACCCAAAGATTGTTACCTTGACAGAAAAATCAAAATTTGCAATCTTTTGTACTCTTGCCAAGAAAGATCAAAGTGACGATGATTCTGGCTACAAAAAGTTAAACTTCGGTGCAGGTATCAGTAATGAAATCGTTCTGTCTGCTGAGGATTTTAGAAATCTTGCTGTGAAAGATATAGATAAATTATATCGGATTATGCAGATCCCTCAGATAAAAATTGATAAGGAACTGAAAACTTTCAAAAGACCTAAGAGTTTGTGGCCACAGCGTGTGTATAAGTTAATTCTGCTACAAAAACAGCAATGGTTACCTAAGAAAAATCAGGCTTTTGAATTATTAAAAGATTTTTCAGAGAGCAATTCAGATAATCACAACGATTATTTCATTGCAACCTGGAAAGCTTTGCCTGAAAACATGCGACCTTCTCCTATGGAATTATGTATCTTGGAAAATAATAAGCAGTTTTACAGAGAGCCAAGATTTACCATGTTTGTCTGCTTATTGAAAAACAAACTTATCACATTAGATGAGTTGATGATAAAAAAACTAATGCATATGTATAATGATAAGCATGATCATATACAAGAAGTAGCTGACATCACTAAGTCAAAGGAATTAAAACTTCAGATAACAAATTACAAAATTAAATCCATTCTGAATGATTGATTTCAGGATCGAGTTATTCTCTTCAGCCGTCCAATATTTTGGGCGGTTTTTTTTTGACATCGTGTAGGATAATCATTGACTTTTGCTACTAGTTTATTATAAAAATAAAAAAAATATAAAAAAATAAAAATATGAAAACTAAAACAAAACAGGAAAAGTTTGATGAGTTCCAAAAAGAATTTAATCAGAAAACGAATAAAACAAAACTGCAGAAATTAGGAGTTACCGCTTTTGCAGTGATATTTTTAGTCCCAGCGACCATGATAACAATAATAAACATAGTTCCATGGGTGTTGCCAATAATTACGATTGTCGAAATGTGTGGGTTATTATATATAATAATTTTTTTATACACATATATACCATTTTGTTCGCCATGGAGATTGGACAGTGAATCAAGCGTAAAGACACAGAAAGAAGAAGCAAAAGAAGATTTAAAAGAAGAACGTGAGCTTCTTCAAAAATTAAATTCTGATTATTCAATTATCAAGAGAAATGGATATACATTAAATAATATTCCGGCAGATTTGAGAGATACGGTACAATATCTATTGAATTCGGAAAAGACGCCCGAAGAAGTGATTGAAGAGGAAGAAGTGTCGATAGAGGATCTGGAAATAAAATTGGAAGTTTATTCCAATACCGAGCCAACTTTTTGGAAGTACTTCTGGTCATTTACATGGCTCAAAAAAGCCACTGTATAAAAGTCAAAAATTATAAAAGTGATCACCGGATTTTTTATCCGGTTTTTTTTGTAAGATATATCCACACGTCGAAGTTAATTATATCAACGGCACCGTTTCAAACAATTCCAGCAATACCTGATCTTCAGTCAGTCATGATAATTTTGCTTGATAGTTCAAAATGACTCTGTGCCTTAATACTGGCAATGCGACTTTCTGGACATCTTCGTGAGTAACATATTTTCTTCCTTCAGCTAAAGCGACTGCTTTGCTTGCAAGCATCAATCATATCGAACCTCTCGGTGACGTTCAATACAAAATATACTCATGCTCTTTTCTTGTAATGCTTGTCAATTTGGTGATATAATGCTTGATCTCATCTGAGATAGTTATGTCATCAATAGTTTTCTTGATCGCTGCTAATTCACTATGAGAGACAACACTTTTTATTTTTGTCAGATCTTCTTTTTCCATGGTATCAAGTATCTTTTTTTCTTGTGCTAAACTTGGATATGTTACTAATACCTTAAATAAAAATCTGTCTATTTGCGCTTCAGGAAGAGGATAGGTTCATTCCTGTTCTATCGGATTTTGCGTAGCCAAAACAAAGAATGGGTCAGGGAGTTTATGAGTTATTCATCAGATTGTCACTTGATGTTCTTGCATCGCTTCGAGCAGTGCTGACTGGACTTTCGGCGTAGCTCTATTGATCTCATCTGCGAGAATAATATTTGCCATGATGGGTCACATCTTCGTGTCAAATTCTTGTGATTTGCTGTTATAAATTTCTCCACCCAAAATATCTGCGGGCAAAAGGTCAGGGGTAAATTGTATTCTTTTGAAATCTAATCCGAGAAGTTGTGAAAAGATATGAATCGTCTTCGTCTTCGCCAATCATGGAAATCATTCAACCAAGACATGCCCGCCACAGAGAATGTTGATCATAATGGCGTTGATAAGTCAGTCCATGCCTATTATATGTATGTGCAATGCTTCTTTGAGGTGTTTAAGTTCTTTATTGTGGAATTCGATCGTCTCGAGTCATTCCTGAAAATGTTTGGTATCTATCCTATGATGAAGGTCAGGAGATTTCTGTTCTTTTTTGAAAATATTGAACATAGTATTGCTATCTTCTCTGAAAAATACCAAAAGCACTACAGCTACAATAGCGATAACAAGCATTAGAAGAATAATAAGCATTCGCATGTCTTCATTGCTAATAAAGTAAACAAGGTTTATACTATAAATATAGTAGAAAGTATCAAGTAGAAAGTAGAAGGTAGAAAGTAGAAGGTAGAAGGTAGAAGGTAGAAAGTAGAAGGTAGAAGGTAGAAGGTAGAAGGTAGAAGGTAGAGGGCTTTAAGCTTTAGGCTTGGAGCTTTATGCTAAGCGTAGCGTCTAAAATTTGCATTTTTTCGTTTTCTGATTATAATTATGCTGTATCGTTTATCTTATAGACTTTTTGGATACATGAATACTTTATGAGCAGCAGCAAGTACGGTCAAAGAAACATTTCGAGATTTTCTCGTGAGAATGTATGAGAATCCTTTTGTTTCAAAGGTTATCGCTATTGTTGTAGCGATTATTTTAAGTTTCGTCCTTTTATCATTATCCAAAATTCTTGCGGTATATATCAAAAATAAAATTACCAAAAACTTCATCCTCAAAGGAAATAAAGAAGTAGAAAATGTTTCGGCATTGATAGGTGATATCATTTTTTATACGCTTGCGATGTTTTCTTTATTTATCAGTTTCAGTATCGTGGGTATTCAGGTAGGACTTATTCTCTGATGAATTTCTATCGGAGTCGGATTCGCGTTTAGACAGACATTAACAAATCTCATCTCTGGTATTATGATTTATACAACTAAGGAATATCAGCCAGGAAGCATTGTTTCCGTTAAATTACCTGGGTGAGAAGTGACAGGAAAAATAGAAGAAATAAATATGAAAAATATTATTATGAGATCTTTTGATTTCAAAAGGGTAGTGATCCCAAATTCTAAATTTGTAAGATCAGTGATTAGAACGTATAGTCTAGAAGCTGTTTTGAAGCTTGATATAGAACTCAATGTGGATATTAATTTAGATATAGAAAAAGTGCTCGATGCGACGCTTGCTAAAACGAACTCGTATGATTTTGTTATGTATAAAGAATACACACAAGTGCTTATAGAAAGTTTTGATCAGAAAATATGCAAATTTAAAGTAAGTTTCTGCTTCAATCCGAATGCCGGCATCCCTACCGATGTCATGAAATCCAAAGTGCAGGCGGGATTGATCCAAGAATATAAGAAATTAATAATAAAATAAAATATTCCTCGTGTCGACGTCATTCCCGACCTGATCGGGAATCCAGCCTGCCCTCGGCCGGCCGGGGTTTACTTTGTATGGATTTCCGCTTTCGCGGGAATGACGTAAAAGGGTGCGGGGAATTTTTAAATAAAAAATAAAAATTGCAATTCACTTTCTGTTGCATATAACTCAGGCATTTATCTTGTGTCTGTTGGGTATGATCGCATTTTCACTAGGCTCACTTACTATCTATCGATACGGAATATTTTACTTCATCGCTTTTTTGGTAGGATATTTTTTTCTTTATCGAATAACAAAAAAAAACATATTCTGAAACAAATTTCCTCATTTGCAGACTTTTCTCCAGAATAATCTCGATGATCTTATGCTTTGCATATTTTTGTGAGTGCTGGTGTGAGGGAGATTGTGACATGTGATTATTTATAATTTTCAATATTATCTCCAGCATCCGGGTGAAATTCTACAAATCCGAAAAGGTGGAATGTCATTTATCGGAGGCATCTTCGGGGTGACTATCGCGTTGCTTTTGTTGATGTGGAAAAAACGTTTTACACGAAAAGAATTGCTTCTTCTTGGTGATCTTGTTTTTGCTATACTTCCATTCGGCATTATGTTGTGAAGAATAGGAAACTTTCTCAATCAAGAACTCTATGGTGTGGTGGTCACAGATTGGCTGCCGCGTCTATGATATCCAATATTTTCTCTGCTTCGTGATCTCAATATCTTTCATGTATATTCACAAGTAGATACTGTTCTCAGGGTAAATACCAATTTCCTCGCAGGTTTTTTTGAGGGACTAGTATTGCTAGGTATTACCTTGTCCATCATCCGTAAACGAGTCAAAACAAAAACACCGCAGCCAGGTAAAATTGTCGCCGTGTTTCTGATGGGATATAGTTTTATTAGGTTTTTTCTTGAATATCTAAGGGCTGATTCTCAGTTAGAATTTCATGGTCGATTTAGTGTTTCTCAATGGTTCTTTATTGGGTTTTTTATTCTGGGGATAGTGATGTTCATGTTTAAAAAGAAGTGGGAATAGCTATACAACACCACTAGTAACAATGCAACGTGAAGAGTGTAGTCGAGCAAAATATCATACAAGAAGAAAAGATAATTCATTCAATCTCAATATATACGTGGAAGTAATGAAACCAAGCTAAGAGTGATAGGAAGGAATATGTGATATTGCCTTACTAGTGGGAGAAAGGATTTTTTTGTCCAGTATTTTTGCATCCTAGCAAAAATATTGGTCGTGGGTTTGGGGCGCGAAAAGCCCCAATAAAAAAATAAAAAAGAGACGCCATAAATGGACGTCTCTACGAAATAACATATATTTTCAATTACTTTATCTCATAGATCACATTCACATTGATCGTTACTTCAGTCTCTCCAGGAGAAAGTGCGTTGCTTACTGCAGTATCTGCAGTTGCTCACATACCCTCAGCTTTTGCGTAATAAATAGGAGTTGGATTGGAATAACTATTATCAGTGATGATGACGGGTTTGCCAAGCGTAACTCAGCTTGCTTTAGCTAATTGTTCAGCTTTTGTCCTAGCGTCAGTCAATGCTTTTTCACGAGCTCATTGATATGCGACATCTTTATTTTTGAGATCAAAGTACGTATTATCTACATTTACTCATCCTATCTTAGAGATTTGAGTCACAATATTTCCGCCTTTTTCTCAAAAATTTTCTCCACTGACATTGATGGTAATGCTTTGCTGCGCTCTATATCCAAGCAATTTTCTTCCGCTTGCATTACTTCGATCATATTCCGGATAGACATTTACATTCGTGGTTTTGATATCTTTATTCGCGATATCAGCAGCTTTAAGTATTTCTTTCAGTTTATTTACTTTGTCGTTAGCCTGTGATTGTGCTAAATCTGTGCTTGCTGCGAGTTCGGAGATAGAGACATTAATGACAAGCATATCAGGAGCTACAGAAGCTTTTCATTCTCCCATGACCGAAATAGTATTAACCATTCCATAATTTGTCGATTGGTTAGATTTATTCGCCTGAATCAAAGAATTTCCTATGAAGAAGACGGTGAGCGATAAGATCAATGCTGCCCCCAAAAGGAAAAGTCAGTTAGTGGTTTGTTTGTTCATTTTGTTATAAAGTTAATAAGTAAAATACGTAATGAAAATTTAACAATAAAAAAACAATAGGAACTATCACTATCTATAATTATCTATTTATAGGTGACTAATCAAGCTGAAGTTTTTCAAACATAAAGTGCATAACATT
>Ga0172379_10008545_pt1 | contig 12858 bp, 15 predicted proteins | sample GrowelOW334metaG_FD_119756 | JGI IMG/M metagenome (GOLD analysis project Ga0172379, IMG submission 119756) | Groundwater microbial communities from an aquifer near a municipal landfill in Southern Ontario, Canada - Groundwater well OW334 metaG | ecosystem: Environmental > Aquatic > Deep... | reverse complement strand
TTACTGTTGACGAACTTTTTAAAGATCTTTATCGCTGAACATGTTCCTGCATTACAGCTCACGTTTCAAAAAATCATTCCGCAAACGGCCAGAATGGATACGTGAACTTGTTGAAGAACGCACGCGACTTTTTGCTCAAGATCCGAGGCATCCACTGCTCGGTGATCACCCACTTGGCGGCAAGCTCGCGGGTCTCCGTAGTTTTTCAATCATGGGCGATTTGCGTGTCCAATACGAGCCATTCCCAGACGGTTCGGTACGCCTTACAAATCTTGGCACGCACAGTGAACTGTACGGATAATAAAAAACCACGAATGAATCGTGGTTTTTGGGTTTAATGCGGTTAGAGGGTTCATTTCTTCCTCCACCACAAGTCTCTGAAGAAGATCATAATGACGATCATCGCAACCGGAGCGAGTATTATGATGACCTCAGTCGTCAGGTTGAGTGCGGTGAACAAGAGATATTTAAACACTACTGCCATAAAGTACCTCCATTTAGGTAGTTGCCGAAGTTAAAAATCTTTTCTCCAATGAGATCACAACCAGTTTGTGGTCTCAACAAGAGAGGCAAGAGAGATTGCGAACTCTCTTGCCTAAATCGCAGTACGTTTAACGTCGTGTGCGGGACGGGGCTAACAGTTTTCGCCGCTCGTTTTCAAGATAACGAGAAACTTATGATTCAGTTTGGAATGCAACGCAACTGAGTTATTTCACATCCACAGCGCGGACATATGTCGACGACAAGATTGCTCACTCTGCGCCTGGAGCTGAGCGTTTTCCAGTAACTCCAGATTCTTGGAAGAAATTCGCACCCGCCGAGATCTCTGTAGATGCCATGTAGCTCATAGATCTTTTTTTCGGACCATTTCTGGCCTCCCAGAACCGCGAAGACTTCCATCAGGGCGATTACAAATTTTTTCTCTTCTTCAGAAAGCTCGACTGTCTCGAAACTGGTGAGCTTGTGTTCGAATTTCTTAAGCTTTCGAACATAGCTCTCTTGTAGCCCCGAAATTTCAAGCTCGGCTCTCAAGACATGAAGAACCATCTTTTTCTCGCTAGCATCGACCGCTATTTTTACATGGTTAACATTGGCGCTGTTCCGACTCGGTTGCCTTATTGGGGCTTTCTCCGGCATGATACGTTCTCCTCTTTTGAAGTTATTGTAATGAACATCTGTTTCGTCCTCTTGGACTCATCAGGAGAGATACACATCTCTCAACAGCGACTCGTTTCGTGAGTCAATCGGACAGTAGGTTGTCGGCCAAGACACGAATTAGCATTTCGTGCCATGTTGTCAGGCGATTGCCTACATATCGCCTTGCTTTCGGGGTTCATGACTCCCCAAATAGACAACTTTCGTTTTTTCCGCTTTGGAAGGGAGAACGCGTCCCTAGCAATGCATGTTCCGCACAGCCAACCTATTAACGCCCATTGCCAGAGCCAGCCGAAGCTATAGGTTGGGGGTCTCGCCGATGGTTTGCGCGCAATGCTCAAACCCGAGATGCGGAACATTCTCAATCAGCCAACGAATTATTCGCGAGCTGAATTAAGGAGTGGAACAAGTTCCACTCGTGAAGCCGCCCCTTATGGGGCGGGTACAGGCCGACCATTTCTGATCGGCTTCGCCTGGGCGAATTTCTCCGCCCAGAACGCCTGCGCATCACGCTCCGTCCGCCACCGCGCCCTGAGTTCGGGTGAAGGGATCACCTTCGCCTTCACTCCGGCAGGGGCAAGTGCGAGAGCCTTCGCGCCACAGGGCTTGTGAACCCTGCGGTCGGCTTGACCAGCCACTTGCAAGAGCCACTCAGCTCCGCGTGTGCCCTCGATGCGGCAAAACGAACAGACATGCTTCTTTTCCATAGCTAATCTCCTTTCATTGTTGCCGCATCAGTGCGGACTTCTTTTAGTCGTGTGACCCGAAATCACTAGGAATTGCTTGCGCAATCCCTATACCAAGCGGAAATGGTAGAGGAGTACGGCATTATAATGCGCCGATTTGTCTCGCTCATAGACCATTTCGCGCTCGGTTAGGAATCACGAAACTCAACCTTCTTTCTATGTAGATTTCAGCGAACTTGTCAGCAATGACTGACTGAACCCCTTATACACCTAAGGGTCTTTTCTGTCAAGCATTTCTGACACTTTTCTTTTACAAATCGCTATAAATCCTTATTTTAAGCCATATTTATTTACCACAAATGATATTTACAATTACCAAAGCTATATAAAATTAGATGTTCAGCATGTTATTAAATGTCAGAAGATATTGACAGATTTTGTCGTGTCTGCTAACCTAGGGAACAGGAATCCAATGGAGGGTTCAGCCGGCCGAAAGGGGGTGATCACATGCACGGCTAATCTTGTTTTCCCCGCATAGCTCTTGGTAGTAGTTATGTGGGGTTGTAGGGTTAACCGGCGTGTCTTGCCAAATTTCCAAGGCTTTAAGTTCATTCAACTTATGGAAGGGGGTGGTGTAAAAAATGTACGGCAGATGCTAAAGGGTAAGAGTCCCGAAAACTCAGTTGCGGTCATATTTCGCCTCAGTGACGTGCCCCACTCCTAGATCATAACAGGATGGGACGATGTCAGAAAACGGAGTTAGCAACAAAAAAAGAAGATTTTGTTAGAAATAGCCAGACGCATTGCGCGTCTGGCTATTATTCTTTTGTGGGAGCGTTATCAAATGCTAGTTTGAATAGTGACTTGAGTGTCTCTGCGACATCCTTGCTTTGAATAAAGATAGTAGCAATCGATTTCCCCATGGTGACTATCTGCACTCGGTCTTCGTAGATAGAAATATCGCAGTACAGCGGATATTTTGCTCCATCTATCTTAATGCGCTCACTCAATTCGTTTGATGATAACGTTGTTTTGTTTGAAGTATAGAGTGTCTTTGCCTTTATATTCTTGCCCGGGCGGATTTTTTGGACAGCGGTTATCTCGCCAGAGCTAAAAACCTCCTCTAACAGGTCTTTATCAAAAAGAGCGTACACAATCCCCTCTTTATCCTGGGCGTTGAAAAATAAAAAATGATTACTGAGCGCCGCCTCGCGCCCTTCAAAGTATTTCACCAATGGTCGTTCGCCACTTGCACGTTGGACACTTTTAATCTGTGGAATAATGTCGCCAAGTCTTTTTGATTGTTCTTCAAGCACCATCTTCTGTCCTTCGACAAACGTCTGAAGCCGCTCTGGCGATTCTGCTTGATAGTGAACTTTCTTCCCGCTTTCAGTCTCGCTCACCAAACCTTTCTCCATGAGCCCTTCAAGCACCACATACACCGTTGAACGATTTATCTTCGTCTCTTTCGCAATAGCAATAACCGAGGCATTATCAACTTGAAGCAGAGCGAGATACATGATCGCTTCCTTTTCGTTCAACCCGATTTCCTGAAGGTATTTTTCAAGCATATGGGAGATTATAGCAAACATACTCTCCGATAGTGTTTTGTGATAGAGTTCGCCCATACCGATTCGCTGATTGGCTGATACGAAAGACGCGCTGTTTGACCCTTACTTTTAACTACTGGGCGCTTTTATGTCACTCAAAATCATATTGATAATGTTGGCGCTCTCTGGCGTCGGCGGTATTGCGCTCGGCTATGTGCTGCGCGTGCTTATTGGTCTTGCCCAGCGTGGCTCGATAGAGCTTGAGATCAAACAAAAATTACTCAACGCCCAAGAACGGGCGGCGAAAATTATCGCCGATGCCGAGTTTCGTGGAGAGGTTTTTGAAACAGAACGGCTTGCGCCAATTGAGGAGCGTGAGGAAAAACTCACTTCGAAAGAAGGACGTCTCGATTCACGAGAAGAATTTCTTGATTCTCGCCAACGCGATCTTGATGATAAGGAAGATGAAGTGCGCGCGCGCGAGCAGGAGGCGATACGCGCGCGAAGTGAGTTCGAAAAACTAGCAGTAGAACGCACGAAAGAACTCGCGAAAGTCGCACATCTCTCAGAAGACAAAGCACGCGAAGCACTTTTTTCTGAAATTGAGCACACCCATGAAGAGGCAATTCTCCTGCGATTGCAGAAGCTCGCAGCAAATGGTCGCGAGCGTCTTGAGGATAAGGCACGCGCCATCCTCATTTCAGCGATTCATCGTCTCGGCAATGCGGTGAACTCTGAGGTTATGTCTGTCTCAGTTGCTATCCCCTCAGAAGAAATGAAGGGGAAGATAATCGGGAAGGAGGGTCGCAATATCAAGGCTTTTGAACGCGCAACAGGTGTTGATGTCCTCATTGATGACGTACCGGGTCGCATAACGCTCTCTTCTTTTGATCCACTTCGTCGGTATGTCGCTAAGATTTCTCTGGAGAAACTTATGGCGGATGGTCGTATTCAGCCGGTCAAAATAGAAGAAACGGTTGAGAAGACGCGTGTCGAGGTTGCCGATATTGTGAAGCAGAAGGGTGAAGCTGCTGCTTATGAAGCCGGCGTTATCGGGCTCGACCCAAAGCTGACAGAACTTCTTGGTCGGCTTTATTTCCGTGCCAGCTACGGCCAGAACATGCTCCAGCACTCTATTGAAGCGGCACATATCGCCGGTATGCTCGCACAGGAGCTTGGCGTAGACCCAATTGTCGCACGCACCGCCGCCCTCCTCCACGACGTCGGCAAGGCGGTTGATCATGAGGTGCAGGGCACGCATGTAGAGATAGGGATACGTATTCTTGAGAAATTTAATGTCGACAAACGTGTTATACAGGCGATGCAATCGCATCACGATGAGCATCCGTACGAAACTCCAGAGGCGGTTATTATCCAAGTGGCCGATGCGATTTCGGGGAGTCGCCCGGGCGCGCGGCGAGACACGGTTGATCGTTATCTTGAGCGCTTGGGCGACCTCGAGCGGCTCGCCGGCACCTTTGAAGGCGTTGAGAAGGTGTATGCCATCGCAGCAGGACGCGAGATACGCATCTTCGTAAACCCCGGCAAGGTCTCTGACCTCGCGATGCACAAACTCGCGCGCGACATCGCGACGCGTATACAGGCCGAATTGAAATATCCGGGTGAAATTAAGGTGAACATCATCCGCGAAAATCGCGTAGTGGAGTTTGCCCGTTGATTTTGTGCTATCCACGGCTCTTGTAAAGGCCTATTGCGTAATGTGGCGCATTTCCTATACTTCCCCACATACCCGCCTTCGCCTCGCCGGAGCTCGGCTTCGACAGGGCAAGGCCCACCTAATTTAGAGCGTAGGCGGGCTTATCACTAACTACGTACTCATGAACAAAGCAGACATTGTCGACAAAGTGCACGGCGTTCTCGGCTCGACCAAAGCTGACGCAGAGCGCGCTGTCGAGACAGTCATCGACTCAATCGTTTCTGGTCTTAAATCTGGCGATGAGGTATCGATCGCAGGTCTTGGCATCTTCGCGACGAAGGCGCGCCCCGCGCGCCAAGGCCGCAATCCTCGCACGGGCGAGACGATCCACATTTCCGCTTCACGCACAGCGAAGTTTCGCGCCGCAAAGGCGCTTAAGGACGCAGTTAAATAGTATGGAAGGCGAAAGAGGTTTTTAAACCAACAAAACAACACGGCGCCCAAGGGCGCCGTGTTGTTTTCTGAATTGTGCGGGATGGGAGAGTCGAACTCCCCACCACAGTTTGGAAAACTGTTATTTTACCGATAAACTAATCCCGCAGCGCCCTTCGTAGCTTTAGCGAAGTAGGGCTTAGTGCGAGAATACCATTTTTCATATAAGGATGCCCATCCTTCCTCCCTGTGCTCGTCTCGCACAAACATATGAAGACATATGTTTGTGTCTCGACTTGCTTGGTAGTAGCCTATGAAGATGTCGCGCTACACACCATATTTCGGCATCGTTTATGGACTCGTATTTGGCGCCTTTGTCATTACCCTCTTCAGTCATGTGTCCGTGGTACGCGCTCCTATAATTTTTATTCCTCACGCATCGTTGACTCCTTCTGTGGTGATAACTGTATCGGCTACTTCAACACCAGCAACCTCTACTCCGAAGAAGATCGCGTCGTCTCCACAAGCCACACCCGCACCAGTACCTGTCGCATCTGTAGTGCCAACGCCACCATCAGCTGCAGCTATCAATGCAGCGCTTGATGTTTCTGCATCTGCGCTCAGAAGTGCACTCGTGAACATCATCTGCTACGCACCCGCAGGAGGCACGATACGTTCCATTTCAGGTAGCGGCATCATTGTTGATCCGAAGGGCATCATCCTCACAAATGCGCATATTGCGCAATATTTCCTTCTCGCCGATCGTGGCGTCTCCTGCACTATTCGATCGGGGAGTCCGGCTGCAGACCGCTACAAGGCCGCCCTCATCTACATTTCTCCCACATGGCTTCAAGTGAATCCGAATGTTTTGACCAAGACGACGCCGGGCGGGACCGGCGAATATGATTTTGCCCTTCTTGCGATTTCTAAAAGTGTAACGACCAATCCACTTCCCTCCTCATTTCCATATGTGCCACTCGCAACAATGCCACCCACCACCGGCACACCGATTGTCATTGCTTCATATGGCGCACAGTTTCTCGCGCCAGATCAAATAGCGTCTAACCTCTCCCCCACAATCGTTTTCGGTTCAGTGAAGGACGTATTTACCTTTGGCACGAATACAATTGATGTGCTTGCACTTGGGGGATCGGTTGCTGCACAAGAAGGTTCTTCAGGTGGCGGTGTTGCTGATGTCTCGGGCGATCTTGTAGCCACGATTACCACCAGCACAATCTCTGGCGCGACCGACACGCGTTCCCTGAATTCCATCACATCTTCATATATTCGTGCAGAATATGCGACCGAAACAGGACAACCACTCGATCTCCTACTTGAGAAAGCTCCCACGCAGGTCGCTGCTGACTTCGCACCACAAATATCCGCACTTGAGGCAATCATTACCGCAAATCTGCCGTAGCTGATACTATACAAACAACGGGCCGGAGTATGCCGGTAGTACGCCTGCTTTGGGAGCAGATAGACCGAGTTCGATTCTCGGCGGCCCGACAGATTCAGACGATTTGTGGCAGGTAGGAGACGTGTGCCATGCCGTCGCGGCGGCGGAGCCAGACTAGGCAACCATCTACCTGCCACTCCCCTTCCCACTTTTTCTCAAGGACATACCATTCGCCCGTTCTTGCCACCTTTCGCACCTTCGCTTCGTGCAAATTGAGCGATGGGTCATACTCATCTTTTCCACTTTCTTCTTTTGGAAAGTTGTCAGTCAAAACAGTCTTCACTTCAACAAAGTGCAGCGCACCTTCCTTCTCTGCGATGACATCCAACTCCCCTGTTTTTTTAGAAATATTTCGATCACGAATAGTGAATCCATGCCGTCTGAGGTATTCGCAAGCGACACTTTCTCCCAGATTTCCGACCTCTTTACTGGTCTTAGAGGATAAGTCCACGGCTTTTAGAAATATGGCTCACTTCCTCACTATTTCACAGACTTGCCAAAAAGTCTCCTGTCCTTTATCCCCAGTATGCACAGGTTTGTACACACATACAAAGTCGTTTTGAAATCACATTTTGTGCGGATAGGGAGAATCGGACTCCCGTCTGCGCCTTGGCAAGGCGCCGTTCTACCACTAAACCATATCCGCAACCAGTTCATATATTCTCATAATATGCCTTATTCATCAATTCATTCGGTAAGAGTCTCAACCATTCAAGCATCTTCACTTTAAAATAGGTACTTGAAATGCAGATTATGCATACCCCGTGTGTTATTCGCCGTATTTTATGGCGCCCCTGTATGGTGCTACTTTTCGTAAAGTATTTGAGTTCAATACCTGACTTACGGGACCAGTATTCCCTGCAATTTTCCTCATTGAGATCTGGATACACAAGCAACTGGGCCTTTATTTTCCCTTCTGGAATTCGGCAGACGTTTTTAAGGAAGAATACATACAGACGAATTAAATTTGGATCAATATTGGTGAGTTTAGTTAAATGCCTCGTTAATTTATCTCCTTCTCCCCAGTAGAGCATTAAGCCGGCGATAAAAAGAGGATTGTATTTCATTCTTTCAAATTCACCCCCTGCTTCTTCGGTGGCCTCTTTATAAGCATGTTTCAAACGTTGACCCCGTATCTTGTTGAGCTCAACGAGTCTTGTCGTATGTTGCTCCTGCATTTCAGACGCAAGTTTTTTCTTGAGCTGTTTTGACCAATCGACTTCGCTGAACCAGCCAGAAAGGGTGGCAACAGGTATCTTAAGGGCATCACGAATTTCGGTGTAGCTTTTACCACCTCGACGAAGATTAAAAGCAATTTCCTTATCTTTCCGCATTCTATAATTATATACGACGAGAGTTCGCTTTTAGCCCAAACACCCACGGATTGTGGAAAACTTTAGATTGGTGCCCTCGCCAGGATTCGAACCCGGAATAGCTGATCCGAAGTCAGCCGTGATATCCATTTCACCACGGGGGCGTATCTACTATCTGCATAGTACGGCACTGTGCTACGATTTGGAAATGCACTATCGCATTCCTGAAGAGGTCGCATCGGTTGACAAGAAGTTACGAGAAGATGGTTTCGAAGCATACCTTGTCGGCGGATGCGTTCGTGACCTCATCATGGGTCGAGAACCTAAGGACTGGGATATCACCACCAATGCGTCCCCAGAGCAGATCCAGGCCGTATTTCCTGATTCTTTTTATGAAAACGACTTTGGCACGGTCGGAGTTAAGACTGAGAGTACCGACCCACGGCTCGCCATAGTGGAGATAACCCCCTATCGTATTGAGTCAGGGTATTCTGATAAGCGTCGACCAGACAAAGTCGAGTTTGGTACTTCCCTGCTCGAAGATCTCGCTCGCCGCGACTTCACCATCAACGCCATGGCGCTAGAAGGCTCTCAAGGACACCTAATTGACCCGTACGATGGTCAAAAGGACATAAAGGACAAACTGGTGCGTGCCGTGGGTAAACCTGCTGAGAGGTTCAATGAAGACGCTTTGCGTATGTTGCGTGCCGTTCGCTTAGTTGCCGAGCTTGATTTTGGTATAGATGGAGCCACCGCAGCCGCAATAAGTGAGAATAGCAAGCATTTAAGCCATGTTTCATGTGAAAGAATCAGAGACGAATTCGTGAGAATACTTAATTCAGACCAACCAATGAATGCTCTAGTTCTCGCAGAGCGGCTTGGTATTCTAGAATTTATTTCTCCAGAGCTCGCTCGTTCTATGGGTATCGCACAGAATCAGGCCCATAGCTACGATGTCTTTGAGCATCTCATGCGTGCTGTACAACACGCAGCCGATAAGAAATTCAGTCTTGAAGTACGGCTCGCTGCCCTACTCCACGATGTTTCTAAGCCAGAAGCACGTCGTCATTCTGAAGAAAAGGATGATTGGAGCTTCCATGGCCATGAGGTAGTTGGTTCACGTGCAACAAAAAGGATCCTTGAGAACCTGCGCTTTCCACGCGAAACAATTGATAAGGTTGTGAAGCTTGTCCGTTGGCATATGTTCTTCTCTGATCCAGAACAGATTACCCTCTCTGCTGTGCGGCGTATGATAACGAATGTTGGGGAGGAGAATATATGGGATTTGCTCAATCTTCGCATGTGCGACCGTATAGGGACCGGCAGACCAAAGGAGCAGTCCTTCAGATTCAGGAAGTATGAGGCTATGGTTGAACAGGCTCTTCGTGACCCAATCTCTGTTTCTATGCTTAAAACCGATGGAAATCGCATTATGGAAAAGTTCCACGTGAACCCTGGGCCAAGGATTGGCTATGTTTTGAATGCTCTCCTCGAAGAGGTTCTCGATAATCCTGACCTAAACACGTCTGAATATATGGATAAAAGAGCAGAGGATCTACTGAATATTCCCGAAGATGAGCTAAAGAAGCTGGGTGAATCAGGGAAGGAGCGCCGAGAAGCTGAAGAAGATAAGGAAATAAGCAATATTCTTGGGAAGTATCATGTGAAATAGGTTCAAGGTAACTCCTTACGCAGTAAGGTGTTTCCTTGAGTTTGCGTTCCACGCGAAACAACAAAGCCACCCAAGTGGTGGCCAGAGATGAAAAGGAGCAGGGGCAAAAAATGGTATCTCCAGCCCGAGAAATGTGGGTAGCCTTTGTTACTTCTAGCGCTCCTCAAAAAGGGAATCCATGCCGAATGGCTTGTAATTGCGGATACGCCGCGGCGCAGGCAGGAACTCTGAATGATGGCGCTCTAATGCCGATGGAAAGATCAAGAAAGAACTACCTCAGCAGCAACCCCTTACCGGAGTAACGAGTGCCGCCTCTGAATCCAAGAATAGCGCAGTAAAGGACAGTGTAAAGGACATGGGTGGGGATAACTTATTGAAATGTCCTTTAGATAGTCACGCTAATAGGGCAGTGGTCGGAGCCGTAAATCTCAGTGTGGATTTCGGCTTTGCTCATGTGCTTTATGAATTCATTCGCGACAAAGAAGTAGTCGAGGCGCCAACCGACGTTGCGGTCGCGGGCGCGCGTGATTAGATCCCAGTAGGTATAGGCTTCTTTGGTATGTGGATGAAAATGACGGAATGAGTCAACATACCCTGCGCCAATTACCTCATCTATCCACGCGCGCTCTTGTGGTAAAAAGCCAGTATTCTCCTCATTTTCTTTTGGCCTCGCGAGATCTATCTCCTCATGCGCCGTATTCACATCGCCACAGAATATGACTGGCTTCTGCACACGTAATTTTTCTATAAAAGCGAGGAAAGCGTCATAAAATCTCATTTTATAATCCAGTCGCTCGGGACCCATCCCGCCATTGGGGAAGTAGGCATTTAAGAGCCAGAAATCCTCATATTCTGCGCCTATAATCCTGCCTTCCTGATCAAACTCCTTTATCCCCATGCCATAGATAACAGACAATGGTTCGGTCTTTGAATAAATCGCCACACCGCTGTAGCCCTTCTTCGTTTGTGAAGAGGAGAAGAATGAGGAGAAGCCAGCAGGGGAGAGCATTTCTTCTGGCACTTGTTCGGGACTCGCCTTGGTCTCTTGGAGGCAGAAGATGTCCGGCTTAACGCCACCCAAGAAACTCTCCCAGTAACCGTTCTTTCCAAGTGACCTCAACCCATTCACATTCCATGAGACGATTTTCATTTAGCCATTATACCCTTCGCTGGCAGTTCAAAAAATGGTCGCGCTCCGGGCCGCTAGGCCAAGTCTTACTACCATTTTTCAAACTGCCAGCTCGGTTGCAGTTGTGTATACAATGTGTATACTAGCTGTATGACAACAAAAGCACCAGCAAAAGCGATAGTGAATGTGCGAACTGACGCGGCGACAAAGCGCGAAGCGCAGCGTGTGTTCAAGCGCATGGGATTTGATTTATCCACCGGCGTGAATATGTATCTGTATCGTGTGGCGCAGGATAAAGCGATGCCGTTCACCCCGCGTACGGTAAATGGCTTCACGCCAGAATTTGAAGCACGCGTACTTCGTGAGGTCGCGCACGCAAAAAAGTATGGGAAACTGTACAGTACAGTTGAAGATGCACTAAAGGCGGTATCATAATCTCATGTACCGAATTGCATACGCGCAAAGTGCGCGCAGAGCATTAAAACGGCTTCGGCGAAGCGGGTCGTTTAAAGAGGCTGTTTTCAAGGAATTACTAGTGTTGTTCATGTACAACAGATCGTTACCAATTCATTTTCAAGATCACGCACTCCATGGGAGTTTTATGGAATATCGAGAGTGCCATTTGGGGTTCAATCTTCTCTTGTTGTACGAACGAGACGAGGTGTTGAAGATTATCACCATCGCGAATATTGGCACGCATCCAGAACTCTTCGGCGAGTAGTAATTAGCGGCTTATGCCGTGAAATTTTTTGTGGATCTCGCGGAGGTGCGAGTCGGTGATGTGGGTGTAGATCTGAGTCGTATTGATTGAAGCATGGCCGAGGAGCTGTTGGACCGATCGGATATCAGCGCCGTTGTTGAGGAGGTCGGTAGCGAAGACGTGGCGGAGAACGTGCGGCGTCATCTTCTTAGTAATGCCGGCTTTAGTCGCAAGTTTTTTAATAATTCGTTCTACCGAGCGGGGTGTGAGGCGCGAGGGAATAGAGATATCGGTGCGAGCGTTGACGAAGAGTGCTTCGGCCATGTCCTTCCGCGCCTTAAGATAGGCAGCGACCGCATTCTTGGCAGCAGGGGAGATGAAGACGACGCGCACCTTCTCTCCCTTGCCGCGTACCGAGAATGAATCCTGAGTGAGATCCAAGTCGCAATCAAGCGCACAGAGCTCAGAGACGCGGAGACCGGTGGAGAAGAAGAGCTCGAGTATCGCCTTATTGCGAAGGTCGCTTTCTGCAGGTCCCTCGGCGGCTTTCATAAGGCGGACAAGCTCAGTAGGAGTGATGAGGTCGAGTTCGCGCTCAGGGAGCTTCGCGAGTTCGATTTTCTCAGGAGAGATGGCGGCAATGTCTCGCTTACGTAAGAATTTAAGAAAGGCGCGCAGGGCGATCATGTAGTAATTCTGTGTGCGGCGTTTCATCGAGCCATTATTCGTCCCCGACTGGCGATTGAGCCACAGGCGGAACTCGCGAATGTTCTGTTCACTGATGTCGCCAGTCTTTTTTATGCCCATATGCGTGAAGTAGCGCGTGAGATAATGGTCATAATTCTCAACCGTCTTCACCGCGCGCCCGCGCTCTATTTCTATGTATTCTAGAAACTGGCGTTTTGCCGCTTCGGCTTCCATAGAACACATGATAACACCAAATATTGTGCGACATTGCAAGCGTATGAGTGATTACACAGGACCGTTAAGTAGTCAACAGCTTCGCAACACTTCGAGCGGAGTTTGGTATTGAATTCCCATGTGCAAACGTTCGCCGTTATAGTACGGCAGATACTCTTTGAGTGCGGCTCTGAAATCAAAAAGG
>Ga0172379_10008544_pt1 | contig 12860 bp, 14 predicted proteins | sample GrowelOW334metaG_FD_119756 | JGI IMG/M metagenome (GOLD analysis project Ga0172379, IMG submission 119756) | Groundwater microbial communities from an aquifer near a municipal landfill in Southern Ontario, Canada - Groundwater well OW334 metaG | ecosystem: Environmental > Aquatic > Deep... | reverse complement strand
CAATTCTGATTTGTTGTTTGTTTCGGTAAAAATTGTAGTAACCTCAATCCCCTGCTCTTTTAACAACTCGGCAGCCACAATTGAATCCTTTCCTCCAGACAAGGCAACCAAACACTTATTATTTTTTTCCAAAGAAAATAATTTATTTTTTATTTTTGAATCATAAGGAAATTTTGGTGATTTTTTAGGGTTTAATTTGTTCCTAAAATAAAATTCGCCCAAACCATCTTGGTAAATTGTGTTCCAAAATTCCGCCTCTTTTTTTGAAAGCGCATATGGCAGTTTTACCTTTGTCGCCTGCCCGCCGGCAAGGCAGGCACAATAAAACTTATAATAACTAACTCCAATTATAAGATGCAAACCCTCTAAAAGTTTTTTTAATAATTCTTCCTGAACTTCATTTGTGTTTACTGGTTCAGGCAAAACTATTGTTTCTGTATAAAAAATAGGATCTTTATCTGTAAATTCCTGTTTGTAATTAAAAAGAATCCTTTTTTTGTTAGGCTCAAATTTGTACGAGGTAAATTCAAAAATATCTGCCATGTTGTTTAGATTATTATATAATAACCAATTTTCAATTAAATTTAAAGGTGTTGACTCAAAATAAAATAAAACTGCCCAGAAGGGCAGTTTTTAGTTGCTAATTAAGTGGTGCTGGAAATTCTTCGGTAAACAATCACAAAAAGAAATATTAAGGTTAATCCCACTAAAATCCATAAATACCAGCGTTTTAAAAATCCCCAAAATCCTGATGCTTCAGGAACCGAGGAAACTGATGCTGTAACTGCCGGGCTTGCAGTAAAGTTTATTGAAACAGAATCTGTCTGTGCAGGATTAGAATTGCCAATTGTCGCGTATGCTGATTTTGTGGAGACTGCTGGAATTGACTGGGTTTTTCCTTCAAAAGTTACCAATTTTGTGGTTGAGGGCGCAACCGATCCAATGTTAATTCCAGAAACTATGTCTCCTGAAACCGTAATTCCGTTAACCTGCAAATTTCCCAAAGAAGAAACTTCGGATGGAATATTTGCAGAAACGCTTACATTGTCTGCTTGCGCGGTTGAAGTATTTGTTACAGAAATCATAAAAAATGCCTGCCCATTAGGATTTATTTGGGCAGATTTCTGCCATTGGTTTGAGCCCGCATCCTGCTTAACAAACAATGAAATGGATAATCCGCTTGCGTTTGTGTTTACAGCTGGGTTTGTGTTTGTAGTAGGATTTGTTGTTGGATTATTATTTATTACTGGCGCTGGCGTTGTTATAGCCGGCTGGGAAGGCTGGCAATAAGTGTTGTAATCTGCAGAACCTGAGGCGCAGGTTGATCCGTCACACTTTAAAATATTTAAGCATTTACTGGCAGAACAAGAGTCTGCTGTACAGCTGTTATTATCTGTGCAATTTTTGTATAAACCGCTATTTACTCCAAGAGAATCATACCAATAAATTGAATTATTATAGCAGGCTGTTCTGCTGTATGGCACATAGGAATATGCTGGCTGAACAACTGGCGCTGGCTGAACATAATTTACGCACTGGCCATACTGGCAGGTTTGTCCTGAAACACAATTGTAATATAAATCTTGCTGATTTCCGCATGAATCATACCAATAAACTCCATTGCCTGCGCAAAGTTTGTAAGCGTGGTAGGTACAGCTGTTATTATAGCCGTAATTATAATTATAGTTATTATTATAATTATTTTGGCATGAATTGTTATAACATCCGTTTGTACAGTATTGAGCTACGTCTTGCCTATTTCCATAAGAATCATACCAATACAAATTATTATTTAAGCACATTTGGTATGAGTGGTATGTTGGTCCATAATATTGTGCTTGAACAGCGCCTGGCACTGCAAAAGCCCCAACAAACATTATTGTTAAAAAAATCCCTGCAACAAATAATTTATTTATTGTATTCATATTTGTATTGTACCTTTAATATAATATCAGTTTGTCAGATATATATTAAAAATAGATTAAAAACGCCTGTTTAAGACTAATATTATATTCTACCACCTTAAACAAATAAGTCAACCCTTAATCAACAAAAAAGCCTGCTTTCGCAAGTCTTTTTTGTTATTTGTGCCCTTGTCGAGACTCGAACTCGAAACCAATTCCTTAAAAGGGAACTGCTCTACCAATTGAGCTACAAGGGCAGGCCAGATCCCGCCAAGGCGGGACTGGAATTTTAAATTTACAATTTTAAATTTAAAATAATATTGTATCGCTTCGCGACTAATTATAGCCTATAATCCTTCTTTTTTCAACTGCTCTAGCAACTTTTTCTGCTCTCTTGTCAGTTTTTTTGGAGTTTTTACCTTTAATTCAATATACAGGTTTCCTCTTCCATATCCGTTAAAGTGTGGGATTCCCTTTCCAGATATCCGTAAAACTTTTCCAGATTCAGTTCCGGATGGAACTTCTAGAATAATGCTTGTTGCTTCTAGAGATTTAAATTCAATTTTATCTCCTAAAGCTGCTTGGGAAAAATTAATTTCCACTTGAGTAAACAAATCATCCCCCCTTCTCTCAAACACAGGATGTTTTTTAACAAATATTCGTACAAAAAGATTTCCTGCTTTGGCACTCTTTTTTCCGGCCTCCCCTTTTCCTTCAACCTTTATAACCTGGTTTGTGTCAATTCCAGCTGGAATATTTATTTCAATTGTTTCCTGCCCTTTTGTTCTACCTTCGCCTCTGCAGACATTGCATGGTTTTTCTGGAATTGTTCCCTCACCCTTGCACTCAGGACATGTTGCCAAAGTTGTGTAAGATCCAAAAATCGTTTTTTTAACTTGTTGAACTTGTCCAATTCCTCTACAAGAAAAACATTCTTTAACTTTTGTTCCTGGTTCGGCCCCAGAACCCTCACATCTGTGGCAAGTAATTTGCTTTGCTAAATTTATTTTTTCAACAAATTCTTTTAACGTTTTTTCAAGAGTCAGCTCAATATCAACCTGTATGTCTTTTCCTCGTCTGGCATCTTTTTTTGTTGCTCTGCGTCCACCCGAAAAACCTCCACCAAAAAATTCTTCAAATATATCTCCAACATCTCCAAAATCAAATTCTGCGTCTTCGCTTTGAGGCCTGTTTCCCCATGCCCAATTCCAGCCAGAGGCTGGTCCGCCTTGGCCAGAAAAGCCGTCACCTCCATCAAATACACGCCCATATTGGTCGTATTGAGCTCTTTTTTGTGTGTCCGAAAGCACTTGATAAGCTTCATTTATCTCTTTAAACTTTTTTTCATCTCCCCCTTTATCGGGGTGATATTTGTGAGCAAGCTTGTGGAATGCTTTTTTTATTTCATCTTGTGAAGCACTTTTGGTGACTCCAAGAATTTCGTAATAGTCTGTCATATATGTGTAATAATTTTAGCGAGGTAATAAATTTTTCGTAGACCCTCGCACACGAAGTGGCGAGCCTCGGAGAAAAATTTGATTGCCGAGCGAGCATTATTTCTCTTCGTATTTTCCTTCTTCTGCATTTGGTTGGTCATCCTTATTATCCGCGTCGGCTTGTTCCTGCTTTGTCTCGCCAGAGCCTTCAGCGGAGGCGGATTTGTACAGTTCTCCGCCAATTTTCTGGATGAGCTCTGATAATTCCTGCGTTTTTGATTTAATTTCCTCTATGTTATCATTTTTTTGGACTTCCTTCAAGGCAGTAATTTTATCTTCAACCGCTGTTTTATCTTCTGGTTTTATTTTATCTCCTGCATCCTTTAAAGTTTTTTCCGAAGTGTAAATCAAGGTGTCTGCTGTGTTCTTTATTTCAATCATTTCCTGTTTTTTCTTGTCGTCGGAAGCATGCATTTCTGCATCTTTTTTCATCCTTTCAACTTCATCCTTTGAAATTCCAGATGAGCCCTCAATTTTTATTGATTGAGTTTTCCCTGTTGCCTTGTCTTTTGCAGAAACATTCAAAATTCCATTGGCATCAATGTCAAAACTTACTTCCACCTGCGGAGTTCCTCTTGGAGCTGGTGGAATTCCGTCAAGAATAAATCGTCCAAGTGTTTTGTTATCCTGCGCCATTGGTCTTTCACCCTGTAAAACGTGCACTTCCACAGAAGTTTGACTGTCTGCTGCAGTTGAAAACACTTGAGTTTTTGCTGTTGGAACAGTTGTGTTTTTTGAAATTAAAATTGTGTCCACTCCACCAAAAGTTTCAATTCCCAAGGACAATGGAGTTACATCCAGCAACAGCACGTCTTTTCCTGCAGTTCCAGACAAAATTCCTCCCTGAATTGCAGCTCCAATTGCCACAACCTCGTCCGGGTTTACTCCTTTATTGGGTTCTTTGCCAAAATAGTTTTTTACCATTTCTTGCATTTTTGGCATTCTTGTCTGTCCTCCCACTAAAACAATTTCATTTATATCTTTTGGTTCAAGCCCAGCTTCTTTCATTGTTCTCTTAACCAGTTCCAAAGATTTATCCAAATCTTCCTGCACCATGTCCTCAAACTGCGCGCGTTTTAATTTCAAAAGCAAATGTTTTGGTCCTGTTGCATCAGAAGTTATAAACGGAAGGTTTATTTCTGTTTCCAAACTGGAAGATAATTCAATTTTTGCTTTTTCTGCAGATTCTTTTATACGTTGCAAAGCCAGATTATCTTTTGACAGGTCCACTCCGTTTTCTTTTTTAAACTCAGCCACAACCCAATGCATAATTTTTTGGTCAAAATCATCTCCGCCCAAATGCGTGTCTCCTCCAGTTGCCTTTACCTCAATGCTACCTTGTGATTCCTTGTCATCGCTTTCCGACATCACAATTTCCATTACCGTAACGTCAAATGTTCCTCCGCCGAAATCATAAACCACAATTTTTTCATCTTTCTTTTTGTTCAAGCCGTATGCCAAGGCAGCAGCAGTTGGCTCATTGATAACTCTCTTAACAACAAACCCAGCAATTTCTCCTGCAATTTTTGTGGCCTTTCTTTGCGCGTCATCAAAATATGCAGGACACGTAATAATTGCTTCTGTAATTGTTTCCCCAATTTTTGCTTCTGCATCCGCTTTTAATTTTTGCAAAATCATTGCCGAAATTTCTGCTGGATTCAACCAACCCTCTCCCATTTTCACCTCCACGCCACCATCCTTGGCTTCCCTAATCTCATAAGGCAGTAATTTTTTATCCCTCTGAACTTCTGGGTCAGAAAACTTTCTTCCAATCAATCTTTTAACTGAAAAAATTGTATTTTGTGGATTTGTGACAGCTTGTCTTTTTGCCAAAACTCCCACTGTTCTCTCGTTTGATTTTGAGATGGCGACAATTGAAGGAGTTGTTCTCGCCCCCTCCTTATTTTCAATTATCTTTGCCTCGCCACCTTCCACAATGGCCATGGCGCTGTTTGTTGTACCTAAGTCTATTCCTAATATCTTACTCATGTTTGTGTGTTTAATGCGATACATTTAATTACGTAATTAATTAATGAATTGATTACACAATTACTTGTCGCACAATAAGATTATATATTTTTTATTAATTTATTATTTTCCAGATTTTCTTCGATTATCTTCTTTACATAACATCTGGCAATTTTTTGAAATAGTTTTTCCGCCTTCGTGCCAAGGTGTTGCATGGTCTGCTTCCATCTCTTCAATTTCAAAATGTTTCTTGCATTTTATACATTTACCTTTTTGTCTTTCATATGCTTCGCGCTTCATTTTGTCAGTAAATGCTCGAATCGACAAATATCTTTCTTGTCGAGTCAAAACATATGGATAAATGCCAGATTTTTTAGTCACATCCTCGTCTTGCATTAACTCTTTTATTTCGGTTTCTAGTTTGATAGCGTCTAATTTATTATCTTTAAATTTGTTATACAACTCACCCCACTGTACACTATTCATTTCTCGACGATAGTTTGTAAAAGTCTTTCGCACCCACGCAATTACATTTTGAAAATATTCCCATAATTCATCTGCTTTCTTATTATGCTGATGTTTGGCCATATAGTCTTCTATCTCATCGTTATTAATCCACGAAAGTGCGGTTTCCAAATATTCCTGCCTAATTGGTGAACCACTCACTAATTGTCCACCATCGTTCGCCAAAAGATATGCCGCACAATTTGATTTGCTAAATTTTATTTTTGCATCAGAAAGCCATGGTCCTGTATAAATGGCATTTCTTAATTCTTGGTTATATAATTTTTCTCCAGCGATGTTGATAATTTTAAACCAATCCAATTTTTCTTTGTCATTACCTTCGCAAAAATAAATCATTAATTCATAATCCAAAATCTGGGTTTGTTCATCGTCCGTCAAGTTATGGAAAAAACGGTCGTTGAGTGAGAAATCACTATTTACATATTGTCCAATGCTAATGGTACGTTGCTGGCCATCCATAACCTCATAATTTCCTTCATCTGTTTTAACCCAATACATAACATTAAGCGGAAAGCCACTTTTAATTGTCTCTATTACAGCATCGCGCTGTTTCCCGTTATAAACAAATTCACGTTGATATTTTGGACGTATGTCGAGTTTACCGTCATAAGCCACAACGCCTTCTTCAGCACTATCCTTATATCCAGTAATTACTTTTCTTATTGAAACCCGTTGCAATTCAATTTTCATATTATTATTTTACTTTTTTATTTTTTATAATAACTCTTGCATAAATGCTAGAATATAATCCCCCTGTTTCTGCATCCTTAAAAGCTGGATAAATATCTTTTTTCGGATTAAATTTTCTGTACAATGTACCCTTAGCATTAGTTGTAAATTTACCGGTTGACCTTCCTTGCTGTAATATTTCCATCTTTCTATTATTAGCAAAATTTATACTGCCAACAATCCCTAACGCAACTATTTGAAACTGTTGTGGGTTATATTTATCAATAAAAGTAATCGGCACTCCGATAGCTCCATCATAGTCCCTTGGGATTTCAGAAACTTTTGATACTTCGATAGCATTATAATTTTCATATTTTTGATATTCTTCTGGAGTATATTTTTTATAAAGAGTGATATCCTGTTTATGTTTTTCAACTTCTAAATTTGTAAACCAACAAGAAGTTGATACTCGCGCAATTTTGTTACCGTCTTTATCAATATGATGGAAAAGGTCCCAATCTTTAGGAACCACAAAAAACATGCCGACATTAAAATTAGTATAACCAGTACGGATTTTATTATCTTTGATAAGTTTAAAAATTTCTTTATATGTTAAAGCGTTAGTGTTTCCAATAATAAGAAATTTTTTATTATATTCTGCCAGTTGTGCTAAATAATCGCGAAACAATGAAAAGGGCGGATTTGTTACAATAATATCGGCTTCTTCTAGTAGTTTAACGCATTCTGGACTTCTAAAATCACCATCGCTTATCATTTTGGTCATAAACTCTTCTGGGTCTGGCATTTTGTTGCCATTTTTGTCGCCAGCGTATTCTAGTTTATAGGGTTTTTCATGAGTGAATAAATTTGCTCCCTTGTAGTGTGTAGCAATCAATTTTTTCAATCCTAAATATTCGAAATTCATGCTGAAATATTTTACAAAATTGCTTTCTTTCGGGTCATCACAATTACAAAATACCACCTTGCCCCGAAATTGGTCTTTGTAGTGCTTTAATTCATTTTCAATATCAGCGAGTTGAGTATAAAACTCATCTTTCTTTTCCTTGCTTGCTTTATGTAGGTTTTTATTTGAGGATTTATTTTCCACAATTTTATTTTCTAATTAGTTTTTAAATAATATGTGTTGCTATTTGCTTGGCTACTTCTAATGCTATTGTTTTTAGTCCAGTAATCCAAAATGCCTTTCCAGATTCTTTTCCAAATTCTATAACTTTATTAAGTGCACTTTTAATCAAACCCTTATCATTAGAATTTTTTATCGTCTCTGCGGCTTTTTTGTATTCTTCTCTGTTTGGGGAAAACGGTAAGCTATTTTCAATAAAATCACTTAGTTGATTTATGTTAATTTCATTTTGATTTCCTGTAATTTTCACATTTCCATCTCCATAAACTTCCATATTTCCATTAACTGTTACATTACCATTAAAATTTACTGGCATAATTCTTATTTTTTGATTAAATTATTTTTATATAGAAAATCTTTTATATTTGAGGAATTAATTCCAATCGAAAGAGAAGCTACGATATTTGGTGGCAATTGCCATGAATTAAAGCCATGCACCCATCCGATAACCTTCCCATTCTTCGGAGATATTATAGGGCTTCCACTACATCCAGGAAAAAATAGTTGGTCAACCTCGAACAAATTGATACCTTTCATCATTATAGTTTCTTCCGCTCCACTAGGATTTATAAATTTGTATGAATTATCTTTTATGTATTTTGTAATGATATTTCCTTTAAAAAGCCTTGGAGTAATGGTTAAATCTCCTAAAGTACCAGCACTCATCCATTCAACATTATCTCCAATGGTCATTTCTTCAAAATCAAATTCTAGTGATTCGACTGTGTTAGGAATACCAATCTTTTCGGCAATTTCTTTATTTTGTGAAGGGTCTATTTCCAATATTGCTAAGTCATATTCAGGTTCGAAAATAATATTTTTGGCTTTTAAAAAACTTATTTGTGCATTTCTTAAATCAAAATCTTTATTTTCATCACTTCTTTTAATAATTGAGTAAACAATCTTCCCATCATTTTCAGGCGTTCCTTCACTAACAACATGATTACATGTTAACACTCGTAAAGGGTTTGTGTTGATTATAAAACCCGTCCCAGCAACTCTTGCATTATTTTGTTGTAATGTTGTGTCGATTCTTAGAATAGCAAATATACTATTATAGTATTTAACTTTTTTCATATGTTTGTTTTTTTATTATTTATATTATGCTTTTCTTCATTAAATGTTCCAGCACTAATATTATTAAGGTTAATTGTTATTATCTTATCACCCTTTTCTTCATGTGGAGGATCAATAGGATATTTATTGCCCTTTTCTGCTTCAATAAAACCAGGAATTTTTATTTTAATATTTATCTTTTCGATTAGAAAAATAAGCAACAGAGAGGATATAATAAATTCTGAAAATCCATCTAAATTAATTCTATTTGTTATAAAACTATACAATAAGATAATTATAACGATAGAAATAGAAACAAAAATTAAGAATTTACCAATGTTTTGAAAATCTATATTCCCCTTTTCCATTTTTTTCTATTTTTACTTCTACTAATTAATTTTTTTATATGTAATATTCCCAGAATGGCCGCCAGACAAATGGCTCACTAAGACATTGCTCAATTGTTTTTCCTGTTAATGTGTCCAATCCATATTGAGTTGCGCGGTGCCCGACTATTAAAATTGTTTCACCCGCCTTGCCACGAGGCAGGTCATCTTTATATCTTTTTTTTAAATCGTTACAAAACTCGTGAACTCTTTCCATTGCCTGCTCATAGCTTTCTCCGTTTTTAAAAGGTTTTTTTATGCAATTAGACTTCATTGCGTTTACAACTGCGCTTAGCTTGCCGTCAAAATCGCCATAATTAAGCTCACGGAGCCTTTTATCCATTATTACGGGTAATTTACCTTCAAAAGCTATATTTACTGTGTCCACTGCCCTTTTTAAATCAGAACAGCATATCACATCTATTTTTATATCCTTAAAGCGAAATCCCAATTGTTTTGCCTGTTTGATTCCTAATTCAGACAGCCCAGCGTCCTGCCAGCCAGAAGCCAATCCTACCTCATTATCTGTTGTTGTTGCATGCGTTGCAAAATATATTTTCATATTACTTCGTAACTCTGACTTTAGCGACTCTGATTAATTTGCCATTCATTGTATATCCGCGCTGGACTTCTTCAATAATGGTTCCTTCGTCACCACCTTCGGCCTCGCCTACGGCTTCCATAAAGTTTGGGTCAAACGGTTCGCCAACAGTTTTTATGGGTTCAATCCCCTCTTTTGCCAAAAAATCTTCAAGCTGTTTTATAATCTGCAACAAACCATCGTGAAAACATTTAAGCCGCACAGTCTCTTGCCCGTCTAAATTTTCCGTAGAGAAATTTTGTCGGGCGGCAAGATAAATATTATCCAAAATGGGAATAATTTTTAAAATTAATTCCTCTTCTGAATATTTCACCAGTTGGCCAATGCGTTCCATCTCGTCTTTTTTGTAATTCAAAAAATCAGCGCGCTCTCTTTTCCAGCCGTTTAAATATTCCTCGCACTTTTCTTTTGCTTCTTCCAGTTGTTTTTTTACTTCCTCTAATTCGCTTGTGTTTGTATTTTCTTCCATATTAAAAACCTTCTAGCTGTTTAATAATTTTATTTATAAGATTTATATTTTCGCTGTGAGTTGTTTTTGACGGCCCTAAAATTTCTAAAATTTCTAGAAAATTATCTTTGTCCTGTATTCTTGTGTAATTCAATGTTGTTGAAACTTCTGACAGAGATGCCATCAAATCCTGGGCCAGGCGCATTTCCTGTTCTACTTGTTCATGGGCCTTTCTGATTTGCCTTACAATAAAATCCGAAAAATCATTTTCTTTTTCCTCCTGAAATTTATCTGCAAAATGTTTGTACGCTTTTTTTGTGGGAATACGTCCGGCTGAGGTGTGGGGCTGTTTTATGTACCCTTCTTCGGTTAAAACCTGCAAGTCATTTCTTATAGTTGCTCCACAGACATCTAAATCTGTTACTTTCTTTAAAATCAAGGAACTGACAGGTTCTGCTGTACTTATGTATTCCCTTATTAAGAAATCCAATAATTTTTCCTGCCTTTCGGTTATCATATATGTTATATTACTTCTGTCACTCTCTGTTGTCAAGTGCTAATTTCAAAACAAAAGACCCGAAGATGTCTTGGGCCCTGCACGTAAGTGCCTAAAAAAAGAAAAGAGCTGGTATCTCAAAATTGAGATGGTCGGGGTGATAGGGATCGGACCTACATCTACCGCCTATCATTGGCGGTGCTTTACCAATTAAGCTACACCCTGACTTATAAAATAGATATTACTAAATCCTATTCTAAAAAGCAAGTCCTTATAAACAAAAAACTCCAGCTGTAAGTCTCTAGTAAACAGCTGGAGTTCTTTACTCACAATTAATTCGTCCAGGCCTATGTCGGGATATTCTCCTGTTCGGGAACGCGTCCCGACACACGAGCAGGACAATTACACTTTATCATTGATGATATTAATAATATGTGAAAAAGCAGTAAAAAAATCGTTGAAGAACGATTTTTTTTATGTTTATGATTATAATGGCTGGGCTTATTTTATGCCAGTATCACAGTATATTTTTACATCTGTAAAAACGCCCTTGTTCACCTTTATTATGCCACTCTGAGAGCAATAAGGCGGATTTGGGGTTGTAGCAGAGGCTCCAATAAAATATTCTCCTGGAGGAACCTCAACACTGAATTTACCATTTTCATCAGATGTAAAATCGCTAACATATTTTTTTTGATCAGCGGTATTTATTACTAATTTTACGGAATATGGCTTGCCAGCGCATGTAGAGTTAGAAATATTATTTTCAACAGTGCATATCGGACCCAATAAAACCGTTCCCCTTATGCCTGATTTTGTAAAAGCAGGACAAGCATCAAATTCGCAGTTAGGACCTTTCTTTTCCACACGAGATCCGTCTGGACATAACTTTGTTTCAGGCGGACAGGTTTTTTTGTCAGAATTATCAATATTTTTAATTTGTTCAGAAATTTTATTCTGGCCGTCAACATTTTTTTGATTATTTTGTTTTGATAATTCAAACAAAAAAAGTCCCCCTGCTAAAATAGCAACGATAATTATCGCTATTAGAAAGACAACATAATTTTTTGAAATCATATTTTTATGATTTACTGCTCTTCGTGATTGTGTCCACAACAGTGATCTTGCTTGCTCATTTTTCCTTTCCAACCTCCCAACCCGCACATGGAGCAATCTCCCCTACTTACAAGCATTTTAATTCCCGCTGCCAGAAAAAAAATAGCCCAGAAAAATCCCCAGAAGCTTCCGGTCATTATTCCCATTGCGTTTAATAATAATGCGACTCCGATTGCGATAAATAAAATTGCAAAAAACATAATTGATATTTATTTAATAATATACTCTTATTATAACACTTTTGATTTAAACTTCAACAAAAATGCTCTGTCTTGATTACTTCTTCATACTGGAAGCAACTGCTTTGACTACTTTTTTGTCAAAAATTGAGGGGATAATTTTATTAATCGTTGGTTTTTTTATAATTCCAGCTAATTTTTTTGCAGCATTAATTTGTATTTCGTCTGTTAACTTTCTGATATTATTGTCTAATGCTCCACGAAATATTCCTGGAAAAACTAATGAATTATTAACCTGATTTTCAAAATCCGATCTGCCTGTTGCAACAATAAATGCTCCAGCTTTTTTTGCAACATCAGGCATAATCTCTGGCACGGGGTTTGCCAGTGCAAAAACAATTGGTTTTGAATTCATTTTTTGTATAAATTCTGGTTTTATAATATCTGGCGCAGAAAGTCCAACAACCGCGTCAGCTCCAATCATCGCGTCAGCCAGAGTTCCCTCCTTGCATTTTTTGTTTGTTATTTGAGCTAGTTCCTCCTGATGAGGTAATGACCCAGCCCTGCATTTTGATAAAATTCCATTTACATCTACAACAACAATATCTTTAACTCCATACTCGTGCAAAAGTTTTGTTACAGCGGTTCCGGCTGATCCTGCGCCAATTACTACAACATAACTATTTTTTAAATCCTTTTTTACAACCTTGAAGGCATTTAGTAATCCGGCTAAGGCAACAATTGCGGTTGCATGTTGGTCATCGTGCATCACAAAAATATCCAGCATATTTTTAAGCCGCCTTTCTATTTCAAAACATCTTGGCGCTGAAATATCCTCCAAATTTATTGCTCCAAAAACCGGCGCTATGTGT
>Ga0172379_10008543_pt1 | contig 12862 bp, 4 predicted proteins | sample GrowelOW334metaG_FD_119756 | JGI IMG/M metagenome (GOLD analysis project Ga0172379, IMG submission 119756) | Groundwater microbial communities from an aquifer near a municipal landfill in Southern Ontario, Canada - Groundwater well OW334 metaG | ecosystem: Environmental > Aquatic > Deep... | reverse complement strand
TAGCTTAAGTGGTACTGGAGTTGGTAGAACCATTTCCATTCTTTCTCCCACCTGTACTGGTACCGATAAGTTACAGTGGAATGGGACTGCTTTTGTTTGTAGTGCCGATATTGGTTCTACCTACTCCTTTGTTAATGGTCTTACCTCTTATGACACCAATACCATAGGGCTAGGTGGCACCCTCACCGTTGGCACTTCTCTGTCTCTTTCCACTAACTATTTATCCATTCTTGGAGTTAACAGTAATACCCAAGTGGCTTACTTTGGAACTAATGGAAATATAGGGTTGGGGACAACAGCTCCAACCGGTACTTTAGAAATAGTTTCCGATGGGTCATCTGACATTTTCCGCGTTTTAGATCAAACTGGAGACTCCTCTCCTTTTAGAATAGATTCAAGTGGAGATGCCTATACTGGCCGACACTTATCAATTAATGGTAATGCTAATGGTAATACATTCACTGCTGCTACCGCTCTTCATGTAGACGGAGCATCTGATAGCTATGCTATGGGTAAATTCGGAATCGGTACATCCTCTCCAGCCTACAAACTCCAAGTCGCTGGTGATGTTGGCGTATCTACTTCGCTTTCAGTTGGCACTTCCCTCTCTGTTGGTTCCACAGCTACCATTGGTTCTTTGGTTTTAAACAATACCTCGGTTGGTACCGGTACCACCATTCTCTACATAAATAGCTCCGGTGTAATCACAAAAGGTACTTTACCTGCTGGTACTATCTACTCAGTCACCAATGGTTTGTCTGCAATATCCGCCAACGTCTTTGGCTTGGGTGGCACTTTGACTCAAGCCACCATGATTGGAACATCTTCCTTTGGATTAAATGTTGTGGGAGTAAACAGTAACACTCAAGCATTATTTATTGCTTCAAGTGGAAATGTGGGGTTGGGTATCACTAATCCATTCTACAAACTTGATGTTAATGGAATAATTCGCTCTCGTGCTTCCTTCTTTAACAATCCTGATATTAATTTTGGCGCCTACATGCAAGACATTATGTCAGCCGACACCACTTTTTCTAGAGCAAATTTCAGTGCCAATTCTTACTGGGACCAGGCTAGTACTTCTTGGAAATTAGGAGCTTCCGGCAATAATGATGCCTCTGCCATGTATATTCCCAACCTCGGTGGATTCCAGTTCATTGTTCACCCCACCACGGGTGGCGTCGGTCGATCTCTATCACAAGCTGAGTATTTAGCTGGTACGGTACTCAGAATTACTAATACGGGAAAAGTCGGCCTTGGTGGTACTGCTCCAACTCCCAACTACAATCTTCAAGTAAATGGGGACGCCCTCATCTCTACTCGCCTTGGTATTGGTGCCACCAGCACTGCTACTTTGAATGTTGTTGGCAATGGCAACATTACTACTTCTCTTTCAATTGGTACCTCTCTTGATGTTGGTTCCACTGCTACCATTGGCTCTTTGGTTTTAGATAACACCTCAGTTGGTACCGGTACCACCATTCTCTATATTAATAGCTCCGGTATTGTTACCAAAGGTACCCTACCTACTGGTACTATTTACACCGCCTCCTCCGGTATCACCCAAGTCGGTAATGACTTTAGGCTTAACCTTGGTTCCACCAACGTCTGGCTAGCTCCCCAATATTTCAGTACCGGTATTGGAGTTACTGGAAACTCTACTTTTCAAAACAATCTAACCATTGGTGGTTCCTTTGTTTCCGTTGGTTCGTCCAATATTGTTACTAATTTAAACGCCGACCTACTCGATGGTCTCCACTCCTCCTCCTTTTTACAAACCGGTTACACTGGATTTCTTAACACCGCCCTCAATGGTCTCCAAAAAATAGGTACTACCGGAGTCGGGTTGGGAGGAACCTTAACCACGGGCACTATCATCAACCTCACTTCTTTCAACCTCTCCTATTTAGGATTAGGTAATACCCAGTCCCTTTACCTATCATCCTCTGGTTATGTTGGTATTGGCACCTCTTCTCCCTCTTCCCGCCTAACCCTAGTTGGTAATGGAAATTTACTAGATATCCAAAACTCTTCCGGCACTTCACTATTTTCAGTTACCGATAGTTTAATTACCTCAAACCTCCCCCACTCTTTTAGCTCAACGGGCGACGTTTCCATGGGCTACGACTTAATCTTTACCAATCAAACTGCCAGTAAAATTATCACTAACGCTCCTTTTTCTATTGAAGCCGGAGAACCTTTTGAAAGCGGTACTCTAACCCTAAAAACATACAACAGTGGTTCCGTTATCATTGATTCGGCCAATACCTCTATTGGCGGAACCTTAAATCTTGCCTCCCTAGGTACTGGTACTACTGGCGCTGGCTCCACGGTTGTTTTTATTGACGCTTCGGGAAACTTATATAAAAATGTCCTAGGTGCCGGTGCTTTTGGTGGCGGAATTGGCACTACCTACTCTTTTGTTAATGGTCTAACCTCCTATGGCACTAATACCATAGGACTTGGTGGAACTCTTTCAGTTGGTACTTCTCTGTCTCTTTCCACGAATTATCTTTCCATCATTGGAGTCAACAGCAATACCCAAGTGGCTTACTTTGGGACTAATGGTTATGTTGGTATCGGCATCACTGCTCCTTCCAAGCTTTTAGACGTAAACGGGGACGCCTATATTCGAGACGATTTGGGATTATATGGAGCCAGCCCTTCTTTGTCTTTAACTGACACCACCACCAATGCCGACGACTGGACTCAATCAAATATTGATGGTTCATTAATTATTAGAAATTCAACAGATTCACTTGACTATTTAACTGTTTTATCAAACGGCAGCGTCGGTATTGGTACCACTAATCCAGTTCAACTTTTAAGCTTATCATCTGCCAACTCCCAATTATTAATCCAAGGTACCAGTGACAGTGGCTTTGTAAACTCCCTAATCGCACTTCAATCAGCATCCGATTACCGTGCCCGTGGTATGTACCTACCCAACCTAGCAGGAACTACCACACCGACCACAGATTCTTGGTTCGTTGGCGTACCTTATCAAGGTAATGGTTTTCAGATTGGAGTCGGCAACGACCATACCATCAATGATATCGACGGAAGTGCCAACGGTCCGTATGTAAAAGCCAACTCTTTGCTGTTTATCCAAGAAGGAGGTAACGTCGGTATCGGCACCACCAACCCCACCCAAAAACTAGACATCAACGGATCAGTTAACATCGGTGGTTCCCTCTCCATTGGTTCTACCTATTTAGTTACTAACCTCAACTCTGACCTGCTCGATGGTCAGCATTCTTCCTACTTTGTTAATGTTGGCCAAACAGGAAACTTTTTGAGTGTCGGTTACACCGGATTTCTTAACACCGCCCTCAACGGTTTACAAAAAATCGGCTCCACCGGTGTCGGACTAGGTGGCACATTAACTACTGCAACCATTATTAATATCGATTCCAATTCACTCTCTTTCCTGGGACTTGGCAACACTCAAAGTCTTTTTATTGGCGCTACCGGTAACGTTGGTATTGGCACCACCAACCCTCAAAGAAAATTAGACGTTTTCGGAGTTATAGATACCGATATAATCAGAAACACTATTAGCTATAGTGGTGCAACTCATACAGCCGGAATAGGTGTTGACGCCAGTGGTTCTTATTGGGGTTTAGCTTTCTATACAGAAGGTAACAAGCGAATGTCCCTCGACTCAAATGGCTCACTCCTGGTTGGCGGTACATATTCGGGTCGTTCCGTGAGTACCAACAATAGTTTGGCTGTTGAAGATTCCGTCGGTATCGGCACCACCAACCCCCTCTACAAACTCCACGTTGTCGGAAATGGTTATATTTCAACTTCCTTAACTGTTGGTACTTCCTTAACTGTCTCCGGCAATCTTTCAATTGGTAATAGTTTTGTCTCAGTAGGTTCAAGCAACATTGTTACTAACCTCAACTCAGATCTACTCGATGGCCAACATTCTTCCTACTTTGTTAACATCGGTCAGACTGGTAGCTTCCTTGGAACTGGTTACACCGGATTTCTTAACACCGCCCTCAACGGTTTGCAAAAAATAGGTAACACCGGTGTTGGTTTAGGTGGAACACTAACTCAAGCTACTATGATCGGCACTTCTTCTTTTGGTTTAAATATCATTGGCATAAACTCCAACACCCAAGCTCTTTTTATTGGTGCTACAGGTAACGTCGGTATCGGCACCACCAACCCCCTCTACAAACTCCACATTGTCGGTAATGCCTTTATAAGTACTGGTTTGGGAGTAACTGGAAATACCAACATAGGCGGCACCCTAACGGTTACCGACTCTGTTATTGGTGCCCGCTTCACCGACTCCACTTCATTTCCCAAATATTTCCTTCAACCCTCAGTTTCCGACCCGGCCAAAGCTGCCCTCTCACTTTATCGCGATGGCTCAATCCGGTTTAATTTTGATGAACCGACTGGTAACCATATTGCTTCCGGTAACGCTGGCCGGATTCAGGGATACACAAACGGCTTACTTTTGGCTTCTTCCACCTCTACTACCGGCTCGGTTACCGGTTGGGACAACCAATTATTTTTAGAGGGAACAAATGGCATGGTTGGTATTGGTACCACCGATCCCAGTGAAAAGTTGGAAGTGGCTGGCGCCATAAAGCTTACCGGAAATGCTTCTTCTGTGGCTATTGCTCCTAGCACCGGTTTGGCAATTAGAAACGGAGCTGCCAGCGGCGGAGCACTTTATATGGATGTAGGAACCCTACATGTTAGGAACGGAAACGGCGTCACATCTGGGGGTGTATTGCATGTTTATAGTGATACCTATCTAGCCACCACCGATGGTTATGTCGGTATTGGGACCTCCAGCCCTGGCACTAAGCTGGACATTAACGGTAACACTCGAATTCTTGGTACTAACGGGTTAACTCTGGGTAATAACTTAGGCGAAGTGGAACTTTACTCCAATTCTGGCTCCCTATATCTTCAAACCGCTAACACCGACCGTCTAACTGTGAACACCTCCGGTTTCTTAAATGGCGTATACGGCTCCTGGATTAATAATAGCTACTTTGCTATTCAAGGAGAGCAGGCTGCCGATTTATCCATGACTGGACTTTATGATCGCAATGAAATAGCTTTAGCCGACAAAAAAGGTGGTGTTACCATTGGCTTTACCGGCCCCGGAGCTTATTATTCTGAATCCGCCTTAGTTGATGGTAGTGCTAGTCCCGCCTCCCTCTACAACACCACTGTCGGAACGTCCACCATTGTCATAACTCTAGATACTGGTGCCAACCAGGATCCTTATGGAAACGCTTACTGGCAACCATTTGTTCAATATCGGTACCTTGGTGCCAATGCTACTTACTACAATAAAATTACAGTCGAAGTTTCTGATGACAATGTTAATTGGCATAAACCTCTCAACGGCACCTGGGAAACAACCGATGCCGCCGCCGCTTCCAAAGTTCCCGGTTACTGGATGGGATCTGAAGGTTATCCCGAATTAGTTGCCTGGCGCTACGCCCGCTTTACTTTACAAAATCGGGTTGAAGACGCCGGTTACGCCTACAAAGACTATGTATGGATAGCTGAACTCGGTATTCGCCACAAATCTGCCCGCTACACCAAGTTTTATGTCTCTACCGCCGGAGACAACCTTTACGGCAACTACCAAATAACCGGCAACTTAGGACTTGGTACCACTGCTCCCAGTTACAAACTTGATGTAAACGGCAATGCCCGCATCGGCACCACCCTCATTGTTTCCACCATCGGTTCTACAGACAACACTGATTTGCTTATCAAAGCTGGCACCAATGGTAAAACAAAAATTGCCGCCGGCGGTACCGGAGTAGGATCGACCGGTTCCGGCTCCATCCAGTTTTACAAGTCAGACGGTACTACTTTAGCAGGCCGGATTGATACTACCATCGCCGGTGGTACCGAAACTCTCGACCAGGGCCAAACTAGTGTTACCACGAGCGTCTCCAACCGGGTTTACTATCCCAGTTACATCCTTGGCCAATCATTCTCCCCCTCTGTCACCGGCAATCTTTCCAAGGTTACTCTACAGGTTGGAACCTCAGGTGCTACCAGTTACAACCTGTATGTTGATATCTATGAACTTGATCCAGCTACAGGTAAACCTTTTGGAAACCTATTAGCCAGCTCAAGTCTCGTTGCCGCTTCCGGTATTGGCGCCACCAAAACAGTCTTTGCTACCACAGACTTTACGTTTATCAATGCCCCCTCACTTTCAAGTTACAAACAATATGCCCTGGTTCTCAAATCTACATCCGGCTCAAATTCTACTAACTATACCTATTTTCGGGTTAATTCCACCGGCTCAAGCTCGTATGCGGGAGGAAACTTTATCAACTCAACAGACGGTGGTGCTAACTGGACTGTAAACGCCACTACTGATAGTTATTTTATGGAATACTACACCAATCGCTATGGTAGCCTCTATATTGGTAACGTTAATACTGGTGAAGCCGACGTTGCTGAAAACTATGTCTCCTCAGACCTTCTCTCCCCAGCTGAAATCGTTTCTTTCAGTTCCACTTCCCATCAGGTAGTCCGCCACCTCCCCTCCTCTACAGCTCCCCTTTTTGGAGTTGTCTCCACTTCGCCCGGTTTACTCTTGGGTTCTATAGACAATAATAACAATCAATTCCCCATTGCTCTCTCCGGTCGGGTTCCGGTTAAATTCTCTCCTGAAAATGGTCAGGTTGTCCCGGGCGATCCTTTAACCGGTTCCTTCACCCTTTCCGGAGTTGCCATGAAATCAACCTCTACTGGTCAAATAATTGGCCGCTCTTTGGAATCTTCAGAAGATAAGTGTCTCCCCGGCGAAGTCTGCTCAATTACAGTTTTAATTACCCCTTCCTGGTACGATCCTGAAACCACGTATAACACCACCGAAAATGGCTTAGTTACCTACTCGGGTAACATCGAACCCGACAACATTATATCTTTAGGTTACACTTCAGCCCGGTCTCAACTCACCCTACCCACTAACTACAGCTTAACTGACTCTCTTGGTGTTGCCATTACTAAGTTGGGTAACTTCGCTAAAGTTACCACCGGCCAATTAGAAGCCGGATTGGTTAACACAAAAAATCTAGTTACTGAACTTACTTTAAGTAAAACTACTGTATCAGAAAACGTTGTCACTGACTTAATCTCTCCCCGCAATAATGTTGGTCTTGGTTCTACCCTTACTGTTGATAGTGATACCCGAATTACTTCTTCGTTGTTTGCCCGTGATATTGCAGCCACCTCAGCCACAATTGATCAAATAGTTGCCAACTCACTAAAAGTTGTCGATTTGGCAGTTACTTCAGTCACCGCCAACCAGGCTACTATTGGGGATTTAATCGCCAACGAAGCCACCATTTCCTCTCTTTACGCCGATTCAATAATTAGCAAAGATGGGTCTTTTACTGACATCATGGCTCAAAAAATTAGCGGCTTACGGGATGAAATTAGAAACACTCTAACTAGTATGGCCGGAACCACTACCCCGGTACCCGATCTAAACTACGCACTACTAGAGCAATCAACTTCATGGATGGCCAATATTGCCTCAGATTCAGCCACCATCACCGGCGATCTTAGCCTGACTGACAACATGATCATTGGCGGCCAGCTGGCAGTAGCCGGCAACACCCAACTCTTCACCGCCCTAATTACCGGTCAGCTTCAGGTAGACCAAATTAAAATAAGTGCCGATGGTATTGAGTCCTTAGCTTCTGCTCTCTACCTCCAACCCACGGGTACCGGTTCAGTTCATATATTAGGTAATACCTTGATAATTGCTGACACTGGTGAAGTTGTTATTAATGGTAATTTAGCCATAAATGGAAATCTGACCGCCAAAGAAGCCACATTCTCAGGCTCTCTTTCTGCCTATCTCCTAACTGCTACAGACGCTTCCATTTCCGGTACACTCACCGCCAATACTGTTGAAACTAACAACCTCAAAATAGATGCCGCTCCAGCAGTTGCCATTGCCGCCCCCCTTGAGGCTACTGCTTCTGCTACCCAAGCCAACGTCAGCTCTAATACCACTGCTGGTACCGCCACCCTCCCGCTAGGCATGACTGAACTAGTAATCTATAATCCAAAAGTTACTGAAACTTCCATGATTTACCTCACCCCAGTTGGTTCTACTAATAATCAAGTAATTTACTTGAAAAATAAGTTGGTCTCTCCCTCACCTACCGCCGTCCCTGATGATCAATCACACTTCACCATAGCTCTTGATCAACCACTGGATCATTCAGTTGATATTAACTGGTGGATAATCAACTAACCCCCAGCCCACAAATTAATGTTTAAATAGATAATGGAATTAACTCAAGACCAACTTCAAAAACTAGGGCATCTTGGTTTGTCTTCCGCCACCCTATCCAAATCTTCCAAAACCAAATCAAACCATCTCATTCCTTTACTGTCCATAACCGGCATCACTCTAGTTGCCGCTGGCAGTATAATCTATATTAAAACTAATTCTCTACCCCAATCTAATTCGCCACCCCCCTCCCAAAACCCTGAACCGTCGGCTCCCTCCCCCACACAAGTGCCCAAATCCATTCAACACTTTCTACTCTCCTCTCAAACCTTTTTTTCTCAAGCTCTAAATCTGGCTCAATCAGAACCTAACAATAGTACTGCCTTAATTGAACAGTTAAACAATGCCATTGTGGCCGCTAGCACTGCCATTCAGGCTTACCCAACTGACGCCCGAGGATACGAACAACGGGGCCGAATTTATCTATCTTTAGTTGACTCTCGTCCCCAATACCTCGCCTACGCAGTTTCCGACTATTCAACAGCTTTAAAATTCAATCCCCTTTCATCAGCCAACGCCCACACCCTTGCCTCTCTATACTCCCGTATGGGTAATTCCGCCTCCACTCTCCACTACTTAGGCCTGGCCTTAACCCTTGACCCCACCAACCCTCAAAATTTCTATGACTTAGCCCGCCTCCAGCAACAAACCGGTCAAATTCCTCAAGCCCTCGCCACCTACCAACGTCTCATTCCCTTAGTTACTGACTCCTCTCAAAAACAACAGCTAGAAACTGAAACACTGGCTCTTCAAAAACTAGTTTTACAAAATCCTAATCCCTCCCTACCTTCTACTCCCCCTCCTCCCACCACTCCTACTTTTACTACACCCTTACTTCAGGCTCAACTCATTCCTCTCAATAGCCCAGATTCCGTTATCATTGCCAGTCCCGAGGCTACTACCAAATCCGCACTTCAATCAGAAAAATATGACAGTAACTCCCTTTCCGGCCAGTCAATATTAAAATCGGGGCAAGTGTCGCAAGTCATTTCCAGCACCAAACTCACCCCCTCTTCTCAGGTGTATATTACTCCCACCAAGGGTGGTAAGAACGCCTCTCTTGAAGTCATTTCAAAATCTAAAGACTCCTTTACTGTTGGGCTCCCAGCACCAATCTCCGAAGATATTGAATATAAATGGTGGATAGTTAACTAACTTCCCCCTACGGGGTCACTTTAGCTTCCACACTTGGTTCTGGTGTTATTATTGCGCCGGTTGGCGGTGCCAGCACACCGCTAGGTATGATTGGCTTCTCCTCTTCATTCACGCTTGGCAACGGATCTGGAGTTTTCAAAGTCTCCGCTTCTTTTGGTGTTGGCGCTGGGGTCTGAGCTGCATCCAACTCTTTTTTCCATTCAGCCAGCTCTTTGGATGCCGTTTCAAAATCTCCCGAGTTTGCCGGAACTAAAGATACCGCCTGATTCAACCGAGCCACTGCATCATTAATCTTATTTTGTTTTTTAGCCGAATATGCCCAATTGTACCAACCATTTGCTAAATCAGGTTTGCTTGTTACCACACCTTCAAAAATCCGGTCAGCATCCTCAAACCGATTGGCAGCATACAACAAACCCCCCAAATTAAGCTTAAGTAGTGGATTAACTGGATCCAATGCTATTGCCTGATTATAAGATTCATAACTCCAATCAGCCGCACCGTCCACCAACCCCACCAATGACCGGTAAATTACTGCCAGATTAGCCCAATATCCAGAGTTTATGCCATCTAAAGAAATCGCCGCCTTACCTTCATTTACTGATTGTTGAACCAATACCGCCGCCTGTTGTTTTTCGGCATCACTTGGAGTTTCTTTGGCTAATGTCGCCTGAGCTAATGCCAAGTTAGTCTGGGAATATAATCTCCGATATTCCGGTTCCCATGGGTTAATTTCAATCGCCTTTCTTTGCCAGTCATATGTTGGTTGCGCCAAATTTTTAGCCGCCGCCATTATCGAATTCTTTATAGCCACCTCAGCCATAGTTATTCGTGTCCACATAAAACCGATTCCAATTATTAAAACCGCCGTAATCCCACCCATAATCCATGGGCCAATATTTCTTTTATTCTCCCCCGCCAACATTGTCACTTCTTTTTCCATTGTCTCAGTCTTAAGTGCTAACATCCAAGCTATGATCCACCATCCCCCACTGTTTACCGGCAACATTAATAAGGCGACTATTCCTCCAAGTTTTACCCAATTGCGCTTACCGTGAATGTTCTTTTTCAAGCCTATTAGTAATCCCCAAATCATCACCGCTAAACCTAGCATTCCAGCTTCAGTTAACCACTGCAAACTTGTTATAGACGAATTTTTAAAAGCTGTTGCCCACATCGGAGTCAAGTTATAGCCCACTGGTCGATATATGTTAAATGCTTCAATAAAATTTCCCCAACCCACACCCACCCACGGTTTACGCTTAAGTGTTTCCAAGGCAATTGACCAAGCAGTATCTATTGGTAACCCGCTCCAAGCGCCCTTAATTAACCTATATCCATCTATTACCAAACCAATTAACAATACTGCTTCCATAATTGCCCACACCCAATAACTCTCAACTTTTTTAATTCTATTTATCAATCGTTGGCCTATCACCAGCGCCAACACCAATAATATTATTGTCTCTGACACCACTGACCCAGTTACGCTCCACCCAGCATCAATCACCAACCAGGGATTCGCCGTCGGCCATCTAAAAGGTATCATCTTTTGTGGTATTAAAAAAACCGCTACTGCTAACACCACCATCACCACTCCTGCCCCACCCATCACTCCCACCATTTTTCTTTTAATACCAGCGTCCAGTTGTTGCCACAGCCACCACCAAATTCCCACTGCTAACATTGTCATCAACCCGCCACTTCCCACCAATCCCCTAAATCTCACTCCAGCATATGTGTTGGCTAACAACAAAGTAATCACTCCAACCCCTATAACCAACCACCACCATCCTGCCATCCCGGTTTGGATCTTACCCCTACCGTCTTTAATCCATACCACCAACCAAAAAAATAAATTAATCAAAGCTAACACCACCATCCACCAATTCTTCCCCCACCCCCATACATCTACCACCAACGGCATTGGTAAAAATAACCACAGGACAGAAGTTACCAACATACTCCATTGCCATATTTTTTTTATCATGAGTCAGCCTATCAAAATCAACCCTCCTCCTCAACCTACGGCTTACCCTATTCCCGCACTTTCTCCTCCTCTTGCCTCTCTTTCCCCACCCAACCACTAATCTTTATGCTCTATTTTAGTACTGTCAACGGATCCAACTTTCCCTTAGGGCTAATTATTTCAAAATGCAAATGTATTCCAGTCGACCGTCCAGTGCTTCCCATTCGGCCAAGTTTTTGGCCCTGATTTATCCTCGCCCCTGCTTCTACCACAATACTTCCCGTAATCATATGAGCATAAAGTGTCCTGTATCCATTCCCATGATCAATAACTACAAAATTACCATACCCACCCGCATTCCACCCCGAACTCACCACCGTCCCGCCCTGTGCTGCCACAATATCAGGATTGGCCGCATTGGCAATATCCACCGCCGGATGGTACCAATAATATTTTTGGCTTATATGCCCCGTTGTTGGCCACATAAAGTTCCCTTCCCCCACCACTCCTGGTATTGGTGCTACTGACCGGGCTACGTATCTGCTTCTGTCAACAATTACTTCTCTCGGTTTTATACCTTCCGGAACAATTAGCTCCTGTCCTGCCCCCAACGCAAAAGTCTCATCGTTTGTAAATGAATTGAATGGGTAGTCAATAATGTTTTGTGGGTCTACCTGTAATTTTTTAGCCACACTGTAAACTGTTTCACCCCGGGACACCTTATATCTTAGTCCCGTTACCGGTAATATTTTCAAAATTTGTTGAGGCTTAATATCATCTGGTGACTTTAAATTGTTTTCCCAAATAATAGTATCAATGCTTACTCCAAATTTCTTAGCAATGGTCGATACTGTATCCCCTTCCGTCACCCGGTACTCAGTAATCTCCCCCTTAGGTGAATTTGAAATTAAAGTATCAACATCAAGTGGCATATCTTGAGCATATAAATAGTAATTACCCCCCTCACTTTGTTTTCTGTTTTGGCTTGCAACAATTAATTCTTCGAGTTTTCCCGAAAATGTTAATACTCCAAATGACATTACCACCATACTTCCGTTAACAAAACTCTGAGAAAACCGACCTCTTTGACGGTACATCAATTTAGCCAACTCTGATTTAATAATTCCCGACCAACCCATCAACCACTTAAATACTCCCCCCACCCACTCACCTTCAGCCGACCAAAACTCACCCCATGTTTTAAGTTCTTTTTTTAAGTTTCGATTACCAATTATTTCCATAAATTATCGTTTTACTGCTTTAGCTAAAAATTCAGCATTATTTTTAGTTTTAAGCATTTGTTCGATAATTATTTGAGTTGTATCATCCTTTCCGTCTCGTGCGTCCATAAATCGCCGTATGGTAATCATTTTTCCCAAAACTTCTTCACCCAACAACAACTCCTCTTTTCTGGTACCAGATTT
>Ga0172379_10008542_pt1 | contig 12864 bp, 6 predicted proteins | sample GrowelOW334metaG_FD_119756 | JGI IMG/M metagenome (GOLD analysis project Ga0172379, IMG submission 119756) | Groundwater microbial communities from an aquifer near a municipal landfill in Southern Ontario, Canada - Groundwater well OW334 metaG | ecosystem: Environmental > Aquatic > Deep... | reverse complement strand
ATTGGCGGGTGGCATCATAGCCTCGCCCCAATTTAACAGCCTCTCCTTTTTCTTGCGGGTATTCGTAAGACTGACCGGCTTTTTTAATAATGCCGTATTTTTCACCAAGAGCGATTATTTCTCCTTCGCGGGAAATGCCTTCGTTGTACATAAGGTCAAATTCGGTCTGCTTGAATGGCGCCGCCACTTTATTTTTCACAACCTTGACTCTGACTCTGCCTCCCATCACCTCCTCGCCTTTTTTAATTTGGGCGATTCGGCGGATGTCCAATCGAACCGAAGTGTAAAATTTTAACGCTTTTCCTCCGGGAGTGGTTTCCGGATTGCCGAACATTACGCCGATTTGCATTCTGATTTGGTTTATAAAGATGACAATGGTTTTTGAGCGAGCGACAATTGCGGTCAATTTGCGCAAGGCTTGCGACATAAGTCGCGCCTGCTTGCCGACATGTTGGGCGCCCATATCGCCCTCAATTTCATCTTTTGGCGTAAGAGCGGCAACCGAGTCAATGACAATGACATCCAGCTTGCCGGAACGAACCAGCGATTCCACAATTTCCAAAGCTTGTTCGCCTGTATCCGGCTGGGAAATCAAAAGCTCGTCAATTTTAACGCCGATTTTTTTTGAATATTCCGGATCCATGGCATGCTCGGCGTCAATGAAAGCGCAAAGCCCGCCTTTTTTCTGGGCTTCGGCGATAACATGAAGGGAAAGGGTAGTTTTTCCGCTTGATTCCGGCCCGAATATTTCAATAATTCTTCCTCTGGGAAGTCCTCCAACACCAAGAGCCTCGTCCAAACCGATTGAGCCGGTTGAGATGGCATTTACGTCAACGTGAGGCTTTTCGCCGAGCATCATTATAGATTCATCGCCGAATTTGGTTTTAATCGCCGCCAAAGTTTCAGCGATGCCGGAACCGACTGTTTTCAATTCTTTTTCTTTTTTTGGTTTGCCGAAGGCCATGGGAATAGGGTATAGGGTTTGGCGGTTAGGGTTTAGTGAAAGATGAATTCAAAAAGAAAAATTCTCTTAACTAAACGCTAAACGCTCCACCCTAAACGCTTCTTTTGTTATTGATAATTACTATTAAGTATAGGCCAACTAGGAAATATTTCCATTGACGTTATTTTGATGGCGATTTTTGATTTTGCCGGATGTTTAAAATCAATTAAAAAACCTCAACCCCCAAATCTACATCAATTTGTGGCTTCAAATATATAGTTTCTCCTTTAGGGTTTTGAACCCCAAGAATTAAAACCTCGGATAATTCAGGTCCCATTTTTTTGGGAACAAAATTTACAACACCGACTACTTGTTTGCCAAGAAGTTCTTCTTTGCTGTAATTACGATAGGCTCCGCAAGAAATCTTTTTGCCTATTTCTGTTCCAAAATCAACTGTAAGTCGATACGTTGGTTTTTTTGTTGCAGAATCTTCCACATTTGTAATTTTACCAACTCTCATATCAAGAGAGGCGAATGACGTATAATCTGCTGTATTTTTTATAGCCATATTTTTTATTTTTTGCTTTTAATGGCGATTAAAATTACCAAACCGACAGCGATTGCCAAAAGGGCGCCCAAAATATAGATTTTTATCATCAAAATAAATTATTTCTAGTTTTCTGTTTTTAACTAAACCCTAAACGCTATACGCTAAACCCTATCTTATACTTACTGCTGTTGTCGTTGCATTCGTCACCGGCGCGCTTTCTTTGTAAACCAGTTCAATTTTCTTTTCAACTGTTCGGCCAAAGCGATCCTTAGCGGACAGCTTTATTATGTTGTACCCGTCGGACAGTAAAAACATTTCAGCGAAATTGCCATACTTGTCTATGAAAATCTGGCCGTCGTCCAAGCTTATGGAAGAAATGTTTGAAGCTTTGCCTTTAATAATAACAAGAGAATCCGTAAGGGCGGTGCCGTTGGCCGGTTCATATACGGAAATAACCGGCCCGTTTAAGAAATTTCGAGAAGTAAGATAGGAATAGCCGCCGATAACAGCAACCGTCAAGATTACAGCAGTGAAAACCAGTATTTTTTTTATGTTGCGGTCCATCTTTAATAATTAAAAATTTAAAAATCAAAGTGTAAAATTTACCCTGAACACTTTTTTACCGAACAAACATTTGTTCTCTAGAGTAATGGTTTAAACAAAGTTTAATTTGATTATTGCTAAATTAATATCTGTGAAAAAGTGTATAGGGTGAACAGATTAAAATTGACAATTCTGATTGTCATCCCTTACATGGACTGTCTACTCATTGGATTTTTTATTTCATTTCATTCATAAAAAATCTCAATGAGTCTTGCGAAGTAAAAACTTTCACTTCTCACCCGCGAAGGCGGGGATCCAGATTAATTACTGGGTTCCCGTATTCACGGGAATGACAGAATACTGTCAATTTTGCATCTTGCCTGCCTAAATTTCTGCAAGAAATTTTGGTAGGTGAATCATTTTGATTTTTGATATTTACATTTTAATTTATAAGTTATTGAGCTCTTCCTGATTCGCTTCTTCTGCTATTACTCCTTCCACTTTTTCCACTTGCGCGCTTGGAGCGCCCATAACCTCTCTCGGTTTTGAACCTTCGCCTCTTCCAACCACGCCTTTTTGTTCAAGAAGATCAATCAATCTTGCCGCCCTTGAATATCCTATGCGAAGCTTTCTCTGAAGGTAAGAAGTGGAAGCTTTGCCGGCCTTGATGACTTCTTCCCTGGCTTGTTCATACAAATCATCGTCTATTTCTTCCACATCGTCCACCGTTGAATCAAATATTGGATTTTTTTCAGCCACAACTTCTCCGGTCAAGTTAATTTCCGAAGGAACATCGTCTTGATGCTTTTCTATAAGATATTTTACCACTTTTTTAACTTCGCCTTCAGAAATGAAAGCGGACTGGATTCTGAGCGGTTTTGACATTTCTCCCGAAAGGAAAAGCATATCGCCCGCGCCTAAAAGCTTTTCAGCGCCTCCCGTATCCAAAATGGTTCTGGAATCAATTTGAGACGACACTTGAAGAGCGATTCTGGCCGGAATGTTAGCCTTAATGAGGCCGGTGATGACATTTACCGACGGTCTTTGGGTTGAAAGGATAAGATGAATACCGACGGCACGGCTCATTTGAGCCAAGCGAACAATGGCTGCTTCCAGCTCTCGCGGGTATGTAGACATTATATCTGCCAATTCATCAATGACAATTACAATGTAAGGCATCAAATCCGGCAATTTCAAAGTTTCTTCCGGCTCGCCGTCTAATCTGGCTTTTTCCAATTTCTTTATTTCCGGTTCAAGAATATTTTTATGATATGACTCAATGTCTCTGACGGATTCGGCTTCAAGAATATCATAGCGCCGGTCCATTTCTTTTGCTGCCCATTTCAAGGAAAGAATGGCCTTTTTGGCTTCGGTGATGACCGGGGTCAGGAGATGGGGGATTTTATTGTAAAGAGTAAGTTCAACACGCTTTGGGTCAATCATAATAAACCTCAAATTTTCAGTGGGATTTCGGAATAAAAGGGAAGTAATTATGGTGTGAATGGTGACGGATTTTCCTGAACCGGTGGTTCCGGCAATGAGCATATGCGGCATTTTGGCCAAATTCGCGAAATGAGATTTTCCGGAAATACTTTTTCCTAATGATACAAGCAAAGGTTTTGCCGAATCTTGGAATTCGCTGTTTCCAAGAAGCGTAGCTAGTCCGACTATAGACTTGGTGCTGTTCGGGATTTCAATGCCAACCAAAGATTTTCCCGGAATAGGAGCTTCAATTCTTATCGGGTGCGCGGCCAAAGCCAAAGCCAAATCGTTCTGGAGAGCGACAATTTTGGACAATTTGACGCCCTCGGCCGGTTTTAACGCGTATCTGGTTACTGACGGGCCAATGGAAATTTCATCCATTTCCACATCAATTCCGAAGTTTTGAAGCGTTCTTTTTATAATGTTCGCTTTAGCTTTGATGTCGCCAACTTCCGGTTTGCCTTTATCTTTTTCAAGCAAGGAAAGGGGAGGCGGTTCAAAGGCGATGCCTAAACGCTGGAGCTGGGCGCCAAAATCCTGGCCTCCTTTAATAAATTCGTCTTCTTCTTTTTTTGCCACGACAAAAGGAATGGCTTTCGGTTTAATTTCCGGATTATCTTTTGCTGTTTGATTTTCTTCTTCAGAGGTCTCATCATCCGCATTTTCTTTCATGTCCTCATCTTCTTCGTTAAATTCTCCCTCAATTTTTATGGCGTGGGGTTTCTTTTTGGCGCCAAAAAGTTTCTGCCACAATAAAATCAGAGGATTGGCGGTAAGTCTTGTTTCAAATATTACAAGCAGGGAGATTATAAAAAGCGCTCCGAGAAAAACAATGCTGGCATAAATATCAAAAAAATTAATAAGAGGAGAAGCGATCCATTCTCCCAGTTTTCCGCCTTTTTCGGCAACCAGACCGATAATGCCAAGGCCGGAAAGAAAAAATATTATTGATCCTATGATTTTTGTGATAGGGAAGCTTTGTTCAAGCGATCTCCAAAAGGAAACTCCTAATATGAACAGAACTGCGGGCAACAAAAAATATCCGAATCCCAGAAATTCAGTGAGCCAGTCGTAGATTTTTGCTCCGACAAAACCGGCCTTTCCGAACGCGGCCAAGATCAGCAGAACCCCCAAAACAAAAAATATGATGGTGATAATTCCCTGAATAGTTTCTTCCTTCAAGTGTTTGCTCCAGCCGGTTTTCTTTTTTGAATTTTCCTCCTTGTTCTTTTTAGCCATACGCGAACATTATACCATATTTAGAGGGTATTCCATTTGTGAATTTAGTAATTATTTAAAATGAATTAGTTGTCAAAGTTACCGTAATTAAATCCAAATTACAAATTTCCAATTTCAAATAAAAAGCCCGAAATGAAGAAATTAGGACTTACAAGGTTGGCGTTTTTGCTCCCCATCCCTCCTTAGTTGAGGAGGGATGTCGAGTCCGCGAGACAGGGTGGTGGGAGAAGTTAAAAAAAATGTTTTCAACACCCCTCCGTCTCGCCCCGTTACAAATTTCACCGAATATTTATTTAATAATTTATTAAACATTTATAAACAATTCTATCAGAAATGTAATTATTTTGATTTCAGTGAAATTTGTAACGGGGCGAGCAGACTCAACACCTTCCCTCATCTGAGGAAAGGAAGAAGAAAATTCCAATTCAGGAGGGATTTTCTTGGTTTGAAAATTGAATCATTGAAAATTTATCTGATAATCTCCCATTGCAAATTCCCCTGTCTTATATATAATGGACATAAAGACTCATCTAGTGTAGAATGTCCTATATAGCTTATTAAGGACAAATGAAGTAAATAAAGGACATTATGCCTCCATCTCATAATAACAAAGAAATAAAAAATGACCTTGAGATTTCAAATTCTCAAGACTTACCAAGCTATCTTACCGGTATAAACGCTTTGTCCTTTTTCCTAAAAAAGACAGAAAGATTGGCCGCCGTGGTTTATTTGATTACAAATTTGTTTTCAGAAAGTGAACCATTGAGGACAAGTTTAAGGGAAGACAGTATCAAGCTTTTGAACAAGATCAGCGTTCTTCACAGCAGAGATGTCCATGATCAAAAAAAAGAGCTGGCTGAAGCGACATCTTTGGTTAGGAAAATTTCCTCTCTTTTTGAAGTCCTGCATTTGGCCGGTCTTATCTCGGATATGAATCATACCGTGGTCTCAAACGAACTTCATATGCTTTTTAAACATGCCGAAGTTTTGGAAAGCCAGGTTATCGTAAAAAATTCCAAGTCGGTTGTGCCCAATGATTTCTTCTCGGTTTCGGTTGAAGAAATAACCGCGAAAGAAAATAAGAATCTAAGAGACAGTCAAAAATTGGCGGAAGATAAAGGACAGGAAATTTTTAAAGACATTGCTAAGAATAATATTTTTCAAAGTGGAAAAAAAGAAATTGTCCCTAATATGAACAGCGGGCTTGAAAATAGAAAAAATCATCGACAGGAATTAATAATAGCTCTTATCAAGAAAAAGAAAGAGGTGACTATAAAGGACTTATTCGGTGTGGTAAACAATTGTAGCAGTAAAACAATTCAGAGAGAACTTTTGGATCTCGTTAAGAAAAATGTCCTTAAAAAAACCGGAGAGAGAAGATGGAGCAGATACTCTCTAAATAACTAACAACCTACAACTAACCACTTACAACTAAACAAAAGAGCCAGTAATTTAAACTTACGATATAGCCGCAAAAACCATTAATGTATAAATTAAATTGTTGCGTTTTTGTCTTTTTCTTATTGTTTTGAGTTGTTGGTTGTTGTTTTCCCCTTTGTTTCTTCATTGTTGTTGGTTGTAGGTTGTCAGTTGTTAGTTTCTCTGCATTTTGTTGACTTTTCACCCTATTTTTGCGATACTAACCCATACGGATAATTAGAGTTAATTTAGGCCTAAAACAATAGGTCTTTGTTAATATATAAGTTATCCACACATTATTTTTTGCAGGTATAGGCCTGTAGATATATAATTAGCCAGATGAGTCTTTTTGACGCAGTTATATTGCGCGAGATTACTCGTTAAATACAGTATCGCGGAAAGACGAGATTGATGGCTAAAATCCATTTTCCGAGTTCGTTGACAACTTAATATAGAGTAATCTACGGTATTCTTTTTCTGTTTATGGTTAGTTATAAAGATTGAAAATCAGACCAAATTTATCAACTAATCTCTCTGGCTTGTGTCGATATATAAGACAGAGAGAATAGTAAAAAATGATCAATTGTTTTTATGGATTTAAAAATTTGTAAAAATACAATTGGACATGTCAGTAAAAATCGGCAAAAGAATTTTTTTATTTGCCGGTTAATTCAAGTAAAAAAATAAATCAGTTTTAAGTCGAAATTGATTTAGCGCGGTTTGATAAAAAATAGGACTTACACGTTTGGCGGTGTTTTTAATTCTCCCCTCCTCCACTCAGATGAGGGTGAGAAGTGAAAGTCTTCACTTCGCAAGACTCATTGAGATTTTTTATGACCCCGCACAGCGGGGGAAATAAAAAATCCAATGAGTGGACAGTCCCTGTAAGGGAGGTGCTGAGTCTGTGAAGCGGAGGGGTGTTGAAAAAATTATCACTAAACTTCTCCCACCACCCTGTCTCGCGGACTCGACATCCCTCCTCAACTAAGGAGGGAATGGGGACAAAAATCACCAAACGCGTAAGTCCTATAAAAATCAAAACGCGTGTAGTAAAAATTTTCTTTCGGAGGCAGCATTATTAGCGGAGCTTGATTTCAGAAATGAAGTTCGGTTCCAAATTATTAAGTAATGCCGATGGAAGAAAAAATTAATAGAATATTATATATATGAATATAAAGAAAATTGCAGGAGTTCTTCTCACAAGTGCGATCGTCTTTTCTGTAGTTTTTTCTACAGCTAGCGCCGCCACTTCAGCGGAACTTCAAGCGCAGATAAACAGCTTGCTTCAGACAATTGCAGCCTTGCAGGCTCAGTTGGGTGGAACCTCGGGAACCACAGTTACGACCGGAGGCGGATACACCTTTACAACCAACCTTCAAGTTGGCAGCAAAGGCACCGATGTTATGAATCTTCAAAAAGTTCTTAACATGGATCCGGCAACTCAGGTTTCAGTAACTGGCGCCGGTTCACCGGGCAACGAAACTTCAACATTTGGTCCTGCCACGAAAGCGGCAGTCATCAAATTCCAGAATAAATACGCCACTGACGTCTTGGCTCCGTTTGGTTTGACCCAAGGAACAGGATTTGTCGGTTCAGGAACAAGAGCAAAATTGAACGCTCTATACGGTGGAACAACCACAGGCGGAACAGTTACGACTTATCCTGCAGGATGCACCTCGTCAACGGGCTACAGCTCAACGACAGGACAGCTATGCTCTGGAGGAACAACAGTTGTTATGCCGACAGGCGGAGGATTGGTAGTTTCAATGCCAGCCCAGCCGGCGCCATCACTTGCTCCGATCAATGCTTCAAGAGTTCCTTTCACAACCATCACTTTGACAGCCGGTTCTTCTGACGTAACAGTCAATGGAATCAACGTTCAAAGAGTTGGACAAGCAGTTGACGCAGTCTTTTCAGGAGTTGTTCTCTTGGATGAGAACGGACTTCAGATTGGTATTGCTAAGACCTTCAACTCTCTCCATCAGGCAACTGTCGGAGAACCGTTTGTAATCAGAGCGGGAACCTCCAAAACATTGACCATTGGCGGAAATATGGAAACTTCATCTAATAGCTATGCCGGAATGGTTGCAGCTATCCAAGTAATAGGAGTCAATACTTCGGCTACAGTTTCAGGAAATCTCCCAATTACTGGAACAGCTCAAACAATAAACGAAAGCTTGACTATTGGTTCTGTTACGATGGCAGTTTCTTCTTTTGATCCGCAATCTGGCCAGTCACAACCGGTTGGAACAACAGGATATCGCTTTGCCGGTATTCGTGTTACAGCTAGCTCAGCTGAGCAAGTCAAGTTGACTTCAGTTAGGTGGAATCAATCCGGTTCAGTGTCAGCTAACGACCTAGCCAATGTTGTTACAATAGTTGATGGTGTTTCTTACCCAACTACCGTTTCAGCAGATGGTAAATACATGACCTCCACTTTTGGTTCAGGTATTATCATTGACAAAGGTTTGGCTAAGGATGTCTACATCCAAGGCGACATTGTTGGAACAGGAGCTTCCGGCAGAAATGTCCAGTTTGATATCTACAAGAGCACAGATATCGGCTTATACGGTATGACTTACGGATATGGAATCATTCCAGCTACTCCGTCTTCTACAGTTACAGCCGGTACAAGAACATCCAGCGGTTACACAACAAGCTCGCCTTACTTCCAGTCAACAACATTGACTATTACGTCAGGTTCAGCAACCACTATTCAGAAAGCATCATCGGTTGCGGCTACAAATATTGCAGTCAATGTTCCTAACCAAGTTTTGGGAGGATTTACAACTGATTTCAAAGGTGAGCCAGTTTCGGTGCAAAGTTTAGTGTTCTTCTTCTCTACATCAACCTCCGCTTCGTCAGCAGCGGCAGCTTCAGCTGCGCTTTTGACCAGCGTTTCTTTGGTTGATTCAAACGGCGCTGTGGTAGCCGGTCCAGTGGACGCTACAGCCGTAACAACGCCTATAAACGATGGCACAAACTATTACACACAAAAGGTGACATTTACTGATACTATTACTTTCCCGGTTGGAGTTAAGACATACACTCTTAAAGGAAAGGTAGCGTCAGGTATCGCGAATAGCACAACTTATATTGCTTACACAAACCCAGGAGGTACGTCTACATCGGGTCATACCGCATGGACAAACATCACTGGTCAAGTAACAGGCAATACGATTTCTCTGACCAATCTTGCGTTCACAATGAACACAATGACAGTTAAGTCATCGGCTCTGACCGTTTCAGTGTCAACTAATCCGCCGGCTCAAACTATAGTTCCGGGCGGAACAGTTACATTTGCCAATTATCAATTGGATGCAACACAGTCTGGAGAAGATGTTAGATTTTCTTCATTCCCAACCACTCTTACTGTTGGTACTGCAGGCGAAGAGAACAAACTAAGCGCTTGTCAGTTGTATGATGGTTCTACAGCTTTGAACACAGGTTCAAATGCCAAGAATCCTGCAACTACAGTAGCGGCAGTCACATTTACATTTGATTCCTCATTGACTATTCCAAAAGGAACCGTCAAAACATTGACCTTGAAATGTAATGTTTCTTCCGGAACAACAGCAGGTGCGGCTCACACATTCAAGTGGGGTATTACTGATACTCAAATCACTAACACATCAACAGGTTTGAGTTCAATAGTAACCGGTGTGACTTCAGCGGCGGCAGTGACTGTAACCAACAGCGTATCCGGCTCAGCTGATCAGTTGGGTCAAGTATTTACAGTTGGTTCAGGAAGTTTGGCTATTACCAAAGGCGCTTCATCGCCTTCATACGCTATTGCTACAGCCGGTTCAACCGGTGTGGTTATCGGCTCTATGAACTTCAAATCAACCAACCAAGATGTCAATTTGTCTAAATTGGGCTTACAGTTGACTAATACAGCTTCGAGCTCTTCAAGTGACTTGGTACAGGCCACCATTTGGGATGGAGCTACACAAGTTGGAACCGTTTCCTTTACAGGAACAAACACAACCGCCACTTCAACTGCTTTGAACAATGGCGCGGGTGTTACTCTTCCAAAAGATATGGACAAAGTCTTGACTATCAAGGCAGACTTGGCCAGTATCGTTTCCGGACAATTGGGCAATACCAATGCTACTCCGGGACACTTGATTTCAGTTGACTTCTTAGGAGCCGAATCAACAGGCTCTCAATCAGGCACCACAATCTGGGGCACAGGATCAACCGCCTTTGACGGTGTCAGATTAATGAAGTCATTCCCGACAGTTGCTATCGGTTCATTACCAGCAGGCGCGGTTTCAGACGGACGCTTGATAAGATTTACGGTTACCGCTGATGCTTCCGGACCTATTAACTTGGCAAAATTTGTTGTTCAGGTCGGAACTTCTTCCGCGACAGTGGCCAGTGTCAACGCTTTCGGATACACCGACAGCGCTTACTCACAGCCAATCGGCGGAGTAAATACCAGCGGTCAGTTTATGACCGCGAACCAGACAGCTGGAGGATCTTCAGCAACAGCGGCAATGAAAGTTGTTTTGGCTCCGCAGACATCTGCCGGCGCTTCAACAACAATTCAAGTCCCGGCTGGAAGCACGAGATACTTTGAAGTCAGAGGCACAGTTACAGCGGCTTCAGGCGCTACCAACTACTCGGTTGTTACAACCTTGCTAGGCGACAGTGCTTATCCGTTGGCACCTCCGCTATTAGTTTCTTGTAGCAATGATGCTGCAGCCGCAATTTGCGGAACAGGAACTAGCGGTGTAGCTTCAACTGCAGCCCAAGCATTCTTGGCTTCATCAACTCCGTTTACCGCAACATCAGCCGCAATCCCGGCAACCAGCTTGACCTACAACTTTGTATGGTCACCGAACTCAACCAGCTCAAGCGCGGCTTTGACAGATACCGACTGGACCACAGGATACGCAGTCCCAGGATTGCCAGCCAGCGGTCTCATTCAATCAAGAACAAACTAACTTTAGCAACTTGTGACCCTGCATCAGCCTCAGTCTGATGAGGGAGCTAAACAAAACCCCTTCGCGAAAGCGAAGGGGTTTTGTGTTATTTTTTTTAATTCCTCCTTTCCTAAAGGAGGGGACTAATTCTGATTAGCCGGAGGATTTTGTGTGTCCCCGATTCCACCCCTCCTTAGTTGAGGAGGGGGTGCGAGTCTGCGAGCAGGGGTGGTGGTGTTATGTTTTCAACACCTTTCCGCCTCGCGGACTCGGCACCTTTCCTCATCTGAGGAAAGGAGGAAGAAAATACCCAACCTACAAATTTGTTTTTTACGCATTGTTAATATAGAATATCTGTATGGAAAACACAGAACCAAAAAAATCAAACCCTATATACTCAATCATTGTCTTAGTCGCCGTCCTCGCCGTCGGCTATTATATTTATTCAAACTATTCAAAAAGCAATCCGTCTACCGTTACGGAAAATAATTCAAACAACACTGTTGCCACGTCCACAAGTAACAATACTAATATCTCGCAAATTTTAAATGTAGGAACCGAAGAGCTTACTGGTGAACAGATAAAAGCTATTCCTATTCCGAGCTTGGTTCGCCAGATTTCTTTTCCTGCCGGTATGGCTGAAGATGCCAAAGCCATTTACCGGACAAAGATAGAAAATCTGGAGAGTTTGTTGAAAAAAGACTCCAATTCTTTTCAAAATTGGATTGATCTCGGTGTTTTTAGAAAGGGCATTGAAGATTACGAGGGCGCTAGAGAAGTTTGGGAATACGCAAGCAAGCGATGGCCGGGGAACTCCATTTCATTCGGCAATTTGGGGGATCTTTACGCTTTTTATCTAAAGGATTACAAAAAGGCAGAGAACAGTTTTTTGCAATCCATAAAAAACACTCCTGATAGAGAAAGGGCATATCTCCAGCTGGCAGATTTTTACCTGAATGTTGTGAAAGATACAGCCAAGGCCGAGTCTATTCTTGAGGAAGGAATAAGAGAGGCCGGCACCAATGAAAATCTCCGACAGATGCTTGATATAATTGGTAAATAAATATTTATAATAATTTTTAATTTTTAGACAGTGAAAGCACTTACACGTTAAACTATTTTGTCCCCAATTCTTTCTCTGTCATCCCCGCGTAGGCGGGGATCCAGGGATTGGTTGTGGACTAGATTCCCGCATGCGCGGGAATGACAGATGGAAAAATGAGAAAAAGTGGATCAAGACAAATTTGTGAGCTTATTTAATAAAAATTTTTTCAAATTTCTTTTCGGGTTTATAGTCATATTGGCTATAAGCTTTATTATTTTGTTTTATGTCGGTTATCTTCAGCTTAAAAATGATGATTCCAAGATAAAAATTGACCCTTCGGAATTCCAAGCGGAAACTAGTTAAAATTTGCCATGAGTTCACCGGTTTAATCAAAAAAAGACCCGATCTTGCGATCGGGTGTTTTGCGTTTTTTTTTCACTCATTCAAAGGACTCCACGGATGTGGGTCGCTGCGAGTATGATTCCATGCTTCCGTTGGCGGTTTAAAATTAGGGCTGCCTCCATAGAAAAGACAGTCATAACTCCGTGTTTTTTCTTTGTCACCATCAGTTTCAACTGCCATTCTAGGTGTTTTACCGTCAGATTTCTTCGAATTGTCCATAATTAACTTTGAATTACAAAACTCTCCTTAACCAATATTTTTAAAACACGGCAAAATCACGCGGTTGTCCGCGATTCTTTGCAAAAGTAAATTT